>QFCS01001053.1_pt1 | contig 164282 bp, 142 predicted proteins | sample 3576561 | NCBI WGS metagenome assembly QFCS01 | reverse complement strand
GCTCATCGACAGCAGCGGCCACAGCATGTCGGCGGCGATGCTCGGCTTGCCGATCTTCGACACCGTCGGGCCCTGGTGCAGGCTGTTCCACCACTCCACCGAGTAATGCACGATCGGCACGTTGACCACGCCGACGAGCGCAAGCAGGCCGCAGGCGCGAGCCGCGGTGCGCGGGTCTTCGAAAGCCTGGTTCAGCGCGATCACGCCGAGATACAGAAACAGCAGCACGAGTTCGGACGTCAGCCGCGCATCCCAGACCCAATACGCGCCCCACATCGGCTTGCCCCAGAGCATGCCGGTGATCAGCGCGAGCGCGGTGAAGCTCGCACCGACCGGAGCCGCGCAGACCACCACGCATTCGGCGAGCTTGATGCGCCAGACGATGGCGACGAAAGCCGCCGACGCCATCGCGCTGTAGCCGAACAACGAGAGCCATGCGGCCGGCACGTGCACGTAGATGATGCGAAAGGCTTCGCCCTGCTGGTAATCGGCGGGCGCGAGCACCAGGCCGCCGATCAGTCCGTAGCCGATCAGCAGCGCCGAGGCGATCGCGAGCCACGGCGCCCAGCGATCAGCCAGGCGATAGAACGCGGGGGGAGAAGCGAGTCGATGGAACCAGGTCCACATGCCCATTCAGTCGAAGCTATTACGCAAGGCCGCGGTAGCGGCGATAGGCAGCAGGCACAGACCCAGCGCCAGAAGAGAGCCCAGCAAGTATAACGGACCACCTGCGGACAGGCCGCTGGCTGCTGCGCGCGCAGCACCCGAGCCGAAAATCACGATCGGCCCGATCATCGGCAGCACCAGCACGGGCAGCAGCACGCCGGCGCGCGGCAGGCCCACCGTGAGCGCCGCCGCGAAGCCGCCGATCAGGCTCAGCATCGGGGTTCCGAGCAGCAATCCGGCGAGCAGCGCAGGCAGCACCTCGGGCGGCGTGCCGAGTTGCAGGGCCAGCGGCGCCGCGATCAGCGACAGCGGCAATCCACTCAGTATCCAGTGACCGATGAGCTTGGCGTAGATCACCGGGAAAGGCCCCGATTCGCAGAGGAAGACCTGCTCGAGCGTGCCGTCCTCGAAGTCGCCGCGAAACAGCCGATCGAGCGTCAGCAGCGCCGACAGCAGCGCGCCCATCCACAAAATGGCCGGAGCGAACGCGGACAGATGCGGATCGTTGGGCTTGCCGCCGAGCGCGAACAAGGTCACCACGATCAGATAGAACAACGGCGGCATCAGCCACTCGCCCTTGTGACGCATCGCCAGGCCGAGTTCGCGAGCGATCGCGGCACCGAACGCGCCGATCATCGTGCGAGCTCCAGCACCGTCAGGCGCTCGTCGATCACCGGCAGCGGTTGATGACTCGTCACCAGCGCGGCGCCGTTCTTGGCCAGATGTTCGTCGATGATCTCGGCGAAGCGCAGCAAGCCTTCGGCATCGAGCGCGCTGAGCGGCTCGTCGAGCAGCCAGAGCTTGCGCGGCACCGCGAGCAGGCGCGCCAGCGCGGCGCGGCGCTTCTGGCCGGCCGACAAAGTTCTCGCCGGACGATGGCGCAGCCTGGAGAGCCCGAGCCGATCGAGCGCCTGCACGGTGGCGGCGCCTTCGGCGCCTTGCAAAGCGCACCAGAACCGCAGGTTCTCGATCACGCTCAGATCGGGGTTCAAGGCGTTCTTGTGCCCAAGCCAGTGCAGGCCGCCTTCGGGCCGCTCGACCCGCCCGGACACCGGGGCGCGCAATCCGGCAAGCACTTCGAGCAGCGAGGTCTTGCCGGCGCCGTTGCGCCCCTTGAGATGCAACACGCTGCCCGCATGCAGCGTCAGCGACAGCTCGCTGACCAGGACGCGGTCACCGCGTCCCAGCGACAAGTCATGGGTGCTGAGCAGGGCGGGCGTCATGGGCGCGCATCTTAGCCGATGACAACGCGCAAGCCTTGATTCGAGACAAAAATACCAAGGCAAGAACCATTTGCGACGAAGCCCGCGTTGGTGCCCGAGGCCGGAATCGAACCGGCACAACCGTGAGGTCGAGGGATTTTAAGTCCCTTGTGTCTACCAGTTTCACCACTCGGGCGAGCGACTTTCGCAATATCGCGGACAGGCTCGCGCAGAGCGCTTCGCACGAAGATTGGAAAATGGAGGCTGGGGTCGGAATTGAACCGGCGTACGCGGATTTGCAGTCCGCTGCATGACCACTCTGCCACCCAGCCAGGGTGTCTAAGTCTACTCGCTGACCGAGGTCAGGAGTGAAAGAAAAAACCCCGGTTTACCCGGGGTTTTCATAAGCCTGGAGCGGGAAACGGGATTCGAACCCGCGACCTCAACCTTGGCAAGGTTGCGCTCTACCAACTGAGCTATTCCCGCGAAGAGGCGCGCATTTTAGCGTTTGAAGCCTCTGTGTCAACAACCTTTTTTGAAATTCCTCGAAAATCTTTTTTTGCCGTTTTGCTTGCAATCCGGCGCTTTCTCAAAACCTGCTCAAAGCGGATGGTCTTCCTTCATGTAAGGCCAGGCCGCCTTGAGGTAGAGCAGCATCGACCACACGGTCAGCACGGCCGCGATGAACAGGATGCCGAAGCCGATCTTGTAGATCGGGATGCCGTAGAACGGGATGCCCCAGAGCATCATGCCGATGGCGACCATCTGGAAAATGGTCTTGAACTTGCCGACCTTGCCGACCGCCACGCTCGTGCGCTGGCCGAGTTCGGCCATCCATTCGCGCAGGGCCGAGATCGTGACCTCGCGGCCGATGATGATGGCGACGAGCACCGCGAGCAGCCGCCCTCGCCCTTCGGCGACCTCGGCATCGAGCAGCATGATCAGGGTGACGGTGACGAGCAGCTTGTCGGCGACCGGGTCGAGAAAGGCGCCGAACTTGGAGGTCTGCCCCCACTTGCGGGCCAGGTAGCCGTCGATCCAGTCGGTCACGCAGGCCGCCGCGTAGAGCAGCGTCGCGATCTGGCGCGAGTGCTCGATCGGCAGATAGAACAGAACCAGCACGACCGGAATCACAGCGACGCGCAGCACCGTGAGCAGGTTGGGCAGGTTCATGTTCATGGGCCGAGTATCAGCTTTTTTTGACTTGCGTGCGCTTTTACCCAGGCCCGACCTTCGTCGCGATGAACCGCCGTCCGGCGAGCCGCTCAGTCGCGGTAGAACGCATAGATGCGCTCGGCCAGCGTGCGGCTCACGCCCTCGACCTGGGCGAGCTGGTCGACCGTCGCGCGCCGCAGCTGCGTGGTGCCGCCGAAGGCGTTGAGCAACGCGCGCCGGCGCGCCGGCCCCAGGCCCTCGATCGATTCGAGCCCCGACGTGAGCCTGGCCTTCTCGCGACGGCCACGATGCCCGGTGATCGCGAAGCGATGCGCCTCGTCGCGTATGCGCTGGATCAGGTGCAGCGCCGGCGAATCGGCCGCGAGCCGCAGCGGAAATTCCATCTCGGGAAGAATCAGTTCTTCGAGGCCCGGCTTGCGCGTCGGGCCCTTGGCGATCGCGACGATGCGCAGGTCTTCGATGCCGAGTTCGTCGAGCGCCTCGAGCGCCGAATTGAGCTGGCCCTGGCCGCCGTCGATGAACAGCACATCGGGCTTCTGCACTTCGCCGTTCTTGATGCGCGCGAAACGCCGCCCAACGGCCTGCTTGATCGCGGCGTAGTCGTCTCCGGGCGTGATGCCGTCGATGTTGAACTTGCGATAGCTCGCCTTGACCGGCCCGTCTTCGCCGAACACCACGCACGAGGCCACCGCTTTCTCGCCGCGCGTGTGGCTGATGTCGAAGCACTCCATGCGCTTGGGAGGATGCTCCAGATCGAGCGCGCGCTGCAGTTCGAGCAGGCGCTGATCCATGCTCGCGGATTCGACGAGCCGCGTCGACAGCGCCTGCAGCGCGGTGTTCTGCGCGATCTCGACGAGCTGCAGCTTGGCGCCGCGCTGCGGATGCCGGATCGCGACCTTGCGACCGGCGTGCTGGCTGATCGCCTGTTCGAGCCAGTCGAGATCCTCGAGTTCGTGGCTGATCAGGATTTCGGGCGGCGCCGGATACTGCGCGTAATGCTGGCTGATGAAGCTGTCGAGCAGCTCGCTGATTTCGGCATGCGGCGGATGCTTCGGAAAATGGCTGCGATGGCCGAGATTCACGCCATCGCGCACGCTCATCACGACGACGCAGCTCGAACCCGCATGCGGCGCGACGGCGACCACGTCGAGCGCATCGGCGCCGCCGGTCATCACGCGGTTCTCGCGGACACGCTTGAGCGCGGCGATCTGATCGCGCAGGCGCGCGGCGAGTTCGAACTCCAGGGCTTCGGACGCCTGTTCCATTTCGGTTCCGAGTTCGCGCGCGAGCTCGTCGCCTCGGCCTTCGAGCAGGCGCCCGGCCTTGGCGATGTCCTTGGCGTAGTCCTCGGGCGAAATCAGGTTCACGCAGGGCGCGCTGCAGCGCTTGATCTGGTGCTGCAGGCACGGCCGTTCGCGATGCGCAAAGAAGCTGTCGCGGCAAGGCCGCAGCCGGAACAGCTTCTGCAAGGTGTAGAGCGTCTCGCGCACCGCGGTCGCGTTCGGGAACGGGCCGAAATAGCGATCGGGCGGCGTCTTCGCGCCACGGTAGTAGCTGATGCGCGGATAGCGGTGCGCGCTGATGCGCACGTACGGATAACTCTTGTCGTCGCGATACATGACGTTGTATCGCGGTCCGTACTCCTTGATCAGGTTGTTTTCGAGGATCAGCGCCTCGTCTTCGGTGCGCGTCACCGTGACTTCGATGCGCCGGATCTGCGAGACCATCGACTCGATGCGCGGGTTGCCCGAGGCGCGCAGGAAGTACTGTCCGACACGCTTCTTGAGATTGCGCGCCTTGCCGACGTACAGCAGCTCGTCCGCGCCACCGTACATGCGGTAGACGCCCGGATGCGTGGTGAGCTGCGACAGGAATGCGCGGGAATCGAAACTGTCTGCGGGAGAAGACGCCATCGTCGATCAGCGCCGGCGCAACGCGCCGGCTGTGAGAATCACGGCCCTGCCTTGTCTTCCAGCAGGCCGTAACGCATCGCCATGCGCGTGAGCTCGACGTCGTTGGTGACGTTGAGCTTCTCGAACAGGCGATAGCGGTAGGTGCTCACGGTCTTCGGCGACAGGTGCAGGCGGTCTGAAATCTCCTGCGTGCCGTAGCCCTTGGTGACCATCAGCATGACCTGGGTCTCGCGCTGGCTGAGCTGCTCGAACGGCGAATTGCCGCTGCCGCGCACGAGCGTCGCCGCGAGGTTACCGGCGACGTCGGCCGCCACGTAGTGACCGCCCGCATGCACGCGTCGAATGGCCGCCACCACTTCGTCGGCCGCCGAGTCCTTGCTCAGGTAGCCCGCGGCGCCGCCGGCCAGGAAACGGCTCGGATACGGCTCTTCCATGTGCATCGAGACGGCGATGACCTTGGTCGTCGGCGAGCGCTGCAACAGGCGGCGCGTGCATTCGAGGCCGCCGATGCCCGGCATGTTGATGTCCATGAGCACGACATCGGGAGAATGTTCGCGAGCGAGATCGAGCGCCTCTTCGCCGCTGCTGGCTTCGGCAACGACGCTCATGTCGGAAACTTCCTGCAACACACGGCGAAGTCCGGCTCGGACGAGGCGGTGGTCGTCCACCAGCATGATCTTGATCATCGTTCCCTGAGTATACCGATCGCTGAAAACTACTTGATGGGCCAGTAAAGGTCGGTGGCGGAATCCGCTACCGGCGTCGTTGCCGGATCGGTCGTGCTTTGCTCCCAGATGTCGCCGTTGTCTTCGAGCCCGGCGACCGTCTTGAACGTGCGCAGGGCCGCGAAAATGGAGGTGATCGCCGCGTCAGTGCGCTCGTGGCGCGCGTAGAGCACCCATCCCTGGTAGCTCTTGCCGCACTGAACGCCGCCTTCTTCGGTGGCGGCGGTGCAGGCTTGATCCAGGGGAACCGCGACATCGAACTTCCAGATTCCGCCCGGCTCGTCGACGCCATGCGTGATCGTGAGCGGAGCGCCGGCCGGGCGCTGCCCGCTGGCCGCGAGAAACTGGCCGATGCGCGCCCTGGCAGCGGCAATCACCGGCGCCGATTCGGCATGCGGCGCTTCGCCGGCCAAGCTCGCCAGCGGACGTGAAGGCAGCTCGCGAATCTCGATGGGGACGGCGGTGAAATCGTCCTTCGGCAGGCTTTCGACCAACGACTTGAGGCGGCTCAGGCCTTTCTCGAAATCGGGGCCGATCATGCGGTCGAACAGCAGGCCGAAGTAGCGATTGAGCAGGTCGCCGCCGAAGCCGGTATCCATCGCCCAGACCAGCCGTGTGCCCTCGCCTTCGGGCGTCAGCGTATAGGTCAGCTGGTTTTCGGTGGACATGCTGTCGAAAGACAGGCGCACCTTGACCATCGAATACGGCGTTACCTCGAGAATTTCCTGGCTGCCGCCGCCGACGTTCGGATCGTCGCTTTGCCACTTCTGCCGCGCACCGGGGCCGAACGGCGCGCCGGAATACTGGTATTGGGTTTTCGGGTCCAGATCGGCCCAGGGCGACCAGCGATTGAACTGCTTGAAGCCGCCGAGCACCGCATAAATCGTTGCGGGCGGCGCCTCGATGACCGTGCTGCGCTCCACATGCGCCTCGTCCGGCAGGAAAAAACCCACGCCGACCGCAGCCACGACGAAGATGACGAAGGCGATGAACAGCCCACTGAGCACACGCATCCAATTTCCCCGGCCACTTGGGCCAACCCCTTGTCGGCGAACCTTAATGGAGCCTTGGGAGCCCGGCAAGGGAAGCCGCTCCGATGCGCAGCGGAGCGGCCGGGATTGGCTTTGATTCAGGGCGGCGGAAACATCGAACCGGTTTCACCGAGTTCGAATCCGCCCACTTCCCGCACTTCCCAGTTGCTGGAATCACGCACCAGCGTGCGCAACAGAGCCAGGTCGCTGCGATCGTAGGCGTCGGAGAAGCGCGCGTTGTCCGCGTCGAAGTGGATGTAACTGCCGGCCGCATCGAGCTCGGGCGGCAGGTCGCCCGCAGCGTCACCGATATTGATCGCCGCCAGGAAGCGATCGAGCTCGATCGCTCCGGCAGCGGAGATTCGTCCGCGGAACGCGTAGTAGGTTTCGGCGTCGGTGCTGATGCCTCCACCGTTACGGCCGACGACCACGCCGCGATCGGCCACCAGAACGCTGCCGACCTGGAGGGTGACGACGGTGCCCGCCGCGTAGTCGGCATCCGCGCTCCAGATGAAAGCCGCCTCGTTGGCCGGGAAGCTCTGCGTCGCCGCGTTGTAGTCGCGATCGGTGAAGCCAATGGGCGTACCCGCGACGATGTCGCGCATCAGGATGAAGGCGAACGCCTCGGGCGTATCGCCGTTGATGCCGAGGAACAGCAGATCGCCCGCAGCGAGTTCGGTCTGCGGCTGCGTACCGGTCGCTCCCATCGTGAAATCGAAGGCGCGGTCTCCGGCGATGCCCGAATACGCATTGCCGGCGAGGTCCACGATGACGCCGCCAGCGATCTGCACGTTGTAGCGCACACCCGCGTGCAGCGCCGGATTCGGCCGAATCTCCACGCCGTTGTCGGCGATGCCGATCTGGCTCGCATCGTCGATCGCGATGTTGCGGACGTCGTCGTCGGCACCGCTGACCACGATCTTGCCGCTACCGGCTTTCACGGGCTCGCTGAAGCTCAGCGTGATCCGGTTGCCGGTGACCGACACCGCGTTGTCGACCGGCGCGGTGCCCGTGAGCATCGGCGGACGTGTTTCGTTGCGCGTCGTGAACGAGAGGCTGAAAGCCGCCGACTCGCGGCGGGTCGAGGCCGGCCTGGCCTTCACGAGCGAAGCCGGAGCCTGCACCGTATACGTCGCCAAAGGCCGCAGCGGCTCGCTCAGCTGCACGACGAGGACATTGCCATCGATGCGGAGCTGCTCGGCATCGTCGAGCGCGATCGTGCGCACGTCGTCACTGCCGTTGCTGATCGTGAGCTGGCCCGCTCCCGGGTTGATCGGCGTTTCGAAGCTCAGGTAAAGCCGGCTGTCGATGCCGACGTCGCTTGCGCCGTGCGTCGGCTCGTAAACCCAGAGCTGCGATCGCCCCACGCCACCGCCGGCTTCGTTGACGAGATAGAGCTTGCCGTCGCGATCGGTGGTCACACCCTCGTGCTGCGGCAGCTGGCCCACGTCGAGCCGGCTCAGCACCTTGCCATCGCGATTCATCTTGAGCAGCAGGCCCGATTCCTCGCTGAGCACGAGCAGGTCGCCACGGTCTGCGGCCGTCGAAGCCAGCGTGTTCGCCAAGGCCCACACATCGCCGAAATCCGCCACGCCCGCGCGGTTCGGAGCGAACAGGTTGGTCGAGTTCTCGGTTTCGGGCGAGCCGTTGGATGCCGTGCGGGTTTCGAAATCGATGGCGGTCTGGAAGATGCCGAGCGGCCCCTTCTCCCTGACCAGAATGAAACCGCTCGTGAGCGGGTCGTAGCTGATGCCTTCGAGCCCGTGGGTCGTGGTCGTTTTTCCGAGCTTGACCACGTTCACGCCGGCCGGCGTCAGCGCGGTGCCGGCGACGTAAGTGAAGCGATCGATCTGGCGCAAACGTTCTTCGACAACGACGAACTGCCCGCTGCCGAGATAGGCGATGCCTTCGGGACGCGCGAGAAAGCTGGCCTGCGCGTCTTCGCCCTCACCCTTGAGAAAACGCATGGAGCCGATGAACTCGCCGGTCTTGCGGACCTCGATCACCGAACTGCCGTGGTCGCCGATGACGAAAAGCGTATCGGTGTCGCCGTTGTAGGTGACACCCGAAGCCGCCACGCCACGCAGATCGGCGCCTTCGGCGGCCGGCAGGTCGTAGCGTGCGGCGAGTGAGTAATTGGCCAGGTCCAGCGATTGCCCCGGCGCAGTGAAAGCAAGCTGCGGAGCGGGCAACGGAACCGGAGGCGGCTCATCGTCTGAACCACCGCCGCCGCCACAAGCCGACAGCATGGACACTCCCACGACAGCCAACAGCGCAGCCCGCAGCACAGGCCCCGAAACCGCCATCTTCCCCATTCCCGTCGACCCCGATCGCAAGGGCGGGAAACTAGAGGCAGACGATGACAACGCGGTGACAGTGGAGCGCGGTCATCCCAGAGAGCAAAGCACGCTCCGGAAACAGAAAAGCCCGGACTTTCGTCCGGGCTTTTCGTCACGGCGGAAGGCTTGCGTGGTGGGATTCCAGCTAACCCGGTTCTCTTTCACGCTGCCCTTTGCGAACCGCTTGAAGCTCGATCCGCATCGACTTTGCGTACAAGAAGACTCGCGACGCTGGATCCCCGGCTGGCGCCGGGGCCCCTCCACGCTGCTCGCTTCTTTAGTGAAACTGCTCTTCTTCGGTCGAGCCCGTGAGCGCCTTGACCGAGGAGCTGCCGCCCTGGATCACGGTGGTCACGTCGTCGAAGTAGCCGGCGCCGACTTCCTGCTGGTGCGAGACGAAGGTGTAGCCCTTCTCGCGGGCCGCGAATTCCGGCTCCTGCACCATGTTCACGTAGTGCTTCATGCCTTCGCCGCGCGCGTAGGCGTGGGCGAACTGGAAGGTGTTGTACCAGTTGACGTGGATGCCCGCGAGGGTGATGAACTGGTACTTGTAGCCCAGCGAGGACAGGTCTTCCTGGAACTTGGCGATCTGCGCGTCGTTGAGGTTCTTCTTCCAGTTGAACGAGGGCGAGCAGTTGTAGCTCAGCAGCTTGCCCGGGTTCTTGGCGAGCACGGCCTGGGCGAATTCACGCGCGAAGCCGATATCCGGCACGCCCGTTTCGCACCACACCAGATCCGCGTACGGAGCGTAGGCGACGCCGCGGCTGATGGCCTGTTCCAGACCATTCTTGACGCGGTAGAAACCTTCCTGCGTGCGCTCGCCGGTGACGAAGGGCTTGTCGTTGGCGTCGTGATCCGACGTCAGCAGGTTGGCGGCTTCGGCGTCGGTACGGGCGAGCACGATGCTCGGCACGCCCATGACGTCGGCGGCGAAGCGCGCGGCGACCAGCTTCTCGATGGCTTCGGAGGTCGGCACCAGCACCTTGCCGCCCATGTGACCGCACTTCTTCACAGCGGCCAGCTGGTCTTCGAAGTGCACGCCGGCGGCACCGGCGGTGATCATGTTCTTCATCAGTTCGAAGGCGTTCAGCACGCCGCCGAAACCGGCTTCGGCATCCGCCACGATCGGCAGGAAGTAGTCGACGAACTCCTTGGAGCCCGGCTCGACGCCGCGCGACCACTGGATTTCGTCGGCGCGCTTGAAGGTGTTGTTGATGCGGCGAACCATCGTCGGCACGGAGTCGTACGCATAGAGCGACTGGTCCGGGTACATGGTTTCGCTGGTGTTGCCGTCGGCGGCGACCTGCCAGCCGGACAGGTAGACCGCTTCGAGGCCGGCCTTGGCCTGCTGCATGGCCTGACCGGCGGTGATCGCGCCGAACGCGTTCACGTAGCCCTTCTTGGCCTCACCGTTGACGAGCTTCCAGAGCTTCTCGGCGCCGCGCTTGGCCAGCGTGTATTCCGGCTGCAGGCTGCCACGCAGGCGAACCACGTCGGCGGCGGTGTAGTTGCGCTTGACGAGCTTCCAGCGGGGGTTGGTCGCCCAGTCGTGTTCCAGGGCCTTGATTTGCTCTTCGCGGTTCATTGGCAGCGATTCCTCTAGGGATTGAGAAGACAGCGGTGTCATGCGGCTTTCACACCCCGAAACAGGGTGCCAGCGGGCGCGGATCATAGCGAAGCACGGGGCCGTTTCGCAATGCAGCATCTGTAAGACTTTAGTATTCCATATTTAATAAATATGGATAAATGCGCAGCCAAACATGCCGCCAATCGAATTCGGCTCGTCGACGGATGAATGGGTGCTGATCTACTGTCGAAACAGGGACTTAGACGACCGAAGCGTCTCTCGAAAAGCCCCTCAGGCGAGCTTTCAGAAAAAGCAGATTGAGGGCCGCCTGAAGGATCGTGGCGACGACCGAAAGGCGCCAGATCCAGCCCGGCGCAAAATCGGAATGGCGGGACAGCAGAGAGGCCGGCAGCAGGATCACGGTGATGCGTATCGCCGAACTGATCAAAGAAGGCCGCGTGTTACCGAGCCCGGAGAACATGCCGGAGCAGGCGAACACCACGCCCGTGGCGAGCAGATTCCACGAAATCCAGCGCAGGAAATCGGCGCCGTAGGCGACCACCGCCGCGTCGTCGGTGAACGGGCGGAACAAGGCATCCGGCACCAGGTGGAAAGCGACCACGAAGACCAGGCAACCGCCCAGCGACCATTTGAGTGCGAGCCACAAGGCCTCGACGACACGATCGTGCTGGCGCGCACCGAAGTTCTGACCGACGATCGCCGCAGTCGCGAACGAGACCGCCATCGACGGCATCATGCCCATCTGCAGAATGCGCATGCCAATGCCGAACGCTGCCTGCGGCTGTGGACCGAACGGGCGCAGCAAGGCCATCACGCTGATCAGGTAGAGCCCCATCAATCCGAATTCGAGACCCGACGGCAGGCCGATGCCGACCATGCGCTTCCAAAGCGCGGTCTGCGGCTTCCAGGCAGCGGAATCGCGGCCGAAAAACTGCCCGCTACGCAGGACGTGGGTCAGCATCACGGCGAACCCGATGGCCACCGACACCAGGGTCGCAAAGCCCGCTCCGCCGACGCCGAGCTCGACGCCGGTTCCCCAGCCGAAAATCAGGATCGGGGCGAGCACGATGTTGAGCAGCACCGTGCCGATCTGCGTGAGCGTCGAAATGCGCACGTTGCCGACTCCGCGCAGCGTGGCGCCCAGCACCATACTCGGGATCTGCAGCGCCAGCGATGGCACGAATCCGTTGAGGAACTCGACCACGAGTTCGGCCGTGTGACGGTCTCCGGCCAGGGTCTCGGCGTAGAGGCGCCGGCCGAAAAAGAACAGCAGCCCCAACAGTCCGCCGAGCAGCAGAGCGAGCAGCAGAGCCTGGTTGAACAAGGCCCGGACCGCCGGCTGATCCTTGCGCCCCATCGCCTGGGCGACCAATGCGGCCGCACCGACCGACAGCACCTGCCCGGCCGACATCACCACCATCATCAGATTGCTGCCGAGCGCGACCGCGGCGACCGCCTCGGCGCCCAGGCGACCGACCCAGAGCAGGTCGACGATGCCGTAGAGCGTCTGCACGATCATCGTCACGAGCATGAAGCCGCTCATGCGCAGCAGATGCCCGCGAACCGGCCCGCCGGTCAGGTCCTGCATGGCCATAGCCGATCTCTGGATGGATGAAACGCGCCGCGACGAGCGGCTCTGGACAGGCTCAGCCGTGCAGCGGCTGTTCCGAGACCACGATGCCGTCGGCGTCGGCGTAGAGCCAGTCGCCATTGCGGAAGGTCACGCGGGCAAAGCTCACGGGTTTGTCGGAGACCGCGCTGTGCAGGCCCTTTTCGCTCTTCTTGGGATGCAGGCCGAGCGCCTTGATGCCGATCGCCTGCGTCGCGATCTCGGCCGAATCGCGGATGTAGCCGAACACCACGATGCCGGCCCAGCCGTTCTTCACGCCGAGCACGCCCAGGTTGCCGCCGACCAGCGCGCAGCGATCCGACCCACCGCCATCGACGACGAGCACGCGCCCTTCGCCGGGTGTTTCGAGCGTGGAACGCACGAGCGCGTTGTCCTCGAACACCTTGATCGTCTTCACCTGCCCGTGAAACGCGGTCTTGCCGCCGAAATCGCGAAAGATCGGCGCCGCGACCGGCGCATCGGGATGGGCATCGGAGAGATCGGTGGTGGCGAACGACATGACGAAGATCCTGAAGAAGTCGAAAAACGAAGGAATCAGCGGGCGCGACGGGCCAGCAGCGGCGTGGCGAGCGCGAGCACGATCAGCACGGCGAAGGTGATCAGCGTCCAGCCCGGCAGCGAAATGCCGAGCAGTTGCGCATCGATGCGGGCGCAGTTGCCGTCACCCTTGAGGATCATGGTCACGACCTCGCCGAGCGGGAACATGTCCATGAGGTAATCGAGCGTCGGGCCGCAGGCCGGCACCTTGTCGGGCGGCAGCGACTGCAGCCAGACATGACGACCCGCGATGCCCGCGCCGACGCCCGCGGCGAGCGCCGCGAGCACCGAATAAAGCCATTGCGGAGCCGCCGCCTTCGGGCCGTGCAGCGCGCCGAGCAGGAAGAAGATTCCGGCCACGAACATCGCCACGCGCTGGAAGATGCACATCGGGCAAGGCTCGAAGCCCATGAACTTCTGCAGCACGACGATGGCGAACAGCAGCGCGCCGATGCAGAGCAGAAACCCGAGAAAGCTCAGCCCGCGATAGCTCGATAGCATGGCGAGCCCTCAGGCCACCGCGACCGGAATCTTGCCGATCTTCGCCTGCCAGATCTTCGGGCCGGTCTCGTGCACGGACTCGCCTTTGGAATCGACCGCCACGGTCACCGGCATGTCCTGCACTTCGAACTCGTAGATCGCTTCCATGCCGAGGTCTTCGAAGCCGACGACCTTGGCCGCGCGGATCGCCTTGGCGACCAGGTAGGCCGCGCCGCCGACCGCCATCAGGTAGGCGCTGCCGTGCTTCTTGATCGACTCGATCGCGGTCGGGCCGCGCTCGGACTTGCCGATCATGGTGATCAGGCCGGTCTGGGCGAGCATCGTCTCGGTGAACTTGTCCATGCGCGTCGCCGTGGTCGGGCCGGCCGGGCCGACGACTTCGTCGCGGATCGGATCGACCGGGCCGACGTAGTAGATCGCGCGGTTGGTGAAATCCACCGGCAGCTTCTCGCCCTTGGCGAGCATGTCGGCGATGCGCTTGTGCGCCGCGTCGCGGCCCGTGAGCATCTTGCCGTTGAGCAGCAGGGTCTGGCCGGGCTTCCAGCTGGCGACTTCTTCCTTGGTCAGCGTGTCGAGGTTCACTCGCTTGGAAGTTTCGAGGTTGGCCTTCCAGGTCACCTGCGGCCAGTCCTCGAGCTTCGGCGTCGGCAGTTCGGCCGGGCCCGAGCCGTCGAGATGGAAGTGCACATGACGCGTCGCCGCGCAGTTCGGAATGATCGCCACCGGCAGGTTGGCCGCGTGGGTCGGATAGTCGAGCACCTTGACGTCGACAACCGTGGTCAGGCCGCCGAGGCCCTGGGCGCCGATGCCGAGCGCATTGACCTTCTCGAACAGCTCCAGGCGCAGCTCTTCGGCGCGCGTCTTGGGACCGCGCGCGATCAGCTCGTGGATGTCGACCGGGGCCATCAGCGATTCCTTGGCCAGCAGCATCGCCTTCTCGGGCGTGCCGCCGATGCCGACGCCGAGAATGCCCGGCGGGCACCAGCCGGCGCCCATGGTCGGAAGGGTCTTGACGATCCAGTCGACGATCGAATCGCTCGGATTGAGCATCGCCATCTTCGACTTGGCTTCGGAGCCGCCGCCCTTGGCGGCGCAGATCACTTCGAGGTGGTCGCCGTCGACGATCTCGTAGTGGATCACCGCGGGCGTGTTGTCCTTGGTGTTGGTGCGCTTGCCGGCCGGATCGGCGAGCACCGAGGCGCGCAGCTTGTTGTCCGGATGGTTGTAGGCGCGACGCACGCCCTCGTTGATCATCTCGGTGACGGACAGCGTCGCGTCCCATTTCACGTGCATGCCGACCTTCAGGAATACGGTCGCGATGCCGGTGTCCTGGCAGATCGGACGCTTGCCCTCGGCGCTCATGCGCGAGTTGGTCAGGATCTGCGCGATGGCGTCCTTGGCCGCCGGATTCTGTTCCTTCTCGTAGGCCTCACCGAGCGCGGTGACGTAGTCGAGCGGATGGTAGTAGCTGATGTACTGGAACGCGTCGGCAATCGACGCGATGAAGTCTTCCTGGCGGATCGTAGTCATGAGGGCTGGGAGCTTGCGGGGCGTAGAAACGACGCCGCGCATGCTACCGGAATTACCGCGCCCTCGCCCCCAGCCGCCCGCGCCGCGGGGCCTCAGGCCGCCGCGTAGATCTTGTGGCTGTGGTGCGTCTTCGGCTCCCAGAGCGCGATGCCGTTCTCGATCTCTTCGGCCTGGATCAGCTCGCCGCCGCCGACCGAGGCGGTGTCGACGAAGGCCGCTTCGAGCACGCGCGTCAGCGAACGCACGTTGCCGTGCCAGCGGCAATCGCGGATCGCCTTCCAGCCGCCTTCGGTCAAGCCGAGCGGCGCCTTCCAGGAGCCGCACTTGGCGCCGAGGCGCGCGAGCGTGGTGGCGATGACCGCGATCATGTCCTCTTCGCGCTTGTGCATTTCGGGCACTTCGAGAATCGCCGCGCCCATGCGCGTGAATTCGTCGAGATTGACCGAGTTCTGCAGCGTCTCCCAGCTGCGGTTGCTCGCGAACAGGATCGCGCAGTGGATCGGCTGCTTGGCCGAGGCGCCGTACGGCAGGTACTGGCCGTTGTCGAGCGCTTCCATGAGCACGTCCATGACCGGGCCGGTGACGCCGTGCGCCTCGTCGATGAAGCAGACGCAGTCGCGCGCGTGCAGAAACGAGCCGGTACGCGCACCGGCGCCCGGGAACGCGCCAGAGACGTGGCCGCAGAGCAGCGACTTGATCGCCGCCTTGTCACCGGTGGCTTCGGCCGCGAGGTTCACCGAGACGAAACGGCCCTTGTTGCGCACGAGCCAGTAGTAATAGGCGAACGAGGTCTTGCCGGCGCCCGGTCCGCCGAGCAGGTAGGCGCGCGTGACGCCGTTCTCGGCGAAGCCGCGGATGCGCGCCGCGAGCTTGTGCAGCTGCGGCGAAAACGTGAAGAAATTCTTGTAGGCGGTGTTCTCGATCTCGGGCGACACCGGCATGCGGATGACGTTGTCCTCGGTCACCGCGGTGAGCCGATCGGGCAAGTGCTGGGCCACGGCCTCGACGCTGTTGGCGAGAATCAGGCGCGTGCCCGACAGCTTGCCGGCGTTGGCGCGCGCATCGAGCCAGCGGCCGAGCGCGGCGAGCTGCGTGGTGTTGATCGCGATGATCAGCGTGGTCTTGTGCCCCGCCTGGCGCTGCGCGAGCACCGCATCGGCGATCGCATCGAGCTGCGAGGGTTCGAGGAAGAGCGTCAGCACGAACGGGGCGTCGATGCGGATCGAGCCCGAGGCCGCGGCGACCTCGACGTTCTGCGACTCGGGCAGCTGGCGCTCGAGCTCGACGCGCGTCGCCGGGTCGGACAACACGCCGCCACTCGCGAAGACCTTGACGAAACTCGGCCCGGCCGCAGCCTTGCCGGCGAAGCCTTCGGTTTCGCGCTTGACCGTTTTCCCTATCCCCAGCATGACTCACCTCATTCCGTTGCTCGCCCTGCGGGCGATCTGGCTTCAAGCCTAGGGGCTGATCCGGGCGTCACCGCAGCGGTGCCGATGAACCCGTCGATAGCGCCGATCAGCGGTGGAGCGACGGCGGATCGTCGGTCGCATCCGGCTCGGGCCGAGTGGCAGCGCCTCATTTTTACCCCTTCCGCGCGGGAACCGCGAGCCGCCCGTCGGCTAGAATAGGCCTCATCTTCCGCCTTGCCCTTCACGATGAATCTGACTTCGCTGTCCGCCATTTCGCCCGTCGACGGCCGCTACGCCGAGAAGACCGTCAGCCTGCGTCCCATCTTCAGCGAGTTCGGGCTGATGAGGTATCGCGTCATCGCCGAGGTTCGCTGGCTGCAGGCCCTCGCCGCCCATCCGGGCATTCCGGAGGTGCCGGCGCTGTCGCCGGACGCCAACGAGCGCCTCGAAAAGATCCTGCAGGGCTTCGACGTGACCGAGGCCCAGCGCGTCAAGACCATCGAGCAGACCACCAACCACGACGTCAAGGCGGTCGAGTACTACCTCAAGGAAAAGATCGGCAGCCATGCCGAGCTCGCCCGCATCCGCGAGTTCATCCACTTCGCCTGCACCTCCGAGGACATGAACAACCTCTCGCACGCGATGATGCTGCGCGATGCGCGCAGCCAGGTGCTGCTGCCCTGGCTCGATAGGCTCATCGCCCTGATCGACGTCAACGCCAAGCGCCTCGCCGATCAACCCATGCTCACGCGCACGCATGGCCAGCCGGCGTCCCCGAGCACGCTCGGCAAGGAGCTCGCGGTGTTCGTGCATCGCCTGCGCCGCCAGCGCGAGCAATTCGCCGCAGTGCCGCTGCTCGGCAAGGCCAACGGCGCAGTCGGCAACTACAGCGCGCATCTGGCCGCGTATCCGGAGGTGGACTGGACCGCGTTCGCGAGCGCCTTCGTCTCCGGCCTGGAGCTGGAGCTGTCGCCGGCCACCACGCAGATCGAGCCGCACGACTACATCGCCGAGTACTTCCACGTACTCACGCGCGTCAACACGATCCTGATCGATTTCTGCCGCGACGTCTGGGGCTACATCTCGCTCGGCTACTTCCGCCAGAAGACGGTCGAAGGCGAAGTCGGCAGCTCGACGATGCCGCACAAGGTCAATCCGATCGACTTCGAGAACGGCGAAGGTAACCTCGGAATCGCCAACGCGATCCTGCAGCACCTCGCGGAGAAGCTGCCGATCTCGCGCTGGCAGCGCGACCTCACCGACTCGACGGTGCTGCGCAACCTCGGCGTCGGCGCCGCGCATTCGCTGATCGCCTACCAGTCGATCGAAAAGGGCATGAAGAAGCTCGAGGCCGATGCCTGGCGCCTCGGCCGCGATCTCGACGACAACTGGGAAGTGCTCGGCGAGGCGATCCAGACCGTCATGCGCCGCTACGGCCTGCCCGAGCCGTACGAGCAGCTCAAGCGCCTCACGCGCGGACAGAAGATCGGCCGTGATGCGATTCGCGCCTTCGTACAGGAACTGCAGATTCCGCCGGCGGATCGTGATCGCCTGCTCGCGATGACGCCAGCGAGCTATCTCGGCAACGCAGCCCAGCAGGCCAAGCCGGACTGATGTCGGCCGATCCGACTTCAGGCTGCAATCCAGTCGCGTCCACAGAGCCGACACCGGAGTCGGTTCTCGGCCATCTGGAATTCACCGACAAGGCCGCGCAGATGCTGCGCGGCGCGCGCAGTGAAGTGGTGATCTTCTCGCACGATCTCGATCGCCGCATCTACAGCAGCGAATCGCTGGTCAGGCTGCTGCGCGGCTTTCTGCTCGAGCATCGGCGCGGTCGCCTGCGCGGTATCGTGCAGTCACCACGCAGCGCCCTGCAGGGCGCGCATCGGCTCGTCGAACTCGCCCGTTCGCTGTCCAGCCGCATGGAATTCCGCGAATGCGCCGAGGGCTGGCGCGCGTCGGGCGAGGAATATCTGATCGTCGATCAGCGTCAGCTGCTCATCAAGGGCGATCGGCACGAGGTCGAAGCCCGCTACTACGCCGATGCGCCGCTGCTCGCTCGCGAACAGCTGCGCCAGTTCGAAAACGCCTGGCAGGCCTCGACGGTGTCGCGAGAGTTTTCCGACTTGAAGCTCTGACGTCCGATCAGGCGTTGAGAGCGGCCTGCCGCTTTTCCCAGGCCGCGAGCTCTTTGCGGTAACGCGAGAGATTGAACAACAGCCCCAGAGCGCAGATGGCCAGATGCAAGGCGCAGAAGAACACGCCTTGCTTGAGATAGTCGAACGACAGAAAGCCCAGCATCAGGCTCAACGCGGCCGCGACGACCATCAGCACCAGCACGAGCGAAAAGCGCGCCATCAACGACTGGCGCGCGGCGGCCGAGATCAGCAGCAGGGCGAGCGGAATGCCGGTCGCCGCCATGTAGCGATAGTCCAGCTTGGGCAGAAGGTGCAGGTTGGCGGCGAAGAAATGCGGAGCCCACCAGAGCAGCGCGCCGATCGCTAACAATACGTACGAGGCCAAACCCAGACTTTGCAGAAAACGGCTCATCTCATTGTTCCTTGCAACCGGAGGATGGTGACGGGGCATCGGAACCCGCCTGCAGTATAGCCAGCCGCCTTGCGGCCTCGGCCTTGATTCGCCGCTGACGATCGGCCGTCGCTCTCGCCCACTCGGCGATCTCGGAAAGCGACCGGCCACAGCCCACGCAAAGCTGGTCCGCGTTGAGCTGGCAGATGCCGACGCAAGGCGACTGCACGGACGCCGAGACGACGGAAGACGAAGGCAATGGGGTGGTCACCGATGGGCAATTGTGACGATAGTCGTGACCGATTAAACCATGGGACGCGAGCATCCCGCACCGCTACACTAAGTCTTATCCACAGCCACTCGACGACGTTCATGACACTCGCGTCCCGCTCCCGTTGGTTGCTCGCCTTGGCGATGATGCAAACCAGCCTCGTGACCGGCGGTTGCGCGTCGAACCCGGCGAGCATCGGCGTGCTGCCGGAAAGCTACGCGGAGCGCCTCTCCTACACCGACCGACTGGCCTCCGGCTTCAAGGTCAGCGGTGAGCGGCGCCACGTGCTGCAGTACTACGTCTCGGACACCATTCATCTCGTGCGATCGTCCTCCGGCGGCCAAAGCGGCGTTCGCGATGGACGCCTGGTGAGCAGCAGTTCGCAGGCGGTGCGCGAGATCGTGATCGACAGCGGAACACCGGGCGTGGTGCTCGCGAGCGGGCCGCGCTGGATGGCGGTGAGCTTCGAGCCCGGCAGCTATCTGTACTTCATATCCGATGCTCCGCGTTCGGTCTGGCTCGGCAACGAATACGACCGCGAGCGCTATTACCTCTACCTGCCCGACTGGAACGGCCAGGGCGGCACGGTGAAGATCGGCAACACGAGCTACGTGGCCGTCGACAGCAGCATTCGTGCGCATCTGATGGTCGATCGCGAAAGCTTCAGCAGCCTGGATGCCCAGCAGCGCCGCCAGCCCGGGCGCCTGCTGTATCCGAACGCGCCGTAGTCTCGATCCGGGCGCGCCGCCCTGCTCCGCGCCGAAGAAATCCGCAGCAAAGAAAAAGCCCCGCAGTTGCGGGGCTTTTTCTTTTCCAACCTCGGCGATCGCCGACCGACCTTACTGTTTCTCGATGACCTTGACGTCGAGTTCGTCGAGATCGACTCGGCGATTCTTCGCGCGGCCTTCTTCGGTGTCGTTGCTTGCAACCGGACGCGTCACGCCGTAACCCTCGACGAACAGGCGATAGCGGCTCACGCCCTTGTCGACGAGATACTTGCGCACATTTTCGGCGCGCAACAGCGAGAGCATGAGGTTGTAGTCGGAACGGCCCGTGCCATCGGTGTGACCGGCGACTTCGACGACCAGATCGCGCTGGCCGTTGAGGCCGACCGCGGCCTGATCGAGCAGCGTCTTGGCCTCCGGCGTCAGTTCGGCCGATGCCTTGGCGAAGCGCACGTTGTCGAGCACTACCTTGCCGCCGACCACGCAGCCTTTTTCGTCGACGGTCGCACCGGCGGGCGTCGTCGGGCAGGCGTCGGAATCGTCCGCAACGCCGTCGCCATCGGTGTCGACGACTTCGGCCGGAGCGGCCGGGCAACCGTTCGCATCGACCGGCGTGCCTTCGGGCGTGCCCGGGCAGAGGTCGAGGGTGTCCGGAACGCCGTCACGATCGGAGTCGACCGAGCAATCCTTGCGGCCGGTCACCGGATCGACCACGGCGAGGCCGCAATCGGCTTCGAGCGGTGCAGCGGTCTGCGGTTCTTCGGCAGCGGCGCCGCGACCGAGCGGATACCACAGGCCCACGCGCAGCTGCGTATCGAGCAGGAAGCTCTTGTCGGCGACCGCATCGTCGGGGAAGGAGCCGATCAAGCGCACTTCGGTGCGCAGCGAAAGCCCGCTCTTGGACAGCGGAAAGCCGATGCCCGCACCGGTGGTCAGCGCCGGCGCATAGTGATCGTCGTTGAGCACGTCGTCGTAGACCAGGCCGACACCGCCGAGCACGTACGGAATGAAGCTCGGCAGGTAGGATTCGAGGCCCTCGCTCTGCTCCCAGCCGAACAGGCCGAAATGATGCACATAGCTCGCGAACAGGCCGACCTGCTTGTCGCTGCCGCCGGCCTTGCGATCGCGCTGCAAGCCGTAGACATCGAACTCGATGCCGCCATTGGTCTGGCTCGCGAGCGGAATCTGGAAACTCAGCTGGCCACCGAAACCATCGTCGGAATCGCGATCGCTATCGGGGAACTCGTACAGCGCGCCGCCGCCGACCACGTAAGGCAGATCCTCCTGCGCAAATGCCGACGACGACATCCAACCGGCCAGCGCCATCGCGGCCCCTGCTACCCATCGCTTCATTCCCCTGCTCCCTGACAAGCTCATCATCTTTAATGGTTTTTGGCGCGGACCACGCGCCTTGCGCGACTGTACGGAAGCCGGGCGCCGGCTTCAATCCAGACCGAAGACGAGGAACGCGAGACCAGAAACGTAGAAGCAACAACGCGCATGAAATATCCAGCGCAACAGTAGCCGCCAAGCTTTTACGTCTCCCGTCTCCCGTTCCCCATCTCCCGGCCTTTCTGCTTCATCGCCCGCGCGCATTCGGCGATCAGTTCCGGACCGCGATAGATAAAGCCACTGTAGATCTGCACGAGGTTCGCGCCGGCTTCCTGCTTGAGCACCGCGTCGCGGCCCGACATCACGCCCCCGACGCCGATCAGCGCAAAGTCCCCGCCCGCAAGCGAGCGCAGACGGCGCAGCGTTTCGGTCGCACGAGGGAGCAGCGGAGCACCCGACAGGCCGCCGGTCTCCCTCGCGAGCAGGTGATCTTCCAGGCCCGGGCGTTCGATCGTCGTGTTGGTGGCGATGAGTCCGTCGATGCCTTCTTCGCGCGCGACCGCGACGATGCCCGTGAGCTGTTCCTCGGGCACGTCGGGCGCGATCTTCACGAGCATCGGCACCTTCTTGCCGTGCTGCTGCGCGAGATCGCGAGCGCGCTCGACGAGTGCGCGCAGCAAGGCGCGCAGACGCTCCTCGTCCTGCAGGTCGCGCAGGTTCTTGGTGTTCGGCGAGGAGATATTGACGGTGATGTAGTGCGCGCTCGAATAGACCTTCTCGAGGCCGATGCGGTAGTCGTCGACCGCGTTGTCGATCGGTGTATCGGCGTTCTTGCCGATGTTGATGCCGAGCACGCCCGAGAAGCTCGATTCGTGTACGCGTTGCAGCAGGTAATCGACACCCTTGTTGTTGAAGCCCAGGCGATTGATCAGCGCCTGATGCTCCGGAATGCGGAACATGCGCGGACGCGGATTGCCGGGCTGCGGACGCGGCGTCACCGTACCGATCTCGACGAAGCCGAAACCGAGACGATCCCAGGCCTCCAGGCAATCGCCGTTCTTGTCGAGCCCGGCCGCGAGCCCGATGCGATTTCGAAAGCGCAAGCCCATCAGATCGACCGGATCCTTGACCGGCGAAAACGCGAACGGGGCCGTCGTGAGCTTGGGCCAGCGCTGGAACAGATCGAGCGTGATTTCGTGCGCGCGCTCGGCATCGACGCGGAACAAGGCATTGCGGGCCAGCGAGTAGAGCAGACTCATGATCGACGACGGGAAGGATTCGAAGTTGGAGAGGAAGAAGCCTGCAACGCCGGCATGTTCGGCGCAGCCTGCATCCAGGCGGCCGCGCGCTGCGGCTCGACCGGCCGCGGCTTGGGCTTGTGCATCGGCGGAGCCAGCAGCGAGCCGAGCGCCTTCGGCAGGCGGCGCGCCAGCGACTGGCGCAATCCGAGCGTTTCCTCTCGCAGCCATTCGCTCGTCGCAAGCAGCGGCAGGCGCGTGAATGAAATGCCGAGATCGCGCAGCAGCAGCGATTTGGATTCGTTCTCGTACAGCGTGCTGAAGCTGCCGGCCGCCGCGAACAGGGCGCGGGACAAGTGCAGATAGTCACGGCGCAGAACCAGGCCGGCCTGCTGCGTGTTCGACATCAGATGAATCACCGTCTGCCCACGCAGGTACAGGCCCTTGAGCCCGCCCCGCTGCAGCTGCGAAATGAAGTTCTGTCGATTCAGCGGCGTCACGCCCTTGCGCTGCAAGGTCTCGTCGAGCGAGGCGCGAATCTCGTCGCGACGTGCCGCGTTCTCGCGCGGGTGCGTGGACATTTCGATCAGCGTGTCGGTGAGCAGCTCGGTGTCCGCGAGCACCGCCGCCGCGAGGTAATCCCAGACCGCGCGCCACTTGCCGTCGAGGCTCACGACATTGCCCCAGTCGATCAGGTGCAGCGCGCCGTCCGAGCCGACCATGACGTTGCCCGGATGCAGGTCGCCGTGAATCTCGCCATAGACGAAGCCGTGGTGCAGCACCGAGTACAGCAGGCGCTCGGCGATGCGCGCCTGGAAGCGCCGACGATCGCGCCGACTCAGCCGCCGCATCGCACGCGTCAGGCTCGTCGCATCGGACAGATATTCCATCTCGATGATGCGATGCGTGTGGCTGTACAGCGCCGGCACGCGCCAGAGCGCGCTGCGCAGGCTGCGATCGTAGAAGCGCTCGTGGTTGCGCGCCTCCTGGTCGAAATCGAGCTCCATCATGAAGCCGGCGACGAACTCGTCGACCTGCTCTTGCATCGCCCGTAGAAACGGCGCGAGCTTGGAATGCGGCGCCCAATACTGGCTCGACATGATCGCGAGCCCGAGCACGAGCTTGCCGATGGCGAATTCGCGATCGAGATTCTGCCGGCCGATCTTGACGACCACCGGGCGCAGCACTTCGAGCCCGTTTTCGAGGAAGGGTTTCTTGGCGACGTAGACGCTGCCGATCGAGCCCGAGCGGACCGGGCGCGCGGTATCGAAATCCATGTACAGCTCGTGCGGCGCGCGGCCGTAGCATTCGAGGAAGGCCGCTTCGACTTCGGCCGCCGTCATCGGCGGCACGTCTTCGTGAAAGACCGCGAGCTCCCGGGCGATCTCCTCGGGCAGGAAATCCGCGTTCGCAGCCGCGACCTGCGCCATCTTGACGAAAAACGGCCCGAACTCGCGCACCATGTTCGCGATGATCTGCGCCTGCGCCTTGAAGTCCTTGGGGTCGGCCTGGAAGAACGGCTTGATGTGGCGCAAGGCGCGAATCTGCCGACGCATGATCGCCACATCGCCGCGCACCGTGGCCGCGCGCAGCATCACCTCGCGCAGCTGCCATTCGTTGAAGCGGCGCCCGGCCTTGAGCACGTTGATGGTTTCGACGAGCAGCGGCTCGTAGGTGCGCAGCACCAGGCGAACCATGTCGAGCGACAGCTCGCCGAGCCCCTTGAGCTCGGGCGAGGCGAACAGCTCGTCGAAGAAACGCCAGAACTCCTGCACGAGCGCATCGGGCACCTGCACCGGGCTGCGCGCGACCGCCTGCTCGACGACGAAGCGGATCAGATCTTCGGTGGACTGCTCGTTCGGAATCAGCCGGCGCGCACGCAGGTACGCGGTCACGCGCTCGCTGGACCGCAGCAGCGGATGGCGATACAGGCTTTCGAAGACGATGTCGATCGAGGACGACAGCTCTTCGCGCGTGATGTCGGACTCGGAGGCCAGCTGCTTGAACAGCGGCTTGAAGCCCTGCGTGACCCTGTAGGTCGAGACCGTGAGCGCGCCAAGATCGCGCAGCAAGCCCGAGCGTGGCGCGGGCGGCGCCTCGTCGCCAGGAGCTTGCGGGTCCGTCACGGAAGCGTCAGCCAGTGCCCCAGCTTGTTGGCCTTGGCCCGCAGATAAGCCTCGTTGTGCGGGTTCAGCCCCGACTCCACCGGCACGCGCTCGGTGACTTCGATGCCGTCGGCCGTCAGCGCATCGAGCTTGCGCGGATTGTTGGTCATGAGCCGGATGCGCGGCAGGTTCATCTGGCGCAGCAGGTCGACCGCCAGGCCGTACTCGCGCGCGTCGGCCGGAAAGCCGAGCTGGTGATTGGCCTCGACGGTGTCGCGCCCGGTGTCCTGCAGGGCATAGGCGCGAATCTTGTTGCCGAGCCCGATGCCACGGCCTTCCTGGCGCAGGTACAAGACGGCGCCACGGCCGGCTTCGGCGATCCTGGACAGCGCTGCGTGCAGCTGGAAGCCGCAATCGCAGCGCAGTGAAAACAGCGCGTCGCCCGTGAGGCATTCGGAATGCACACGCACGAGCGGCGGCTCGCCCGACAGGTCGCCGAGCGCAATAACGACATGCTCTTTCTCGTCCGGCGCCCGATAAACCGTGATCCGAAACTCGGCGAACGGTGTCGGCAGTTTCGATTCGGCGATTTTTTCGAGGGGAATACGGTCAGTCGTTCGCGCGTTGGCGACGGGCTTCATCAAGCACCCATGAAATTCTGTCCACAGACACGTAGCGTGCGGCCGTTGACGCCAGATGCAAGAGGGCTGGCCATGAACGTAACGGCTTCCGCAATGTCGATCGGCAGACCGCCCTGGTTCAATGAAGACAGACGGCGGCCCACCTCGCGAGGAATCGTCGGCATCGCGGCGGTCATCTGGGTTTCGATGAAACCCGGAGCCACGGCGTTGATCGCGCCGCCGCGCTTGGCCATCTGCGAGGCCAGCGTTTCCACATAGCCAATGATACCGGCTTTGGTCGCCCCGTAGTTGGTCTGCCCGGCGTTGCCCGAGATGCCACCGATCGACGAGATGCAGACGATGCGCGCGCCCGTGTTGAGCCCGCCATCGAACAGCCGCTCGTTGATGCGCAGGATCGAACCGAGGTTGATGTCGAGCACCTGATCCCACCAGTGCACGGGCATGTTGCGCAGCATCTTGTCCCGGGTCACACCCGCATTGTGGATGACGATATCCAGCGGGCCGGCTTCGCGCAGCAGGCGATCCCCCGCATCGGAGGCGGTGACGTCGAGCGCCAGGCCGCGGCCGTTGATGCGGCTCATCGTCGCGCCGAGCGCGCCTTCTTCCTGCGGACGATCGACACCGATCACATGCGCGCCTTCACGAGCGAGCGTCTCGGCGATCGAAGCGCCGATACCGCGGGCCGCGCCGGTGACGACCGCGGTCTTGCCGGCCAGCGGCAGCACGAACGAATCGGGCACGCCGGCGGCCGGCGCGTTGAGCGTGAGGATCTGCGCATCGACATAAGCCGAGTGCTCGGTCAGGAAGAAGCGCAGCGCGCCCGCGATGGTCGGCTCGGCGCCCGAGTTGACCTCGACCAGATTGACGGTCGCACCCTTCTTGCCGATCTCCTTGCCGAGCGACTTGACGAAGCCGCGCAGCGCCATCGAGATCGTGTAGGCGCCGACCGAATCGGTCGACGCGGCCGCGCGCGAGACGATCAGCACGCGGCCGTTCGGCGCGAGCTTGGCCAGGCGCGGCTGCAGGAAATCGTAGAGCTGACGCAGGCCGGCGACCGAATCGATGCCGCTCGCATCGAACACGAAGGCGTGCACGGCCTTGGCTTCCGGCGCCTCGGTCTTGAGCGCGACGCGCGCTTCGGCGGCGGCGTTCTTGATCGGCGGCAAGCCCGGCAGATCGGCGCTCACGAAGATCGTCGCGCCCATGCGATCGAGCCCCTGCACGAGCGCGGCCGACAGCTCGGCATTACGCGCACCGGCGAGCACCACCGCGCGATCGGTCAGCGGCAGCGCCTCGTAACCAGCCTTGGCGCGGCGCAGGCGCGGCGGCGTCGGCATGCCGATCAAGCCGGCGATCTGCTTGCCGAGCGGCGATTGAGTGAAATCCAGCAGACGATCGCTCATGACAACTCCATCGAAAGGAAAATTGAAAGGGAAAGGACGGATCAGTGGAAGGCCGCGATTATCCGTAGCGCCACCTTGCTGAACACTGGCGGCATCGACACGGCCGATTTCGCGTTGGGCGAATCCTGGCCTTGACGCGACGACGAATCGAAGACGGTCGCAAAGGGTTGCCGTTGCGCCGAAGCCAGGCGTCCGACTCGCCGTTGACGTTGCCGATGCCCCGGCCGATAGTGCCCGGCGACACGCCGGACGCACTCGCCGGCCCACATCACTCGAATGACGTTCTTGGGAGCCTTTGATGAGCAAGGCCAATATGCTGGCCGGCGTTTCCGTGGGATTGGCCGTCGTCACGTTCATTACGCTCAACTTGATCTGGCCGTTCAAGCCGACGCAGGAAACCCTGAAGGCCAATCCGACCAGCGACTCGGTGTTCGCCTCCGACATTGCTTCCACACCGGCGGCCGACCTGGCCGGCAAAGCGCAGGAAAGCGAAGCCGCGGCCTTGCCCGCCGTCGCCGACAGCGACCCCTCAGCCGCGAGTGACGAAGCGCCCGCCGCCCCAGACACAGACGCCCCGAATGCGACGCCGGTGCAGCAGCAGATCGCAGCAGTGCCCGAGCCCAGCCCGGCAGCGCAGGCGCCGGCGCCCGCCGAATCCACTTCGGCTCCCGCTCCGGCTGAGCCCAGTGCCGAGCCCGCAACCCCGGCCGCCGAAACGTCGGCAGCCGCCGAAAGCACGGCTTCCGCCGAGCCTGCCGCCGCTCCGAGCGAACCCGCTGCCAAGCCGAGCAAGCCCAAGTCCACCACCGCCCCGCGCGCCGATGCGCTCGCCCAATGGTGGCCGAGCGCCCCGACTCCGGGCCGGCTCAACCTGCTCTACGCCGGCCAGGCCGCGCAAAGCCCGGCGATCGCCCTGCTGTTCGACTCGGTGTTCGCGGACACGGCAGCCGCCGGCAACGCGATCCGCGTCGTCGACGGACAAGGCAAAACGGTCAGCGGCAGTTGGGAGCTCGCGAGCAATCGGCGCCTGCTGATGCTCAAGGCCAAGCCGGGCCGTTACACCATCGTGATCGGAGCCGACCTTGCGAACCAGCGCGGCCAGACGCTGGGCACCGAGCTGCACGGGCCTGTCTACGTGCGCTGATCGCAGCCGATGTCGCAGTAACGAAAGGAACGAAAGGAACGAAAACGGGCCGCAGATGCGGCCCGTTTTCGTCGGGATCAACACCCGATCAGAACAGCTTGCGATCTTCCTTCGGCGGCGGCGTCCACTGGTACAGCCAGGTTTCGGTCATCGGCTGGCCGTTGGCCGACAGGTACAGGCGGATGTCGATCGGGGTGGTCGTATCGTCCGGCGGCACGATGTCGAACATCGCGCGGTAGCCGCGGATCGCATCGAGCGGGCGCGCCGAGGTGATCTCGACCTTGCCGCGCGAGACGCTGATCTCGGCCCTGACCTCGGTCTTGCCCGCGATCAGCGGCAGATCGCCCCCCGCGAAGTCAACCGCAAAGCGCCACGAGAAATACTGGCGCTTCTGGCCGACCACGCCGCCGAGGCCCGTGCGCGTCGCCACGCAGATCGCGTTCGGCGGGTTGGCCGGCATCTTCGCGCCCCAGTGCAGGCGATAGCCGAACAGCAGCTCGTCGCCGGCCTTGGGCTTGGTCGCCGGGCTCCAGAGCGCGACGATGTTGTCGAAGGTCTCGTCGACGGTCGGAATTTCGACGAGCTGCACCGAGCCCTTGCCCCAGCCGGCTTTCGGCTCGACCCAGAGGCTCGGACGGCGGTCGTAGAACACGCCGTCATCCTGGTAGTGATCGAAATTGCGATCCCGCTGCAGCAGGCCGAAGCCCTTGGGATTGTTGTCCTGGTAGGCGTTGAAACGCAGGTTGCGCGGGTTTTCGACCGGGCGCCAGATCCACTCGCCCGAACCCGTGTACATCGACAGGCCGTCGGAATCGTGAATCTCCGGGCGCCAGTCCCAGGCCATGCGACGATCGTTCTCGCCGGTCTGGTACATGCTCGTGCATGGGGCGATGCCGAGACGGTCGATGGCCTTGCGCGGATACAGCGCCGCGTCGATGTCCATCGTCAGCGTGCCGCCCGGCGTGATGATGAAGCGGTAGGCACCAGTGGTGCTCGGCGAATCGAGCAGGCCGTAGACGGTCAGCGTGTTCGAAGCCGGATCGGGCTTTTCGAGGTAATAGGCGACGAAATTCGGAAACTCCTCGGGCGTCGGTGCGCCGGTGTCGATCGCCAGGCCGCGCGCCGACAGGCCGTACTGCCAGTCGCCGCCGACCGCGCGGAAATAGCTCGCGCCCAGAAACGCGGCGACGTCGCGTGTTTCGTCGGTGTGGAAGTTCAGGCGAAAGCCCGCGAAACCGAGCTCCTTGGGCAGCTTTCCGCCCTTGAGGCCGCTCTTGCCGTAATCGAACATCGCCGGATCGTAGGCGAGCTCCTGCGCCTGGCCGTTCGCGATCTCGTACATCTTCACCGGGCTCTTGAAGTACAGGCCCAGGTGGAAGAACTTGGCCTTGAAGCGCAGCTTGTCGTCCTGCCAGAGCGCATGGTCCTGACGGTACTGGATCGCCTGGTACTGGTCCCAATTGAGCGCCGAAACTTCCTTCGGCAGCTCGCCCTGGTGCGACTTGTACGCCTGCGCCGAAAGCGCGCGCGCCTGGCCCTTGAGGGCGGCGTAGTCGAAGCGTTCGGCCTTGCCGAGCGGCTTGGGCTTGGCGGCCCCGGCGACGGTCGGCAACAAGGCCATCGGCACCGGCAAACCCGCGGCTGCGAAGGCAGTCGCGGCTTTCAACAAATCCCTTCTCTGCATTGTTTTCGAGTCCCTGGTCGGAAGGCGCAAGCAAGGAGCCGGATACTGCCCGGGTTCGCGGCTCAAGCGCGCGATTCTAGGCAATCGCGTCCGGCTCCGAAATGAACCGCCGCCGTATCGAGCCGGGCGCTCGCGCCCGCCGTCAGTGAACGATGTTGCCGCTGACCGGCAGGGCTTCGTGACCGTCGACGCGATGCGGTGGGAAATCGCAGCGGAAGGTGCTGCCGGCCCCAAGCTCGCTATCGATGCGCAGCCGGCCATCGTGACGTTCTAGCGCATGCTTGACGATCGAAAGTCCCAGGCCGGTGCCGCCGCTCGCACGCGAACGGCCGACATCGACGCGATAGAAGCGCTCGGTCAGCCGCGGAATGTCGGCCGCCTCGATGCCGATGCCGCTGTCGACCACCGAGAAATGCGCGCCCTCGGCATCACCCCACCAGTTCACGCGGATCACGCCGCCGGGCGGCGTGTAGCGCACCGCGTTGGTGACGAGGTTCGACAGAATGCTCTGCGCCTCGATCTCCCGCCCGCACAGGAACAGCTGGGGCTGGATGTTGACCTCGAAGCGATGCTGCCCCTTCGACATCGCCTTGGCCTCTTCGACCGTGCGCGCGAGCATCGACGGAATGTCGAGCACGTCGAGCCGATGGTCGTAGCCGTCGGCTTCGAGCCGGGCCAGCTTGAGCATGTCGTTGATCAGCGATTCCATGCGCACGGCCTGATTGCGCATCTCGGTGACCGGCATGCGCCACGCGGCCAGGCCTTTGCCGTCGCGTGTGTCGGGTTCGAGCATGTCGAGATAGCCACGCAGCACCGTCAGCGGCGTGCGCAGCTCGTGCGAGGCGTTGGAGACGAAATCGCGCCGGGCGTGCTCGAGCCTGCGCACTTCTGAGATATCGCGCACGATCATCAGCCGCTGGTTGTTGCCATACGGAATGATGCGCAGCGCGAGCGCGATGTTGCGATTGATCGGCGACGGCACCTCGACCTCGCCCGAATACGAATCCCCGGCGATGTAATCGGTGAAGTTCGGATGCCGGATCAGGTTGGCGATGCGAATGCCGACGTCCTGGCTCGATCGCAAACCCAGTAGCGACTGCGCCGCGCGGTTGAACCAGAGGATTTCTCCATGCTCGCCGAGCACCACCGCGCCGTCGGGCAGCGCGGCGGTCGAAGCCTGAAATTCGGCGACGATCTCGGCGAGCTTCTTCTTGCGCTTGCGGTTGCGCTTGTCGAGCACCTGCAGGGCCTCGAACACCTCGCCCCAGATGCCGGAGGGTTCGGGCAGCTGGTAATGCTTGGGCGCCATCAGCCACAGCCTCAGATGGCGCAAATGCCGCATCTGGTTCGCCAGGTAGACCACGATGGCGAGCGTGAAACCGGCCAGCAGATGCGAGAACAACTGCCCGACCAGCAGGCCGACGGCAGCGACGATCGTGAGCTTGACGAGTTCCTGACGCCAGGCCAGTGAACTCAGTGCCCGGCCCTTCGCTGGCTTGGGCGCCGCCGGAGCCGGCGACGCGAGCGCCGGAGAAGAGGCCGGCTGGTCGGCTGCCATTGCGAGCTACTCAGACCTTCTCGGAGAAGCGGTAGCCGGTTCCGCGAACGGTCTGGATCATGCCGTCGAAGCCGTGCGGCTCGAGCGCCTTGCGCAAGCGGCGAATGTGCACGTCGACCGTGCGCTCCTCCACGTAGACGCTCTGGCCCCAGACGCGATCGAGCACCTGTTCGCGCGTGTAGACACGATCCTGGTGGCTCACGAAGAAATGCAGCAGGCGGTATTCGGTCGGACCCAGCCGCACCGGCTCGCCCTTGGCGGTCACGCGCTGGCTGGCCGCGTTGACCTCGAGGCCGGCGACCGACAGCGTCTCTTCTTCGCCCCCTGGCGTGGCGCGACGCAGCACCGCCTGGATGCGGGCGATCAGTTCGGGGAACGAGAACGGCTTGGAGACGTAATCGTCGCAACCCGTGTTGAGGCCGCGAACCTTGTCTTCCTCTTCGACGCGCGCGGTGACCATGATGATCGGCACGTCGCGCGTGGTGGCGTTGTTCTTGAGTTCACGCGAAAACTCGATGCCCGAGGCGCCGGGCATCATCCAGTCCATCAGGATCAGGTCGGGCTGGTTTTCGGCGATACGCAGGCGGGCTTCACTCGCACCACTGGCCAGGGCGACGTTGTAATCGGCACGTTCCAACGCGAACTTGAGCATTTCACGAATCGGTGCTTCGTCTTCGACAACCAGTATCAGTTTGTTCGGCATGCCCATGGTCGCATTAGATGATTGCGGGATGCTAAAGACAACTTATTACAGGTTTTTGACAGCCTCCGGACGAATATGACAACGCCAAGCCCTTGCCAGCGCTTGGATTTAACCCGCCAGCGCCTTGTGGATCTTCTCGCTCACGTCCGGGGACGCCACCTGCTGGACCAGCCGCTGCAATACGGCGCGCAGCAGTTCGTCACGCGGAGCCGCCAGACCGCGCCAGCCAAGCAGGCCGTCGGCCAGGCGCGACGCGATCTGCGGATTGCTCTTGTCGAGCTTGAGCACCTGTTCGGCCAGCAGCCGGTAGCCGGAGCCATCGGCCCGGTGATAGGCGCGCAGGTTCTCGCGCCAGAACGTACCGAGCACGGAGCGGATGCGGTTCGGGCTGGCGACGTAATCCGGGTGCCCCAGCAGTTCGGCGGTCCGCTCGACACCGTTGCCGATCGCAGAACCCGCCTGCAAGGCGAACCACTTGTCGAGCACGAGCGCGTCGTGACGCCAGCGTGACAGGAAGGCGGCCATCGCGTCCTCGCGCTGCGGGCAGTCGATGTCGTTGAGCGCGACGAGCGCCCCGTACGACAGCGTCATGTTGTCGGAGCCCGCCCGATCGCGGCACAGATCGAGGATGCGCGTCGAGCGGGTCGCCGCCAGATACCCGCTCGCGATCCCGGCGAGCGCCCGGCGGCCGACGTTGATCGCACCCTGGTCTTCCGGGGCGGCGGTCGCCCAGACCGACAGCGGACCGGTCAGCGCGTGGGCGATGCGCAGGCGCAGGGCGTCGCGCGCGGCGGCGAGTTTTTCGCCATCGAGCGGCTGCAGCTGGCCGGCCAGATAGCTCTCGGACGGCATCCGCAGCAGCTCGGCGAGCAAGGCCTTGTCGTCGAAATGCTGGGCGGCGAGCAGCTGCAGGCCCTTCAGCAAGGCCTGGGTGTCGTCGCCGGCCGGGCCCGACAGCAGCTCGAAGAAGGCGTTCAGCATGAGCCGCTGTACCGCTTCCCAGCGCGCGAAGCCGTCGGACTCGTGCAGCAGCAGGTTCACGAGCTGGTCGGACGAATAACCGAACTGCAGCCGAACCGGAGCCGAGAAACCCTGCAGAAACGACGGCGTCGGCCGGACTTTGACGTCCTCGAAGGTGATCGTCGCCTGCGCATCCTCGAGCAGGATCAGGTCGGGCGCCGGCATCAGCGGCGGCTGGGCCGGCAGGTGGATGCGCTGGCCCTCGCCATCGAAGAAGGCGACGCGGATCGGAATCGGCACCGGCTTCTTGTCGGGCGCACCCGGCGTGGCCGGCGTGGATTGCTCCAGATGCAGCGTGTAGGTGTGCGCAAGCAGGTGATATTCGTCGTCGATGCCGACGGTCGGCGTGCCGGCCTGCGAATACCAGCGACGGAAGCCTTCGAGATTGCGGCCCGAGACCGCCTCGTGTGCGGCGAGGAAATCCTCGATCGTCGCGGCCGAGCCGTCGTGCTCGCGCAGGTAATGCTGCACGCCCTTGATGAAGGTCTCGCGCCCGAGCAGGGTCTGCAGCATGCGCACGATCTCGGCGCCCTTCTCGTAGACCGTCGCGGTGTAGAAGTTGTTGATCTCGACGTAGGAGTCCGGCCGTACCGGATGCGCCATCGGGCCGGCGTCCTCGGCGAACTGCAGCGTGCGCAGCTGGCGCACCTCGCCGATGCGCTGCACGTCGGCGCCATTCAGGTCAGCCGAGAAATTCTGGTCGCGAAAGACCGTAAGACCTTCCTTGAGCGAGAGCTGGAACCAGTCGCGGCAGGTCACGCGATTGCCGGTCCAGTTATGGAAATACTCATGGGCGATGACCGATTCGATGCCCTCGTAATCGGCGTCGGTCGCGGTATCGGGCGAGGCGAGCACGAAGCGCGCGTTGAACAGGTTCAGGCCCTTGTTCTCCATCGCGCCCATGTTGAATTCGCGCGCGGCGACGACCATGTAGATGTCGAGGTCGTATTCGAGCCCGTAGACCTGCTCGTCCCAGCGCATCGCCTTCTTGAGCGATTCGAGCGCATGCGGCACGCGACCCTCGTTGCCCTTGTCGACGTAGAACTGCAGCGCGACCTCGCGGCCGCCCGCCGTCGTATAGGTGTCGCTCACGCAGCCCAGATCGCCCGCGACGAGCGCGAACAGATAACAGGGCTTCAGGAACGGGTCTTCCCAGATCGCATAGTGACGCCCGTCGGCCGCCTCGCCCGCTTCGACGCGATTGCCGTTCGAGAGCAGCACCGGATAGCGCTGCGCATCGGCCTCGATGCGCACCTTGAAGCGCGAAAGCACATCGGGGCGATCGGGAAAATAGGTGATGCGCGAAAACCCGCGCGCCTCGCATTGCGTGCAGAGCATCGGGCCCGAGCGATACAGGCCTTCGAGCGAATGATTCGAATCCGGATCGAGCCGGGTCACCACGCGCAGGCTGAAAGCCTGCGGCAGAGCCTGTTTGATCAGCAGGCGCTCGTCGTCACGCTCGACGTTCGCCTCGGCAACCGCAAGACCGTCGATCGCCAGTTCGAGCAATTCGAAACCGCGGCCATCGAGATGCAGCGGCGCGTCGGCCCGCGCCTGCCCGTTGCGGCGGATTCGCAGCACGCTGACCACGGTCGTGCGATCACGCACGTCGAAATCGAGGTCCACGTTCTCGACCGCGTAATCGGGAGCCCGGTAATCCTTGCGAAACACTTCCACCGCTGCGTTCATGGCCTGATCTTCTCGATGCGTGGCGCATTGTAGCCACACCGTCATGCGGGCCTTAGTATCCGCGCCATCTGCCTTCGGAAGCCTTTCGCGGAGATTGCGATGCCCAGCGCCACCGACCTGATCCAGCAGCTGCCCACCGCGTTCGATGCCGCTGCGGCCGCCGGCACCGAGTGCACGATCCAGTTCAACGTCTCCGAACCCATGCACCTGCTGATTCGCAACGGCCACTGCGAAGCCAAGCGCGGAAGCGCTGCTTCGCCCGACGTGAGCCTGACGATGGACGATGCCGACTTCGTCGCCCTGATGACCGGCGAACTCAATGGCATGAGCGCTTTCATGACCGGCAAGCTCACGGTCGATGGCGATTTGATGCTCGCGCAGCGCCTGACGCAGTGGTTCGAGGCCGGCAAGCTTGGCTGAACCCCGAAACGTCTCGTTCGAACTCGAAGCCGGCGCGCAAGGCCTGCGCCTGCGCGCCTTGCACCGCCCCGAATGGGAGCCGCTGTGCATCGACTGGCTCTCGGCCGACGTGCGCCGCCGCATCCTCGCGGGACGCAAGCAATTGCTGCCGCGCGCGCTTGGCCTGCACAAGAAGGCGGACGTGCTGATCGCCGATGCGACTGCCGGCCTCGGCCGCGACGGCTTCACGCTCGCCGCGCTCGGAGCGCGCGTGATTCTCGTCGAGCGCCACCCGTTCGTGATCGAACTGCTGCGCGATGCGCTCGCGCGTGCGAGTACCTGCGATGAGAAATGGGCGATCGCGGCCTGCGCGCGCGTCGAGATCGTGCAGGCCGATGCGCGCGAATGGTTGCGCCACTGCCCGCACGCGCTCGATGGCGTGCATCTGGACCCGATGTATCCCGAAGACGGCAAGACCGCGCTGCCGCAGAAAGGCATGCAGATGCTGCGCGAACTCACTGACGGCGACGATGATTCGGCCGAGCTGCTGCGCGCCGCGATGGCGAGCGGCGCCGCGCGCGTCGCGGTCAAGCGGCCGACCAAGGCACCGTGGCTCGATGAACGCCAGCCGAACGCGGACGTTATCGGCACGCAGGCGCGTTACGATATTTATCTCAACCGCCGCTAGCCCGATTCGAATTCAATCCGCCATGCGCACTCTGACGCTGATCCGTCACGCCAAGTCCTCGTGGGACGATCCGAAGATCGAAGATTTTCATCGCCCGCTCAACGAGCGCGGTTTTCGCGATGCGCCGGTGATGGCGCAGCGCCTCGGCAACCTGCTCGACGCCACGCCGCAACTCGTCGCGAGCCCTGCGCTGCGCACGACGACGACGGCGCGCATCTTCGCCGAGGTGCTCGGCATCGCGGAATCTTCGATCCGTTTCGAGCCGCCGATCTACGACGCCACCGCCGCCGAGCTGCTCGCGGTCGTGCGCGAGCTCGACGATGCGTATCCGAACGTGGCGCTGTTCGGCCACAACCCGGGGCTCACCGACCTGTCCCACCGGCTCGCGCGCTGCACCTTCGGCGAGATGCCGACCTGCGCGATGGCCGTGCTCGAATTCGATGTCGATCGCTGGGCCGATGTCGCCCATGGTCGCCTGTTCGCGTACTCGTTCCCGAAGGAACGGCAGTAAAGTTCAGCCGTCGATGCGCTTGAGGCCGTCGCGATAGCGCCGGGAGTGCTGCGCATAGACTTCGGCCGATTGGCGCAGCCCGGCGATCTCCTCGGGCGTCAGTTCACGCACGACCTTGGCCGGTGAACCCAGGATCATCACGCCGTCCGGAAACTGCTTGCCTTCGGTGACGAGGCTGTTGGCGCCGACCAGGCAATTTTTGCCGATGCGCGCCCGGTTCATCACCACCGACTTGATGCCGATCAGCGAGCCGTCGCCGATCTGGCAGCCGTGCAGCATCACCAGATGGCCGATCGTGCAGTGCTTGCCGATGACGAGCTTGAGGTTCGGGTCGGTATGCAGCACCGAACCGTCCTGCACGTTGCTGCCTTCGCCGATGCGCAGCTCGTCGTTGTCGCCGCGCAGCACCGCGTTGAACCAGACACTGGCCCCGCGTTCGAGCACCACGGAGCCGATCAGGCTCGCGTTGTCGGCGACGAAATTGTCGCCCTGCAGTTCGGGCGTGCGGTGATCGAGTCGGTAGAGCATGCGGCAAGTATACGGTGCTCGATCTGGTCTCGATCTGGGTCGAGGTTCCAGACATCACCGCGTATCGCATACGATTAAGCCGCTCCTCGCCCGCTCCCACTTCCTTCGAGACATGACCACTCGCCTGCCCGCTTTCAAGGCCTACGACATCCGCGGCCGCGTTCCCGACGAACTCAATCCGGACATCGCCTACCGGCTCGGCATCGCCTACGCCGAGCGCTTCGCGCCGAAAAAGATCGCGCTCGGCCGCGACGTCCGCCATTCCTCGCTGCCGCTGCTCAAGGCGCTGGCGCACGGTTTCAACGCGCGCGGCGTCGAAGTGCTCGACATCGGCCTCTGCGGCACCGAAGAAATCTACTGGGCCGCACAGCAACCGGGCGTCGACGGCGGCATCGAAGTCACCGCGAGCCATAACCCGATGGACTACAACGGCATGAAGCTCGTGCGCGGCGGATCGATCCCGATCTCGGGCGACACCGGCCTGCGCGAGATCGAAGAGGCCGTCGCCGCCTCGACCGCGACCTGCCCCGAAGGCGAACCGGTCGTCACCAAAGCGAGCTATCGCGACGGCTACGTGCAGCATCTGCTCGGCTACGTCGACCTATCCAAGCTCGAGCCGCTCAAGATCGTCGTCAACGCGGGCAACGGCGTCGCCGGCGTGGTCGTCGATGCGATCGAGAAGAGCCTGCCGTTCACGTTCATCAAGGTGCACCACGAGCCCGACGGCGATTTCCCCAACGGCATCCCGAACCCGTTGCTGCCCGAGATGCGCGCCCCGACCGCCGATGCGGTCAAGGCGCATGGCGCGGATTTCGGCGTGGCCTGGGACGGCGATTTCGATCGCTGCTTCCTGTTCGACGAGAACGGCGGCTTCATCGAAGGCTATTACATCGTCGGCCTGCTCGCCGAGGCGCTGCTCAAGAAGGAACCCGGCGGAAAGATCATCCACGACCCGCGCCTGACCTGGAACACCGTCGATGTCGTCGAAAGCGCCGGCGGCGTACCGGTGATGAGCAAGACCGGCCATGCCTTCATCAAGGAGCGCATGCGCAAGGAAAACGCGATCTACGGCGGCGAAATGAGCGCGCATCATTACTTCCGCGACTTCGCCTACTGCGACAACGGCAACATTCCGTGGCTGCTGGCGGCTGCGCTGATCAGCGAGAGCGGCAAGCCGCTGTCCAAGCTCGTCGAAGAGCGCATGAAGGCCTTCCCGGCCAGCGGCGAGATCAACCGCAAGGTCGCCGACGTGAAGGCCACCATCGCGCGGATCGAAAGCGCCTACGCGCCCAAGGCCAGCGCGATCGACAAGACCGACGGCATCAGCCTCGATTTCGGCAGCTGGCGCTTCAACCTGCGCGGGAGCAACACCGAGCCGGTGCTGCGCCTGAACGTGGAATCGCGCGCCGACGAGGCGCTCATGAACGCCAAGACGCAGGAAATCCTCGCGCTGATCGATGCCGGCGGAGCGACCGCCGCGCACTAAAAAGAGGAGCGACGGCCCGTTCCCGAACCCGCCCGGAGCCGGCTCCGGGCGGGTCTTTCATTGGTACGCCGGGAAATTCCGCTTTGAATACAGGGTGCTGAAGCGCCCACGCAGGTTCACTCAAACCTCGCGGCCGACGCCGCCGCGCTGGCTCGAATCCTGCTGCAATCCGGCCGTCATGACTCGATCCGCGGCCTTTGCAACTGACAGGCGATCCAGCTCTCGCGTGGTGACCGCGAGCCGGGCGCCGCAGCTGGACGACGCTCCGCTGAGCCGCCGGCTCGGCATCGCCATCTCGGTCGGCCTGCACCTGCTGCTCGCGCTCGGGCTGCTCGTGAAATGGCCGAGCCGGACGCTGGAGCTGCCGCCCGCCGCGGACCAGAAATCGATCGAGGTTTCGCTGATCACGGCCGCGGCCTCGTCGCCTTCGGCTGCCGCCGCGCCACCGCCGGCCGCGCCGACGCAGGCGGTCGAAGCGCCCAAGCCCAAACCGAAATCCGTCAAGCCGAAGCCCAAGCCGGTCGTCGCCGCCCAGGCGCCCGCGCCGGTAAAAGCGCCCGTGCCGGAACCCGAAATTTCGAAGCCCGCCGAACCCGCGATGGCTCAATCGCAGCCGGCGCCGGCTGCCACGGCCACCGCATCGAGCGCGCCTTCCACCGCCGCCGTCGCGAGCGCCACGCCATCGAACCCCGGTGCCGGACGCCCGGTCGGAGCGCCGGCCGTGAGCATGAGCCCCGAGCAGATCAGCCGGCTCGAGCGCCAGTATTCGATGATGGTGATGCGCTCGGTCGAGCGGAACATGCGCGTGCCCGTGCGCGCCCGCCAGTTCAAGGAAACCGGCGTCACCGTCGTGCGCATGCGCATCGGCCGCGACGGCAGCGTGCTCGAAGCGCGCGTGGTGACCTCGTCGGGCTTCGGCTATCTCGACGAGGAAGCCCAGGCCCTGATGTTCCGCATCGCGAGCTTTCCGCCCGTGCCGCCGGTGCTGCGGCCGTGGATGGAAAGCATCGTCATCGATCAGCCGGTGAATTTCAGGCTCTAGCGACCCGCTGCGCACACCGTCGCCGACTGGCCACTACGGTTTCGGCCTGGGTTTGCGCGATGCGGGCTTGCCCGTCCCGGACTTGGAGGCGGCGCCGCCTCGGCCGGACGGCTTTGACGCGTTGCCGCGGCCCGATGGCCTGGCCCCGTCGTTACGCCCGGAAGACGGCCTCGACGAATTCGCATCGCGATGTCCCGCCGGCGATCGTGACGAACTGTCCTTCCCCCGGCTCGCCGACTTGGCCGCGGCACCCGGCCGGCTCGGCTTGCCATGCGCCTTGCCCTGGACCTTCTCCGACGGCTTGCCGGCCGTCCGGTCCGACGATTTCGCCGCGCCCGGAGCGCGCTTTTGCGAACGTTCGCCGCGGCGCTCGGCCGCGCGTTCCCGCTGCGCACGCTTGGAATCGCCACGCGGCCCCGCCCGGGTCGGGTCGAAGCCACGCTCGTGATCGTCACGCCGATCGTCCGCGCCTTCGCGACCGGAGGAAGCCGGCTCCAATGCTTCCGCATGCGGAAAGCGCTCACGCAAGCTGCGCTCACGATCGCTTTCACGCTCGGGACGACGATGACGGGCCGTCTTGCGCAAACCCTCACGCGTCGGCGCGACGAACTCGCCTTCGGGCTTGCGCCGCTCGTCATGCCGCTGGGCCGAAGGCCTCTTCCCGGCCTTGGCCGACCTTGGCTGGGCGATCGCCACGGCTTCGAGCAAGGCCTGCAGCTCTTCGGGCGTCGCCTCGCGGCAGGTTCCGCTCTTGATGCCGCGGCCGAGCGCGATCGGCCCATACGACACGCGCATGAGCCGGCTCACCTGAAGGCCCTGCGATTCGAGCAGGCGGCGCACGACGCGATTGCGGCCCTGGCGCACGGTGACGTTCCACCAGCTGTTGGCCGACGAGCCTTCGCTCTCGCGGCGTCCGCCTTCTTCGTCGAGGTCGACGCTTTCGCCGGGCTGGATGGTCTCGAACCTGGCGAATCCATCTTCGAGTTCGACGCCCTTGCGTAGCCGATCGAGCATCTCCGCATCGACGCTGCCGAGCACGCGGACCGCGTATTCGCGACGCATTTCGAAACTCGGATGCATGAGCCGGCGCGCGAGTTCACCGTCGTTGGTCAGCAGCAGCAGGCCCGAGGTGTTGATGTCGAGACGGCCGACCGCGATCCAGCGGCCCGTTTCGAGTTCTGGCAGCTTGCGGAACACGGTCTTGCGGCCATCCGGATCGTCGCGCGTGACGAGCTCGCCGACGCGCTTGCGATACAGCAGCACGCGCGTGCTCTCGGGCTTGCGGCTCAGCGGCACGAGCTTGGTGTCGACACGCACGCTGTCGTTGTGATCGATCTTCTGGCCGATCTCCGCCGGCCGGCCGTTCACGGTCACGCGGCCTTCGGCGATCATCGTCTCGATGGCGCGGCGCGAGGCGATGCCGGCCGTGGCGAGCAGTTTCTGTATGCGGTCAACCATGGCTCAACGTTCCTCGTCCGGCTTCGGCTCTTCGGCTGGCGCGCCATCGTCACCGGTGTCTTCTGTATCCGGTGCTGCGTGTCCGGATGCTGGGTCGGCATCGGCGTCGCGCTCATCGCCTTCATCGATGATCGTTTCGACGATTTCCTGCGCTTCGTCTTCGGTGCTCTCGTCGCCAACGGCGTCGCGGGCTTCGGGTGATTCGCTCGCGGCTTCGTCCACCTCGTGTTCGGACTCGGCTTCATCGCCCTTCGACGGCAGCTCGCCCGTGAGCTGCGCGAGCGCGGCGTCGAGCTGATCCATGTCGCGGATCTCGGGCAGTGACGGCAGCTGGTCGAGCGTGCGCAGGTTGAAGTCGTCGAGAAACTGCGCGGTGGTGCCGAACAGGGCCGGACGTCCGGGCACTTCCTTGACGCCGAGCTCCTTGACCCAGCCGCGCTCCTGCAGGGTGCGCAGGATGTTCGACGACACCGAAACGCCACGCACCTCTTCGATCTCACCGCGCGTGATCGGCTGCCGGTAGACCACCAGCGCGAGTGTTTCAAGCAAGGCGCGCGAAAATTTCGGCGGCCTTTCCTGCCACAGTCGCGCGACCCACCCGGCATATTCCTCGCGCACCTGGATACGCCATCCGCTCGCGACTTCCTGCAGTTGCGCCGCTCCGCCCTGCAGGCGCGCATCGAGCTTGGCGAGCGCGGCGCGAACTTCGCTGCGACCGATGCCGAGGTCTTCGCCGAGCAGGCGATGCAGGGCATCGACCGACAGCGGACCGTCCGCCGCCAGCAGCAGCGCTTCGATGATGTGCTCTAGCCTGTCGATCGCCTCGGAGTTGTCGGCGACGCCAGTCACGATGTCCTGCGCCGTCGCGTCGGCCGCGATTTCAGGCGCGATGTCGGCGATCGCCGTCTGGTCGGACTGCGCGTCGGGCTTGGCGCCGGACAACTCTTCCGGAGGCAGCGGCACCTCGGGCAGTTCATCGTCCTGCTCTTCGTCCGGCTCGTCGTTTCGGGGCGTATCACTCATAGCTGGCGGTCTCGATGGCCGTTTCCGATATCGGGCGGCCGCTGTCGATCATGATTTCGGCGAACGGTCCTTCCTGCACGAGATCGATCGCGGCGAGCTTCACGAGTTCGAGAATCGCGAGCAGGCAGACGATCACGCCGGCGCGGCCTTCGGACGGCTCGATGATCTCGTCGAAGCGCTTCGGTCCGCTGTGCACGAGATCGAGGATATGCGTCATGCGCTCGCGCACCGACAAGGGCTCGCGCTTGACCTGATGCCGCGTGAACAGCTCGGCGCGCATCATCACCTCGCGAAACGCGAGCATGAGCTCGCGCAGGCTCGGCTGCGGCAGCACGACCTGGGTCGGAATCACGTCGGGCTTGGCGGCGGCGCGATAGATTTCGCGGCCCGCGCGCGGCAGCCTGTCGAGATTCTCGGCCGCGGTCTTGAAGCGCTCGTATTCCTGCAGGCGGCGCACGAGTTCCATGCGCGGATCGCCCTCTTCTTCCTCGGCCTCGACGGGCTTCGGCAGCAGAATGCGCGATTTGATCTCGGCGAGCAGCGCAGCCATCAGCAGGTATTCGGCCGCAAGCTCCAGTCGCAGCTCCTGCATCAGCGCGATGTACTGCAGATACTGCTGCGTGATCTTGAGAACCGGAATGTCGAGAATGTTGAGGTTCTGACGGCGGATCAGGTACAGCAGCAAGTCGAGCGGGCCTTCGAAGGCTTCGAGAAACACCTGCAATGCATCGGGCGGGATGTAGAGATCTTCGGGCAGCTTGTCGAGCACATGGCCGTTGATCTTCGGCAGGCGCGCGGCATCGGAAGCCTCTTCGACTTCGGTCACGATTTCGGCGTTGTCGGCCGGATCGCTCATGCTTATTCGGGAATGAAACCGAGCACGTCGTGCACGCGCGCGAGCGTCACGTCAGCCGCAGCAGATGCGCGCGCAGCGCCATCACGCAGCACGCGCTGCAAGCCATCGGTGTCTTCGCGAATGTCGCGATAGCGCATCTGCACGGGCTCCAGGCAGGCGACCACCGCGTCGGCGACGGCCTGCTTGAACTTGCCGTAGCCCTGGCCGTTGTAGCGCTCGGCGATGCTGTCGAAGCTCTCGCCCGAGGTGGCCGACAGGATCGACATCATGTTGCTCACGCCGGGCTTCTCGGCGATATCGAAGCGGATCTCGTTGCCCGAATCCATCTCCGCTTTCTTGAGCTTGCGCACGATGGTGTCGACCGGATCGAGCAGGTAGATCGCGTTGGTTTCGGCCTCGTCCGACTTGCTCATTTTCTTGGTCGGTTCCTTGAGGCTCATGATGCGCGCGCCGACCGGCGGAATCATCGGCTCCGGAATGCGGAACACCTCGCCATAGAGGTTGTTGAAGCGCGTCGCGACGTCGCGCGTGAGTTCGAGATGCTGCTTCTGGTCGTCGCCGACCGGCACCGCGTGCGCCTGGTACAGCAGGATGTCGGCCGCCATCAGCACCGGATAATCGAACAGGCCGGCGTTGATGTTGTCGACATGCTTGGCGCTCTTGTCCTTGAACTGCGTCATGCGGTTGAGCTCGCCCATCTGCGTGTAGCAGTTGAGGATCCACGACAGCCGCGAATGCGCCGGCACGTGGCTCTGCACGAACAAGGTGTTCTTGGCCGGGTCGAGGCCACAGGCGATGTAGAGCGCGAGGAATTCGTAGCAGCGCTCGCGCAGCACTTTCGGATCCTGGCGCACGGTGATCGCGTGCAGGTCCACGAGCATGTAGTAGCAGGCATAGGTTTCCGACAACGGAACCCAGTTCTTGATCGCGCCCAGATAGTTGCCGAGCGTGAGCCGGCCCGAAGGCTGGATGCCGGAAAGAACGATGGGGCGTTGCGAATTCGAGGACATTCGAAGAACCGTGATGTGTCGGTGATGAGGAGAGAAATCAGTACAGCGAAACGGGCTCGATGCCGAAGGCCTGGAACAGCAGGCCCTGGCTGATAACGAGCGGCCAGAACAGCAGGCCTTTGAACAGCAGCAGTACGCCGAGCACGATGAAGAAAGCGTAAGGCTCGACCTTGGCGAGCGCCATCGCCTGGCGCATCGGCAGCAGGCTGATCAGGATGCGTCCGCCATCGAGCGGCGGCAGCGGCAGCAGGTTCAGCACCAGCAGCGCGAGATTGATCACCACGCCGGCCACCGCCATGTAGCGCAGCCCGACCCAGGTCGGCTGATCGCTGCCGAAGACGAGCGTGGCCTTGATCAATGCGGCCCACAGCACGGCCATCGCGAAGTTCGCCGCGAGGCCCGCGACGGCGACCTTGGCGAGATCGCGCTTGGGATGGCGCAGGCGCGAGAAATCGACCGGAATCGGCTTGGGCCAGCCCATCAGGAAACCACCGAGCGTGATCAGCAGGCCCGGGATCAGCAGCGTGCCGAGCGGATCGACATGGCGCAGCGGATTCGGCGACAGCCGCCCGAGCGCGGTGCCCGTCATGTCGCCACAGGCGCGCGCCGCATAGCCGTGCGCGATCTCGCGAATGGTGATCGCCAGCAGTACCGGCAACGCCCAGACCGCGAGTTTCTGGACCAGTGAAAGCTCATCGAACATGTAAGGCCAGGCCCTTATTCCGAGAAAATGCCCTGAACGGGGCCCTTGCCCTGACGCAGCACGCGAGCCTCTCCTTCCGACAGATCGACCACCGTGGTCGGCTCCAGCCCGCAGTTGCCCGAATCGAGCACCACGTCGACCTCGCGCAGCAGGCGCTCCTCGAACTCGCGCGGATCGTTCACGGGCAGTTCCTCGCCCGGGAACTGCAGCGTGCAGCTGATCAGCGGCTCCCCGAGCGTGGCGAGCAGGCCCTGGGTGACCGGATGCTCCGGAATGCGGATGCCGATGGTCTTGCGCTTCTCGTGCGCGACCCGGCGCGGCAGCTCCTTGGTCGCGGTCAATACGAAGGTGTATGGGCCCGGCGTGAGCTGGCGCAGCAGCCGGAACTGCCAGTTGTCGACGCGCGCGTAGGTCGCGATCTCGGACAGGTCGCGGCACATCAGCGTGAACTGGTGGTTCTTGTCGAAGCGGCGGATGCGCCGCAGCCGCTCGGCCGCGTCCTTGTCGTCGAGGTGACAGCCGAGGGCGTAGCAGGAGTCGGTCGGATAGGCGATCACCGCGCCCTGGCGCAGATGCACGGCGGCTTGCGCGAGCAGGCGGGATTGGGGGTTTTGCGGGTGGACTTCGATCCAGTTCGACATTCGTCATTGTACCGTCTGAGCCTGCCTGCGGCCCGGGCGCGCGCAAACCGGCCCGCGGGACGGCCGCCCGGTATACTGGCGGCTTATGAAACCCCTGCTCGATCTCGCCCCCTTCCTGGTGTTCCTCGCGGTCACGCTGTCGACCGACATCTACAAGGGAACGATGGCGCTGATGGCCTCGCTGCTCGTGCTGATCGCCTTCTACCGGCTCAAGTTCGGCGAGTGGCACAAGATGCACCTCGTCGCGGCCGGCATCACGCTCGTGCTCGGCGGCATGACTCTTTATTTCCACGACGCCAACTTCATCAAGCTCAAGCCGACGATCCTGTTCGCCGGCTTCGCGGTGGTGCTGCTCGGCAGCCAGTTCATCGGCGAGAAGACTCTCGTCGAGCGCGTGGCGGGCCATGCGATCTCGCTGCCGCCCGCGATCTGGCGCAAGGTCAACGTCGCCTGGGTGATCTTCTACGCCGCCTGTGCGGTGCTGAACCTCTACGTCGCCCACATGTACAGCGACAAGGTCTGGGCGATCTTCAAGTTCGGCGGGCTCACCGTGCTGCCGCTGCTGTTCGCAGCCGCGCACGCCCCGTTCCTGTCGCAGTACCTCAACGACTCGACCCAGGACAAGGGAACGACCTAACGTGCTTTACGCCATCATCGGCCAAGACGTCGACAACAGCCTGCCGGCCCGCAAGGCCGCCCGCCCGGCGCACATCGAGCGCCTGCGCGAACTCCAGAAACAGGGCCGCCTCGTGCTCGCCGGACCCTGCCCGGTCGCCGATGCGCCCGACCTGTCGGCCGGCGCCACCGGCAGCCTGCTGGTGCTCGAATTCGACAGCCTCGCCGAGGCCACCGAGTGGGCCAATGCCGATCCGTACGTCAAGGCCGGCGTCTACGCGAGCGTGACGATCAAGCCCTTCATCAAGGCCCTGCCGGAATGAGTTCGCCGCGCGTCGAGCGCATCCGGATCGCGCTGCAGAATGCGTTCTCTCCGCAGTTCCTAGAAGTCGAAGACCAAAGCCATCTGCATGCCGGTCATGCCGGTGCGGCGACCGGACGCGGCCACTTTCACGTGCGCATCGTCGCCCAGGCCTTCGACGGCCTGTCGCCGATCCACCGCCACCGCGCGGTCTACGCGGCGGTCGGCGATCTCATGCAGACCGACATCCACGCGCTGTCGATGGAGACGCGCTCGCCGGCCGAGGCGGCATCGTCGGCCGGCTGAGGCTGGGGTTTCTCAGCAAGCCGGCTCGCTGACCGCTAGGCCGATCTCCGACGCATTGAGCGTTCCGCTGTTGCCATTGCTGAGTTCGTAACGGGCGCTGCCGTCGGCGGCGAAGGTGATCGTCGCCAGGCCGCGGTCGGATTCGATGCGCAGGCGGCCGGCGGTGAAGCCATCCGAAGCGATCGCCAGCGGCGTCGGCGTGCTGGCCTGGGCGTAGGTCCAGTCGCAGATCGAGCTGTGATAGCGGTACGGGCCGCTCAGGCTGAGCGTCTGGCTGCTGGTGTTCTCGGCGATCGCGAACGGGCCGCTGCCGTTGCCGAGGTCCAGATCGAGCAGGTAGTCGTCGTCTTCGGCATTGAGCCGGAAGCTCAGGATCGACCGCTGTTCCTGCTGGCTGGTCGTGGATTTGAACTCGAAGCGGCCGAGCGTGTAGAACTCGGTGAGTTCGGTGCGCGAACCGACCGGCTCGTAGCGGCGATACAGGTGCGGGGTGTCGCCCGAGCCGAGCAGGCTGTAATCGTAGGTTTCGTTGCTGGCGTTCGGCGTGCCGCTGCCGTTCTCGACGCGGCCGTCGTCGTAGCTGGACCCGTTGCCGCTCTCGTCGTCGATGGTGCAGTCGTCGTAGTTGTAGATGCGGAAGCTGACCGCGCGCCGCGTGCCGTCGAAGTAGCCGAAAGGCTCCTGGCCGCTGCCTTCCTCGAGCGTGTACGAGCCGCTGTCGCAGTCATGGCGGGTCGCCGCCTTGAGCAGGCTCGGATTGCGCGCGGAATACCGGCCCCAGTGTCCGCTCGGAACGCCGGCCGCCTTGAACAGGGCGGAGCTCGGCTCGGCCAGCCCGTCGCCGTAGCCGAACAGCTGGGCCACGTTGGCGACGATGCTGAGTTCGCGCAGCACGTCGGATTTGCCCGACAGCGGCGCCGGCTCGCCGTCGTCACCGCCATCGTCGCGATCGCGGCCGTCGCTGCCGCCGCCGCAGGCGCTCAGCAACAGCGCCGAAGCCGCCAGACCGATCGCCGCTCCGAAAATGCGCATGGCTTTCTCCTCCTTGAGCCGGCCGCCAGCCGGCGGCAGCCGAACAGTAGCACTGACGCCTCGCTCGCGGCTGCGGGCCGGCGGTCAGCCGCTCAGGGCGCCAGCGCCGGGGCGTCCGTCCTCGCTGCGCTCGGGCCGTCGGCCCGGCTCAGGTGGTTGTCGCCATCGGCCGTGAAATAGCCGGCGCCGAAGCTCTCGGCCTCCGAGCTTTCGGCGATCGTCTGCGAATACCACCATTCGCCCTGCAAGCGCTCGGGCGTGACATCGAGCAACAGATACCCCTTGCGCGCGAGGTCGACGTATTTCATGTGCGGGTTCATGACCGGCAGCAGCCACTGCAGCGGAGCGAGCTGATCGAGCCCCGGCGAGGTGACCGAGGTGGCGACGAACTCCACGGCCAGCGAACCCGCGCCCGTAAACGGGTTGTAGACGGCCAGTTTGTTCGGATCGCGCGACAGATCCATCGCCCAGGAGGTGTGGATGTCGCCCGTCAGCACCGCCACGTTGCCGCCGGCGCTTTCGATCAGGTCGAACAGCCGGTTGCGTTCGGCGCGATAGCCGTCCCATTGATCCGGGTTGAGGATGATTCCACCGGTGCTGACGACCGGCAGCGAATTGACGAGATCGCGCAGCTGCTCGATCGGCAGCCCGCTCAAGCGCGAAAGCTCGGGCAAACCGAGGATGCGCAGCTGGCCGAACATCACCTGCTGGCCGAGCAGCTTCCATTTGGCGGTCGTGGTCGACAGCGCGTTGGACAGGAAATCGAACTGCGCCGTGCTGATCAGATGCCGATCGGCGTCGTTGATGCTCGAAGCGTCCGCCACGGCGGCCTGCTCGTCCCGCCCTTCGAGGCGCGTGTCGAGCATGACGAATTCGGCCAGGTCGCCATAGCGGAACTGGCGATAGATGCGCTGAGGATCGGCCGCGTCGGGCAGCCGGATCGGCAGCCACTCGGCATACGCCTGCACGCCCCAGGCCTTGCGCTGCGCCCAGACGCCTTCGCTGCCCTCGGTGTGGTTCTCGGCGCCGTCGCGCCAGGAGTCGTTGGCGGTCTCGTGGTCGTCCCAGACGGTGATGAAGGGGTGCTGGCGATGCACCTCCTGCAGGTCCGGATCGAGCTTGTAGTGGGCGTGGCGCGTGCGGTAGTCGTCGAGCGTGGTGATCTCGTGCGCGGGCTGGTATTCGCGCGCCTCGCCGTATTCGCCGGTCCCGTATTCGTAGATGTAGTCGCCCAGGTGCAGCACCACGTCGATGTCGGCGCGCCTGGCCAATGCCTTGTAGGCGCTGAAATAGCCATGCGCGTAGCTCGAGCAGGACACCACGCCGACGCGCAGCCGGTCGAGCCCGCCGCTGGCGGCCGTGCGCGTGCGCCCGATCACCGATCGGGTCTGGCCGACCGCGAAGCGATAGTAGTAAGTCGTCGCCGGCGCGAGCCCGCCCTGGTCGACCTTGACCGTGTAGTCGCGGTCGGCGTCGGTCGAAAAGCGGCTGGTCTGCACGATCCGCGTGAACGCCGGATCGCTCGCCACCTGCACTTCGCCCCGGATCGTCCCGTCCGTGGCCGGGGTCACGCGGGTCCAGAGGATCACCCTGTCCTGCAGCGGGTCGCCCGAGGCGACGCCGTGCCTGAACTCGACGCTGCCGGGCTCGCTGCCCGGATCCGGATCGCGTCCACCGCCGCCGGCGCTGCAACTGGCGAACAGCGGAGCGGCGGCGACCGCGGTCGATGCGAAACCTGCGCGCCGCAGAAAATCACGGCGCGACCAGCCGCGCTTGCGCGGCCGCTGACGGCGGGCTCTGCCCATGGTGGAAATCCCCGAGATCGAAGCGCCGGCGAACGCGGCGCGAATCGCACAACGCTAAGGCTCGGGAGTTACAGCGGGGTTACGGGCGAAGGCGCGGCAGCTGGTAAATGTCGCTTAGGCGCGGAGCATGCGGGCGAGCCCGCCCGGGAACTCAGGCCGACTGGCGGCGCAGGTTCTTTTCCTGCAGCACGATCGCCGCGATCTCCTCGATCGACATGTTCGCCGAGTTGATGAACGGCACGTTCTGCTTGCGGTACAGGCTCTCGGCCTGTCGCAGCTCGTAGGCGCACTGCGGCAGCGAGGCGTACTTGGAGCCCGGCCGACGCTCGGTGCGGACCTGGTGCAGTCGATCCGGATCGGAGGTCAGGCCGAAGCACTTCGGCGCCAGGCCCTTGAGCGAGGCCGGCAGCTTCTGCGCCTCGAGGTCTTCTTCGGTCAGCGGAAAATTGGTCGCGAAGATGCCGTACTGCAGGGCCAGGTACAGCGTCGTCGGCGTCTTGCCGCAACGCGAAGGAGCGATCAGGATCACGTCGGCCTTGGAGAGGTCGCGCGTGCTCTGCCCATCGTCGTGCTCCATGGCGTAGTTCATGGCGTCGATGCGGGCGTTGTAGCGTCGGGCGTCCGACAGCCCATGCGCTCGGCCGGTGGCATGGATCGACTTCAGACCCAATTCAGCCTCGATTGCTGGAATGTAGGCGTCGAAGAAATCCATGAACAATCCCTGGCATTGCCTCAGAATGTTGCGGATTTCATCGTTGACTGTGGTCGACAGCACGATCGGCCGGCTACCCTGAACAGCCAGGTGATTGATATAGTCGACGGTATTGCGGGCCTTGTCGGGGGTATTGATGAATGGCAAGGTCGTTTTCTTGAATTCGACGAATTCGAACTGGGTCAGCAGGGTGGCTCCCAGGGTCTCGGCCGTAATGCCGGTGCCGTCCGAAAGAAAGAAAACGTATCGCTGATCAGCCATGTCTAGGGGTGTTGCCCAAGTCGTTCGTCGTGTTGCATAGATAACAGAGTCAAGTACATCTCACCACCCGTCATTTCTGAGCCCTGACCGGGCTACTTCATTGGTCGCGCATGGAACTGCGCAGGCCGTTTTTGCTGCAACTGCCTTAGTTCGATCGATCTTCGATCCCGATATTTCGATCCTGATTTCGATCTATTTTCCGAACCACGAATCACAGCCGCCGGAGTGCAATCAAACATGGGAAGCGACCACAACCTGGGTGCCATGAGCAATAACGTCCTGTGGTACTCACAACTCGGCATGAAGGACGTCGAGATTGTCGGTGGCAAGAACGCTTCGCTCGGCGAAATGATCGGCAACCTCGCCGCTTCCGGCGTCAAGGTGCCCAACGGCTTCGCCACCACGGCGTCGGCCTATCGCGAGTTCCTGGCCTTCGAAGGCCTGGCCGATCGCATCAACGGCCTGCTCGACGCGCTCGACGTCGACGACGTGCACGCCCTGGCCAAGACCGGCAAGGAGATCCGCGAAGCCGTCATCAAGGCGCCGTTCCCTGCCGAACTCGAAAAGGAAATCCGCGCCGCCTACGACGTGCTGCTCGCCGAGAGCACTTCGGAGATTTCAGTCGCCGTGCGCTCGTCCGCCACCGCCGAAGATTTGCCCGACGCGTCGTTCGCCGGCCAGCAGGAAACCTTCCTGAACGTGCAGGGCATCGACAACGTGCTCAAGGCGATCAAGGAAGTGTTCGCCTCGCTGTTCAACGACCGCGCGATCAGCTACCGCGTGCACCAGAACTTCGCGCACAGCCAGGTCGCACTGAGCGCCGGCGTGCAGCGCATGGTGCGCTCCGACCGTGGCGCCTCGGGCGTCATGTTCACGATGGACACCGAATCGGGCTTCCGTGACGCCGTGTTCATCACCGCCAGCTACGGCCTCGGCGAAGCCGTGGTCCAGGGCGCCGTGAACCCCGACGAGTTCTACGCCTACAAGCCGGCGCTCAAGAGCGGCAAGCCGTCGGTGCTCAAGCGTGGCCTCGGCGAAAAAGCCAAGAAGATGGTCTACACCAAGGACCGCATGCTCGGCCGCACGGTCGAGTTCGTGCCGGTGTCGACCGAAGAGCGCCAGAAGTTCTGCATCACCGATTCCGATGTCGAGGAGCTCGCCAAGCAGGCGCTGATCATCGAGAACCACTACGGCCGTCCGATGGACATCGAGTGGGGCAAGGACGGCGTCGACGGTGGCCTCTACATCCTGCAGGCGCGTCCCGAAACCGTGCAGAGCCGCGCGTCGGCCAGCACGCTGCGCCGCTACAAGCTCAAGGGCAAGAGCACGGTGCTGTCCGAAGGCCGCGCGATCGGCCAGAAAATCGGCGCCGGCCCGGTGCGCCTGCTCAAGTCGATCGACGAAATGGCCCGCGTGCAGGTCGGCGACGTGCTCGTCACCGACATGACCGATCCCGATTGGGAGCCGGTGATGAAGCGTGCGAGCGCCATCGTGACCAATCGCGGCGGCCGCACCTGCCATGCCGCGATCATCGCGCGCGAGCTCGGCATTCCGGCCGTGGTCGGCTGCGGCGACGCCACCAGCGTGCTCAAGGACGGCCAGCTCGTGACCGTGTCCTGCGCCGAAGGCGATACCGGCCATATCTACGACGGCAACATCGACTTCCAGGTCGACGAAATCGCCCTCGACAAGATGCCCGAAGTGCCGGTCAAGATCATGATGAACGTCGGCACGCCCGAACAGGCGTTCGACTTCGCCGCGCTGCCGCACAAGGGTGTCGGCCTGGCCCGCACCGAGTTCATCGTCAACCGCCAGATCGGCATTCACCCGCAGGCGCTGCTCGAACTCGACCAGCAGCCGGCCGACGTCAAGCGCACCATCGATTCGATGATCGCGGCCTACGCTTCGCCGAAGGACTACTTCGTCAAGCGCCTCGCCGAAGGCGTCGCCACGATCGCGGCCGCGTTCGCGCCGGAACCGGTGATCGTGCGCATGTCCGACTTCAAGTCCAACGAGTACGCCAATCTCGTCGGCGGCAAGCGTTACGAGCCGCACGAAGAGAACCCGATGATCGGCTTCCGCGGCGCCTCGCGCTACATCAGCGAGAGCTTCCGCCCGTGCTTCGACATGGAATGCGAAGCGCTCAAGTTCGTGCGCGACGAAATGGGGCTCACCAACCTCAAGATCATGATTCCGTTCGTGCGCACGATCAGCGAAGCCAAGCGCGTGATCGAGATCCTCGCCGAGAACGGCCTCAAGCGCGGCGAAAACGGCCTGCAGGTCATCATGATGTGCGAGCTGCCGAGCAATGCGGTGCTGGCGGACCAGTTCCTCGAGTACTTCGACGGCTTCTCGATCGGCTCCAACGACATGACCCAGCTCACGCTCGGTCTGGATCGCGACTCCGGCCTCATCGCGCACCTGTTCGACGAGCGTAACGACGCGGTCAAGGTCATGCTGTCGATGGCGATCTCGGCGTGCAAGAAGCACGGCAAGTACGTCGGCATCTGCGGCCAGGGCCCGTCGGATCATCCGGACCTCGCCAAGTGGCTGCTGGATCAGGGCATCGAATCGATGTCGCTGAACCCGGACACGGTCGTCGAGACCTGGCTGTTCCTGGCCGGCCAGAACGTCAGCTAAGGGACGGCACCGATGCGCTTCGGCGCGTTGGTGGCAACGGCGCTGCTCGCATTCTGCGGCAGCGCCGTTTTCGTTGATGAGGCTCGCGCGGACGGCGTCCCGCGCGGCTTCGATGGACACTTTGATTATTGGGTACTGGCACTGTCATGGTCTCCGCAGCATTGCGCGACGACGCAGAAGCCCGATACCACCCAGTGCGGAGCCCAGCGCTCGTACGGTTTCGTCGTGCATGGCCTTTGGCCGCAGTACGAGCGCGGATTTCCCAGCAGCTGCGGCAAAGCGGCCTACGTCCCTGAGGCGCTGATCGACAGCCTGCTGCCGATCATGCCGAGCAAACCGCTGATCCTGCACGAGTGGCGCAAGCACGGGACCTGCAGCGGTCTCGATGCGCAGCATTATTTCGGCAAGCTGCGGCAGGTCTTCGAGAAGTTGAGGATTCCTTCGGTATATCGCGCTCTCGATCAACCGCTGCTGCAGGCACCGCAGCAGATCGAATCCGAATGGATGCGCAGCAATCCCGGCCTGCAGGCCGATGGCATCGCCCTGCAGTGCAGCGGGCGCTATTTTTCCGAGCTGCGCATCTGCTACGACCGCCAGATGGACCCGCGCGCCTGCGGCCGCGACCTCGACGATCGTTGCGGCGCGCAGGCCTTGTTCAGGCCGCTGCGCTGAAGCGCGGTCAGTGCACCGCCGCGAGTCGCGGCACGCTCGGCGAGGTCGGCATGATGGGTTCGCGCGGCAGGCGAACATGGAACTCGGTGCCCTCGCCGACGCCGGGCGACTCGGCCCAGATTTCGCCGCCGTGGTGGCGCACGATCTTGCGGCAGATCGCCAGGCCGATGCCGGTGCCCTCGTAGTCGTCGGCGGAATGCAGGCGGCGGAACACCGCGAAGATCGTTTCGAGCTGGTCTTTCGGCACGCCGATGCCGTTGTCCTTGACCAGCAGGTGCCACTGCGAACCTTCCGGCCAGACGCTCACGTGCACCTCGGGCACCACGCCGGGCTTGTGGAATTTGGTGGCGTTGTCGATGAGGTTCTGGAACAGCTGGGCGAGCAAGCTGTGATCGGCCTTGATGCTCGGCAAGCCTTCGTCCACTTTGACCACCGCCTCGCGGCTGCGAATCACCGGATCGAGCGCGGCCAGTGCGCGATCGATCGGCGCTTTCAGCGGACCGACCGTGAACGTGGCTTCGCCGCGGCCCACGCGCGAAAGCGAGAGCAGATCGTTGATGAGCGTCTGCATCTGGCGCACGCCCTTGTCGATGAAGTCGAGGAACTCGACACCGTCGCCATCGAGCTTGTCTTTATAGCGGCGCATGAGCAGCTGCGAAAAGCCCGAGACGTTGCGCAACGGCGCCTGCAGATCGTGCGAGGTGATATAGGCGAACTGCTCGAGTTCCTGCACCGCACGCTTGAGCTCGGACAACGAACGGTGCAGATCGTTTTCGGCGCCCTCGCGCAATTTGATCTCTTCGCGCAGGCGCTGATTCGCCGCTTCGAGTTCCTGGGGCGAGCGCATCGACAACAGCTTGGGAACAAGCGGCAGAATCGCGATCGCCGTCGCGAGCGATACCAGCGCGGTCAAAGCGCGCTCCCAGCCCTGCAGCCAGTACAGCGGCTTCCAGATCACCAGGATATCGAGCAAATGCCCGGTACCGCACAGAATGATGAAAGCTGCGAACAACACGATCGCCCAGTTGAACGAGAGCTTGGCGCGCGCGCGCCGCACCAGATACAACAGCGAAATCGGGATCATGAAATACGCGAGCGCGATGATCAGATCGGAGATCACGTGCAAGGCAATCAAGTCGGGCTGCCGCAGATAGCAAACTCCGTGCGGCAGAAACGCGCCAGTGTCGAGCAGGGCTCGCATGCAGATGTCCTTCTAGCGTCTGGTCTTCGGGTACGACTCTTTACTGAGTGGCGACGGCATGCACCGAGCGTTGCACCGGCTTAGCCGGCCTTATCAAAGGCCGGCCGGCGTCATTGCGAGCCTCGCAGGCAGATCACCTGCACTTTCGAATCCGCAAAAGAGCTGTCCCTGCATCAACACGCAACCCATCATCTGCAGCATGACACGATCGTCCACACTTTCGACACCCGTGGCGATCACCGGCACTCCCAGCGCGCTGGCCGCACCGAGCACCGCCGTGGTGAAGCGGCGCATCGAGCCCTGCAAGCCTTCTTCGTTGAGCGCGCGCAGCACATGGCGACCAAGCTTGAGTCCATCGAACTGCACCGCGGTCAGCCATTTGAGCGATTGGCCGTCCGGCCCGAACTGATCGAGCACCACGCCAAAGCCCTGGTCACGCGCCCGCCGCAAATGCGTGATGATCCGATGGCTGGTCTCGCCTTCGAGCGCCGGCATCGGCACTTCGAGGCGCACTTCACCGGGCTTCACGCCAGCGGCTTCGGCGACCGCGAGCAACGAAGGCACGAGTCGGTCGTCAGCAAGTTCGATGGCCGAGAGATTGATCGCGATCTGGTCGGCGACAATGCCTTGTGCTCGCCAGGCATGCCATTGATAGAAAGCCTTTACCGCGACGTGCAGGCCGATCTCGACGAGATAGCCGCTGCTCTCGGCGCTGCGCAGGAACTCGTCCGGACGCTGCACGCCATCGCCCCGATTCCAGCGCAGCAAGGCTTCGACGCCGACGAAGCGCTGCTCGACCGCGTTGACCCACGGATGAAACAACAACAGGAACTGATCGTTTTCGAGCGCATCGCTGAGCTCGACTTTGATGTCGGCCGCGCGCGCCGGACTGTCGACGTCCTGCGCGTCGTAGATGGCGACGCCACCGCCACCGCGCTTGGCCTGGTACATCGCGCGATCACCGCGCTCGAGCAGCTCGTCGAGCGTGTCGCCATGCTGCGGATGGAACACCACGCCGACGCTGGCATCGAGATCGATGACGTGGTCGCCGATCTGGCGGATCGCCATCACGCGCTCACGCAAGCGATGCGCAATGACGCCGGCCTCGCCGTGATCTTCGACCGGCCAGAGCAGCACCAGAAACTCATCGCCACCGACGCGCGCGACGGTGTCGGTGGCGCGCACCGATTCGTTGAGCACCTCGGCCACGCGAATCAGCAGCTGATCGCCGATCTGGTGGCCGTGCTGATCGTTGACGCGCTTGAAGCCATCGAGATCCAGATAGCAGATCGCGAACGCGCGGCCGGCACGTTGAGACTGCGCAAGCAGCTGGCGCACGCGATCGTAGAACAGCTCGCGATTCGCCAGACCGGTGAGGCTGTCGTGGCTGGCCCGATGGAACTCGCGATGGCGTTGATCCTCGAGCTCGTGCACGTGCTTGTTGCGCTCGATCGCATGGCGCAGCAGGCGAACCATCTTGGCACCATCGAGATGGCCCTTGATCAGGTACTCCTGGGCACCGAGCCGAATCGCCTCGGCGGCCAGATGCTCGTCGTCGTTGCCGGTCAGCACGATGATCGCGGCCCTGCGATCGATGGCGCGCAGCGCTTCGACGTTGCCGACTCCGCGCCCATCCGGCAGACCGAGATCGACGAGCACGCAGGTGAAGCTGTAGCGGCTCATTTCGGCGCAGGCTTCGGCCAGCGTGCGTACGGTGCGAATGACGATGTTCTCGACGCCGCCGACTTCCTTGAAACTTTCCGCGAGCAGCCGCGCGTCGGCCGGGTTGTCCTCCACCAGCAACACGCCCAATGGAGGCAAGCGGCCGCTGGCGCTCACACCGGGCTCCGCTGCGGCAGCTGCACCGCTCCGAGCCAGAAATCGCGAATCATCATCGCCAGCCGGGAGAATTCGAGCAGATCGACCGGTTTGGTCAGAAACGCATTCGCATGCGCTTCGTAGCAGGCGGCGATGTCACTTTCGGCGCGCGAGGTGGTCAGCACGATCACGGGAATGCGGCGCAGGCCCGGCGTCTGTTTGATCTGCGCCAGTACCTCGTGGCCTGACAGCCGAGGCAGGTTCAGATCGAGCAGGATCAGGTCAGGGCGCGGAAGATTGGCGTACTCGCCTTCGCGACGCACCATGCGCATGGCCTGGTCGCCATCGCGCGCCACGAGCATGCCGTCGGAGACTCCCGCCTCCTCGAGCACTTCGCAGGCCAGCCGGACGTCGGCCGGATTGTCCTCCACCAGCAGGATCACCGGCTTGCCTAGTTGAGAGAGACCCGTCATGTATTTTTAACCTCATCTGCGGGCTGAACCCGGCAGATTTACCGAGCATCGGCACGAATCGTATTCCAGGCGTCTGACGGTGAGGTCACCATCGGCCGGCCCGGCCCTGCCGTCAGTCCGCTTTCCCTTCAAAGCGCCGATTCAGGCGGAAGCGTCAAATCCTCGACGACGGCTCCGGGATGTTGCAACAGGCGTTCCCGGAACCAGCGAAACGCCCGCGCCGCCTGCTCCGGCTGGCCCTTGATGCCGAACTCGATGTGCCGAGTCCGCTCGCCGTTGCCGCGGCTCGGCAGGCTCGACAGGCTTACGCCGGGAAATTCGGCGAGCACCTGCTCCATCAGGTACAGCAGGTCGCCCTCGCCCGAGGTGCCGAGCGCCCTGAGCGTGTACTCGACGCGCGGCTGCTCGCGATGCAGGTGCTTCAGATGGGTATCGAGCACCTGCTCGAGCATCGGCCAGGCCATTTCGGGAAAGCCCGGCACGCAATAGATACCGGCGATGTGAAAGCCCGCTACCCGATTGATCGGATTGGGAATCAGCCCGGCACCCTGTGGAAACTCGGCCATGATCACGCGGTTCGGAAACGCGCGCTCTCCGTATTCGTTGACGATCAGGGCCACCGCTTCCTCGTGAGGAACCACGGGCAGATTCAGCGCCCGGGCGACTGCCTGGCGAGTGCGATCGTCCGGCGTGGCGCCGATGCCCCCGCAGGACAAAACCACGTCGCCGCGCCCGAGCAGCTGGCTCACGGTTTCGGCGATCCGGGCTTCGTCGTCTCCGACGATGCGCAGCTCGTCGAGCTCCATGCCGCGAGCCGCCAGCAATTCGCGAACCTTCGAAAAATGGCGGTCCTGTCGCTTGCCCGACAAAATTTCGTCGCCAACGATCATCAGGGTGATGGCCATCGAGCTTCTCCGTGTGCCGGACTTCCGGCGGGGCGTAAACGACGATGCCCGCGACTGGCGCGGGCATCGAAGGCGGGATCGGCGGCTTTCAGCGTCGAAGCTCAGGCGGCCTTGGCGGTCGCAGCCTCCTGCAACATCTTCTGCAACTCGCCTGACTGATGCAGGTCGAGCGTGATGTCGCAGCCGCCGACGAGTTCGCCCTTGACGTACAGCTGCGGAAAGGTCGGCCAGTTGGCGAACTTCGGGAGGGCGCGGTAGATCTCCTCGTCCTCATAGATATTCACGAAGGCGTACTCGACGCCGCAGGAATTGAGCGCCTGAGTGGCGCGGGCCGAGAACCCGCATTGCGGGAAATCCGGCGTGCCCTTCATGTAGATGATGATGGGGTTGTCGGTGACTTGCTTCTTGATGCGTTCCAGAGCATCCATGACACCCTCCAGTGAGTGCGTAGGGGAGGAATTGCGGCCGCAGATTATAAGCGGCTTGGGCGAACCCCGCTGAAAACTCGCCGGAACGCTCATGAGCAAGAACCATTCCCGCCCGCGCCGCGACAGCAAGCCTGCGTCAAGCCAGCCTGTTGAAACTGATGGAAGGCGGCTTTATCGTGTCGCCGCGCGTCCACCCGCTGTCTAGTGGTCTATCCAAGTGGGACGCTCAGGATCAACCCCATCATCGAGCCAGCTGCCAAGCACCATTGGCCCGCCAGAGACAAGGAATATCATGGCCCTCACGCTTCCCGAACTGCCCTACGCCAAGGACGCCCTCGCGCCGCACATGTCGGCCGAAACCCTGGAATATCACTACGGCAAGCACCACAAGGCTTATGTCGACAACGGCAACAAGCTGATCGCCGGTACCGAATTCGAAAACCTGAGCCTCGAAGAAATCGTCAAGAAATCCTCGGGCAAGATTTTCAACAACGCGGCCCAGGTCTGGAACCACAACTTCTTCTGGAATTCGCTGACGCCCCAGCAGACCCCGCCCGGCAAGAAACTCACCGACGCGCTCGTCAAAGCCTTCGGTGGTGTTGAAGACTTCAAGAAGCAGTTCACCGAATCCGCCATCGGCAACTTCGGCTCGGGTTGGACCTGGCTGGTCAAGAATGCCGACGGCAGCTTGGCCATCGTCAACACCTCGAATGCGCAGACCCCGATCACCGAAGGCAAGACCCCGCTGCTGACGGCCGACGTCTGGGAACACGCGTACTACATCGACTACCGCAACGCCCGCCCGACCTACCTCGAGCACTTCTGGGCGCTGGTGAACTGGGAGTTCGTCGAGAAGAATCTGGGCTAATCTCCAGAGCGTCAGCCGCTGCGGCAAGCCGCAACGACTGAGGGCCGCGCTTGATGGCGCGGCCCTTTTGTTTTTCAGCTATCAAGCGTTTTCCCTCGGTATTTTCCATTTCGGATTGCTTCACTCCGCGACAACAGGCTACGAACATGACGCGCCATTTCCTCAAGCTCAGCGATCTCTCCCCGGCCGAGGCTCTTTCGGTGGTGAAGCGAGCCCAGGAACTGCGCCGTTCCCCCGACCCCGGCTATCGCCCCTTCGTCGGCCGTACGCTGGCGATGATCTTCACCAAGAATTCCACCCGCACTCGCGTGAGCTTCGAGTCAGGCATGGCCAAGTTCGGTGGCCATGCGCTGTTCCTGCACGCGGGAACCACCCAGCTCGGCCGCGACGAGCCGATCGCCGACACCGCGCGCGTGCTCTCGCGCATGTGCGACGCGATCATGATCCGCAACAACTCGCAGGCCGATCAGACCGAGCTCGCCTTGCATTCGCGCGTACCGGTCATCAATGGGCTGTCGGACATCCACCACCCGTGTCAGCTGCTCGCCGACATCCAGACCTGGATGGAGCACCGCGGCGACATCCGCGGCAAGACCGCGGCCTGGGTCGGCGACGGCAACAACAACGTCTGCCATTCGTTCATCGAAGCGGCGCAGCTGTTCGGCTTCACGCTCAACGTTGCGGCCCCGCAAGGCTACGGGCCGCTCGAAAACATCGTCTCCGCGGCGAAGGGCTCGGTGCGCATTTGCCGCTCGGCGGCCGAGGCGGTATCGGGTGCCGACCTCATCGTCACCGACACCTGGACCAGCATGGGCCAGGAAGCCGAGCAGCAGCGCCGGCTCAGTGCCTTCGCGGACTACCAGGTCGACCTGCCGCTCATGCAGGGCGCTCATCCGGATGCGATCTTCATGCACTGCCTGCCCGCGCATCGCGGGGAGGAAGTGACCGCGGCGGTCATCGATGGCCCTCAATCGGTGGTCTGGGATGAAGCCGAGAACCGGATGTGGGCGCAAATGGCGCTGCTGGAATTCTTACTTCTGAGCTGAGGGCTCCGGCGGGCGGTCGTCCTGGCCCGATAAAATTTGCTATTACTGGTTCAAGGCTTGCTATGGTTGACTGCGGATGATCGAAGCCAGATTACCCGCCGCCGATCCGAGTCATGAGCCATGCAAGATTTCATCGTTGCCGAAGCCATCAAGGCCGCCGACACCATTGAGCGGGCTTACGCCGAATGCCGAGGCGTGGCTCAGTTGCTCGGCTTCCGACATTTCCTGCTCGGCTTCCGGCTTCCGGTCCCGCTGACCCAGCCGATGCAGCTGATCCTGAGCGGCTATCCGGCCGCTTGGCGAGCCCGCTACGACGAGCAGCGCTACATGCTCATCGATCCGGTACTCAAGCAGGTGGTGACCTCGACGCTGCCGATCGAGTGGGATCAGGTGGATCGCAGCCATCCGGCCGTGAGCCAGCTGTTCAGGGAAGCCGCCGAGCACGGCCTGGCGCATGGGCTGACGATTCCGCTACATGGGGCCCAGGGCGAATCCACGCTGCTGAGCCTGTCGCGCGACACGCCGTTGCCCGAAGACCGGATCGAACGGGCGCGCCTGGCAAGCCGGGCCCAGTGGTTCACGATGCATCTGCACGAATGCGTTCGCCGGATCGCACTGGCGCCGACCTCCGAGTTGCGCGGCGAGCCTCCGCAGCGGCTCACCGAGCGCGAGCGCCAGTGCCTGCGCCTCGCCGCGGAAGGCTACAACGCGGGCGAGATCGCCTCGGAGCTCAACATCACCGAGCGCACCGTGGTGTTCCACTTCGCGCGCTGCCAGCAGAAGCTCAGCGTCAGCAACCGCGGTCAGGCCATCGCACGCGCGATCGCGCTCGGCGAAGTGGCTCCGAACATCTACCCGGACCGGCTCTCGCACTCCAAGCGTCTGCTCGAAGACCGCGTTCACTAGCGCGGCAAATTCGCCCGCGGCCCCGGATTGATGAGGATTCGCAGGCCTCGCCGGACCTGCGGCGATGAAGAAATTTTTACATTCCCGGCGTTTCGACCGTTCGTCTGCCAAACGGCTACGCAATACAAATCACTGTAAGAAATTACAGGCTACGACCTAGTTGATAAGCGGTTTCCTATGGGCCTCTTCCCGCCCATCGGAGTCACCGTCCATGTCTCAGGTCATCACCGGCTCGCTGCAGGATCCGCAGTTCGCCCAGTCCCACGCGCAGTCGATGTTCCGCATGCGCTATCGCGTTTTCCACGAGCGCCTGCAGTGGGAAGTGAAGTGCAGCGACGGAATGGAGTCCGATCAGTTCGACGACCATTACAGCCTTTACGTCGTTATCGCCGATGAAGACGGCAAGGCCCAGGGCAGCTGGCGCCTGCGCCCCACTACCCTGCCCTACATGATGGCCGACGTTCCGGCTTTCGAGCCCCTGCTGCACGGCCACCGCGCCCCCCGCGCACGCCGAATCTGGGAAATCAGCCGCTTCGCCGTCGACGCCGAAGAAGAGCGCAGCGCGTTCGGCCTGAACCGCGTCGCCCGGGCGCTCGTTGAAGCCTCGACCCAGCTCGCGGTCGACAACGGCATCGACCAGTACGTGATCGTCGTCAGCGTGGCGATCGAGCGCCTGCTCAAGAACCTGGGCCTGGTCTTGCATCGTTACGGCCCGGCCGTGCGTATCGGCAAGGTCACCACGGTGGCCTGCCGTATCGAGGTCGATGCCCACACCCGCCACGTGATCCTCGGCCACCCGATGCCGACCCCGATCGAAGACCTCAAGGTGGCCGCATGAGCCGGCTCCTGGTCCTCGGCAGCGGCGAGCAGGCCAAACGCTGGAGCAATCTGCTCGAAGGACGCCGCACCAATCGGCGCAAATCGACCACGGCCGCGGGCTGCGACGCACTGGTGGTCGTCAACGACCACTCGGCAGCGGCCGTACACAGCCTGCGCCATGCCCTGCAGTTGCGCCGCCGCCAGCCCGGCTTGTCGGTAGCGGTGCTGAATCTGGTCGAGAACGAGCCCGACGCCGACCACGGCGATGCGCATACCCTTGCGCGAGCCCTGGCGACCGAAGACTCGCAAGGGAAGCCCCATGTGTCCACCGACCAAGCCGCTGCGCTGATGAGCACCTCGTTGCCGAAGGTGCAGGTGAGTTTCAGCGACGACGTGTTGAGTTTCGAGTATGGCGCCGATTAATGCAGACCGCCGGCCGGACTGGGTCAGCCCCTCGAGGCGCGAGCGCGCCGCCGCCATGAGCGATCAATCACCATCGAGCCTCAAACGTTCGGAACTCGCACCGAACCTGCTCGCGGGCCGGGAGCTGCAAAACGAGATTCGCACGGGCGCTCGCCTGGGTGAATTCTGGCTCGCTTATCAGCCTATTCTCGACATGCACGGCGAGGTCTGGGGCGCGGAAGCCCTGATGCGGTGGGCGCATCCGATGGGCGCGCAATCGCCTGCTCTGTTCGTTCCGGCGATGGAGCAGTGCGAGCTCATCCATCAGCTCGGTGCCTGGACGCTCACCGAAGCCTGCAAACAGGCTCACGCCTGGCGCAAGACCCGGCCCGACTTCCGCCTCAACGTCAATGTCTCGCCCGTGCAGCTGCGCGATGCGGCTTTCATCGACCGGGTGATGGACGCCCTGCACGTCAGCGGCCTGTTGCCCGGGGCGCTGTCGCTCGAGATCACCGAGAACGTGCTGATCGGCCACGATGGCCATGTGATCGAGCGCCTGCATCATCTGGCCTCGCTCGGCATCGGCCTGTACATGGACGATTTTGGTACCGGCTTCTCGTCGATCGGCAATCTGCGGCACCTGCCGTTCACCGGCATCAAGATCGATCGCAGCTTCGTCCACAACCTGAGCCAGGATCCGCGGGGCCAGGCGGTGATGCGCTGGGTGGTCGGACTGGGTCGCGAACTCGGGCTCGACCTGATCGCCGAAGGTGTGGAGACCCACGAAGACGCACGCATCGTGGTCGCGCGTGGCGTCGCCAAGCTGCAGGGCTTCCTGTATTCGGAAGGACTTTCGGCGGTCGATTTCGAACGGCAGTTTTGAAGTGGTTTTAAGCGGGCATCGATGTACGGCCGGACAGCGCACAACGTGAGCATGATGGGAGGCGACTAAACTAAGCGCCCTTTTCGTCAGACGCTCACCCCCATGTCCCACAGCGGCCCCTCGATCAGCCCCGACTGCGCAGCCGGCATCGCCGACAGCGTGCGCCTAGCACTTGCCGAAGACGTCGGCACGGGTGACGTGACCGCGCGCCTGATCGCCGCCGACAAACAAGCCAGCGCCCGCGTGATCTCGCGCGAAGCCGCCACCGTCTGCGGCCGCGACTGGGTCGACGAAGTGTTCCGCCAGCTCGATGCACGCGTGCACGTGCAATGGAACGTCGCCGACGGAGAGCAGGTTGCGCCCGATCAAGTGCTGTTCACGCTGCAAGGTCCGGCCCGCGCGATGCTCACGGGCGAACGCACCGCGCTGAATTTCCTGCAGACGCTCTCGGGCACCGCGACCAGCGTACGCCAGTACGTCGACGCCGTGGCCGGCACCGGCTGCCGCATCGTCGACACGCGCAAGACCTTGCCGGGGTTGCGCCAGGGGCAGAAATACGCGGTGGTGTGCGGCGGCGGCTACAACCATCGCATCGGGCTCTACGACGGCATTCTCATCAAGGAAAACCACATCGCCGCGGCCGGTGGAATCGCGGCCGCGATCGCGCAGGCGCGCGCGCTCGAATCGGGCGTGCCGCTGATGACCGAAGCCGAAACCCTCGATGAGGCGCGCATCGCGATCGCCGAGAACGTCGACCTTTTGCTCGTCGACGACTTCACACTCGACATGCTGCGCGAGGCTGTACAGCTCGTGCGTGCGCATCGCGCGGCTGGCGGCAGGACGCAGCTCGAATATTCAGGCGGCGCGACGCTCGCGACCGCGCGCGGCTACGCCGAGACGGGCATCGACCGGATCGCCATCGGCAGCCTGACCAAGCACCTGCGCGCGGTCGATTTGTCGATGCGCTTCGCCTGATCGTCGACTAGGCAGATAGATTCCAGAGCCGTCCGATCACCGGCATCACAAGCGCCGCATCACCGCTGGTCTCGAAACTCACGTCGCCGACCGCTGCGGGCGCGTTCTGCAAGCCTTCGCGCTCGAGCACGCGCGCGGTCTGCCTCGCCACCGCCGCGCCGGTGTCGATCAGCTGCACGCCCTCGCCCGCGATCTCGGCGATCGCCTCGCGCAGAAACGGATAGTGCGTGCAGCCGAGCACGAGCACGTCGGCGCCCGCCGCGATCAGCGGATTCACGTAGCGCCGCAGCAGCGCGCGAACCTCATCGCCATCGATCTCGCCGCGCTCGACGTGCTCGACGAGCCCCGGGCATGGCTGCGTGATCATGCGCACGCTGCTGGCGTGCTGCTGGATCAGCGTATGGAATTTCTGCCCCGCGAGCGCGGCGCCGGTCGCGAGTACGCCGACCACGCCGCTGCGCGTCGCCGCGACGGCCGGCTTGACGGCGGGCTCCATGCCGATGAAAGGAACCGGATAGGTCGCGCGCAAATGCTCCACGGCCGCGATCGTCGCGGTATTGCAGGCGACGACGATGAGCTTGGCCCCCCGTTGCAGAAAACGCTCGGTGATCTCGCAGGCGCGCGCCTGGATCTGCGCCTGCGTCTTGCCACCGTACGGACAATGGCCACTGTCGGCGAAATAGCGCAGCGATTCGGCCGGCAGCTGCCGGCGCAGCTCCCGTAGCACCGACAGCCCGCCGACGCCCGAATCGAAGACGCCAATGGGATCGGCGCCCGGACCCGCGCTCGGCGCTGGACTCACCGCGTCGCTCAGTGCCGCGTCTGGCTGCTCAGCGCGGGCTCGCAGAAGCAGTAGGCGTACATGCCGCGGCGATCGCTCAGCAGCGCGAGCGCCTGGTTGACGTCCGCATGCTCGAGCCAACCCTGCAGCGGCAGGCGGATGCCGCTCGGCAGCCAGTCGAGGCGAATGCCGGCCGAGCCGAAGAACTGCGCGAGCATCGACAACGGGCCACCGGCGGGATGCTCATAGGGCTTGAGCTTCCAGCTGCCTTCGCTCAAGCCCGCGAGCAGCGCGGCCGAGGCCGCCGCCTGCTCCAGGCCGCCGAATTCGTCGACGAGCCCGATCTGCTTGGCATGCTTGCCGCTCCAGACCCGACCCCGCGCGATCTCGTCGACGCGCTTGACCTCGAGCTTGCGCCCGGCCGCCACGCCTTCGATGAAGTTGTGATAGCCCTTGTCGATCTGCGACTGGATGATGGCCTTGACGTCGTCGGACAGCGGGCGATCCATGCGGAAGGCGCCGGCCAGCGGCGTGGTGCCGACACCGTCGGTGTGGATGCCGAGCTTGGCGAACGGCTTGTCGAGCGTCGGAATCAATCCGAAGATGCCGATCGACCCGGTGATCGTCGACTCGTGCGCGAAGATGCGGTTGGCGTCCATGCTGACCCAGTAGCCGCCCGAGGCAGCCATCGAGGACATCGATACCACCACCGGCTTGCCGCCGGCCTTGAGCTCCTGCACGCCACGGCGAATCTGCTCGGACGCCCAGACGCTGCCGCCGGGCGAATCGACGCGCAGCACCACGGCGGCGACCTTGTCGTCGCGGCGAGCCTCGTCGAGCAAGTCGGCGATGGTGTCGCCACCGGCCTGACCGGCTTCGCCGGCGCCGTCGACGATCTCGCCCTGCACCGCGATCATCGCCACCTGGCTCTTCTTGCCGCTGGCGTCGGTGCCGCGCCGGTCGGAGCGGACCGAGCGCAGGTATTCGCCGTAGTGAATCTGGCGGAAGCTGCCGTGATCCTCGTCCTCGCCGACCTGCTCACCGATGCGGCGGCGGAACTCGGACAGGGTTTCGAGACGCGTCACCAGCTTGGCGTCGAGCGCGAGCTTGGCGGTGTCGCCTTCGTGAGCCTTCAGCGCGTCACGGAAGCCGGCGACGTAGCGGTCCGAGAAACCGGCCTCGAACTGGCGGTTGCCCGCCACCACCTGGTCGTAGTTCTTCCAGAGATCGCCGAGCCATTCGCGATTCGCGGCGCGCGCCTCCTCCGACATGTCGTTGCGCAAAAACGGCTCGACCGCCGACTTGTATTCGCCGACGCGGAACACGTTGATCTCGACGCCGAGCTTGTCGAGGCCGTCCTTGAAGTAGTTCTGGTAGACCGACAGCCCCTCGAGCATCACGCTGCCGAACGGGTCCATTGAAATATCGTCGGCCAGCGAGGCCGCGAAATAGCCGGTCTGGTCGTAGGACGGGCCGTAGGCGTAGATCGGCTTGCCCTTGTCGCGGAATTTCTTCATCGCGGCGCCGAGCTCCTCGAGCTGCGGCATGCTCGCGGCGGTGAGATTGTCGAGCTTGAGCACGGCCAGCGGAATGCGGCTGTCGTCGGCCGCCGCCTCGATGGCCTCGACCAGATCGCCGAGGCGGGTCTGCGACGGCGGTTCGCCGTTGAACTGTTCGAGCAGGCGCTGGCCCGGATCGCTGTCGAGTTGGTCGACGAGCGCCCCGCTGGGCCATAGCACCAGCGCCACGTTGTTCTCCACCTTCTTGCTGCCGCCGCCCGTGAGCGCGCTCCAGATCAGGTAGATCGAGAACAGGAAGCTGATGATGATCACGCCGCGGTAGAGGTTGACGATCAGCGACCACAGGCCGCCGAAGGCGCGGCGGATGAAGGATTTACGCTCGGGCTGGTTGTCGCTCATGGGCACCTGGAGTGGGCGAATGACGGTCGGGGTGACGCCTGGACTGGGATGGCGGCAGGCGCGGGACTAGCGATTGGGCAGGAAGGGAACCGGGTCGATCGGGCGGCCGCGCTCGCGAATCTCGAAGTGCAGCACTGGTTTGTTCTCGGGACCGACGCCGAGTTCCGCGATCTGCTGGCCGGCGACGACGACATCCCCGTCCCTGACCAGACGCTTGCGGTTGTAGCCGTAGGCCGACAGGTGCAGATCGTCGTGCTTGATGATGACGAGTTCGCCATAACCCTTGAGCGCGCTGCCGCTGTAGACCACCTTGCCGGCCGAGGCCGCGACCACCGGCTGGCCGACGGTGCCGGTGAAATCCAGACCGCGCGAGCCGCTGGCCGGGTTGAAGCCACGAGCGACGACACCGTCGACCGGCCAGCGCCAGCCGGGCTGGCCACCGGTGCCGGCCGGCGTGGCGATGATCGGCGTGGTCGCCGGTTGCGTCGGTGTCGGGGTCGGAAACGGCTCGGCCGATGAGGCGACTGGCACTGGCCCGGAACTCGGAGCCGGCATCGGCGCGACCAAGACCGGCGTGCGCTGGGTCGACAGGGCCTGCGGCCGGGCGGTCTCGTTGAGGTCGACGCCCTGCACCGCTACGCGCGTGCCGGTCGGGGCGAGTGCACCCGGCGGTGTAAGCCGGAGCACCTGGCCCGTGTAGATCGTGTAGTCGGAGCCGACGTTGTTCCAGCGCGCGAGCTCGCGATAATCGAGCTGGTTGCGGAACGCGATCGAATAGAGCGTGTCGCCCTTCTTGACCAGATGATCCGTCGGACCGACCGGGCGCTGCGGAATCGGCTGGCTTTCGCGCTGCACCGGCGCCGGAAGCTCGTTGTTGTAGCTCTGCTGCTCGGCCCCGCCATCGGTTTCCCAGCTCGCCATGCCGGCGCAGCCAGCCAGCGGCAGCACGAACGTCAAAGCCATCAGGCGCAGCGACTTGCCAATCTCGATCATCAGTCTCTAGGCGCCGGGGCTCGGCGCTTCAGCAGGAACCACGCGATGAAAACGGCCATCGCAGCCACCGCGACCAGGGTCGCCTCGTGCGTGTAAGTCTTCACGACGGCGACCACGGGTTCGCCGAAGTAATAGCCCAGAGCCACCAGAAAGCCGCACCAGAGCCCCGAGCCGACCGTCGTCAGCACGGCGAACGGTACCAGCCCCATGCTGAACACGCCCGCCGGCAGCGAAATGAGGTGCCGGACCACCGGAATGAAGCGTCCCACAAAGGTCGCGAGCCTGGCATTGGCCGAAAACATCGCCTCGGCCTCGGCGTACTTGGCCTGGTCGATCAGCAGATAGCGCCCGTAGCGCAGCAGGAACGCCCGGCCGACGTAGCGGCCGATCATGTAATTGACGCTCGCACCGACCAGCGAGCCGCCCGCACCGCACAGCGCCGCGAGCCAGGGGTTGAGGTCTCCGCGCGCGGCCAGATAGCCGGCCGGAATCATCACGAGCTCCGAAGGCACCGGAAACAGGCTCGATTCGAGGGCCATCAGCAAGGCGATCTCGAGATAGCCGAGCCGACTCACGAGCTCCTGCAACCAGATGCCGAACTGTTCCATCAAATGCGCCCGGCCAGCAGCGGGACGAAGGTCACGTCGGAGAGCACGGTTTCGCTGTAATAAGTCGCATGGCGCTCGATCAGCAGCAACTTCTGCGCCTTGCCGGCACCGACCGGAATCACCAGCCGGCCGCCGAGAGCGAGCTGCTCGGGCAGGCTCGGAGGCACCGTCTGGGCGGCCGCGGTGACGACGATGGCGTCGTAGGGCGCATAGGGCATCCAGCCCTGCATGCCGTCGGCGTAGCCGAAATGCACGTTGCGATAGCCGAGCCGCTGCAAGCGCTGGCGAGCCGATTCGGTCAGCGGACGGATGCGCTCAACCGTGAAGACCGCCTCGACGAGATCGGCGAGCACAGCGGTCTGATACCCGCTGCCGGTGCCCACTTCGAGCACGCGCCGCGGCTTGGCGGTGCCCGGCGCGCCGAGCGCGGCCTGCGTCATCAGCGCGACGATGAAGGGCTGCGAAATGGTCTGCGCATGGCCGATCGGCAGCGAGCGGTTCTTGTAGGCCTCGGACGAGAAGGCCTCTTCGACGAACTCGTGGCGCGCGATTCGCCCCATGACCTCGAGTACTTTCTCGTTGTGGATGCCGGACAGCCGCAGCTCGTTGAGCAGCTTGCTGCGCATCGACGCCGAGGTCAGCCCCAGACCACGGGCGTGATGGTGGCGCTGCACCGTCACAGACCGCGCACCCAGGTCGACAGCGATTCGAGCGCCGAGTGACGCGTGAGATCGACGAGCAGCGGGGTGATGGCGACGCGGCCGTTGTCGATCGCATGGAAATCGGTGCCCGGCCCGGCGTCGGCACCGGGGCCGGCAGCGTTGATCCAGTAGATCGTGCGACCGCGCGGATCGGCCGTCCTGGTCACCGATTCGGCCCGATGCCGATGGCCGAGCCGGCAGACTTCGAAGCCCTTGAGCTCGTCGAACGGCAGATCCGGCACGTTGACGTTGAGGATGGTGTCCTTGGGCAGCGCCTCGCGGCCCAGGCGCTCGACGAGGATCGCGGCGACTTCGGCCGAGGTTTCCCAGTGCTTGGGCGCGATCGAGACGTTGGAGATGGCGATGGCCGGAAACCCGAGCCAGCGCCCCTCCATCGCCGCGGCGACGGTGCCCGAGTAGAGCGTGTCGTCGCCCAGGTTGGCGCCCGCGTTGATGCCCGAGATGACCATCTGCGGGCGCTCGTCGAGCAGCCCGTTGAGCGCCAGGTGCACCGAATCCGAGGGCGTGCCGTCGACGCAGATCACGTCGTCGCCATGCCGGTGCACGCGCAGGGGATTGAGGATGGTCAGCGAGTTGCTCGCCCCGCTGCGATTGCGGTCGGGAGCGACGATGGTGACGTCGTGCTGTTCAGCGAGCCGCTTGCGCAGGGCCAGCAGGCCCGGCGCGGTGCAGCCGTCGTCGTTCGAAAGGAGGATCCGCATGGCCTCGATGGAGGTCAGAAGTTCGGCTAGTGTACCAACCGAGCGTGTCGATCCGCTGACCTTCTCCGATTCAATTTCCCGCAAAATCGCCGCCATGAGCGCCCACGACGATGATGAGGACCTCAGCGCCTTCCGCAAGGCGATGGAAGGCGTGCAGCGTTCGCCCGAAACCACGCGCATCGTGATCGAAAAGCCGCTCCCCTCGGCCCAGCCAAGACAGTCGCGACTCGACGAACTTGCGGTGCTTGCCGAAATGCTCGACGGCCCCGACCCCGAAACCTTCGAGAGCGGCGACACCCTGAGCTACCGTTCGCAGGGTATCCAGGACAGCGTGTTCCGCAAGCTGCGCCGCGGCAGCTACCGGCTCGAAGGCGAGGTCGACCTGCACGGCCTGAATCGGGACAAGGCCAAGGGTGCAGTCGCGGTCTTTCTGGCGCATTGCCAGGACCGCGGCTGGCGCTGTGTGCGCATCATTCACGGCAAGGGCAACGGCTCGCCGAACTCGGGGCCGGTGATCAAGAGCCTGCTCGACGGCTGGCTGCGCAAGCGGCGCGAGGTGCTCGCCTTCTGCAGCGCGAGGCCGCACGATGGCGGAACCGGGGCGATTTACGTGCTGTTGCGCGCCAACTGAAGGCGCGGCGCGAAGCTCAGCTCAGGCGGCCTGGCTGACCGCGTCGCTCCGCTTGGCCGACGCCGGCTGCAAGCCGAGCGCGATCTGGCGGAACACCTGCTCGAAACGCTCGCGGCCCGCGATGCTCGCGAACTGCAGGGCACCCTGCAGCGCAGCGGCGACTTCCATCGCCTTGTCGCGCGAATCACCCTCGTAGGCGATCGAACCGTCGCGACGGCCTTCCTGCAAGGTCATCACCATCCACTCATAGACATCGCGCATGAGCATCTGCGCTTCCCGACGCATGAGATCGGGAATGGCGTCGAACTCGGCACCGAAGATGCCGACCGGGCAAATGCGCCAGCGGCCCTCGAGGTAATCGATATAGGTCTGCAGATACGAAACGAGTTTTTCGAATGCGCTGACCTGGGTCGCCGCCGTTTCATCGGTCCAGGACAGAAAACGCAGGCGATACCGGCGCACGAGCGCCACGCCGAGGTCTTCCTTGGTCGTGAAGTGGTAGTGGATCGCCGCGTTGCGGATGCCGAGCTTGACCGCAATGTGCTGGTAGCTGAATCCGTTGAAACCGCGCTTGAGCAACAGCTCCTCGGCCGAGGCCAGGATCTCCTCGCGGGTGTCACGACCTCCCCTCATGGGGCGACGCCGTGCCGGCTTGGTGGGCGCAGTCTGCATCCCCGGATTATAGGCAGGCCGATATGGTCAGAGCCAGCACGCTGATTTTGATCGTCATTTTTTGACGCACTGCAGCAAAACCACCGCATGGGCGGCGATGCCTTCGCGCCGGCCGAGATGGCCCATGCCCTCGTTGGTCTTGGCCTTGAGGTTCACGCGTTCGGGCTCGACGCCGAGTTCGGCCGCGAGCGTGTCCTGGATCGCGCGTGCATGCGGGGCCATGCGCGGCACTTGCGCGATCAAGGTCATGTCGGCGTTGACGACTTCGTATTGCTGCTCACGAACCCGGCGCATGACTTCGCGCAGGAAAATGCGTGAATCCAAGCCTTGGTTCTGTGGATCGTTGTCCGGAAACAGGCGGCCGATGTCTCCTCCGCCGATCGCGCCGAGCAAGGCATCGCAGAGCGCATGGATCAGCGCATCACCGTCCGAATGCGCCACCAGCCGCCAGTCGCAGGCGATCCAGACGCCGCCGAGGCGCATGCCCTCGCCCGCTTCGAGCCGGTGGGAATCGAAGCCGTGTCCGATGCGCATGCTCATGGTCTTCTCAGGGTTGCAGCTCTTGTCGTTGCAGCCAGAAGTCGGCGAGCACGAGATCTTCGGGATACGTGACTTTGAGATTGCTCTCGCGACCGCGCACCAGACGCGGCTCGTAGCCGGCACACTCCATCGCACTGGCCTCGTCGGTGACTTGCAGCGAACGCTCGGAGCACTCGCGCAGCGCCGAAGTCAGCAGGTCGAGGCGGAACAGCTGCGGGGTCTGCGCGCGCCAGTAGAAGGCGCGATCGACCGTCTCCTTGACCTTGTTCTGCTTGGCTTTCTTGAGCGTGTCGCTCATCGGCAGCGCGAGCAGGCCGCCGTGCTGATCATCGGCCTCGTCGCGCAGGCGATCGAGATCGGCCCAGTCCAGGCAGGGGCGCGCCGCATCGTGCACGAGGACCTGCACGGCTGCGGCCAGAGTCCGGGTCTTCTCGGCCACCGCTTCGAGGCCGGCCATCACCGAGTCGGCGCGCGCACCGCCGCCCTGGGCGATGACGATCTTCGGATGTCGTGCCACCGGCAAGCGGGCGAATTCGTTATCCGACTTGGCGAGCGCCACGACGACGCCGTCGATCCAGCCGCAATCGAGAAACGGAGCCAGGCTCCATTCGATCAGAGTGCGACCGCGCAGCGGCAGGTACTGCTTGGGACGCGCAAGTCCCATGCGCGAGCCCCCGCCGGCAGCGGGAACCACGGCCCAGTAACGCTGGGGACGGCCGCTCATGAGGGCTGCGGACGCTTACTCGACGACGAGATAAAAGGTTTCTTCGGGGCGGATCATGCCCATCGCCACGCGGGCGCGTGATTCGATGGCGGCCTTGCCCGAATTGAGATCCTGCACTTCGGCTTCCAGCGAAGCGTTGCGGACGCGCAGCGTCTGCAGCTCCGCTGCCGCCACGGCCGCCTGAGCCTTGAGTCGGCTGGTATGCGCGACGCCACCGTCGGCCACCCACAGCCGCCACTGCAAAACAGTGAGCAGCGCGGACAGCACGACGATGGCAACGGTTTTGCGCATTTGGGCGCGAGCTTAGCCCAGCTTCACCGGGAAAGCAGCAGCACCCGGATAACGCGCGCGGCTGCCAAGCGAACGCTCGATGCGCAGCAGCTGGTTGTACTTGGCCATGCGATCGCTGCGGCACAGCGAACCGGTCTTGATCTGCGTCGCCACCGTGCCGACCGCGATGTCCGCGATCGTCGCGTCTTCGGTTTCGCCCGAGCGATGCGAAACCACAGCCGAATAACCCGCGTCGGTCGCCATGCGGATGGCATTGAGCGTCTCGGTCAGCGTGCCGATCTGGTTGGGCTTGATCAGGATCGAGTTGGCGATGCCCTCGGCGATGCCGCGCGAGAGGATGCGCGTGTTGGTCACGAACAGATCGTCACCGACCAGCTGCACCTTGTTGCCCAGCTTCTTGGTCAGCAGTGCCCAGCCTTCCCAGTCGTTTTCGGCGCAGCCGTCCTCGATCGAGAGGATCGGATAGCGGTTGACGAGGTCGGCGAGATAGTCGACGAATTCGGCCGAGCTGAGCTTCTTGCGCTCGCCTTCGAGGTCGTACTTGCCTTCCTTGAAGAACTCGCTCGAGGCGACGTCGAGGCCCAGATAAACGTCCTTGCCGACCTTGTAGCCGGCCTTGTCGATCGCCTCGACCAGCACCTTGAGCGCGGCTTCGGTGGACGGCAGGTTCGGCGCGAAGCCGCCTTCGTCGCCGACGGCGGTGTTGTGCCGGTTTTCCTTCAGCACCTTCTTCAAGGTGTGGAAGATTTCCGCGCCGCAACGCAGGGCTTCGCCGAAGCTCGGCAGGCCCACCGGCAGGATCATGAATTCCTGGATGTCGATGTTGTTGTCGGCGTGGGCGCCGCCGTTGATGACGTTCATCATCGGAACCGGCAGCGTGTCGGCTTGGATGCCGCCGAGGTGGCGGAACAGCGGCAGATCGTTTTCGGCAGCGGCGGCGTGCGCGTTGGCCAGCGAAACCGCGAGCAGCGCGTTGGCGCCGAGGCGCTCCTTGTTCTCGGTGCCGTCGACTTCGATGAGCGCCTGATCGATCACGCCCTGATCCTGTGCGTCGAGGCCGAGCACGGCCTTGGCGATCTCGGTATGCACGTTGTCGACGGCCTGCAGCACGCCCTTGCCGAGGTAGCGCTTCTTGTCGCCGTCGCGCAGCTCGACTGCCTCACGCGTGCCGGTCGAAGCGCCGGACGGAGCCGCCGCACGGCCGACCGCGCCGGACTCCAGCACCACTTCGGCTTCCACCGTGGGGTTGCCGCGGGAATCGATGATTTCGAGTGCGGAGATTTGGACGATCTTCGACATGCGTCAGGCTTTCCTGGTTGTTTGGGACGAAAGGGGGGTGAACCCGAATAACCGGTGAATTGTAGCGGGGGGCTCCCTGTACCGCCAAAGATTGAAAGCGCGCTCGATTAACCGCTCCGCTGACTGAACCGCAGCATCAGCGCCTGAGGCGACGCCGGCGAAGATGTAGAGGTTGTTTGGCGGAGCCAAGGCGCGTCCATCAAATGCCGGCCGGGCTTCGATGCCGACGACGTCGTCGACGACATGAGCGTCGGTTGCAGCGACGCGCACGGTCAGCGTCGACTCGATCGGCAGCAGTTCGGGTGACGGAGGAATCGGCGGATCGAGCGGCGGCACCTTGAACTGGTTGCTGCTGGCTCCGCTCGCGACCGTCGGCCCGCTGCGCCCTCGCAAGCGCTGGCCACTCGCTCGGCGACAAAAAAAGCGGCCTTCAATGCCTTATTGGTTTTGCTGTCGGCATCGAATCCGTCAGAAGTAGTGGAGCCAGATCAGCTCCGCGCTGCCGTCGTCGCTGTCCTTCGTCTGCGCGCCAGCGAGTTGCAGGCGCAGCCCCTGCGTCGGAATGAACTGCCACTGCGCACCCCAACGCAGCCGCATCACATCCATTGCACCGCCGGCCAGATCGGACAGGGCATCGAGCTCGAGCTGCTGAGTCCATCGCGTCGACCATTGCGACGAGACGCCAGCGCGCAAACCTCCGGCCAAGGCATAGCCCTGCCCGCGATCACGATTCACATCGACCTCCACGAACGCGAATCCATAAGTCTGCACACCGACGACCGGCGCCCAGGCCAACCCACCGCCGCCATCGGCATAAGCACCCAGGGAGCCGCCGGCGCGCAGAGTCGGCAAGGCCGAGCGCCGCACCCCGGCCGAAGCCTGCCAAGACCAGGGCCTGAATGCGACATCGCGAGGGGACACCGCCTGCACGCTCAGCAAGCGAAGGCTGTCGAGATCGACACCCTGCTCATCCGCGAGCAGGCCGAGATCGAAGAACTCCAGTTCACCCCCCGCCAGATAACCGGCCGGGGGATCGAGCCGATCGTGGTAGGCAGGGCGTATCCGCAGCAAGGCCGCGCTGTCGGCTCCATCATTTCGCAGGCCCAGGCCGAAGCGGCCGCTGCCATGCCCTTCATCGGGCGAGAAGGCCGGACGGGGAACGGCCTCGAAGTCGGCCGGCTCGGCGATACGCGAACGCGCCACCAGTGCCTCGCGTGAGCGCCGGATGCCCGATTCTCGTTGCACGGCACCGCTACGAAAAAGGAAATAAAGCTCGTCCTGCGCCGTTTCCAGCATGCGAGTCCGAGCCGCTGGCTCGGCCCGGGCGAATCGCGAATCATCGAACCCGGCGTCCCCGCGCGCGTAAGCGACCGCCCATTCGCGATCGGCCCGCGGCATGCGCTGCAAGCGATAGCGCAGCTGCTGGGCCAGCGCAGCCCGATAGACCGGAGCGCCGAGCAGGTGCTGCCGGCGCAGTTCGCGTACGGTGTCGATCGGAATGGCATACGGAACGCCCCCATCGAAACGGCCGACCAGCCGCAGATCCGGCCGCGCCACTTCGAGCAGGCTCAGTAGTTGATAGGAGCAGTTTTCAGTGAAGAAGTAGTAATCGAATTCGACGCCGCGCAGCTCCCACAAATGCCGAAGCAGGCGCTGCACCGCGGCGTGGTCGAGTTGCAGCGGGTATTCCCAGAGATCGCGATGCTCGAAGCGCGCGTATTCCTTGACCTTCTCGTAATAAGGGTAGATCGAGAACGTGCCCGCATAGGAACCTCCGAGCCCGCGCACCGCGTAGGTGAGTCCGTTCTGCTCACCGGTATTGGCCGCGTAGTTCACTGCGTAAGCCAGCAGCCGATCGTCACCGCCTTGGCCATGCGCATCGACACGCAACAAGGTGTGGCCGAACATCGACGACGGGCTGTACAAATCGTTGGATGCGAACACCACTGCCAGTGCCGCCGCATCGAGCCCGCGCAACCATTCATCGAACCGCTCGCAGACCTGCTCGGGCAAGCGTCGCGAATCGAAAGCCAACTCATTCTTGAGCCATTCGTAGCGTGCCTTGGCCCGGCATTGCGCAGGCTCGCCCTCGCGCTGCCTTTCGCCGAAGAAGGAATCGAGCGTCGCATCCAGTTCGGCTCGCGGATCGTGCTTGCCGTCGGCAGCCAGAAAAAACTGGGGGAAATCGACCGTACTCTCGACACCTCCAGGCCAGTTGCTCGGCCGATAGTGCAGCAGGCGCTGCCACATCGGTGCACGGTCGAGCCGGCGCTCGTGCGCCTGCTGCTTGAGTTCGGCGAGGTAACCAGCATCGGGCACCACCACCGCAGCGTCTGCGGCCACGGCGAAAGCGGCCTGACTCAGCAGGCCCAACAGAGTCAGCAGAAAAAGCTGGCGCATAAAAAAGGCGGCGACCGAAGCCGCCGCCCATCTTCGATATGCCTCAGGCGACGTAGCGGCTCAGGCGCGCATCGCGAGCCATTACCCTTTCGACGTGCTGCAGCACATCAGCGGCGGCCACATCGGCGCTGCTGAAGATCTCGGCATAGTGCGCTTGCAGCGTCGTATTGAATGCAGCGCGATCCTGCGCATCGACGTTGTAGAGCGAGGCCAGCGTGCCGAGTGCCTCGCCCTGTCCGGCCGCCATTTCGGTGGCGAGTTGATCGAGGTTGGCACCGGCGAACATCGGCAGGCGGTCGGCCGCCGTGATCACGCCGTCCTTGGAGCAACCGAGCGTGCCGGAGCTGATGCCGAACGTCTGGTTGCCAAAGGTTCCGTTGGTGGTCGCTGCCAGAACCTTGGCGGCGAGGCCGGACTTACCCTCCCAGATCTGCGTTCCCAAGCCGCAGCCCACGTCTTTATCGGCCATCGCGCTACCGACCGGCAGCAGGAACAGGCTCGCGACGATCGCGTATTTTTTCATCATGGTGAATATCCTTCTCGTGTAATCAGTCCACATCCGTGGCGATGGAATCGCCACGGCTCCCTAGGTCCAGCACTTCGGACCCAGTCGGACCATACCACCCCAAAAAAGAAAAGGGTATCCGGAATCTGGTGTGGGTTCTGGCTCCTTGGGTCTTTGTAGCTATCACTTTCAAAGAATGGATTTTGGTGTTGGACGGCTGAGCGGATGTGCTAGAGTAAAAGTCGGATTTCAGTGTGGGTTCGCCCAAGGTGCTGAGTGACGGACTTTCTCCAGCTGCGAAGCCTGAAGACGCTTGAAATCCTGACCAGCGAGGACAGTTACGTCGTCAAGGCCGAAGGCGTCAATCAGTGGGTGACCTGCCCGCTGTGCAAGACCGGACGCCTGCATGGTCACGGCTCACAGGAACAGTCGTTTCAGGACACACCGACGCACGGCAAACCCGTCGTGATCTTCATCCAGCGCCGTCGCTATCGCTGTACAAGCTGCACCAAGACCTTGTTTGAGCCTGTGGCGGACCTTGATGGAAAACGCCAAGCCACGGCGCGTCTGGTGCGTTATATCCGCGACCAGTCCTTCTCCAAGACCTTTGCGGCCCTTGCCCGGGAAGTAGCCGTGGACGAAAAGACGGTCCGCCACGTCTTCGACGATTTCATCGAGGAGGTCGAGGCCAAGACCCAGTTCCGGACGCCGCGGGTGCTGGGTATCGACGAGCTCAAGATCATCGGCCAGTACCGGGCCATGATCACCAACGTCGAGCGCAAGACCGTGTTCGATATCCGCCCCAGCCGGGCCAAAGCCGAGTTGATGCCCTATTTCCGCGACCTGCGGGACAAGGACTCGGTCGAGTGGGTGGCGATGGACATGTACCACGTTTATCGGCAGGTGGTGCGCGCCACGCTGCCACAGGCCCGGATCGTGGTCGATCGATTCCATATCCAGCGCATGGCGAACGACGCGCTGGAGAAGCTGCGCAAGCGCATTCGCAAGGATTTGTCCACCCGGCAGCGCCTCAAACTCAAGGACGAGCGGTTCCTGCTGCTCAAGCGGCAGCACGACCTGACAGGGAGAGATATGGACCGGATGCGGGAATGGTTCCAACAGTTCCCGCTCCTAAGCGAAGCCCACGCGCTCAAGGAAGGATTTCTGTCGATCTGGGATCAGAAGACCCGCCCAGCAGCAGAAGCCGCCTGCGCGAAGTGGCAGGCCAATATTCCGACCGAATTGGCGGCCACGTTCAAGGACCTGACCACCGCCGTGCACAACTGGCACGACGAAATCTTCGCCTACTTCGAGCAGCCGATTACCAATGCCTATACTGAGTCAGTCAACCGAGTGGCCAAAGACATGAACCGCATGGGCAGGGGTTACAGCTTCGAGGTGCTTCGGGCGCGCATGCTCTACGACAAGAAGGCGCGCAAGGATGGCTCGGTTATCGAAACCGTGTTGGTCGATGACGACGACCCAATGACCACGGACTTCGTGTTCCAGCGGATGACCACGGCGGCAACGCGCAAGAAGAAGATCACGCGCGTGGTCGAGTACGGCCCCTATCTCCCGACGCTGGCGCGGCTACTCGAAGAGGGGTATTTCGAATAGTCCTCAGCCCATTGTGCAAGAGGCGGCGCTTCAGCCTGAATTTGTGATTCAGCCGATGAAGCATAGGTAAGAGGCCCAGCCACTACCCCGCGCAACAGGACAGTTGCTTTACGTCCTTGGTGAAGGTTTGTGCCGCGAGTTTCAGCCCCTCGACCATCGTCAGGTAGGGGAATAACTGGTCGGCCAACTCTCGCACCGTCATGCGGTTGCGAATCGCCAGTACTGCGGTTTGGATCAGCTCGCCTGCTTCCGGGGCTACCGCTTGCACGCCGATCAGTCGTCCCGAACCGGCCTCCGAAACCAGCTTGATGAAACCGCGCGTGTCGAAGTTGACCAGCGCCCGGGGCACGTTGTCGAGCGTCAGCGTGCGGCTGTCGGTCTCGATACCGTCGTGGTGCGCTTCGGCTTCGCTGTAGCCCACGGTGGCGACCTGCGGGTCGGTGAACACCACCGCCGGCATCGCCGTCAGATCCAGCGTCGCGTTGCCACCCGTCATGTTGATTGCAGCGCGGGTGCCGGCCGCCGCCGCGACGTAGACGAACTGCGGCTGGTCAGTGCAGTCGCCGGCGGCATAGATGTGCGGCACGGTAGTGCGCATCGCGTGGTCGATGGTGATGGCGCCTTGCGCATTGACCACCACACCGGCCGCGTCGAGGTTGAGCGTGCGGGTGTTTGGGGTGCGGCCGGTGGCGAACAACAGCCGGTCGGCATGCAGTTCGCCGCGTTCGGTGGTGAGCACGAATTCCCCATCCTCATAGGCGACCTGGCTGGCCTGGGTGTGGTCCAGCACTTCGATGCCTTCGGCGCGGAACACGGCCGTGATGGCCTCGCCAATGGCGGGGTCTTCGCGAAAGAACAGTGTGCTGCGCGCCAGCATGGTCACCTTGCTGCCCAGCCGGGCAAAGGCCTGCGCGAGTTCGACGGCCACCACCGACGAGCCGATCACGGCCAGCCGATCGGGGATCGTGTCGCTGGCCAGCGCTTCGGTCGACGTCCAGAAGGGCGTGTCTTTCAAGCCCGGGATCGGTGGAATCGCCGGACTGGCCCCGGTGGCGATGAGGCAGCGGTCGAAACTCACCTCGCGCATCCCGTCGTCAGCGGTTGCCACGGTCAGCGTGTGCGCATCCTTGAATCGGGCATCGCCGCGCAGCACGGTGATGGTCGGGGTGCTCGTCAGGATGCCTTCGTACTTGGCGTGGCGCAGTTCATCGACGCGCCCCTGCTGCTGAGCCAGCAAGCGCTTACGCAGAATCTTCGGCGAGGCGGCGGCAATGCCGTCATCGAACGGACTCTCGCGACGCAGATGCGCAATGTGGGCAGCGCGGATCATGATCTTGGACGGCACACATCCGACGTTGACGCAGGTGCCGCCGAGAGTGCTGCGCTCGATCAGCGTCACACGCGCCCCTTGCTCGACGGCCTTCAACGCCGCCGCCATCGCCGCGCCGCCGCTGCCGATCACGGCCACGTGCAGTGCAGCCTCATCGTCCTCGCGCTTTGGTTCGCCGCCCAGCCGCTCTTGTGCATTGTTCAGCAGGTCGCTGGGTTGCCCCGGCGCATCGGCAAGCTGCGCTCGGTAACCGAGTGCGGATACCGCCGCGACCAGCGAGGTCACGTCCGCGGCGGTACCTACGCTGGCCTCAATCTCGGCCCGGCGCTGTGGGTAGGACACTGAGGCCGAACGCACGCCGGGCACCTTTTCCAAGGTCTGCTTGACGTGCTCGGCGCACGACCCGCAGGTCATGCCATCGATGTGCAGCGTGATCGCCTCGGTCATGAGCGTGTGCTCACTTCTTGACGGTAGACGGGTAGCCGGCGTTCTCGGTGGCTTTGGTCAACGCGGCCGGAGTGGTCTTGGCATCGTCGTAGGTTACCACCGCCTCCTTGGGCTCCCAGGTCACCTTGGCCTCGATGACGCCTTCGACCTTGGTCAGCGCCTTCTTGACCGTGATCGGACAGGTGGCGCAGGTCATGCTCGGCACCGACAGCGTGACGGTTTTGGTGGCGGCCCAGGCGGGAGCGCTGAGGGCAACGGTCAGAGCGAGCAATGCGACGAGTTTCTTCATGGCAATCTCCTTTCAGTAGAACAGGGGCATGAGGTAGGGGAACACGAGCGCGATCAGCACCAGGGCGGTGACGATCCAGAAGATCACCTTGTAGGCCGTCCGCACCTGGGGCACGGCGCATGCGTCGTCCGGCGCGCAGGCGCGAGCCGGCCGGAAGATGCGACGCCACGCGAAGAACAGCGCCACGAGCGCCACGCCAATGAAGATCGGCCGGTACGGTTCCAGCGCGGTCAAGTTGCCGATCCAGGCGCCGGAGAAACCCAGCGTGATCAGCACCAGCGGACCGAGGCAGCAGGTCGAGGCGAGGATGGCGGCGAGGCCACCGGCGGCCAGTGCACCGCGGCCGTTGCTGGGGTCTGCCATGTGAGGGATCTCCTTCCGAGACGTTGCGTGATGCGCTAAGGTTACTTCCGTAGTCAAGTACGGAGTCAAGCGCGATGGTGAACGATCCGCAAACACTGACCATCGGGGCTTTCGCCAAGGCCGCTGGGGTCAACGTGGAGACCATCCGGTTCTATCAGCGCAAGGGGTTATTGCCAGAACCAGGTCGGCCCGTCGGCAGTATTCGCCGCTACGGATCGGCGGACGTGGCGCGGGTGCGTTTCGTGAAATCCGCCCAGCGGCTGGGGTTCAACCTGGACGAAGTCGGCCAACTCCTACAGCTTGAGGACGGCACTCACTGCAGCGAAGCCGCCGAGCTGGCTGCGCTCCAGCTCACCGACGTGCGCACCAAGATGGCGGACCTGACGCGAATCGAAGCGGTGCTGTCACGGTTGGTCAACGAGTGCCATGCGCAGCGAGGCACTGTGTCGTGCCCGCTGATCGATTCTCTGCACGGGAGCTAGGCGCGTGGCTTAACCCGGTTTTCCGTTCCACTGCGCCTCAAACCCCAGTTCGAGCCGGGGGCAAGGTGACCTGCCACTGATTGTTTCCTTGCACCGACATGCGCCAGACAAAGCCCACACTGAAGGCTAAAAGCGCGTAAGCCTTGCGATACCAGAAACCTACCGAACGAGAGCTGTCAGACAAGAAGGGCTAGTGCGGTCTTCCCACACTAAAATCCGGATACCCAAAGAAAAAAGCGCTCTGCGAAACGGCCTAATGAAAACATCATGGTCACCGCAGAAACCAAAAGCGCCCCGAACCGGAACCGGCTCGGGGCGCCTCTGGTCGACCGCTTCAAACCGTCTTGAGCTGATGCACCAGATGCTGCTCGCGGGCCGCCTTGACGAACCCTTCGAAGAGCGGATGACCGTCACGCGGAGTCGAGGTGAACTCCGGGTGGAACTGGCAGGCGACGAACCACGGATGCTCCGGCAGCTCGATCATCTCGACGAGTTCTTCGTCTTCCGACACACCGACGATGTCCAGGCCCTTTTCGGTCAGGGTCGACCGATAGTTGTTGTTGAACTCGTAGCGGTGACGGTGACGCTCGGCGATGGTTTCGGCGTTGTAGAGCGCGCGCGATTTGCTGCCGGCCTTGAGACGGCAGTTCTGGATGCCCAGGCGCATGGTGCCGCCCATGTCCGACTTGTCGTCGCGGCGCTCGATACGGCCGGTGGCGTCGATCCACTCCGTCACCAGGCCGATCACCGGATGGGGACTGGCCGGGTTGAACTCGGTGGAATGCGCACCGGCCAGGCCGACGACGTTGCGCGCGAACTCGATCACCGCCACCTGCATGCCGAGGCAGATGCCGAGATACGGGATCCTGTTCTCGCGCGCATAGCGGGCGGCCATGATCTTGCCTTCGATGCCGCGCTCGCCGAAGCCGCCCGGAACCAGGATCGCGTCAGCGCCCTGCAGCACGCGTGTACCCTGGTGCTCGAGCGTCTCGGACTCGATATAGCGGATCTTCACGCGCGTGTGCACGTGCAGGCCGGCGTGGGTCAGCGCCTCGTTGAGCGACTTGTAGGCGTCGGCGAGGTCGACATACTTGCCCACCATCGCGATCTGCACTTCCACGTCCTGCTGATCGCGAGCTTCGACGACGCGCTCCCAGCTCGACAGGTCGGCGCGACGCGCTTCGAGGCCGAAGTGCTCGACCACGAGGTCGTCCAGGCCCTGCTGATGCAGCCAGTTCGGAATCTTGTAGATGTCGTCGAGATCGATCGCCGAGATCACCGCGTTGTACGGCACGTTGGTGAACAGGCCGATCTTGCGCTTCTCGGCGTCCGGCAACGGGCGCTCGGATCGACACACGAGGATGTCGGGCTGGATGCCGATGCCGCGCAGTTCCTTGACCGAGTGCTGCGTCGGCTTGGTCTTGAGCTCGCCCGAGGCCTTCACGAACGGAACGAGCGTCAGGTGCATGTACATCGCGTTGCGGCGGCCGAGCTCGACGCCCATCTGGCGGATGGCTTCGAGGAACGGCAGCGATTCGATGTCGCCGACGGTACCGCCGATCTCGACCATGCAGATGTCGGCGCCTTCGGCGCCGCGGCGAATCGCGGCCTGGATTTCGTCGGTGATGTGCGGAATCACCTGCACGGTGCGGCCGAGATAGTCTCCGCGACGCTCCTTCTCGAGCACGTTGCGGTAGACCTGGCCGGTGGTCAGGTTGGAATGGCGGTTGGTCTTGCCGCGCAAAAAGCGTTCGTAGTGTCCGAGGTCGAGGTCGGTTTCGGCGCCATCTTCGGTCACGAACACCTCGCCGTGCTGGAACGGGCTCATCGTTCCGGCGTCGACGTTGATGTAAGGATCGAGCTTGATCATGCGCACCTTGAACCCGCGCGATTCGAGAATCGCGGCGAGCGAGGCAGCGGCAATACCTTTACCGAGCGAGGACACCACGCCGCCCGTCACAAACAGAAAACGCGTCGAACTGGCGTTCGGCATGGATAGGGTCAGGCTGGGGGTTTCGCGAATTTTACGGCATGGGCCCTTTGCCTGCCATGCACAGTCGACTTGCTCGCATACGCGCGGGGGCATCCTGCATGCGTTTCGGGGCCTGTTGCGTATCCCCTCTCCCGCGGGCGGGAGAGGGTCTGATGGAAACGCGTCACTTCTCGCAGGCCCGCTCTCTCTCCTCGCCTCCGACGGGACGCCCGCCCGCTCGCGGGAGAGCGACAGCCAGCTCGCCGATTCGAATGCGTCCGATCGCCCCCTCAACCCGCCAGCTTGTAATCCGAAAAGCTCTGGCGAAGCTTGAGTTTCTGCACTTTCCCGGTGGCGGTGTGCGGCAATTCGTCGACAAAGGCGACGTCGTCGGGCAGCCACCATTTGGCGATCTTGCCGTCGAAATGGGCCAGAAGCTCCTCCCGCGTGACAGTCGCGCCCTGGCGCAGCACCGCGACCACGATCGGTCGCTCGTCCCATTTGGGGTGCGCGACGCCGATCACCGCGGCCTCGGCCACGGCCGGATGGCTCATGGCGATGTTCTCGAGATCGATGGAGCTGATCCATTCGCCGCCGGACTTGATCACGTCCTTCGATCGATCGGTAATGCCGATGAAACCGTCCGCATCAATGGTGGCGACGTCGCCGGTGGGGAACCAGCCGTCGACCAGCGGGCTGCCCTCGCCTTTGTAGTAGCGCTCGATGACCCAGGGGCCGCGCACCAGCAGGTCGCCGAACGCCACGCCGTCGTTCGGCAGCGGCTTGCCGTCGCCATCGACGATCTTGGCCGCGACGCCGAACACCAGCTTGCCGGCCTTGAGCGCCTGCGCCCGGCGCTGCGCCTCGGGCAGGGCCTCGTGCTTTGGGGCGAGCGAGTTCACCGAGCCGAGCGGCGACATTTCGGTCATGCCCCAACCCGGCTTCAGCAGCACGCCGAGTTCCTTTTCGAAGGCTTCGAACAGCGACGGCGGGCAAGCCGAGCCGCCGACGATGCAGCGCTCGAGCGCCTCGGGCTTGATGCCGGTTTCGCGCACGTACTGGAGCATGCCGAGCCAGACCGTCGGCACGCCGGCCGAGAAAGTCACGCCTTCGCGGTTGAACAGCTCGCAGAGGCTGGCGCCGTCGAGCGCCGGCCCCGGCAGCACGAACTTGCAGCCGACCAGGGCCGCCGAATACGGCATGCCCCAGGCGTTGACGTGAAACATCGGCACGATCGGCAGCGCCACGTCGCGCGAGGAGATGTTCAGCGCGTCGGGCAGGCAGGAGCCGTAGGCGTGCAAGAGCGAGGAGCGGTGCGAATACAGCACCCCCTTGGGGTTGCCGGTGGTGCCCGAGGTGTAGCAAAGGCCGGCGGCCTGTTTTTCGTCGAACTGCGGCCAGGCGTAGTCGTCGTTCTCGGCCGTGATCAGGTCTTCGAAGCAGACCAGGTTCGGGATCGCCTGCGTCGGCTTGTGGGCCGCATCGGTCATCGCCACCCAGGTCTTCACGCTCGTGCACTGCGGGGCGAGCTTCTCGACCAGCGGGGCGAGGTTGATGTCGAAGAACAAGACCTTGTCTTCGGCGTGGTTGATGATCCAGGCGACCTGATCGGGGAACAGCCGTGGATTCACCGTATGGATGATCGCGCCCGAACCGGAGACCGCGTAGTAGAGCTCCAGGTGTCGGTAGCCGTTCCAGGCAAGCGTGCCGACGCGGTCGTCGGCTTTCACGCCGAGCCGGCTGAGTGCATTGGCGAGCTGACGCGAGCGTTTGGCCGCCTCGCGCCAGGTGTAGCGGTGGAAGCGCGCATCGCCTTCGCCGCCTTCGACCCGCCGTGAAACGATTTCGACGTCGCCGTGGCAGCGCTCGGCATGCTCAAGCAGCGTGCTGATCAGCAGCGGCGCGTCCATCATCAATCCGTTCATGATTGTCTCCGTCCTTTATCGATCTTTCGTTGTTATGAGTGCAGCCATTCGATCCGGGCCTCGGCGGGTTGCCAGGGCAAGCCACCGACCCAGACCAGCTCGCCGTCCTCGAATACCAGCGGAGTGCGGCACCGCTTCCACGGCGGAATACCACGCTCCTGAAACAAATTCTTGAGGCTGCGGCTCGGCTGACCGGCCTCTGTCCGAAACCGCTCGCCTCCGCTCGCGAAGCGCACCGTGTAGCGGCGCTGCGCGGAAGCCCTCAACTCACCGCAGCCCGGCGGCAGGTTCAGCGCCGCGCCCCCGTCCCACTCCACTTCGAACCCTTCGGGCGCCGGCGGCAGCGGACGCATCAGATGCAGATGCTTCCGATACCGTCGCAGCTCCACTCCAGGCCAGCTCAGCAGTGGCTCCGCATCGGGCGGCGCCGCCAGCAATTCCGGCAAACGCGCGAACGCCGTCCGAGGCGCAGGCGGCAGGCCTTGCTGTTCGAGGTGCCAACGCAGCAGATTGCGCCGACGCGCAGCGCTCAGCGCCGCGAGGCCGCGCATCGACAGGCCCTGGGCTTCGATCACGCTCGCGGCATCCAGACCCGCGAGCTCGTCGAGCAGATCGTCCGCCTCGGCGCACCAATGCGCCGATTGCGCGAGCGATTCGGTCGCCGCGGGCCAGCGATGATGCAACAGCGGCAATACTTCGCGACGCAGGCGCACGCGCTCGTAACGCGGCTCGGCATTGTGCGGATCATCGACCCAGTCGAGCCCCCGTGCCGCTACCCAGTCGAGTAGTTCGGAGCGCCGCACATCGAGCAGCGGACGCCAGAGCCAGCCATCGCCGAAGCGGCGCAGCGCCCGCATGCTGCCGAGCCCGCGAACGCCCGAGCCGCGCAAGGCGCGCATCAGGAAAGTCTCGGCCTGATCGTCCCGGTGATGCGCCATCGCCAGCACCTCGCCCGGCTGCAGCGCTTGTATCAGCGCCCGATGCCGGGCTTCCCGAGCCGCGGCTTCCGGGCCCAGCGCGTCGTCAGGCTCGATGTTCACGTGCAGCACCTGCAGCGGAACCTCGAGCTGCCTGCAACGGCGCTCGCAGTGCAGCACCCAGTCATCGGCGATCGCCTGCAGCCCGTGATGCACGTGCACCGCACGTAGCGCGGGCAGGCCCAGCGTCGACAAGGCCAGCAGCAGCGCCGTCGAATCGCCGCCGCCGCTGTAAGCGACGCAGAATCGTGTCGCCCCTGTCGGGGCGGTGAGCCGCAATCGGGCAGGATCGAATGCCATGCGGTGCATCATAGCGAGCGATCCCGCGAGTTCACGCTGCGGTTCACCAAAGCGCCGCTAAGCTTGCGAAAACACCGTTGCATGAAAAATGACATGCGGCAAAGGGAGACACGATGCAGATGCGGATGCGGTTGATCACGATCACGACGCTGACCCTGATACTCGGCCTCGCAGGGCTGGCACGGGCCGCCGACAACAAGCCGCTGCCGACCAAACCGATGGCGGTCTGGTTCTATGCGGACTGGTGCATGAACTGCAAGCTCATCGCGCCGAAGATCGCCGAGGTGAAACCGGATTTCGAGCGCAGCGTCGAGTTCGTCAGGCTCGATGTGACCAACGAGGAGCGCAAGGCCAAGTCGCGCGAACAGGCGCAAAAGCTCGGCCTCTACTCGCTCTACATGAGCAACAAGGCCACCGGCTGGCTCGCGCTGATCGACTCGTCCGGCAACAAGGTGGGCGAGCTGCATCAGGAGATGACGGTCGATCAGATTCGCAAGGAGCTCTCGAAGATCGCCTTGCCGACGAGCACGCCGGCGACGCCCGATTCCGCGGCTCCGGTCGAGGGGCTTTCGCCCTGATCGCCTGACCGCGCTTCAACGAAAAAGCCCGCTTTCGCGGGCTTTTTCGTGAGCGGCGAGGCGATGCGGTCAGTGGCGCTGATCGTAGGCGCCGTACGACATCAGGCGCTGGTAGCGATCGGCGAGCAGCTTGGTCATCGGCACCGAGCGCAGGCGCTCGAGGTTGGCGACCAGGCGATTCTTGACCGCCGCCATGGTGCTTTCGTAATCACGATGCGCGCCGCCCAGCGGCTCGGGCACGATCTCGTCGATGAGCTTGAATTCGTAGAGATCCTTGGCCGTCATGCGCATGGCTTCGGCCGCTTCGCTCGCGCGCGAGGCCGACTTGAACAGGATCGAGGCGCAGCCCTCGGGCGAGATCACCGAGTAGATGCTGTGCTGGAGCATCATCACGTGATCGCCGACACCGATCGCGAGCGCGCCGCCCGAGCCGCCCTCGCCCGTCACCGTCGCGATCACCGGCGTACGCAGGTTCGACAGCTCGAACAGGTTGCGGGCGATGGCTTCGGACTGGTTGCGCTCTTCGGCGCTGATGCCCGGGAACGCGCCCGGGGTGTCGATGAAGGTGAGAATCGGCAGGTTGAAGCGCTCGGCCATCTTCATCAGGCGCAGCGCCTTGCGATAGCCCTCGGGCATCGGCATGCCGAAGTTGCGATGCACGCGCTCCTTGGCGTCGCGGCCCTTCTGCTGGCCGATGACCATGACCGCCCGGCCGTCGAGACGCGCCATGCCACCGACGATGGCCGGGTCGTCCATGAAGTGACGATCGCCGTGCAGCTCTTCCCAGTCGGTGAACAGGGTCTTGATGTAGTCGAGCGCGTACGGACGCTGCGGATGGCGGGCCAGCTGGGCCACCTGCCAGGGATTCAGGTTGGAGAAGATCTGGCGCGTGAGCTCCTTGCTTTTGAGCTCGAGACGGCCGATTTCCTCGGTGAGGTTCACTTCGCTGCCCGCGGTGGCGTAGCGCAGCTCTTCGATCTTCTGCTGCAGATCGGCGATGGGTTGTTCGAAATCCAGATAATTCAGGTTCATGCGGCAGTCCGGCCGGTGGAGACAGTTCCCGTATGTGCCGATGCTACAACGAGTTGCGCCGAGTTTCGAATCCCGGCTGAACGCCAAAACCCTACGCGAGCGCATGGCGCCGAGAGTCTGCGTCCAGTTCGACCTGTGCCTCAGTTCAGGGAATCCGGATCGGCGATGCTGGGCGCGCTGCACCGATCGAGCGCATTGCCATGATCGGGTCGGCACGGGGCCCGCATCTGCGGGGAAATTCCGGCCATCGGTCGGAACGACATCAAATTGGGGGATCAGCATGCATCGTTTCATCAAGCCCGCGTTGGGATCGACCGGTCTCGTCTTGGCTCTGGCCGCCTGTGGCGGTAGCGGTAGCGGTGGCGGCGAAGCTCCGCTCGGCAGTAAAGAGAATGTGGCTCACGAACTCGCCGTGCTCGGCTCGCTCTTCATCACCAGCTTCGACGCCGGCCCGGCAGACTTCGCGACCGGCAAGGCTTTGGCATCGAGCCCTTCGCGGGCCAAGGGCTGGTCGCACGGAACACTCCCGCGCGCGGCCGCCCGCCCGGCGAAGTCGAGGATGGGATCGGGCTCAAGACTCAAGACGTCGACTTCGAGATGCTCCGGCGACGGCACTGCGTCCCACGATGACGGGGCCAAGATCGTCAACTACGCCTTCTACGGCAATGTATCGGCCAGCACCGATTACGATCAGTTCGTCTACAGCAATTGCGTCGAAACCTATGACTCGACGACGTTGACGACCAACGGCTTCTCGGAGACCGGCGAAACGCCCACTGCCATGTCCGGCTACTACTACGCCTACGACAGGGCCGGCCAGGGTTCAACACCGCTGACTTGGCGCTACGTAGAAGAAACGGGCAACAAGACAACCACCGATATCACCCAGCGCGCACTCGGACTCATCGAGTACAGGAACGCTTCGAACGGAAGCTCCACTTCGTACAAGCAGCTCGGCTCCTTCGAGGGACAAGGCACCATCGACGGCGAGGACGGCAGCGTCGTCATCGATTACGGTCGTGGCAATACCCCCATCACCTACACTGAAACCGCAGCCGGCGAGAGTGTCGATGGCGATTACGCCTATAGCAGCGCAGGCTGCGAAGGTGCCGAAATCAACATCGCAACGCTCACTCCGATCGCCTTCGGCACCACCTACGCAACGCCGGTAGCCGGCAAAATCAAGCTCACGTCGGACGCACACAGCGTCACCATCACCTTCCAGTCCAACGGCAGTGCGACGCTGCAGTTCGGCAACGGTGACAGCGCAACGCTGACCCAGAGCGAAATCGAGCGCGCGGACCCGGACAATTGCTGATGCCCACCGCAGGCTGGGGAGAGGCGCCTGCGCCCCAGCCTTCCGCTCACTCGTCGTCGCCAGCCCCCGCGCTCGCGAACCTGGCCTTGCGCTCGGGTTGCGGGGCGACGTACTTCTTGTAGCTGACCTTAATCTGGTCGGCGGTGAACAGCTTGCCGATCGAATCGAGGCTCGCGGGCTCGATGCGCACTCGCCATTCGGGCGGGAAATCCAGCGTCGCGCGCGCGCGACCGTTGACGTAGTCGATGGTCACCGCCGCTCCGTTCTCGGAGCGGAACGGCGCAAGCGCATTGCGTAGCGCGATGACGTCGCGCGGCGGGCGCTTCCAGGCCAGCCAGATGCGCGTCGCGTATTCGGACATCAGCTGCGCGGGCGACAGGAACTCCGGGTTGTAGAGGCGCGGCTCGGGCTCGCGTCCGTCCTTGCCGGGCGACAGGCCGATTTCGGCGATCACGAAGACCAGCGTGTCGACGCGCATGAAACCCTGCAGCCTGGGCCACTTGTCGACGTCGATCCACGTCGACAGCTGGCGGCTGCCGTCGCCGATGGTGATCTTGTAGCTCGATCGGCCGAACTTGCCGTCGCCCTTGAAGAAGCGAAGATCGGTCACCCAGGCGCCGAACAGGCATTTGGTGCGCGGCGTCCATTGCGGCTTGCCGTCGGCGGAGACCGGCGTCGGCGTCGCGTATTGCTGGATCAGATCGCGCAGGTTGCCCGAGCAGACCTGGTCGATGACCTCGGCCCAGGCTTCGATCGGATGGCCCGACAGATAAAAGCCGAGCGTATCGCGCTCTTTTTCGAGCAGTTCCTGGCGCGACCAGTCGGGCACGACTTCGGCCTGCACCTGCTCGTGCGGTGTCGGCTCGCTGCTGCCGAGCCCGAACATGTCGAACATGCCGGAACTCTGGCTCGCTGCAGCTTTCTCGGCCACCTGCAGCGCTTTGGGCAAGGTCGCCATCAGCGAGGGACGATTGAGCTTGAAGCTGTCGAGCGCGCCCGAGCAGATCAGCGCTTCGAGCACGCGCTTGTTCGCTTTCTTGAGATCGATGCGCTTGCAGAAATCGAACAGGTCTTTGAACGGGCCATTGGCCGCGCGCTCGGCGAGAATGCCTTCGAGCGCGCCCTCGCCCACGCCCTTGATCGCGCCGAGGCCATAGGCGATTTCGCCCTTCGCGGGCACCGTGAAGCGCAAGAAGCAGCGATTGATGTCGGGCGAGTGCACCTTGAGCTTCATGCGCTTGCACTCGTCGAGCATCGCGACGACGGTGTCGGTGTGGTCCATGTCGCAGGACATCACCGCGGCCATGAACTCGGCCGGATAGTGCGTCTTGAGCCAGGCGGTCTGATAACTGACGAGCGCGTACGCGGCCGCGTGCGACTTGTTGAAGCCGTAGTTCGCGAACTTCTCCATCAGGTCGAAGACCTGCGTGGCAATGCTCTCGTCGATGCCGTTCTTTTGCGAGCCTTCGGTGAAGATGGCGCGCTGCTGCGCCATTTCGTCGGCCTTCTTCTTGCCCATCGCGCGACGCAGCAGGTCGGCACCGCCGAGCGTGTAGCCGGCCAGGCGCTGCGACATCTGCATGACCTGTTCCTGGTACACGAAGATGCCGTAGGTGGGCTGCAGAACGGATTCCATCTCCGCGTGCAGATATTCCACCGGCGAATCGCCGCGCTTGCGCGCGCAGTACTCCGGAATCAGGTCCATCGGGCCGGGTCGATACAGCGACACCAGCGCGATGATGTCTTCGAAGGTATCGGGCTTGAGGTCGCGCGAAGCCTTCTGCATGCCCGGCGATTCCATCTGAAACACCGCGCTGGTATCGCCGCTCGCGTAGAGCTTGTAGGTCTCGGCATCGTCGATCGGCAGTTTGAGCACGTCGATGGCCTCTTCGCCGGTGCTCTTGGCGATGTTCTCGACGGCCTCCTGGATCACCGTGAGCGTCTTCAAGCCCAGGAAGTCGAACTTCACCAGGCCGATCGATTCGACGTCCTTCATGTCGAACTGCGAGCGCATGCCGGCGCCGCCCGGTTCGCAGAGCAGCGGTGCGTAATCGGTCAGCGGATTCGGCGCGATGATGACGCCGCCCGCATGCACGCCGACACCGCGCGTCACGCCTTCGAGTTCGAGCGCCAGATCGAGCACCGCGCGCACGTCTTCCTCAGTCTCGTAGGCCTGCTTGAGTTCGGGCACTTCATCGACCGCGTCGGCCAGCGTCGCGCCGGGCGTGCCCGGAATGAGCTTGGCCAGACGATCGCCGAAACCGTAGCCGTGACCGAGCACACGGCAGACGTCACGCACCACGCCGCGCGCGGCCATCGTCGCGTAGGTGACGATCTGGCCCACGCGCTCGCGGCCGTATTTCTCGGTCACGTAGCTGATCACGCGATCGCGATTGTCCATGCAGAAGTCGACGTCGAAGTCGGGCATCGACACGCGCTCGGGGTTCAGGAAGCGCTCGAACAGCAGGTTGTACGGCAAGGGATCGAGGTCGGTGACGCCGATCGAATACGCGACGAGCGAACCCGCACCGGAACCGCGGCCCGGGCCGACCGGACAGCCGTTGTTCTTGGCCCACTGGATGAAGTCGGCCACTACGAGGAAGTAGCCCGGAAACTTCATGCGCTCGATGATGCCGAGCTCGTAGTCGAGGCGCTTGCGGTACTCCTCCTCGGTCGTCGCCGGCGTGATCACCTGCAGGCGGCGCGTGAGCCCTTCGTGCGCCTGCAGGCGCAGCCAGCTGTTGCTGTCGTGGCCTTCGGGTACCGGGTATTCGGGCAGGTGATACGTTCCGAACTTCATCGACAGCGTGCAGCGGCGCGCGATTTCGAGGGTGTTCTCGATCGCCTCGGGCAGATCGGCGAACAGCGCGATCATCTCCTCGCTGCTCTTGAGATATTGCTCCTCGGTGTAGTCGCGCGGGCGCTTGTCGTCGTTGATGACGCGGCCCTGCGCGATGCAGACACGCGCCTCGTGCGCGGCGAACTCGGCGCGCGTCAGAAAGCGCACGTCGTTGGTCGCGACCAGCGGCAGCGAACGATGCTTGGCGAGCGCGACGGCCGCGTCGACCCAGGCATCGTCGCCCGGCCGCTGGCAGCGCGAAATCTCCAGGTACAGGCGATCCGGGAACATCGCCTGCAGTTCGTCGAGCGCCGACAAGGCGAGTTCGACGTTGTCGTTCTGCGAGGCGCGGAAGGTGGTGCCGTCGCGGCCCGTCATCGCGATGAGGCCTTCGTTGGTCGTCGCGAGCCAATCGCGCTCGACGAGCGGGTAGCCCTTGCTCTGCCCTTCGGTGTACGCGCGCGAAATCAGCAGCGTCAGATTGCGATAGCCGGTTTCGTTCTGCACGAGCAGCGTGATCCGCTCGGGCCCTTCTCCCTTCAGGCGTTCGGCGAGCCACAGATCCGCGCCGACGATGGGCTTGATGCCCGCGCCTTCGGCGGCCTTGTACATCTTGACCATCGCGAACAGGTTCATGCGATCGGTCAGCGCGACGGCTGGCTGCCGGTGCGCAGCGACGGCCTTGGTCAGCGTGCCGCCGCTGCCGCCGCCCTTGCGTTTGGGCGGCTCGATGCGGACGATCGAATCGGTCAGCGAGAACTCGCTGTGCAGGCGCAGGTGAACGAAGCTCAAGCGTAGGCTCCGTCGAGCACGTCGCCGCCTTCGGCGGTGAGGTCGACCAGACCCGACGCGAACAGATCGCGCTGCGCGCACGGCGCAAAACCCATGCGGTGCTGCACGCAGACGCCGAGCGCCTTGAGCGCCTGCAGATGCATCGGCGTGCCGTAGCCCTTGTGCTGGGCGAAACCGTAGCCCGGATGCTCGGCGTCGAGCCGCTGCATCTCGCGGTCGCGCGCCACCTTGGCGAGGATCGACGCGGCCATGATCGAGCTGTGGATCGCGTCGCCGCCGATCACCGCATCGGCGCTGCAGAACAGCTTGGGCAGGCGGTTGCCGTCGACGAGGCAGTGATGCGGCACCGGATTCAGCGCTTCGGCGGCGCGCTGCATCGCGAGCATCGAGGCATGCAGGATGTTGAGGCGCTCGATTTCCTCGACCGAAGCCGAGGCGATCGCAAAAGCCACCGCACGCTGCTGGATCCTGTCGAACAGCCGGTCGCGCTCGATCGGCTTGAGCTTCTTGGAATCGTCGAGCCCGCGTATGCCGTGGCGCGGTCCGAGGATCACCGCAGCGGCATAAACCGGCCCGGCCAGACAGCCGCGACCGGCTTCGTCGAGCCCGGCCACCAAACGCAGGGGCTGCGCGGGACCGGTCGAAACGGCGGACGAAACGGAGGGCGAAACAGCGGAACTCATGGCCGGCATTTTACGGTCCGCGGCCGGGCCGTGGTTATGTTAGGGACTGTCGCAAGCCCGTAGAGCTAGACGCCGGAGCGAGCCAGCAGGGCCGCGACCGCGTCTGCCGCGCGCGCCGCGGCGCAGCAGCGCAGACGCTCGCGAATGCGGTCGAATTCGTCGAGCTGGCGCGCGCGCGCGGCCGCATCGGTCAGCAGCGGCAGCAACTGCTGGCCGAGCTTTTCGGGCACCGCCTCGTCCTGCAGCAACTCGGGCACCGTCGGCGTCTCGCCGAGCAGGTTCGGCAGGCTCACGTGATCGACCTTGAGCAGGCCGGCCTTGAGCATCAGCCAGGCCGTCAGCGGCGAACCCTTGTAGGCGACCACCATCGGCCGGCCGAGCAGCAGGCATTCGAGCGTTGCCGTGCCCGAGGCGATCAGCACCGCGTCGGCCGCCTGCATGACTTCGCGCGAGCGGCCGTCGACGAGTGTCCAGTCCAGCCCCGGCGCCAGCTCGGCGATGGCCTTCTGCATGCCCTCCCGCAACGACGGCTTGGCGATCGGCGTGACGAAGCGCAGCCCCGGCACGCGCGAGCTCAGCCATTGGGCGGTCTGCACGAAGGGCTCGCCGAGATAGCGCAGCTCGCTGCCGCGACTGCCGGGCAGCACCGCGAGCACCGGCCCTCGCCCGTCCAGCCCGAGTGCGGCGCGCGCCTGTTCCGGCGAGGTGCGCGCGTCGAGCTCGTCGGCGAGCGGATGGCCGACGTAGGTGGCGTCGAACGGCCGCCGGGTATCGAGCGCCCGCTGGCGAATCTGCTCCGCATAGAACGCGGGCTCGAACGGAAACAGGCACAGCAGCAGATCGACCGAGCGCACGATCCCCTTCACGCGCCCGCTGCGCCAGGCCCAGACCGTCGGGCTGACGAAATGCGCGGTGCGCAGCCCGCGATCGCGCAGCCGGCGCTCGAGGCCGAGGTTGAAATCGGGCGCATCGATGCCGATGACGATGTCCGGCCGGTCGGCGGCAAAGCGCTCGACGAGCCGGGCGCGCAGCTTGAACAGCCGGGGCAGCGCAGGCAACACTTCGGCAATGCCCATGACCGAGAGCGCTTCGATGCTGTCGATCGCCTCGCAACCGGCGGCGACCATGCGCGGCCCGGCCACGCCGTAGAAACGCGCCTGCGGGAAGCGCTCGCGCAGCGCCTGGATCAGCGCGGCGCCGAGCAGGTCGCCCGATAGCTCGCCCGCGACCAGCGCGATGGTGGGAGGAGAGGAAGCCGTCATGGCCGCGAGTATGCCAGCCGTCCGCCGCCGCGCGCTCGCAAGCGCTTGTTTCGCAAGGCGCATCGGCGGCCTCACGAAAACCTCATCAATTCCTCAGCCCGGCTCAAAGACCCAGCCGGATGTCGGCGGTAAGGTCGGCCCGTCTACACCGATCCAGGGGGATGTCATGAAGCACGAGAAGCGGAGTCGTCGTCGGCTGGCCGGGTGCCTGTTGGGAGCAGGCGCCGCGGCCTTGCCGCCATTGGCCGCGGCGCAGACCGAAGCGCCGGTTGCCGAGACCGATGCATCGGCCGAGATCGAAACCATCGTCGTCACCGGTTCGCGCATCCGCCGCACCGACGCCGAGACCGCCTCGCCGGTCCAGGTGCTCACGCGTGAGGACATCGACCGTTCGGGCAAGCAGAACATCGCCGATGTGCTGCGCAGCGTTTCGGCCGACAACCAGGGCTCGCTGTCGAGCGCCTTCAGCGGCGGCTTCGCTTCGGGCGCTTCGGGTGTTTCGCTGCGCGGCCTGGGCTTGAACTCCACGCTGGTGCTCGTCAACGGCCGGCGCATGGCCACTTATGGGCTCGCCGACGACGGCCAGCGCAGCTTCGTCGACCTCAATTCGATCCCGCTCGAAGCGGTCGAGCGCGTCGAAGTGCTCAAGGACGGCGGCTCGGCGATCTACGGCTCGGACGCGGTCGGCGGCGTCGTCAACATCATCCTGCGCAGCAATTACCAGGGCGCGCAGCTGGGCGGCAATTTCGGCAGCTCGTACATGGACGACGGCGACTACAAACGCTTCCACGGCAGCTTCGGCACCGGCGACGAGCGCTACAACATTTTCGCGACGATCGAAGGCTCGACCACGCAGGCGATCGGCAATGCGGACCGCGAAGGCTATCTGGGGACCAACGATCTGCGCCGCTACGGCTGGTACGACAATCGCCAGGGCGGCCGACCGGCCGGCGCCGGCGCCTTCACATACATCGATGCCGACGGCGAAATCGCGCACTCGCCCGCCCTGCTGTCGGCCACGCCCTGGGGCACGATGCGCCCGCTCGTGAACGGCGCGACCGACCGCGACCCGAGCCATCGCATCAACCTCAAGGCCTGTCCCGAAATCTCGGGCGACACCGGCGTCTGCCTGTTCGACACGGTGGGCTATTCGCAGATTCAGCCCGAGCAGGACCGCATCAACCTGTTCAGCCGCGGCAGTCTGTTCCTGAACGACGAAACGCAGGCCTATTCCGAGCTCGGCTGGTTCTTCGCCAAGACCCAGAGCATCGGCACGCCGGGCGACGTCATCGACAACGGCGTCTACAACGCGGCCGATCCGGGCAATCTCAAGGTGCACACGACGATCATGCCGGCGAATCATCCGGACAACCCGTATGGCGTCGCGCGCGGCTTTCGTTTGCTGACGACGGATTTCGGCGGTCGCAACGGCGAGCAGACCAGCAACGTGATCCGCGCGATCACCGGCGTGCAGGGCAAGCTCTCGGATTGGGATTGGGACGTCGGCCTCGGCTACATCCGAAGCCAGCTCGACGACGAGCACACCGGCTACATCGTCGCCGACCGGCTGCAGGCGCATCTCGACGACGGCAGCTATCGCATCATGGACCCGAGCGTCGATCGCAGCGTGCTCGATGACATTTCGCCGACGCTCAAGCGCAAGGCCAAGAGCTCGATCGCGCTCGTCGACGCCAAGCTGTCGGGCTCGCTGTTCGAGCTGCCCGGCGGCGATTTCGGCCTGGCCTTCGGCGCCGAGGCGCGCAACGAGAAAACCGACACGCCGCCGCTGCCGTTCACCGCGACAGGCGACATCATCGGCCTGGGTTATTCATCGTTCAAAGCCGATCGCGATGTCGTCGCCGGCTATACGGAAATCAACGCCCCGGTGGCGAGGTTCGTCGAGCTCAATGCGGCGCTGCGCTACGACCACTATTCGGACTATGGCCATTCGACGACGCCGAAAGTCGGCATCAAGATCAAGCCGCTCGATGAGCTCGCGCTGCGTGCCACTTACGCCGAAGCGTTTCGCGCGCCGGGGCCATCGGAGAGCGGCAACAGCTCCACGTACGGCTTCACGGGCATCGGCCTGCTGACGATCGGCAATCCGGACATCAAGCCCGAGCGCGCCAAGAGCTATACGGCGGGACTCGTGTTCGAGCCGGTTCGCGGAACCAGCGCGACGCTCGACTATTACCGCATCGAACGCCGCGACGAGATCGTCGGCGCCGATCAGGCGCTCATCATCGGCGATGCTCCTCAAAGTGGGCAGACGCCCAATTCGCAGCGTCCGGGCGAGTTGCCGAACTCGACGATCTACTACAACGAAGACGGCGACCTCAGCGCGGTCTCGGCGCCTTACGTCAATGCCAACAAGACCACGACTTCGGGCTTCGATTTCGAGTATCGGCAGAAGCTCGACCTCGGCCGTTTCGGCAGGATCAGCGGCGGCTTCATGCTCACGCACGTGATCAGCTTCGAGCGCAGTTTCGACAGCGGAGAGAGCTTCGAATACGCCGGCACGCACGGGCCTTACGTGCTCAGTTCGGCCGGCGGCACGCCGAAGGATCGCGCTCGCCTGGAGCTGACCTGGGAACGCGCGCAGGTCTCGGTCACCGGCTCGGTGAACTACGTCGGCAGCATGGACATGATCGATCACAAGGGCTCGCAACTCGTCGACAACGAGGACGGCACCTGGTCGAGCGATACCTACGAGGGCGCGTATTACAACGTCGACCCGGACGGCAAAGTCTGCGGCGTCTACCGGCCCGATGGCTCGGCCTACAGCGGCTGCTCGCTGTCCTCGTTCACGACCGTCGATCTGTACAGCAAGCTCGGCGTTGACGAGCACTGGGAGTTCACGGCGTCGGCGCTGAACCTGTTCAACCGCATGGCCCCGTTCGATCCGTACACCTACGGCGGGCTCAACTACAACCCGTCGTTCCATCAATCGGGTGCGGTCGGGCGCTTCGTCACGCTGGGCCTGCGCTACACGTTCTGAAAAAGGTTTTGAAAAAGGTTTTGAAAAGGATTCCGAACACCTGAGCTCCGCGAAGAGAGCCCGGTTCAAACCTTTCGATCAGGGGCCGTATCTGACGACCAGTCCTTGATTGAATCACTCGGCAGATGGCGATTCCCTAAGCGCCATCTGCCGTTTTTTATTGATGTGTTTTTCGCGGATCAGCCGCGCGCGAGCGGACGCTTGCCGCTCAGGATGAAATCGAGCATGAGCCTGGCGTGCGACGAGGTCTTCGCCATCTCGGCAAGCTCGGTCTTCACATCGGCCATGACCTTGCCCGAGCGATAGATGAGCTTGTACGCCGCATCGATCTCGGCGATCGCCTCGGGCGCGAAGTTGCGGCGGCGCAGGCCTTCCTTGTTGATCGTGCGCGGTTCGGCCGGGTTGCCCTGCACCATCACGTACGGCGGAATATCGCCCGCGACGCCGGCGGAAAAAGCCGTGAACGCATGCGCGCCGATGCGGCAGAACTGATAGACCAGCGTGTAGCCGCCGAGAATCACCCAGTCCTGAATCTCGACGTGGCCCGCGAGGCTCGCATTGTTCGCGAAAATGGTGTCGCTGCCGATCACGCAATCGTGCGCGATGTGGCAGTAATTCATGATCAGGTTGCGACTGCCCACGCGCGTTTCGCCGCGCTTGGTGTCGAACTCCTTCATCGTGCCGCGCTGGATGCTCACGTACTCGCGGATGATATTGCCGTCGCCGATCACGACGCTGGTCGGATCGTCCTGCCTGGCGGTCTTGTCCTGCGAGATTTCGCCGATCGAGGCGAACTGGAAGATCTGGTTGTCGCGGCCGATGGTCATCGGTCCGGACAGCACCACGTGCGGCCCGATCCAGCTGCCCTCGCCGATCGTGACGCCTTCACCGATCACCGAGTACGGGCCGACGCGCACCGACTCGTGCAGCTGCGCCTTGGGACTGATGATGGCCGTCGGGTGCAGCTTGGGTTCGGTGCTCGAAATGCTCATCGCAGGCCTCTTGGCTTCCGCTTCAATGACGCTATGCGGCTTTGCTCGTGTCCTTGAGCACGCAGAGCAGCTCGGCTTCGCAGGCCAGTTCGTTGCCGACCATGGCTTTGGCGCTGAACTTCCACAGATCGCGCTTCTGCTTGTCGAGCGTGGACATCAGCGTGAGCTGATCGCCGGGTACCACCGGGCGCTTGAAGCGCGCGTTGTCGATGCCCGCGAAGTACAGCACCATGCCACCGTCCGGACGCAGGCCTGATTTGAGCGCCGCGATGATGCCGCTGGCCTGCGCGAGCGCCTCCAGCATCAGCACGCCCGGAAACGTCGGCAGCTCCGGAAAATGGCCAACGAAGAACTGCTCGTTGTACGTCACGTTCTTGATCGCCGTGATCGACTGCCCCGGCTCATGCGCGATCACGCGATCCACCAGCAAAAACGGATAGCGGTGCGGCAGCAGCTTCATGATGTCGCGAATATCGAACGGGAGCTGCTTATCCATTGTTGTGGACGTCGTCGTCATCGTCTTGTTCTTGTCCCTTGAGTCCCACGTGTTGCTCGACCGCGCGGACGCGATCTTCGAGTTTGCCCAGGCGGCGCACGCGCGCCACGGTCTTGCGCCAATCCTTCGCCGGAGCGATCGGAAGGCCCGAGCCGTAAACCCCTTTGTCCGGCAAGGATTGCGTCACCATCGCGCGTCCGAGGATGAAGACGTCATCGCCGATTTCGATATGTCCGTTGATGCCGACCGCGCCGCCGATCATGCAGCGGGCGCCGATCCTGGTGCTGCCGGCGATGCCGGTCATCGCCGCGATGGCGGTGTGCTCGCCGATGCGGCAGTTGTGCGCGATCATGATGAGGTTGTCGAGGCGCACGCCGTTGGCGATCACGGTGTCGTCGATCGCACCGCGATCGATCGTCGTGTTGGCGCCGATCTCGACGTCGCTGCCGATCACCACGCTGCCGAGCTGCGGCACTTCTTCCCAGCCCTTGGGCCCCATCACGTTGCCGAACCCCCGCGAGCCGATCACCGCGCCGGGCTGGATCTGCACGCGATCGCCGAGCGTGACGCCCGCGTTCAAATGCACGCGCGCCTCCAGGCGGCAGGCGGTACCAAGCGTCGTGCCCGACCCGACGAAACTGCTCGCCCCGATGTAGCTGTGCGCACCGACACGAGCGCCGCTTTCGACGATCACGAGCGGGCCGATGTAAACGCCCTCGCCGATCTGCGCATCGGCCGCGACGACGGCCGTCGCATGCACGCCGGGTTCGAAGCGCTTGCTCGCGTCGAACAGGCGCGCGACCTGCGCGAAGGCGTAATACGGGTCACGCGCGATCAAACCGTTTCCGGTCAAAGAGCCGGCATCCTTGCGACCGACGATGACGGCCGAAGCCTGCGTCTGCGCGAGGGTGGATTTGTAACGTGGATTGGCCAGAAAGCCGATCCGTCCCGAAACGCCAGGGCTCAAGGTGCAAACGCCGCCGATATGCACAGCGGCGTCGCCTGCTACTTCAAGCCCGAAACGCTGTGCGAGTTCGCCCAGCGAGTAATTCATCTGCAAGCCTTACCTTACTTTGCGGCCTGCAGCTTCTTGAGCACGTCTTCGGTGATGTCGATGCCGGGACCGACGTACACCGGATCCTGCACCACGACGTCGACGCCCTTTTCCTTGGCTACGGTGACGACGACATCCTTGATCTTCGCCATCATGCTTTCGCTGAGTTCGCGATCGCGCTTCTGGAAGTCTTCGCCGAACTGGCGCTGCTTGTAGTCGAAATCGATGCGGCGCGTATTGAGATCCTTCTCCATCTTCGAGCGTGCGTCGGCGCTCATGACGTCCTGCTCACGCTTGAACTTCTGCAGGTCCTCGCCGAGCTTCTTGGCTTCGGCTTCGAGGTCGCTCTTGCGTTTGTCGAACTCGGACTTCATCTGGGCCTGGCCGGACTTGAATTGAGGCGAGCTCTGCACGAGTTCGGCTGCGCGGATGGTGGCGATCTTCGACTGCGCCTGGACAACGGCGCTCGTGAACATCAGGGTCGTGGCGATCGCGACAGCAAAGATTTTTTGGGCGTTACGCATGGCGTTTTTGTAGTACTGGTGGTGATTCCGGGGAGGAGTTTACTGGCCTTCAAACGGAACTGCGATCAGAAGCCGCTACCAAAGGTGATCTGGAAGCCCCTGGTATTGTCACCCGGCTTGTCGTTGAGCGGGAACGCATAGCTCATCTGCAGCAGGCCGAGGAACGGAGTGAACCACTGGAAGCCGACACCGGCCGCCGTCCTGAGTTCGTTGACGTCGAAATCCGACGGCCGCAGGTAAACCTGGCCGATGTCGTAGAACAGGCTCATGCGCGTCGACTTCTGATCGCTTTCGATCGGCAGCGGAATGATGAGTTCGTTCTGCATGGTCGTGCGCAACTGGCCGCCGAGCGCGAAGCCGAGCGAATCGCGCGGGCCCAGGCGTCCGTCGTTGTAGCCGCGCACGGTACGCGGACCGCCGGCGAACAGATACTCGTACGGCGGCACTTCGCTCGGGCCACCGCCGTAGTCGTCCACCATGCCGATGTTCGTATTCGCGCTGAAAATGAACTTGAACGGCAGCGGCACATAGAGTTCGCTGCGATAAGTGGCGCTGTAGAAACCCAGGTCGCTGCCCGGCAGCGATGCATCGACGAAGAACTGGTTCAACGAACCGCGCGTCGCGAAGAAGGTCTTGTTACGCGTATCGCGCGCGATACCGGTCCGGAACTGGTAGGTCGAGAAGCGCGAACCGTTGTCGCGCATGAACTGCAGCACTTCGTCGGACGTGCCACTCGAATACGCCTCGAGCGAGGTTTCCTCGATGCCGAAGCCGGCGCGCAGGCTCGTGTATTCGGACAGCGGGATGCCGTAGGTCAGGTTGAAACCCACGATGTTCGAGTTGAACCCCGAGCTGTAGCGGATCACCGACTCCGACTTGCGGTAGAACACCGAGGCGGTCTGGCTGATGCCGTCGTTGGTGAAATACGGATCGGTCCAGCTCACGTTGAAGACGCGCGAGATCTGGCTGTTGTTGACTTCGAAGCTGACGCGGTTGCCGGTGCCGAGGAAGTTGGTGTGCGTGAGGCTGCCCGACACCAGGAAGCCCGCCGAGCCCGAGTAACCGACACCGAACTGCACCGAGCCCGGAGCGCGCTCCTTGACCTTGAAGCTCACGTCGACGAGATCGTCGGTGCCCGGCACCGGCTGCGTATCGACTTCCGCTTCCTCGACGAACGGCAGACGCGTGAGACGCACGCGCGAACGCTCGACCGCGCTCTTGGAGAACGGAGCCGCTTCGAGCTGGCGCATTTCGCGGCGCAGCGTTTCGTCATGCGTATCGCCGTGGCCGGCGAAGTTGATGCGACGCACGTAGGTGCGCTTGCCCGGACGCACGACGTAATTCAGCGCGACTTCGCGCTTCTCTTCATCGACTTCCGGCAGCGGCGTGACTTCGGCAAACGCGTAGCCGATGTCCGACAGCGCAGCTTCGATGCGATCGGCGCTTTCGGTGGCGAGCTTGCGCGAGAAGATTTCGCCCGATTTGGTCGACAGCAGACGCTCGAGGAAATCCGTCTGCAGGATCGTGTCGCCGCTGATGCGGTTCGACTTGATCGTATAGACCTGGCCTTCCTCGATGTTGGCGGTGATGTAGAGATCGCGCTTGTCGGGCGACAGCTGCACCTGCACCGAGGAGATGTTGGCCTTCAGATATCCGCGATCCTGATAGTAGGAGCTCAACGCCTCGAGGTCGCCGCCGAGTTGCTGCTTCGAATACTTGTCGGTCTTCTGGAACGGCATCCAGTTGGTTTTCTTGAGCTGGAAAGCCTTGAGCAGTTCGTCCTTCGAGAACGCCTGGTTGCCGACGATGTTGATCTCTTTGATCTTGGTGGCCTTGCCTTCGGTCACCTGGATCTCGATGTTGACGCGGTTGTTCGGCTCCTGCTTGACCTCGGTGTCGATCTGGACGTCGTAGTAGCCGTTGGCGAAGTACTGGCGCTGCAGTTCCTGCTGCACCTCGGAAAGCAGGTCGCGCTTGAACAGCTCGCCCTCGGCCATGCCGGCGTCGGCGAGCGATTTCTTGAGCTCGTCGCCGCCGATCTTGTCGTTGCCTTCGATCTTGAAACCCGAGATCGCCGGACGCTCCTTGACCACGATCATCAGGGTGTCGCCGTCGCGCTCGAGACGCACGTCGTCGAACAGGCCCGAACCGTACAGGGCCCGCATCGCCGCGCGTGAAGTCTGCTCGTTGAGCTGGTCACCGACCGCGAGCGGCAGATACGTGAGCACCGTGCCGATCTCGAGACGCTGCAGGCCCTGGGCCTTGATGTCCTTGATCGTGAACGGTGTGAAGGCAAAGGCCGCCGGCAGCCACATCATGGCAGCGGCACCGGCAATGATCTTCAGTTTGAAGCGTGCTTGATTGGAGCCCATTTCGTGGGTCTGTGCTCTTGTCGAGAAAGTGTCAGATCAACCGCATGATGTCGTTGTAGAAGGCCAGCACCATCAGCGTGCCGATGAAGGCAAACCCGATGTACTGACTGGCCGCGACGAAGCGCTCGGACAACGGCCGACCCTTCACTCCTTCGATCGCATACAGCAGCAGGTGCCCGCCATCGAGCATCGGCACCGGCAGCAGGTTCAAAACACCCAGGCTGATACTGACGATGGCCATGAAGCTCAGGAACGATACGAGCCCGATCTGGGCGGAATCCCCGGCCACCTGCGCGATCGAGATGGGACCGCTGACGTTCTTGACCGACACGTCTCCAGTTACCATCCGACCCAGCATTCGCAGCGTCATCCAGCTCATTCGCCACGTCTGCGCGACGGCTGCCGGCACCGCATCCAAGGCATTCAGCCGGCGTTCGGCGCGCAAATCCTGCCACAAGTCCGGAGGCGTCGCTAATCCGGCACCGAGGCGCCCGGTAACCTGCCCGTCATTCTCGACGCGCGCGAGCACCACGGTTCGCTCGATCGGCGTTCCATTGCGCTCGGCCTGCACTTTGACGATCGCGCCAGGATGCTTCCGCACGAATTGGACCAGGGCGCGGGGGCTGGTCATCGTTTCGCCATCGATCGAGATCAGCCGATCGCCTTCGCGCAGGCCGGCCACCTCGGCCGGCATGCCGGCTTCGAGCTGGGTCAGTACCGGTGGAGCCTTGGGCTCATAAGGCACCAGGCCCAGATCGTCGAACAGGAACTCGGGGTCGACGCGAACGCGCGCCAGGTCGAGATGCACTTCGCGCGGCAGGCCGTCCAGGCCCTTGACCGTGAGTTCGAGACGCCCGCCGTCTAGACTGCCTTCGATCAGGTCGGTGCTGAGCTCGGCCCAGGTGTCGATGGTTTCGTCCTTGATCGACAGGATCTGCTCGCCCGCCTTGAGTCCAGCGCTCGCCGCCGCACTGCCGGCCGGCGGCTCGCCGATGACCGGCTTGATGCCCTGCACGCCCACCACGAAGATCGCCCAGTACAGCGCGATCGCGAGCATGAAATTGAAGATCGGGCCGGCCGCCAGAATCGCCATGCGCACCGGCACGGACTGGTTGTTGAACGCCATGTGGCGCTCGTGCGCAGGGACCGGGCCTTCGCGCTCGTCGAGCAGCTTGACGTAGCCCCCGATCGGATACGGGGCGATCGACCATTCCACGCCATCACGCGCGCGGAAGGTCTTGAACGGCTTGCCCCAGCCGAGCGAGAAGCGCAACACCTTCACGCCGAGCCGGCGCGCCACCCAGTAGTGGCCAAGTTCGTGGAAGCACACCAGTACCGAGATGGCGACGATGAAGCCGCCCACCTGCCAGACGATTTCAGGCATTGACCAGCGGCTCCTGCGTGGACAGACGGCCGGCGCACCAGCGGCGGGCCCAGGCATCGATCGCCAGAATGGATTCGAGATCGTCGGCGGCAGCCCTGTGCGTCTGCAGGCCGGCGTCGATGCAGGCTTCGATCATGGAGGAGAGGTCGTAAAAGCCGAGGCGGCCGTCGAGAAACGCTGAGACCGCGACTTCGTTGGCCGCGTTCAATAAATTTGGGGCGTTCTGCCCTTCCCGCAGGGCCGCTCTTGCAAGACCCAGGCACGGAAAGCGGTTCAGGTCCGGGGTTTCGAAGCGAAACCGGCCGACAGCGGCCAGGTCGAGTCCACCGACGCCCGACTCCCAGCGCTGCGGCCAGGCCAGCGCATGGGCGATCGGCACGCGCATGTCAGGCTGGCCGAGCTGCGCGAGCATCGAACCATCCACGTATTCGACGAGAGAATGGATGATGCTTTCGGGGTGCACGACCACGTCGAGCTGGTCGTCGCCGACTTGATACAGCACCGAAGCTTCGATGAGTTCGAGCCCCTTGTTCATGAGCGTGGCGGAGTCGACCGAAATCTTCTGGCCCATGCTCCAGTTCGGATGCTTGACCGCTTCCTGCGGCGTCGCGGCGTCGATGCGCTCGCGGCTCCATTCACGGAACGGCCCGCCCGAGGCGGTCAACAGCAGCTTGCGCACCCCCTTGGGCGCATCACCGCAGCGATAGGCCGGCGGCAGGCACTGGAAGATGGCGTTGTGCTCGCTGTCGATCGGCAGGATGCAGGCGCCGTTTGCGGCGGCTTCGCGCATGAGCAGGCGGCCGGCCATCACCAGCGGCTCCTTGTTGGCGATCAGCAGCTGCTTGCCCGCGCGTACGGCGGCCAGCGTCGGCAGCAGGCCGGCGGCCCCGACGATGGCCGACATCACCACGTCAGTATCGCTCGATCCGGCGACTTCGTTGAGCGCCTCGACGCCGGACAGCACTTCGCAGTGAGAGTGTTCGGCGGCCAACGCCGTGCGCAGCAAAGTGGCGGCGGATTCTTCGACGAGCACGACGCGCTTGGGCGCGAATCGCCGGCAGAGCTCAAGCATGCCGCCCGCATCGCGGAACGCGGTCAACGTATGCACCTCGATCTCGTCCGCATGCAGCGCGGCCACTTCCAGGGTGCTGCGACCGATGCTGCCGGTCGCCCCGAGAATGAGCAGACGACGCATCAAAGTTTCAGCAGGTGCAAGCCGAGCGCCATCATCGGCGCGGCGGCGAGCAGGCTGTCGACGCGGTCGAGAAAGCCGCCGTGGCCGGGCAGCAGCGTGCCGCTGTCCTTCACGCCGGCGGCGCGCTTGAACAGGCTCTCGGTCAGGTCGCCGAGGATCGAAACCGCCGCGACCGTCATCGATACGAGCACGAACGGAACCGTCTTGTCGCCCGGCGCGAAGATCGCAATGCCGGCCGTGCAGGCCCAGACCGCGCAAAGCAGCAGGCCGCCGATCGCGCCTTCGACGCTCTTGCCGGGCGATACCAGCGGCGCGAGCTTGCGCTTGCCGAAGCGGCGACCCGCGAAGTAGGCGCCGGTGTCCGCTGCGAAGATCAGGAAGAAGACGTACAGCAGCCGCCAGGTTCCCTCGTGCGGCTGCCCGCTTCCGCCGGCATGCAATACCGCGAGCGCGAGGATGGTCGGCAGCACGAGCACCTGCCCGATCAGCCCCATCGTGAGCTTGCCCGGGGCACCGCGTTCGAAGTTCTTCGGGTAGCCGCGCACGAGCGTGAACGCATAAAGCCACCAGAGCAGCGACACGATCGCGAGCAACAGCCAGAGCTCGGGACGCTGCTGAACGAGCCACCAGACCGCGGCGAGCAGCAGGCCCGTCAGCGCCGCATACGCCAGCTTCGGCGACGCGGACGAAAACCGCATCAGCCCGGCCCATTCCCAGGCGATCAGCACGCCGATCAGCGAGAACACCGCATACAGCGCTGGAGTCGGCAGCCACCAGATCGCCGCGAGCAGCAACGGCAACAGGACCAGGGCGGTGGCGACTCGCTGCATCAGCATGGGAATTCGATCTGCGATCCGCGGAAAAGAGGAGGAATCCGGACGGCCGGGCGTTGAAGCTAGGCGGATTCGGGCAAGCGTCCGAAACGACGATCTCGCGAGGCGAACCACTCGAGCGCCCGGGCGAACTCGGCATCACCGAAATCGGGCCAGAGGGTGTCACAAAAGTACAGCTCGGTATAGGCGAGCTGCCAGAGCATGAAATTGCTGATGCGCTGCTCGCCGCCGGTGCGCACGAGCAGATCGGGCGGCGGAACGCCCCGGGTATCGAGTTGTAACTCCAGGCTTTCGGTGGTGATCTCACCGCCGGCCGCGAGCACCCGGCGTGCCGCCTGAACGATGTCCCACTGCCCGCCGTAATCGACGGCGACCAGCAGCGTCAGCCCGGTGTTGTCCTTCGTGAGGTCGATCGCCCGCTCCATCGCGTCCTGCAGCTTCGGCGCGAAGCCTTCGCGGCTGCCGACGAAACGAATGCGTACGTTGTTGCGGTTCAGCGAAGCCACTTCGCGGCCCAGCGTCGCGACGAACAGCTGCATGAGCAGCTTCACTTCGAGTTCGGGACGTTTCCAGTTTTCCTGGCTGAACGCGAAGATCGTCAGGTAGCGCACGCCAGCGCCGTGCGCGGCCCGCAAGACCTTGCGAACCGAGCGCACGCCGGCCCGGTGGCCGAGCGCGCGTGGCTGGTGGCGCTGCTGGGCCCAGCGGCCGTTGCCGTCCATGATGATGGCGACGTGGGCGGGAACCGAAGACTGGGGAACGCTGGGCGGAAGCCGGGTCACGGTGAGAGTCCGACGATGGAGACCGATGCGCGGAACGGGACAGGAAACGCCCGTCCTACATCGACATCAGTTCCTTTTCCTTGGCCGCGGCAACTTCGTCGATCTTGGCGACGAACTGGTCCGTGAGCTTCTGGATATCGGTCTCGCCGCGCTTCTCGTCGTCGGCGCTGATGAGCTTTTCCTTGGCGAGCTCCTTGATGTCCTGGTTGGCGTCGCGACGCACGCTGCGAATGGCCACGCGGGCGCCTTCGGCTTCGCTCTTGACCACCTTGACCAGGTCCCGGCGCCGCTCTTCGGTGAGGGGCGGCATGATGATGCGGATGATGGTGCCCGCGGTGTTCGGGTTCAGGCCGAGGTCCGACTTCATGATGGCCTTCTCGATCACCGACACCATGTTCTTTTCCCAGGCCGTGATCGAGATCGTGCGGGCATCTTCGACGGTGATCTGCGCGGTCTGCGAAAGCGGAACTTCCGAGCCGTAGTAGTCGACGCGGATGTGGTCGAGCAACGCGGCGTTGGCGCGCCCGGTGCGCAGCTTGGCGAGTTCGTGGCGCAGCGAATCCACGCTCTTGTTCATGCGCTCGGTGGCGTCTTTCTTGATGTCGTTGAGCATTGTCTTTTCCTTAGCGGTGCACGCGCGTGCCGATGGTTTCGTCGCCCATGACGATGCCCATCAGGGCACCCGGACGGTCCATGTCGTAGACGCGCAGTTTCATCTTGTGGTCGCGGCACAGCACCATCGCGGTCTGATCCATCACGCCCAGGCGCTTGTCGAGTGCCTCATCGTAGGTCAGCTCGTCGTAACGCGTCGCGGTCGGGTCTTTCTTCGGGTCGGCCGTATAAATACCGTCGACCTTGGTCGCCTTGAGCATCACGTCGGCATTGATTTCGACGGCGCGCAGCGCGGCAGCGGAATCGGTCGTGAAGAACGGGTTGCCGGTGCCGGCCGCGAACACCACCACGCGGCCTTTCTCGAGATGGCGCACGGCGCGGCGGCGGATGTAGTCCTCGCAGACTTCGTTGATGCGGATCGCCGACTGCACGCGGGCTTCCAGGCCGACGCGCTCGACCGCATCCTGGATCGCAAGCGCATTGATGCAGGTGGCGAGCATGCCCATCTGGTCGCCGGTCACACGGTCCATGCCAGCCTTGGCCAGGCCTTCGCCGCGGAAGATGTTGCCTCCGCCGACGACGAGCGCCACCTGCACCCCCGCGTCGATGACTTCCTTGAGTTCGGCCGCCAGAAAGCGCATCACGTCCGGGGCGATGCCGAAATCTTCGCGCCCCATGAGGGCTTCGCCGGAGAGCTTGAGCAGAATGCGTTTGTAGGCAGGTTGATTGGCCATGTGCTTGGGCTGGGCGATTGGAGGTCGGGCGAGGAACGCCGGAACGGACCTCATTTGAAGGAAGGCCCCGTTTCCGGGGCCTTCCTGACTGCGTCGATTGTATCTCAGCTAGCGGCTCAGACCTGACTGGCCGCGGCGACTTCGGCCGCGAAGTCCACCTGCTTCTTCTCGATGCCTTCGCCGACAGCGAGTCGCACGAAGCGAGCCACACCGGCCTTTTTGGACTGCAGCAGCTTTTCGACCGTCACGCTGTCGTCCTTGACGAACTTCTGGCCCAGGAGGGTGACTTCCTCGAGGAACTTGCGCAGGTTGCCTTCGACCTTCTTGGGAAGGAATTCGGGCTTGGTGGCCTGCTTGCCGTTGGCGACGGCTTCTTCGTCGTCACGCGCGATCTTGGCTTCGATGATCTTGCGCTCGGATTCGAGGCTTTCCGCGGGGACCGCAGCAGCGTCGAGGTAGCGCGGGCTGGAGGCCGCCACGTGCATGGCGATGTCCTTGGCGAGTTCTTCGTCGCCGGCGGACAGCGCCACGACCACGCCGATGCGCGAGCCGTGCAGATAGGTCGCGATCGCGCCGCCGGATTTCTCGACCACTTCGAAGCGGCGGATGGTGGTGTTCTCGCCAGCCTTGGCGACGAACTCGCGGCGCTTCTCCTCGAGCGTCTTGCCGCCCTCGGTCAGCGCGAGCAGCGCTTCGAGCGTGGCCGGCTTGTTGGCCAGCGCGAGCTTGGCGGCGGCTTCGCCGAGTGCCTTGAAATCGTCGCCCTTGGCGACGAAGTCGGTTTCGCAGTTGACCTCGACGAGCGCAACGGCGGAGTCGCTCGAGGCAACGGCGATGATGCCTTCGGCGGCCGTACGGGCGCCCTTCTTGTCGGCCTTGGCCATGCCGTCGATGCGGAGCTTTTCGGCCGCCTTGTCGAGGTCGCCGCCGGTGGCTTCGAGAGCCTTCTTGCAGTCGCCCATGCCGGCGCCGGTGCGGTCGCGCAGCTCTTTAACCAGTGCAGCAGTGATCGGGGTGCTCATGAATAATCTTCCTATGACTGACGACCCCGTGAACGTTGCCGCGCACGGGGTCGGTTTGGACACATCGGGCCGGAGCGAACCCCGGTACCGATCAAGCTTTAGGCGTCGGCGCGCTCGCGACGGCCACCGCCGCCGGGCTTGCCGTCACGCGGAGGACGGCGCGGGCCACGCGGACGCTCTTCGCGGGCGACCGGCTCCGGAGGCGCTTCGCGGAACGGAACCGAGCTGGAGGCGCGCGCTTCGATGATGGCGTCGGCCACGCACTGGGCGTAGACCTTGATCGCGCGGGTGGCGTCGTCGTTGCCCGGAATCACCACGTCGATGCCCTGCGGATCGTTGTTCGAATCGACGATGGCGACGACCGGGATGCCGAGCTTGCGGGCTTCGGCGACGGCGATCTTTTCGTAGCCGGTGTCGACGATGAACAGGCAGTCCGGCAGCGTCGGCAGGTTCTTGATGCCGCCGAGCGACTTGCGGAGCTTCTCGAGCTCGCGCGAGAACATCAGCTGTTCCTTCTTGGACAGGCGGTTGACGGTGCCGTCCTCGACCTGCTTTTCCATCTCGTGCAGGCGCTTGATGGAACCCTTGACCGTCTTGAAGTTGGTCAGGGTGCCGCCGAGCCAGCGCTGGGAGACGAACGGCATGCCGGCGCGAGCGGCTTCGGCCTCGACGGCCTCGCGAGCGGCGCGCTTGGTGCCGACGAACAGGACGCGACCGCCGTTGGCGGCGATCTTGCCCACGTAGTTGCAGGCGTCCTTGAGCATCGGCAGCGTGTGCTCAAGATTGATGATGTGGATCTTGTTGCGGCTGCCGAAGATGTAGGACTCCATCTTCGGGTTCCAGTAACGGGTACGGTGACCGAAATGCACGCCGGCTTCGAGAAGCTGGCGCATGGTGATGTTGGACACGGATTGACTCCTTGGGTTGGTCAGACCGCGCCGCCCAAAAAGGCTCCGAAGAGCTCACCCAAGATCGGCGCGGATGAAATTTCAGAGTGCTCGAGCGAGCTCGATGACCCTGGCTTTGCAAAAAAAAGCCCGGCTTTATACCATGCGGCGCTCCGCTGAACAACGAGCCAGACGGTCAACGTAGTGGATTCCACCGGCAACAATTCGAGCATTTCCCTGAAGTCCACGCCCGAGGCCATCGAGGGCATGCGGGCCGCCGGCCGCGCAGCCGCTAGCGTGCTCGAGATGATCGCCCCGCACGTCAAGCCTGGCGTGAGCACCGAGGAGCTCGACCGCATCTGCCATACCTTCATCGTCGACGAGCTGGGCTGCGTCCCCGCCCCGCTCGGCTACGGCGCAGCGCCGGGACGCCCGGCTTTCCCGAAATCGATCTGCACCTCGATCAACCACGTGGTCTGCCACGGCATTCCGGGGCCCAAGCTGCTCAAGCGGGGCGACATCATCAATGTCGATGTCACCGTCATCAAGGACGGCTGGCATGGCGACACCAGCCAGACCTTTTTCGCCGGTGAGCCGAGCATTCTTGCCCGTCGTCTCGTCGAAACCACGCGCGAATCGATGATCGAGGGCATCCGTCTGGTTCGTCCCGGGGCTCGCCTCGGCGACATCGGCGCGGCGATCCAGCGGTACGCCGAGCAGCGTAACTTCTCGGTCGTGCGCGAATACTGCGGCCATGGCATCGGCAGAATTTTCCACGAAGATCCGCAAGTGCTGCACTACGGCCGTCCGGGCACGGGCATCGAGCTCAAGGCCGGCATGTGCTTCACGATCGAGCCGATGCTCAACGCCGGCCGACCGGAGACCAAGCTGCTGCCGGATGCCTGGACTGCGGTCACCAAGGATCATTCGCTGTCGGCCCAGTGGGAGCACACCGTGCTCGTCACCGAAACCGGCTTCGAAGTGCTGACGCAGCGCAGCAACGAAACCATCTGAATCGTTTCACCCGACCAGCGGTGCCTGTCCGCAATCGCCGAGGGGCCGCCGCTTCGTTTTTTCGCCCCTTGTCCAGCCAGCCGTGAGACAATCCCGGCTTCAGCGATTGATCACGACATGGGCGCAGAACTCGACTTAGCCGAAGACGAAGCCGCCGCCGTTTTTTCGGCGCGCAAAATTCGCGCGCGCCTGCGCGCCGACACCGTCAAACCGATCGTCGCCTTCCGCGACACCCTCGCCTGGGGCCGCGACCGGCTCTACGGATTGTTCGATGAAGGCCAGCCGGCTGACTCGCTCGTGCATGCTCGCGCGCACATCGTCGACGAAGTGCTGCGTGAAGCCTGGCTGCGTGCGCTGCCCGAGACGCTGGCCGGCGTGACGCTCGTCGCGGTCGGCGGTTACGGTCGCGGCGAACTGCTGCCGCATTCGGACATCGACATCCTGCTCCTGCATGCCGGCGATGCGCTCGACCAGCATCGCGGCGCGCTCGAACGTTTCACCGCGTTCCTGTGGGACATCGGCCTCGAAGTCGGCCAGAGCGTACGCACCGTCGACGAATGCGTCAGCGAGGCGGCCAAGGACATCACCGTCATCACCAATCTGATCGAATCGAGATGGCTGATCGGTGATGCGAGCCTCTACACCCAGATGCAAGCGGCGCTGACGCCCGACAAGGTCTGGCCGGTCGGCGAATTCTTCCGTGCCAAGCGCGAGGAACAGGCCGCGCGTTACCGCAAGTACGACGACACCGGCTACAAGCTCGAGCCCAACGTCAAGGAAAGCCCGGGCGGCCTGCGCGACATCCATACGATCGGCTGGGTCGCCAAGCGCCACTTCGGCGCGCAGACGCTGCACGAGCTGCGCGAACGCGGATTCCTGACCAAGAACGAGTGCGACGAGCTGTTCGCCGGCCAGGATTTCCTGTGGCGCGTGCGCTTCGCGCTGCACATGATCACGGGCCGCCGCGAAGACCGTTTGCTGTTCGATCACCAGATCAAGGTCGCCGGACTGTTCGGTTATGTGGACACCGACAAGAACCGCGCGGTCGAGCAGTTCATGCAGCTGTACTACCGCACGATCAAGTCGCTGTCCTGTCTCAACGACATGCTGCTGCAGCTGTTCGACGACGCGATCCTGCATGGCGACCAGCAGCCGCCCGCAGTGCCGCTCAATGCACGCTTCCAGACGCGCGGCGCGTACATCGAGGCGCGCGACGAGGAGGTGTTTCGCAAGCAGCCGGCGGCGCTCATCGAAATCTTCCTGCTGCTGCAGCAGAACCCCAAGCTCGCCGGCATTTCGGCGGCGACGGTTCGGCTGATCCTGCGCGACAACCGCCTGCTCACGCAGGAGGCGCGCGAAGATTCGCGCGCACGCGGCCTGTTCATCGAGATGTTCCGCCACGGCGCGGGCCTGACGCGCAATCTGCGGCGCATGAACCGTTACGGCGTGCTCGGGCGCTACCTGCCGGCATTCGGCAAGGTGGTCGGGCTCATGCAGTACGACCTGTTCCATACGCTCACGGTCGACGAGCATTCGCTTTACGTGGTGCGCAATGTGCGCCGCATGGCGCTGCCGCGCTTCGCGCACGAATTGCCGTTCTGCAATGAGCTGTTCGGCAAGCTCGAGAAACCCAAGCTGCTCTACATCGCCGCGTTCTTCCACGACATGTGCAAGGGCAGCGGCGGCGATCACTCCGAACTCGGCCTGCTCGAAGCCAGGAAGTTCTGTCTCGATCACGGCCTTTCGCACGCGGATGCGGAGATTGTCGGCTGGCTTGTGAAGAATCACCTGACGATGTCGCTGACCGCGCAGCGCGCCGACATCAGCGATCCCGAGGTGGTCACCGCGTTCGCGAGGAAAGTGGCCGCGCGCGAGCGGCTCGATTACCTGTTCCTGCTGACGGTCGCCGACATTCGCGCAACCAATCCTGCACTCTGGAATTCGTGGCGCGCGACCTTGCTGACCGATCTGTATCGCTCGACCGCGCGTGCGCTCGAACGCGGTCTCGACAACCCTTTGCAAGCCAGCGACATCGCGACCGAAGCACAGATCGCGGCGCTCGAAATCCTCAAGGGCTCGGGTGTGACGCCCGAGCAGGCGCGAGCGGTCTGGGCGCGCTTCGAAAGCGATTACTTCCTGCGCCATTCGCCGCAAGAGCTCGCCTGGCATCTGCCCGAGATCATCAACGCCAAGCCCGAGGAGCTGCCGCTGATCCTGGTCAGCATGCTCGATGGACGTGGCACCACGGTGTTCGTCTACACACCCGATCGCGATCATCTGTTCGGCCTGTCCACCGGCGTGCTCGCTCGCCTGGGACTCAACATTCTCGATGCGCGCATCAACACCACGGCAGACGGCTTCACGCTCGACTCCTACGTGGTCATGGAGGGCGACGGCAGTGCGATTTCGCAGGGGCATCGCTTCGAAGAGATTCGCGACTCCCTGCATCGCGTGCTCGCCGATCCGAACATCTCGGTCGTCGACGTCAATCGCCGCACCTCGCAGAAACTCAAGCACTTCGATACGCCGACCGATGTGAGCTTCTCGCTCGACAAGGTGCGCAACCGCACGATTCTCGAACTCGTGACGGCCGATCGCCCCGGCCTGCTGTCGATGATCGGCCGCATCTTCCAGAAGCGCGGGCTGCTGCTCGACGCCGCCAAGATCGGCACCATCGGCGAGCGCGCCGAAGACGTTTTCTTCATCACCGATGCCGATCACAAGCCGATCAGCGACCCGTCACAGCTGGACGAGCTGCGCGAAGTGCTCGTCCGCACCCTCGATCACAACAGCACTCACTAAAGCTCACACATGAATCTGCTTGATCTGCGCGCGTCCATCGAACACGCCTGGGAACGCCGCGACAGCCTCAACTCCAGCGATACCAAGACGCGTGAGAACGTGCTCGCCGCAATCGCGCTGCTCGACAGCGGGCAGGCCCGTGTCGCCGAGCCCACCGAGAACGGCTGGCAAGTCAACGACTGGCTCAAGAAGGCTGTGCTGCTGTTCTTCCGCCTGCACGACAACATCCCGATCGAGATGGGCCAGCTCGGCGGCTACGACAAGGTGCCGCTCAAGTACGACGGCTGGACCGCCGAGGATTTCCAGAAAGCCGGCACGCGCGTGGTGCCGCCCGCCGCGGTTCGCAAGGGCGCCTTCGTGGCCTCCGGCGCGATCCTGATGCCGAGCTACGTGAACATCGGCGCCTACGTGGGCAAGGGCACGATGGTCGACACCTGGGCGACGGTCGGCTCCTGCGCGCAGATCGGCGAGCGCGTGCATCTGTCCGGCGGCGTCGGCATCGGCGGCGTGCTCGAACCGCTGCAGGCTTCGCCGACGATCATCGAGGACGACTGCTTCATCGGCGCGCGCAGCGAGATCGTCGAAGGCGTCATCGTCGAGAAGGGTGCTGTAATTTCGATGGGCGTGTTCATCGGCCAGAGCACGCCGATCTACGATCGCGCGAGCGGCGAGATCACATATGGCCGCGTGCCGTCCGGCGCCGTGGTGGTGCCGGGCTCGCTGCCCAAGGACGGCGGCCGCTACAACCTCAACGCGGCGATCATCGTCAAGCGCGTCGATCTGCAAACCCGCAGCAAGGTCGGCATCAACGCGCTGCTGCGCGACGAGTGAGCCCGCGGTGAGACGGGAGACGGGAGACGGGAGACGGCTTGAAGCAGCCCCCGTTCTCGACCTGCTCTGCGCATTGATCGCGCGGCGCTCGAATACGCCGGACGACGCCGGCTGTTGCGAGCTGCTCGAATCGCGCCTCGCTCCGCTGGGCTTTTCGTTCGAGTACATCGATGCCGGCGGCGTGACCAACTTGTGGGCCACGCTCGGCAGCGGCGCGCCGCTGATGATCCTGGCCGGCCACACCGATGTGGTGCCGACCGGCCCGCTCGCACAATGGACCAGCGATCCGTTCACGCCGACCGTGCGCGACGGCCTGCTCTATGGCCGCGGTGCGGCGGACATGAAATCGGGCATCGCGGCGATGGTCTGCGCGGTCGAACGTGTGCTCGCGCAGGGTCCGGTCAAAGGCACGCTCGCGTTCCTGATCACGAGCGACGAGGAAGGCGCGGCCCGATACGGCACGCGCCATGTCGTCGACGTACTCAAGGCGCGCGGCGTGGTGCCGGATTACGCGATCGTCGGCGAGGCTTCGTCGAACGAAACACTCGGCGATCGCATCGTCACCGGCCGTCGCGGCTCGCTGGGCTGCAATCTGCGCGTGATCGGCAAGCAAGGCCACGTCGCGTATCCGCACAAGGCCGACAATCCCGTGCACCGGCTCGCGAGTGCAATGGCCGAACTCGTCGCGATTGCGTGGGATACGGGTAACGAAAGCTTTCCGCCGACCTCGTTCCAGGTATCGAACTTCAACGGCGGCACCGGAGCGAACAATGTCATTCCGGGCGAAGCGACTGCGGTCTTCAACTTCCGTTATTGCACCGAATCGACCGCCGACTCGCTCAAGGCGCGCGTGCACGCGGTGCTCGATCGTCACTGCCCGCAGTACGAAGCGGACTGGTGGCTGTCGGGCGAGCCGTTTTTGACGCGGCGTGGCGCGCTGATCGAAGCCGCCGAAGCAGCCTGCCTTTCAGTGGCCGGGCGCAAGCCGGACTTCTTCACGGGCGGCGGCACTTCGGACGCGCGTTTCATCGCGCCCTGGGGCGCGCAGACCGTCGAGATCGGGCCCATCAACGACAGCATCCACAAGATCAACGAGCACGTGCGTATCGACGATCTGGAGCCGCTGTCCGCGATTTATCAGAGCATTCTCGAACGCCTGATGCGCTGATGCGCGGCGTCTCGACGTTCGCTCCGGGCTTCGGTCTGCGCAGTGCGCTCGTGCAGACCGTGCTCGCGTCCAAGCGGCCCGCGGCCAGGCATTGGCGCAAGCGCGGTATCGATCTCGCGCCGATCTCGACGAGCCATGTGCTCGATTGCGGCGATGGCGTTCGACTGACCGGTCATTACACACCGCAAGCGCAGGTGCCACGCGCGCTCGTCGTGTTGATCCACGGCTGGGAAGGCAATCACGATTCGGCGTATCTGGTTTCGATGGCCTGCGCGCTGTATCAGGCCGGCTACGCGGTGTTTCGCCTGAACCTGCGTGATCACGGCGGCTCGCATGCGCTGAATCAGGCCATGTTCCATTCGGCGCGCATCGAAGAAGTGCTTGGTGCGGTGCGCGCGATCCAGGCGCTCGATGAGCAGACTCGTGCGGCGCAGTTCGCGGTGATCGGTTTTTCGCTCGGCGGAAATTTTGCGCTGCGCGTCGGCCTGCAAGGGCCGGCAGCAGGCTTGCAGCCGCGCGTGTCGATCGGCATTTCGCCTTCGATTCATCCGCGTCACACGCTCGAAGCCATCGACAACGGACCCAGGGTTTTCCAGCGCTACTTTCTGCAGAAGTGGCTGCTGACGCAGCAGCTCAAGGCCGAAGCCTGGCCAGGCCAGTACGACTTCACGAGTCACCGCAAGCTGCGCAACTTCATCGAGATGACGCAGCGCTTCGTCGAGGATTTCACCGAGTACGACGGGCTCGAAGACTACTTCGAGCGTTATACGCTCACGCCCGAGATGCTCGTGAACTCGCCCTCGCCGCTCGGGATCATCACCGCGCGCGACGACTCGGTGGTTCCGATCGCCGATTTCACCGGGCTTTCGGCACGCGGCTCGGTGATGCACTACGAAGCCACCGATCGCGGCGGCCATTGCGGCTTCATTCAGGACTGGCGCCTGAACACCTGGACCGAAGACCGCGTGCTCGAACTGCTGGCCCGCGCTAGCTGATCTTCAGCAGGTTGGCGATGCCGGCCGCGACGTGGCCGGTCGGCGCCACGAGCGCAGCCGAATCGCAGTGGCGCGTCTGGTCGTCGAAGAAGAAATCGGGCTCGAATTCGCGCAGGAATGCGCCTTTGTCGAGCCCGCCGAGGAACATCGCCTCGTCGACCTCGATGCCCCACTGCATGAGCGTGCGCACCGCGCGCTCGTGCGCGGGCGCGCTGCGCGCGGTCACGAGCGCAGTACGCAGGCGCATCGGTGCATGGCCTTCGCCCGCTTTCTGCAAACGATCGAGCGCATCGAGCAGGGGCTTGAACGGACCCGGCGGCAACGGCGTGCTCGCGCGCTCGGTTTCATGCTCGATGAACGCCGGCAGGCCGTCGCGCTGAAACACCTGCTCGGCTTCGTCGGAGAACAGCACGGCGTCGCCGTCGAAGGCAATGCGCACTTCATCAGGATACTGCTCGGCCGCGCGCACCGAGTTCGGATAGACGCGCGCCGCCGGGAAGCCGGCTTCGAGCGCGTCGCGCACATCGGCCTCGTTGGTCGACAGGAACAGCACGGCGCCGAGCGGCTTCAGATAACGATACGGCGAGCGCCCGCGCGTGAACACGCCGCGCTCGATCGAAAGCCCGTGCGCGCGCGAGGAGCGGAACACGCGCAAGCCCGACACCGGATCGTTGCGCGACAGGATCACCACTTCGACGCGATTCGCCTCGGCCGTATTGAACGCGAGCAGCTTGCGCACGAGCGGAAATGCGGCGCCCGGCTTGGCGACCTGGTCGATGCGCTCGAGTTGTACGCTCATGTAGGCGCGATCGTCGCTGCTTTCGAAGACCTGGTTCTCTTCTTCGAAGTCGAAAAGCGCACGCGAAGACAATGCGACGACGAGCTTGTTCTGCAGGCTCACGGCCATGTCAGGTCACCTTCGCGCGCTTGAGCGCGAACGAGGCCAGACGCGGCGCGAAGCGTTTGACGAGCACCGCGAGCGCTTCTTTTCCGATGACGATTTCCTCGCGGTCGGCCGCGACCGCGCTCCAGATCTTGCGCGCGCAGCGCTGCGCATCCATGCCTTTTTCCTGGCCGCGATCCATGAGGCCGTGACGCTCGCCGCTGGCGGTGATCGCGTTGATCGAGACGTTCGTGCGGATGTAGCCCGGGCAGACGATCGTGACTTTCACGCCGCTGCGCCAGGATTCGGCGCGCACCGAATCGAAGAACCCCTGCACGGCATGCTTGGCGGCCGCGTAACCCGAACGCTGAGGCGTGCCGAGATAGCCCACCACGCTCGAAATGGCGACGATGTGGCCCTGCCCACGCGCGCTCATGCCGGGAAGCACCGCCTTGGTCAGCGCCACGGGAGCGAAGAAATCGAGCTCGAAGATGCGCCGGTAGACCGCCATACTGGTGTCCATCACCGAGCTGCGCTGCGAAATGCCGGCGTTGTTCACGAGCACGTCGACCGGCCCGAAGAACGCGACGGCGCGATCGTGCAGGCTGTCGGCGTCGAAGTCGGTCAAGTCGGCCGGCAGCAGCGCGACGTTCTGCGGATGCGCGCAGGCCGAGCGAACGCGCTCGAGCTCGGCTTGCCGGCGCGCGCTCAACACGAGTTTGGCCCCGGCGGCGCTGGCCTCGTAGGCCATCGCCTCGCCGATGCCACTCGATGCACCGGTGATCCAGACCACCTTGCCTGCAATATCCGTCATGTCGCGTCCTGTTGGCTCAAACAAGGGCTGGCCGACCACGAGTCTGTCGCGACCGGCCGGGGGTTTCAATGCAGCGAGGTGATGGCTTGCGGTAGCACCGTGAGTCTTGCGAGCTTCGGGCTTCTGCCTTGACGCGCAGCTTCGAGTGGTAGAGTCGGTTTTGCGTTTCGCGAACATCGACCTCACCCATGCTCTATCGTCCTCACGATCCAGCCCGCCGGCGCCTGATGCTCGGAGCCCTGCCGCTGGTGCTGGCCGGCTGCACCCCCGATTCGACTCTCGGCATGCTGCACGACAGCTTCACCGCCACCCTGGGCGGCAGCGACGCGTACGCGCGCACGCGCCAGCAGGTCGACGACCTCGCCTTCGCCCAGCTCGGCGTGCGCATCGGTCGCGGCGGCCGCGGCATCATGGTGCTCAACGAGGTGCGGGGCGACGATCTGTACTGGATTTCGGCGAACCGCATCCTGCTCGTCACGCGCAAGGGCCGCATCGTGCGCTCGGTGGGGCTTACGTCCGACCTGCTCGGCACGCGCCTGTTCGGGCAGGACCTGCTCGATGCCTACGACTACGAGCATCCGCAGATCGATGGCCTGGAAACGTCCAGGAGCGTCGACACGGCGGCGGCCCATGGCGAATCGGTGCGCGCCCGCTTTCGCGTCGAAGGCAGCGAGACGATCACCATCCTCGATCGCCCGTTCGAAACCTTGCGCGTGCGCGAGGAAGCCCGCTACGGCGCCAATCGCTGGAAGGCGACGAATCTGCACTGGCTCAGCAAGCGCAGCGCGCTGATCTGGCAAAGCCGGCAGTTCATCACCGACGGCAGCCCGGCGATCGAGATTCAGGTGCTGAAGCGACCGCCGGCCTGAGACGCATCGGGTCGCCTCACTTGAGGACGTCGACCCAGGACGCATCCTGATCGTAGGCGTTGGCTTCGAAGCGGCCGTACAGCGCGGCACCGTCACGCACCTTCTGGCCGCCATCGCGCGTCAGCGGCTTGAAGACGAGCATCGCGCCGCGCTGGCTCGATCGCAGCGAAAACAGATCCAGCGGCAGATACAGGAACAGGCCCTTGTCGAAGCTGCCTTCGCCGAACTGTTCGGCCGAGACATCGGTCTTGGTCGCGAAAGCGCCCACCTTCACGCCGCTCGGGAAAACGCGTGCGAGCTGGAAGGTTCCGCCGTAGTCGCCCGCCAAGTAGCGGCCGACGCTGACCGTCATCTCGAGATTCCAGATCGGCAGATCGAAGTAGCCAGTCAGGTGTCCGGTGGTGATTTCGTAGTCCTGGAAGCCAAAGCGCTGGTCGAAATCACGCTTGCGAACGCGGTTGACGTTGAATCCCACGGCCCAGGGCTGGTACGGCTTGGCGTACAGCACTTCGCCGGCGACGCCGCCGTACATTTCCTCGAAGATGCCCGCCGACACTCGCGCGGTCCACGACTGCGAGATCGGCCAGACGTAGTTGGTCTCGAGGCGAACGATATTGTTCTCGCCCTCTTTCATGTACTGGACGATGTCGCTGCGCACATGCGGCAGCTCGCTGGTGTCGCGAACCTTGAGGCCGTCGAAATTGTTGTAGATGTTTGCGCCGACCGAGCCGTTGATCGACCAGCGCGAAGTGAGATCGAGATTGGCGCCGACGCGCCACCAGAGCTGTCCGAAGTAGAAATCGTCGGGCCCGCCGATGTGCTGACGTAGCGCCGGCCCCATGCTCCAGCTGAAAGCCGGCATCTTCGGTGGCTGCTGGAAATCGGCGCCGGCGTAAGCCTGGGCAGAGGGCGTATCGACGAGGCTGGAGGCGCGAATCTCTTCGACACTGCCCTTGAAATCGACCGCCGCGGCGATGTCTTCGCGCAAGGTGGTGACGCGGTAGCTTTCGCGCTCGCCGTCCACGTTGGCCATGGTGAACGCGCCGTAGCGTGGCGGAGCCAGCACCGCGAGCGTCTGAGAGACACGCCCGATCGCCCGATGAGGATCGCGCGTGAGCTTTTGCGTGAACCAGACCGTCAGCACGCCTTTGTCGTCGTCGGCATCGAGCGCGATCAGCGTGATGCGCTGGCGCGCGAGTTCCTGTTCGAGCTCGGACAAGAAGCTCGGATCGACGCTTTCCTCGCGCTCGAGCGGATTGCCCTTGCTGGCTTGCTCGCTCGCATATGTCGGCGTCGGAACCGGATCGAGAATCTTCGGCGGGCCTTTCTGGCTGACAAGATTCGTGAACGCGGAAACGCGCAGCATGGCGGTGTCACCGCGCTCGACGCCAGCCGAAAGGTCGACGGCGTTGGCGAGGCGCCAATTCAGGGCCGCGTTGACCGGAAAGTGGATTTCCTGATTGTTGGGCGGAGCGTCCGACGTGGATGCTTCGTGCTGGTAATCGTTGCCGTCGTATTCGAGCTTGAGGCTCAAGCCCCGCAGCGGCGTTTGCCACTCGACACCGCCGAACAATCCGACTTCGCGACCACGAAACCATTTTTCGACCGGAACACCGCCGGGAGTGCTCAGCGCATCACGCTCCTCGGCTGCCGACGACACCAAGGTGAACGGATTCTTGATTCCGCCTCTGGAACCAAGCCTGCCCCAAGCAAGACCCAGAGTGAAATCGAAGTTCCACGCGCGCCGGGTCGCGACCAGATACTCACTCGAAAACAGGCCAGTGCCACCGATATCCATGACACCCAACGCGAGTGCCGGCCAGGAATCTCCCTCCTCAAGGAGCCGGACCTTGAAGTCAATGCTGCGATCCTTGTAGGTCTGATCGCCGCTGAAATCTTCTGGGCCGTAGCGACGATTGCGCACGTCGACGTAGCGCAATTGCGTTTCGAGCCAGGGCAGCAACTGCATGCCGAGCAAAGCCTGATGATAGGGATAGACGATCGAGATGCCGCCTGTGATCTGCCCATCCTCCGCGAATCTTGCGGTGGGTACCTGCAACAGGCCAACGCCGCCATAGTCGCTCGATGAGTGGACAGGCTCGGCGCGAACGCTGGCCTGTCCACTCATCAGCAACCCAAGCATCAACAGCCCGGGCTTTCCGACTTTCATTGCGGGCTAGTTGTTGTTGATCGTGACCAGGGCCGCGGCCGAGATGGCGAGGTTCGAGAAAATGCTCAGCAGGCGCTCCGACAACATCCACTTGTTCAACGGCGCCGCATCGCGCGGCACGATGATCAGGCTGCCTGGCGGCACGTCCTGGCGCGAAAAGTTCCAGCTCGAAATGTTGAGCTGCTTGGCGGAGCCGTCCGGGAACACGATGAAGGCCCGGCTCTTCTTGGCCGCCTGCGCGACGCCACCCGCGCGCTCGATGTAGTCGGAGGCCGACAAGCCGGATTCGAAGGCCAGCGAGCCCGGGTTCAATACCTGTCCCGCCACCGCTACCGAAGTCGGGCGCTTCGGAATCATCAGCACGTCGCCCGGCTCGATGATCACGTCCTGCTCCGGCCTGACCTTGAGCATGGCCGGATCGGCCTGCACGACGACACGCCCCACCGGCGTCGCGTTCTCGAGCCGCTTCACCACCGCATCGAAGAATGCCGCGGTCGACGAGGCATCGCCGCTCTGATTACTGGTGCTGATCGCGGTGACCGCTGCTTCCTGCAGATCACGGGCCGCGCGCTTGAACGAAGCCGATTCGGCCTTTCGAGCGCTCTCGCGCGTGAACACCGCTCCGTACGGATAGGCGTTGTCCGTGAGCCCTCCGGCACGCGCGAGCACCTGCGACAAGGTTTCGCCGCGGACCACGCCGTAGGTTCCCGGGAATTTGACCTCGCCCATCAAGCGAATGGAACCCACTTCCTGATCGAGATAGATCGGACGCAAGTTCAGCGTGTCACCGGATGAAATGCGATACGACCGCAGGTCCGTGTTCGTCAGATCGATCTTCTGGTAGCGCGCACGGCCATTCGCGACCGTCTCCTCGTAGGAAACGTATTCGATGTTCTTGGGATCGCTTTCCGCCGTCGGACCCGCCGCAGCCTGCAATACAAGCGGCAGGCTCGCACCCTTGGCGACCGGATAAAGCCCGGGGCGCAGCACCTCGCCGTAAACACCGACGCCCCGATCGAGCAGCGCCGGAAGCGCCCCCGGAACCTCCTTGAAGATATCCGGGCAACGCAGGCGGGCCCGCGTGGAATCGGCCGTGCGCACCAGGCTTTCGGACGACAGCACATTGAGGAAGCGCGCCGCGCGCTGGCTGTTGACGAGCTGACGAAGCTCGAGAAGAGCCGAGCAGTTATTCGTCGCCGTGACCCGGCTTCCGTTCAACGCGGCTTCGACTTCGAACGAGCTCATGTACGCGATGTCCGCGCGACTGAACACGATCACCAGGTCATTCGGCTCGAGCGGCAGCAACGATGGGGGCGTATCGCTGGCGTAATCCGCCAGATTGAAGTCGATGAACTCGCGCACGCCCGAGGTCTTGTCGGTCCGCTGGAGCAGCCCGATCGGCAGATAGATTTCGGCATCCGAATCCGAGGCCTTCAGACCAGCCTGCTTGAGCACCGTACTCAAGTCGCGATTCTCCGACCACGGATACGTGCCCGGATATTTCACATAGCCCGTCACCTTGATCTCGTTCGATATCTGCCGGGAGACGCGGCGAACGCGCACCACATCGCCATCCTGGATCGCCGCGCGCAGGTCGGCCGGCTTGGCCGCATCGAAGTTGAGAACCGTGCGCTCCGAGCCGGCCGCGATGCGCTCGACCTCGACATAAGTCTTGTCGCTCGAAGCCATCTGTCCGCCTGCGAGCGCGAGCACGTCCGAAAGCGAGCGCTCCTGCTTGATCTCATAGATCGCAGGCCGCTTGACCTCGCCTTCCACCGTCACGCGCGCACCGACGGGTGGCACGAAGACGACATCGCCAGGTTGCAGGCGCAGATCGGAGCTCGAATCGCCGGCGAGCAGGAATTTGTAGAGATCGAGCGTTTGCACGAGCCGTCCGGCGCGCTTGAGCTCGACATGGCGCAAGGAGCCGACATTGCTGACGCCGCCGCTCAAAAACAGGGCGTGCGTCATCGTCGACAGCGACGACACCGTATAGGAGCCTGGGCGAGAAACGTCGCCGAGCACGAAAACCCGAATCGAACGCAGACGGCCCAGCGAAATACTCGCCGTCGTGCCGATCATCTCGCGGCCGACGCGCTCCTCGAGCATCGACTGCAGCTCATCGAAGCGCAGCCCGGTGGTGACGATCGGCCCGAGCTTCGGGAAATTGATGGTCCCGTCCCGCGACACCAGCAAGGTGAAAGTCTGGTTCTGGTTGCCGAACAGCTGCACGCGCACATTGTCGCCGGGCCCGATCACGTAATCGGCCGGAATCGGAATATCGGTCGCCGGAGCGAAGGTATTCGGAACCCCGGAAAACAGCTCGTAGCCGAACGGCTGGGGGGAGCGATTGCGACGAGTTTCCCGATACGGCTGTTCGTAGGGGTTCTGCAATGGCGTGCGCGACTCGGAACGCGGATTCATCGAGCCGATGAAATCGTCATCGCCGCGGCTGCGGCCAGACGACGAAGCCCCATTTGCACCATTCAACGGATAACGCGTGCTTCTCGAGCCTTGGGACTCATCCCAATCGCCGGCTGCCGGATCGTAGGTTTGAGCATCGTCCAGATTCCGTGACCCGGGGCGTCGCTCGAATTGATCGGCATCCCGGCTTCGGGAATCGACGACACGGGGGTTGGAGAGCGTCTGATCCTGATTGCTCAAGCCACCGCTGCCGTCGCTTCCGCCGCCGAACCCATTGATGAGCTGCTGGCGCTCCTCAGGACTCAGGCTGGACAGCACCGAAGGATCGATCGTCGAAACCTGGGCGGCGCTAGCGCCCATCCACAGCATCGAAACCAGCGCAGCGACGAGGCGGAGCTGTTCCACTCCCGTTTTCATTCTCACCCCAGGGTTGATTCTCTGGCCGACGGAAATCGGCGTATCAGGCAATGATTCGACTATTGTCAAACGGCCACACACAAACAAAGAAGGCCAGCGTAGCTGGCCTTCTTTTACAACCGAAACAACAGCGTATCGCGTGCGCCCTTAGCGGGTCGCAGTGCTGGTGCTGGTGCTGGTCGAACTGCTGGCTTCATCGTCGCCGGCGGCGGCATTGACGATCGCGCCGATTGCACCCGCAACACCCGCGGTCACGCCAACCGTCAGCGGAACGTTCGTCGCCCCCGCACCATCGGCGCCGGCGGAACCTGCAGCACCCTCTTCGGCGGCGAACGCCATCGAGCTGAACACCAAAGTGCTGGCCAGAACAGCGATAAGCTTTTTCATCTGAATCTCCGAAAGAATGCCATGTTGCAGTGCGATGGGCCGAAGCATAACAAGAGAATGCCAGTCCGACAAAATGAACAGTTAATGCTCTGTGGAGAGCTTACATGGTCAATGCGTAAGTTCAAGCTGAACGAAAGGCGGACAATGTGACTTCGCGCCGCTATGACGCCTTTGTTTCGAAAGGCATTCAAACCAGAAAATGGCGCGCCCGGCAGGAGTCGAACCTGCGACCCACGGCTTAGAAGGCCGTCATTATAGCCATTAAATTCATTGACTTATAAAACAAAAAATCTTAATCTGCACTATATCTGCAGCCGATGTGAGGCCACCGGTGTCATCCATTCGAAAGCGTGAGTTCGTCGACAAACGCGGGCGGCCAGCTGTTCGGTACGACGCCACAGTAACCCAGCTAAGCCCTCATACCGGCCAGCAAATTCGGTGCTCGAAGTCATTTAAACAGCAGACCGCTGCGGCGGCCTGGGCTCGCAGAAGAGAGGTTGAGATTGAGCGCGGAGACTACCCGCCTATAGACCAGTCTCCTAAGACCCCATCCCCTACTGTTCGGAGAGCCCTAGAGTGGTATCTCACGGAGGTTGCACCCAAGCTCAAAGGCGGTGCTAGCGAGCCAGGTCGCGCCAAGAACCTAATTCGATTGGTAGGTGAGATAAACACAGATGAGCTGGAACCCCACCACCTCGCTACCTATCGCGATCATCGCCTTTCGGAAAAGGCCATGCGTCCTAACAGGACGAGGGCCGGCATGGTTCTGGTCGAAACAGATCGGCTGGTTGGCCCCCAAACCGTGATACACGAACTTGGGCTTCTGTCCAGGGCACTGCACCATGCAGTCGAGCGCCATGGCGTACGCCTTCCCCATGGCGCTCCCCGCTTATCAGCACAAAGAGGCGAAGGTCGAGCTCTGAAGCTCCCTAAAGCCCGCGATCGATTACTAAGCAAGACCGAACATGAAGCACTAAAAATCGCCTGCTCGTTGGAAGCGCCAGACGACGGAAAGGCCTATGCAGGCCTGAGAACCGCGCGTCGGCCTGAACTTTGGCTGGCTCTTGTGTTTGCAGGCACAACCTCTGCACGACAGAGCGAGCTATGCAATCTGCGCTGGCGGGATGTGTCTGAAGAATCCATCCTGTTCAGAGATACAAAAAACGGAAGCGATCGCCTCATCCCGATCTGGGGGGACGTCCGCCAAATATTGGCTCAGCTACCGACCAAGCGGCCTGCTGAAGCTCGGGTATTCGGCTACACCCCTGGGGGCCTGCGCCAAGCCTTCCGACGAGCACGCGAACGTGCAGGCCTAGAAAACTTTCGCTTCCACGACTTGCGCCACTGCGCAGCCACCGAACTCGCCAGCAAGCTGGGCGGTGATCCATTCCTGCTGCGCCAAGTCACCGGACATAAAACCCTTGCTGCAGCAAACCGATACGTAAATGATCGGAGTAGAGACATATTGGCCGCCCTGGATAAGCCTCGATAGCCTCTTAACGCCCCCAGGCCACAGTGGCGCGGGCTATATCGTTTGGCCTGGTGATGCACACAAGACAGATCAGGCGCGATCCAGTTATGCTCTGGTCATTAGCCAACCTTCGCCGGTTAAAATTTACCCAACGATGAACGACCCGCTCGCATGCGCATAGAGCCAGCGATCACCAGTGTCAGCATCGTACTGCTGGGCCAGTTCAACCCCGCCATATTCACCCCGGCCTGGTTTTCCCGGTACGACATTCTTCCCGCTACGGAAGCCGACAGCGCCAGCTCGGTTTTTGTGCATTCTGAAGTTACTCAGTTCTCTGTCGAGCGCGCCGACGTTTACGTCGACATGCAGAAGTTCATGGTCAGCTCTAAGCGAGCACCCTGGATTCAACTTCACGACGTGGTGCTGAAGACCTTCGGGGAATACCTTGTTCACACACCCATTCATCAAATGGGCATCAACAAGTACGTTCATTTTGAGGCGGGCAGCATCGCCGCTCGCGACGCCGTAGGTGAAGCATTAGCCCCTCAGGCTCCATGGGCATCACTCGATGCAGTCACCAATGGAATGACAACGCCTGGAAGCAAGGGCCTTCTATCACTGAGGCGACTTGTAGCTCAGGGCTTACCAGACAGGCCACGCGGCAACGTAAACGCCAGGGTGGAACCATCAGCCGAACTCAAAAGTGGCACTGGTATATTTGTCGAAGTAAACGATCACTTTGAAGTAGTGGATCGCTCTGAGGTATCTGGCGCCTCATCAGTCATGGAACTTCTTCAAGGGGTGTTTGAACACTCACTAGAGAGAAGCGATGCCGTCATAGACTCCGTAATGGCTTTGGTTCCACAACGATGACTCAGTCCGCCAGCCCACTTCAGTTCAACTCTTGGATATCCACCTCCAACGTAGGAACTTCTGTTTTGCGAGCCGCGGGCGGGAGACTTCGGGCTGAGTCAGTTGACGTCAAAGGACTCCCCCCGCTCAAGCCTGCTGCCAATGATGTCGGCCTTGGAACAGGGCAACAAAGCTCAATGTTGAGCGAAGATTCGATAAAGAGCTTCGCCTACACACTTCCCTCTCAGCCTCGCGCAGAAAGCTTTACGGCCATCCAAGAATGGGAAGGGTTCGTTACATCGATCTCGCCAGATCAAGGTTCTTTTTTTGCCAGGCTGGTGGATAAGACAGCGAAGAAAAAGGTCGCCGAGGAAACGATCGAGATCCAAGTAAGCGACGTGTCGGAGTCTGACGCCCACCTCATCAAAGAGGGAGCAATTTTCAGACTTGCCATCGGCCATGCTCGATCAGCGGCCGGTACGCGTCGAAAGGTCTCCGAAATTGTATTTCGGCGTCTTCCAGCATGGACCGAACGCGATATACGAGAAGCGCGTCAGAAAGCCGAACAGTTGGTGTCAGCGCTCAAATGGGAATAAGCAACCTTCAATCTAATCCGCCCGCTGCGGATGAAATTGAAGTTTCGCTGATCGGCCCAAACATTGGCGAGTGTGTCGTCGTCCATGTCGGCGACAATCGATGGATCATCGTTGATTCATGCCTTGACGATCAAAGCGGGCGTCCCGCAGCACTAGCCTACCTCGAAGCACTGAACGTATCGCCTCAATCAGTCGTGTTGGTAGTCGCAACTCACTGGCACGACGATCACATTCGTGGCTTGGTTCAAATCTTAGAAGCCTGCGATAACGCAAGCTTCTGCGCTAGCCCGCTCATGAACGAACTCGAGTTCATGAGCGCCATTTGCGCTTACAACAAAGAGCCGTTGACAGCATCAGGGTCAGGCGTTCAGGAGCTATATCGGGCAACCGAATACCTCGCTCGCCTCGGCAGACCAATCGTACGCGCACTTGAATCCCGAATGATTCGCAGGTGGGGCGATGGTCAGCCAATGCAATCGGAAATTTGGACGCTATCGCCGTCAGATGAAGGATTCAACCGATTCATTGCTTCGGCAAAGCGCATCACGCCAACAGCCAAGCAAACTCAACATCGCGCACCATTGATCCTACCGAACGACACTTCTGTCGTGCTCCAAGTGGTTATCGGTCAAGTCTCCGTACTGCTTGGAGCAGACCTAGAGGAAAGCGGCGACGCGCGCTTTGGCTGGTCCGCAATACTTGGATCACAGGGCAAACCAGCCATTAAGTCTCAAGTATTCAAAGTTCCGCATCACGGATCGTCGAATGGACATCACCCAGATGTCTGGTCAAAGATGCTTTCTCCCGACCCAATTGCGGTGCTTGCGCCGTATAGTCGATCCCCGCGCCTACCTCAAAATTCCGACATTGACCGAATAGTCGCGCTTGCACCCAAAAGCTTCTCCTCGTCAATCGTTGCATCCAAGCGCGCCAAGATCAGCAGAGCGCCGGATGTGGAACGCATTCTTCAGGATTTCGGTCTGAACCTTCAAAAGATCAATCTGACCCCAGGCGTTGTGCAAGCCCGCTTTGCGCCAGGCAGATCTGCGGAGTGGAGTGTTGAACTTTTCAACGGCGCGCTTCCGTTGACCTCCCTCAAGCAGCTTTCTGGCAGACGCAATCAGGGTGCGTAAGCAAAAACGAAATAAGCTAAAACTCTTACGCTAGCTAGAGCGACCGCCAACAGGCACAGCTTAATCAGGAAATAGGTCGCCTACTCTCACGCCGAGAACTTCCGCCACCTTGGCGAGATTGATTGCTGCGACGTTGCGTTCCCCGCGCTCAACTCCACCGTAGTACGAACGATCAAGGCCGCACTCATTCGCGAAGTTTTCTTGCGACCAGCCTCGTTCGATCCGTAGTTCACGGATTCGTTTTCCCAACCCGACCAGAATGGGGTGCTTGCGCATGCCCGGACGCTAGGGGCATGCTGCCGATGGGACCACGGGCTATGAGTATCATCGCACGCGGGGAAGGAATCGCTGGGGGAGCTTTAAAGATGAAGTGCACGGATACGGCAGGTACATTTCTGAAAGCTGCTCTGGTTGCAGCGCTGCTCCCCATTTACCCGCCGGCATTTGCATCGAAATCACTGCCCCTCGGCACCGTACAAACCGCGCTCAAGCGAGCCAACGGCACGGCCGATGCGGTCGCCGCAGTGATCGTTAGCCCCACGACATTTGCCGATGGCGAATGGGGAGTAATCAACGGGCAGGCCGTCTGGCGACTATCGATTTCGCTGCCGGGCGCCACATACGTGGCGGTCCATGCTTCGAGCCTGTCCCTTCCGCCCGGTTCAGAAGTGACGTTGTCTGGCGGCGGCCGCCAGCACTCCTACAGCGGCGCGAAACTTCAACGTGGGCGCCTTTGGACTTCCCCGGTGCCAGGTGACACAGCAATCTTGACTGTCACGCTCCCCAGCACCAGCACCTCTTCGGCAAAGCTCGAAATCGACAGTTTCGATGCGGGAATCACCAGGCAGGGATCGGGGCCAACCTCGAAATCCTTCGTCGTTCCGAACTCCGCCGATTCCGATGGAGACGTGAACTACGAGTGCGTCAGGGCCGAGGGCAATGAAAAAGCTGGGCGCGCAACGGTCAACGTGAATTTGCGCAAGCCCGATCTCGTCACGGTGAGCAGCGGCACCCTCATCAATAACGCTGCAGGCGATAGAAAGCCTTTCGTCATCGGAGCGCGACACGCAGAGGAAGGCCCCTCGTATGGGACTGTCGATACGACTACGGAGCGGAAATTTCACTGGAACGCGACCGTCCCTTGCGGGGACTCTTTGGACATCGCTGCTGCGGTTCATCAAACCGCCGAATCGGATGGAGCCACCGTACGAGCGATGTTCGGAGATTCGATCTTGTGGGAGCTTGATGATCCGGTTCCAGCGGCCGCTGAAGCCTATTTCGCAGGTGTGGATGCGTCACTCCCAACCAGCTCAGTCCAGGGCAGGCCCGCCCGCTCTGGGGACATCTTCTTCGGCGTACATCACGGAGGGAATGGACCGAAACAGTATGTCGAGGATCAGGACTCGTTGATTTGCGGTCGCGATATCCGGTTCGGAGAAGGCAACTACTGCCGTGACGGAGATAACGCGGGCTGCGTTGCTTGGATCATTTCCATGCCGCCATCGAGCGACTATGGTCGAACCGTGCCCGGTTCGTCGGGTTCTGGATTGTTTGACGCGAACAACAACATTCTCGGCACACTAGTTGGCGGAGGGGCTGGGGGCGACTGCAACAGTGCAGGCGATATCCTCGAAGGCCCCGATGAAGCTTCAACGTACCAGGCCCTCTACACCGCCTGGGACGGCGGCGGAACGCCTGCGACCGCACTTCGCTTTTGGCTCGATGCGGCAAACACCGGAAACCGAGTGATTGGCGGCCTCGCCGCAGTTCCTCCACCCGCGCCCTCCGCGACCCTCACGGTTGCACCAGCGACGATCGTCGCTGGAAGTACTGCGTTGATAACCTGGAACTCAACCGACGCGACGGCCTGCACGGCAAGCGGATCGTGGAGCGGATCGAAGGCGCTGACCGGTTCGGAATCAACCGGAACGCTCAGCGAAGGGACTTACACCTACTCCCTCAGCTGCAACGGCGCTGGCGGCAGCGCGTCGAAGTCTGCAACTTTGCGCGTGACAGCTGCCCCACCCCCTGGCAATGAAGGCAGCGGCGGCGGCGGGGGTGGTGGCGCATTTGATGTCCGCCTCCTCTTTGCTTTCATCGCGATCTACCTCTTGCGCCAGCGCAGCACCCGCTCAGGGTTTATGAACGTCGATGTAAAGTGAGGTCAAGCAACTGGGCGAAATCTGGGCGAAATCCCTGAGAAGTGGGCGAAATCTGGGCGAAATCGAAAAACGTCCTGGTTTACGCCACGGAAAAGCCGCCAGCAGCCCTTGCCAGCACGGTTCCCTCATAGACCTTTTGAAAGTCCCAAGTCTCCAAGGCGAGACGATAGACGACGCCCCCTTCGGCCACGACCTCAATCTCGTTGACGCCGTCGATCCTGAAAGATGACACAGCAGAATCGATCACCATTCTGAAACGAACTGGCGCGTTGCGAGTTAGTCGAGTCAGCTCACCTTCCGACTTCGGCTGCGGCCTGATCAACTCAAGGTCAACGGATACGGAAAAATTCGGATCAAGAATTTCGGCTTTCACGGCAAAGCACCTGATGGTTGAGACTCAATAACGCCATTCTTCATGGTCCGCACAACACCGTGGTGTGATCCTTTTCCCAACCACCTTCACTTCTGCCCCACGCCAAAGCGCTCAAGCCGCGCCGCTTCGAACGCTTTGCTGATCCGTGGTGAATCGATGTCGGGCTCCACCGCAAATCCAAAACCGGTTGCGCTCGATTTCACCCACGACACCGATTTCTCGTACCGCCCGTAGCGGTAGCGAGGGTGCTCTACGCCGTGCTTGTCCATGTAGTAACGGCGATCCAGGGCAATCAACTGGCGTCGCTTTTCTTCGCTGTCGCGCTCGGGCAACTCAGAGGCGGGGAACTGGGCCTGAATGAACGGCGGAAGATCGATCGTCATGGTCCAATCCCAGAAGGAAAAATCGAAAGCAGGCGGCCTCCATGTGCTTTCTGATGCTCCACCGAAAAGCTCGATACCGAAACCCTTCTTGGGCCACTCGCCGAAACTTCTATCTCCGAGAGCCAACTCTTCAACGCGCATAGTGCCGACCGCCATCGCGACCAGCTTCTTGGAGTCCGCACTCAGCATCACTGATTTTGCGTACTCCTCGGCGGATGGCTTCGGTCCCTTGACCTCGAAATAGCAGTCGAGATCCGGCAGAAAGAAGTCGGGCAAGTACCGAATGCCGTTGCTCAATTCGAAGCCATCGAGTTCGTAGTCCCATACGATGCCTAGCGTGTCGAAAAACACAGCCCAGCGGGCCTCGAGACGCGATCGAAACAGGTGGCCCGCATACTTGGTTTGGATCACCTTCATCATGTTCCATTCTCCGACCGCTACAAGCTGGATCGCGAGTCTATGTCAAAAAGAAAGGGCGCCTTTTGGGCGCCCTTTCAATATCACTACTCGATCGGTGGACCCGACGGGCGAATGCGCAAGACGACATCTACATACTCGGGATGCAGTTGCGGAGGAGTGGCGGAAATCGCGTAGTAGTACTTCCTCTCGTAGATTTTCAGCGCTCCGCTTCGTTCTTCGTCGCGCTCGTATCCGACAGTCATGTCCGCCCAGTTGAGGTCGCCAAAGATAGAACGCGAGCCCACAAAGAATATTGGCACCGGCTCGGAAAATTCGCAGCTCGCATTCTCGCTCCGACCGAACAAAGTAATGACCTGACGAATAGCCCGAATACGCCCGTCGTACATGGCATCGCGCATACTCTTTATCGGCCTCGCATCACGCCGATTGGCCTCCTCCGCACTAGCGAAAATAATAAGAGGCGGCCCTGCAACCGCGACCTCAGCCGTTTTAATGGACATCAAAATGCTCCTGGTACGACGCGGCCGGAGCATGCGGCGCGAGAGGTGAATGCTGCTGTTGATCTCGCTGCCACTGACGGCGCCTGGCCTCGCCATGAGCGTTACCAGCATCGACATGCTTCTGTTGAGCGGGATCAGCCGCGACAACCCTCATTCCCTGGGCGGACATCTGCGAAGCCGCCTGCCTCACATACACGTCGCTGCCTGACACCTCCACCTCCTTCCACTGCTTGGCCTGAGCAGCAACGGCGGAAAGCCGAGCAGCCGTCAAATCGTCGCAGCGATGGAACTCCAGTCGTCCTCCATAGTCGATCATGAACCCACCGCCACTGCCGCGAATTTCAATTTCGCAGGTGCCATCCTTGCGCCGCGCGACTTTCCCCAGCTGCTCTCGGTAACGATTCGCCCGGACCACATCGACCCACTCGCCAGGCTTTTTCGGCTCACCAGCAATCGCACGCGCGCGCTCCATCCGCTGCCGCTCGCGGTCCTGTGCCTCAAGCTCATCATCGAGGTCGCTGTTGCGCCGCACCGGTCGGATAAATGTGTCAGATGGCTTGTATGCCCAGCCCACTTTTCCACCAGCCACAAACTGCCCCGGTCGCAAAGCGTTCTGTCGCACGCCCCGCAGAGGCTGGCCCTCCTGCTCGGCGTCTTCATTCTGCGAACGGATTTCGTGCTCGACCTTCGCGCGTTCCCGTCTCCGCCTACCGCGCTTCGATGCGACCCCACGACGCTCCATTGCCGCCGCAGCCGGACCAAGATGCGTATCAGGCAGAACCGCGATACCCCGTTCATCGTGACTGCGGTGATCTACACGAGCCTCATGGCCGGCTGCTGCGAGTGCCTTGTTCGCACGAGCGGCCCATTCGGCCCTCACTTCGCTTAGCCAAGCCGTCCGCCGTGACGCAATATCCGCCTTACGGGCGCCACCACTCGCGGGGTCCGCGCCTTGCCGAGCCGCGCGACGAAACCACATCGATTTATCGCGGCAAAGACCGTCGTTAATCCGCTCGCTCAGCAGCAAATGCACATGTGGGTTCGCCGCATCCTTCCCCAGCGAATGAATCGCGAGCGTGCATGGCAGCCGGCCACCATCAGGCTGCGTGCTGATACTGGCCGCGAACTCGCGAGCAAGCGCCAGGCGCTGCTCCGCCGTCAGTTCTCGCGGCAGGGCGAATTCGATGCTGCGGAACAGGACACCGTTCGCCCGCTCGCTCTTATCGGCTTCGCGCCAGTACGCAAGCCCCGTAGCGAGGGCCCGCTTACTTCCGACTGCCGCCCAATCTGGCATGTGCATCGACTCCACATGCGCAATCACTTCGGCGCCACGCGCATAGCGACCGAGTCGCCCGATGTACTGGGATTTCGCACTCGCGGATTGCCCATTCGCCCGCGTACCGACCGACGCATTCAAATGATAAATCGCCATCACACCACCTCCGATTTTGGCGCCACGCGCCGATGCTGTTGATCTGCCGCCGATGGCGGCCGCACGGGTTTCTCGGAGAGAAACCCCTAAGTGCGCCCTCCGCGTCCTTTGGACGCGTCCGGGGGCGCTATCCGCCCGCGTTGCTGCCGTTATCCTGCGCTTGCCCGCTCGCGTCCGGCGCCGCGAAAAGCCGCTGTGCGTAGGCGACACAGACCGCGTCTCGCGGCGCATTGGCCCAGCCAGCGAACTCGACTAGCAATTGATCACGCAGCTGCGGTCGCGACGCGTACAAACGCACCATGAAACGCCCCAGCAGGATTAGCGTTCGGGTTTCGGTTTTTCGCTCCGACTCGCGCTGCCTTACTGCCAGGCGCGCTGCCTCCGCTTTTGCTTCAGCCAAGCGTTCGGCAGCTTTGGCGGCAGCTGCTGCGGCAGCGGCTTGCATGCGCTCTAGCTTCTTCGTCGTCTGTTCGACTTTCTGAGTCATGGCTGCGCCCTCAGTAGTCGCGATGCAGCGCTTGTTCGCCGTAGACGCCGCCCGATTGGCACGTCTGGCTGTATGTGTTCGTCGCGCCGTTCATCGTGCAGCGGAGTTGGGCCGAGATGCCCGGCACCTGCGCAGGGATCGAGCCGAAACAGTCCCTATTTGAGCCGGGATATTTCCCGGTCATCGTCATCGCCGGACATGTGGAGGCAGCAGTGCGGACTCCGATGCGCTGGAACACGATGTCGCGATTCCTTCCCCCGCCCTGCCAGACCTTGTATGGCTGCGCGAGATTGACCTTGTTGTTGATATCGTCATCGTCATCATGCAAAACGCCATCTGTTTGCCCACCTTCCGCCAGTATCACTGACCACGGACGCCAAGGTCAGTGACCACTAGCGCCGGGCTGACCAGTATTGCGGGAGCTTGGCCAGGATCAGGTCGCAGCCGCTCGCATCAATAACGACCTAGTCCAGAGCATTTTCAATGCGCTGGTTAACAGTTGGCTTTAGGCAAACGATTAGACACGAGGCGGCAGACATCTAGCAGTAGTGACAACTGCAGCTGTTCAATAGACTCAGACCATTGGTCGCGTCAGGAGTCTGAGCAAGAGCCCCAACGGCATTGGCCAGTCAGTGATGCGCCCCTCCTCCGCGCTCAACTGGGTGCAGTTCACAACGGAATTGGACCCCGCAGCAATGAAGCTGAGCAAAGGCGTCGCTCGCGGCAACCAGTCAATCAGTTGGACAGCGCTGCTGGCGGTCCTCGGCGCCCACTGCTTGGTCCGCGGTGTTCACCGTTGCGGTGCAATTCGTAATTGCTTTAGTGGCGATGCTGACGCCGATGCCCAGCATTTGGATCTGCGGCGTGTTTCGGGAGATCAACTTGCCGTACCAATCGGCCCGCCAGCTTTTGACGACCACGAAATCACCGTGATCTATTCTTTGAGAATGTAATGGCGGCCGTTGTATTCGCGGCGCACTTTGCTTTCACTGATCTGAGTTCCGAAACCTGTCGCCGTGCAGAAGCGCGGGGAACCTAACCGACATTTCGTCTGCGTACATTGAGGGCTAGTGGTCACCCCTGGTTCGAGATGGAGCTCTTGAACTCATGACGGGTCCTGTTTGCGAGACGGCAGGAATAAAGTAGACGGATGCTCAAGGTCGATTGAGCATGACCAATCGAATCCTCCGCAATGCTCACCTGGATACCCGCGCTGGTTGCTGACGATGGGGCGACCATTGACATCGGCGCGAGTGCACCAATGCGTGTGGCCATGAATCCAAAGCCGCACCGGATCCCGAAGAAGTTCTGGATGGTCGTTGTGAAAGGACGCAATCAGCAGATCGGGCTCATGCCGTGGGTTGAATGTATGCATCGTCGGCGCATGGTGCGTGACAACGATGACGGGGAGCGAGCTATTCGTGATCACGTCATTCAACCAAGCCTGACTGTCGCGTGAGATCTTCCGCACCATTTGAGGCCGCAGATGGCGCCTTCCGAACTTGATCTCCTGGCATTCAGGCATCCACTGCCGAGCTTCCAGCATCGCAGCAAAGCGCTGATGCGGCCCGAAACAGTCAAAATCGGTCCATAGCGTGCAGCCGACGACGCGGACGCTCTGATAGTCGAAGTGCTCTTTCTCAAGAATGTGGACGTTGCTGTCCTTGGCAGCAGCGCGCGCTTCACGAAACGTCTCTTCGTATTCACCGCCATCGTGCTCGTGGTTCCCGAGTACGTAGATGACCTGTCGATCTCGAAACGCTTCCTGTGCCCAGGCGACGCTTTGGGTGACGGGGCCGATATCTCCGGCCAACACCACAAGGTCTTCTCCGATCGACGGCAAGTAGTCGGGCGCATCGTGACTCTCGAGGTGGATGTCCGACATGTATCGAATCTTCACGACCGGCTCTGTTCGGAGCCTTCAGAGTCGCCATCTTCACCGGAAAAAATCGGTCTTGCTCTCGCCAGTGACTCAACATCATCGAAGGCTGGATCTTCGGGTAGAAGATATCGATATCGGCTCCGCGACTCTTCCGTCAGGGTGTGGCTGTTGGTCAGGTAAAGGCTGATCAACATGAAAACCGTTGATTCTTTTGCCCCGGGAACTGACTCGAGCTCCATTTGCATGACCTCTCTGGGAATCTCATAAACCCAGGTTGGATATCTGAGTGTGGCCCAGAATTTGTCTTGGCGAGATGGCAAGACCTGATGGCAGATGGTGCCGCTTTCAAGGATGCTCCGGCTGACGTCGGACCACGTCGGTACGTGCTCGAGGCCAGGCTCAGCCTTTGCTGCGGAAGTTTGTGGTCCAAACAGGTAACGGTGAGCTACGAACTCGCGCATGAACTCCAAGACATCTCGTCGATCGTCGATGAAATGCGTGATCCCAAGTTCTTTGCAGATAGACGCCTTCGCCATGCGACTTGAGCAAAACACCAAGTTGTTTCTCGGGATGTTCGTCCGCTCGAAGAACTGATGATGATCCAGCCATCGGCGCGTTTTTTCCTCCGTGGCCGAAGAGGCTTTCGACACAAGCACAACGCGGCGATGAAACGCTTTGACTAGCGCGGGGACGACTTCAAACATGCCGGGATACGGCGGCGTGTGAATCGCAGCTTCAATGTCTGCGCCCAGAAAAGAGGTATCAGGTCCGAGCTGAGCCCCGGTCGCAATCAAAACGCGGCCGATATCGATGCCAAGTGCTGAGCCCGCCGGCGAGAGTTGATCGTCTCTAGCGTCCATTGAGGCTCCAGATCCAAGGATCGTTCAGGCTGAGGGGGCCGAATGACTCGTTTGCCGAGGTTTGCCAGTAAACCTGCTCAACGGGATCGATGACGGTCAGTCGGCCGCCGCGCTTGTGTTCAAAAGCCCCGGTATCGATCCAGAGTTGGTTGCCGGATCGATATGGGCGCCTGTGCGGCATGATCGAGTGACCGCTGATCACGAGATCGATGCCTGATGTTTTCATCTCGTCGTCATCGAACAGGCTGCTGACATCAGGGTGCTCGCGCCAGGAATGCGCCAAAGCAGCCGCTTTGATGCGGTGACGCCCCGATAGCCAGGCTCGCGCTTCGGAAAACATGATGCCGGTCATGTCGTCGCGATCGAGGTCGAGCCGGTACAAATCATCCCAAGACGATCCAACTGGCACTTCGCCATGGACGATCCCGACGCGTCGATTCGAGTTTTCTAAGATCAACTCCATGCCTAACGGAAACTGCTTTAGCGCAGCAACCATCCGCTGCAAGTCGTCCGGGGTCTCCAACAATGCCCATGCACCACCTTCGGCCATCCAATTCATCGACAGATGCGGAATGCCGCTTGCTTCGAGCGGATAGCCTTCGTGATTTCCCAAGATCGCGAGACGGCGTGGGTGATCGACGAAGAATTTCACGACCTCTGCGGAGGAAGGTCCTCGATCGATCAGGTCGCCGGCGCTGATGAGAATGTCGCGAGATTCGTCGTACTGCGCGGCCACAAGAACGCGCTCCAGCATCTCCAACTCGCCATGGATATCGCCGACGATGAGGAAGCGCCCACCTGAGGGCAGCGCGCGCTCATTAAGGACCAGAACATTGCCAATCGGGCGCTTGTTCACGAGGATGCTCTTGGTGGAGGCTGTTTTAGAAGGACGAGGGGGCAACAACCAGTCGCAATCGAGTGCGCCTGAGGGGGCGTCGCTGATTGAGCTAATTGTTTTTACCGCGGGGGAATTTGAGTTGGGCATGGCCATACACGACAAAGGTGTGTGGTGCCCGAGGCCGGATTCGAACCGGCGACCTGCCGCTTATCAGGCGGAGCCAATCCGCGAAGACTGGGTCGGAATATAAATCCGCTGCTCTACCGTTCTGAGCTACTCGGGCGCGTTGCGAGGTGACACGTTCGCGCCCGTCGTATGAGGAAGATGATGTAGAGGTCCGACATGCAGAAAGCCTGACACGTCATTGGCGAGATTCGCAAGCGGCCGAAACTCCTGCGAGAGGATCTGTGACCATTTCAGCGCATCGCCAGCGCGGGATTGCGCAACCTGTCGGCCCCAGTGCAGGAGGCTTGTGACCAATGCAGCGTAGTCGCGAATAACGCACTGAAGGCGGCGACTTTTGAATGTGCTTCGCAGGCCTATGCCAGGTTGGCGATCTGTTGCCCGTCCGTCGGCAGGCGCCGCAGACGTCGTTACAGCGCCCGTCTCGGTTTGCCCGGCGACTTTGATGCCTTACCTGCGCTGGATGGAACCGCCTTGTTGCCAGGAATGCTCGTCAGCTCATTGGCCGCATCTGCTTAACCAGATTGATTTCGTGATGAAGACAACTCTCTTACTCGATCAACTACGTGGGTTTAGCTTGTGCCTGTACTAACTCAGCAAGCGTGCTTTCGTAGATCCACAAGAACTTTGCAAACTGATTCTCTACCCCGTAGGAATCTTCGAGCCAGTGATCGGGATTCCAGCCAGATTCAAGAAAATCCGATGCTACAAAAATGAACTCAAGCGTATCGGTCAAGAAAGGAATGAAGTCTTGTAGGCGATCGATATCGAAATCATCTCCACCATGGACAAAGTAGTTACGGCACTTAACGGCTAGGCTTGCAACGTCCTGCAAATTGGGAAATTTCCTTCCCATCTTCTCAACGACGATCGAAGCACGATAAGAAACCTTTTTAGGTAGAGATGGCTTCCCCAATCGCCCTAGCGCACTCAGCGCGCCGTTTCGATCCGGCCCCGATGCATGCTTTCTCAGCAGCGCAATGCATTGATCCCTAGTCTCAGCGAGTTCTGCGGAGAGTTCTGCGGCGACAGGGGTTGCCTCGCTCGGGAGCACGTCAAACATATTTGCCGCTGCAACGATGCGATCAGGGCCATAGCTATTCGCCTTGCGAAGGCAATCAAGATGTCGATATCGAGCGGTTCTCCTGCCGTCCTGCTTCTCCATCCAATTGATCAACACCGTCCTGAACTCGTCGAGGCGAAAGATGGGGTTCAGCGGCAGATCATTCGGCTTCAGAGTGCGGCCGCCATCGTCTTTCACTCCCTTAATGGGAAAACTGGGATGGACGTCGAGAAGAAGCCTCGTCTCTGCGTCGGCTTCGCCGACATCGATTTTGATGTGACTGACGCCCTGTGCTCGCCCGACTGCCGCAGATAGAAAAGAAGCCATGTCATGCATCGCGCCCAGCGCCTCGATAAAAGTGATGGGTTGGTTTGGGGTGATCACTACCACCATGCGGTTCTTGACACGGATACCCTTAGAAGGACTGGGCAGCCTAAATCGAATTCGATGTTGAACCGATATCAATCCTATTGCGGTGTGAATCTCACAAATGCGATCGCGTCCCGTGAAGTAGAAGATGTGAGGGTACTCACCGACCTGCAAGGGCCGGGGCTCGAAGCCGTATTTACGTGCAGTGGTTTCATGCTCCTCGACGAGCGCAGGCATCGCAGCAGATGAGTTGATCACATGACTAAAAGCCTCGTTGTCATTGAAAAGCAAAGCTATATCGGTTGCAGTGAACTCGATACAACGGACACTGGCCTCCCCGGGGGCAATGTGCGCCTTGCCGACTACTGCATAGTGCGCGGAAGCCCATGCATGGTGTCGAGTGATCTTGTGCTCATCGAAGCTGTGGCCAGCGCCCGTGCTATAGCAATCGATCAGAGATAAGCATTCCCCGGAAAACGTAGTGCCTCGGATGTAGGTGGCGTCTTTAATGGCGTCAAGTTTGTTATCCGAATGCAAATCCAACGTGATGCGAGGGGCGTCCAGGCGCATCTCTCCAATCTCGGTAAGTCCATTCGGAAGATCTAATCGGCCCAGATAGTGCTTTCTCTTACTACTGTTCTTCTTAGATTTCATGGGGAGATCATCAAAAGTTAAAAGTCCGGGCAATTCTGAAAAGAGTACGCGCGAGACATACTGAAAGCGCTTGTGCTGATTGGCCCGTAATAGATTCATTCCACTGGTCAATTCTCAAGTCTGAGCAAGAACCTCAATGGCACTGATCAATCAGAGAGTTGCTGCTTCTTGGCAATCAACTGGACATGTCGATTGCAAAATTGGGCGCTACAGTCATGAAACTGGACAACGGCATCACTTTGAAATGCATCAGGCTAAGACCGGGCTTCCAGCTCTTGAATCTTTCGCATAGAGCCTTCGGTCTGATGCAGGCTATCCGGCTTCAGCCTCGGCATATGGCGGTCTTTTACTCGGCCAGCGCCCGTCGGCTTCAATTGCGGCCAAACCCTGTGCGAATGCGATGATCGAAAAGCGCCGTCGAGGCCATCGAGGAGGAGGAGACATAGCAGAAGGGCGCGGAACATCGGGGACATGCGAAGAAGCCTAAAGAATCTCGCGGCTCGGTTTCGGAACGACCGAACCGTGCGATTCCCATACTCAATGGCCGCGCTTATGCACGCCCGCTACGGGTGCCGGCAGCGGCTCACTCGCAATCCCCGACAGAATCCGACAGCTCTGCGTTGCATTCGGAGCTTTGCACTTGCGGCGAAGGTCCAGCAGATGCCCTTGTAGCTGCTGCAGTTCGGCGATGCGGGACTCGACATGCTGGATGTGCTCATCGACCAGCGCGTTGACGGCGGAGCAGTCCTCGTCGGGGCTATCGCGCAAGGCCAGCAGCTGGCGAATCTCGTCCAGCGTCATGTCCAGCATCCGGCAGTTGCGGATGAACGCGAGTCGGTCGACCTGCGCGGTGTCGTAGACGCGGTAATTGCCTTCGGTGCGACGTGGTGGAGGCAGCAGGCCTTCCTTCTCGTAGTAGCGGATGGTTTCGGCCGGCACTTTGAGCTGGGCGGCAAGGTCACCGATCTTGAGCGCGGGTTCGGAGGACATTGCGGGACTCGGAAAAGGCTTGACCTTGAAGTTACTACAAGGTGTTTACTGCCGCCATCAGCCCGCTTGTTGACCGTTCCATGGCCGGAAACTGCTGCGCCTCCACCACCTGCTCTTCATCGAAAGCCACGTCGCCGACGTATCGCCGCGCGTTGTGGATCGCCCTGGTCGTCAATCTCGGCATGTTCGGGGTCGAGCTAGTGGCTGGCTGGGGCGCCGGGTCGGCCTCTCTGATGGCCGATGCAGTCGACTTCTTCGGTGACGCCGCCAACTACGGTGTCTCGCTGTTCGTGCTGTCGATGGGTCTGGCGGTGCGCGCCCGCACCGCCTTGCTCAAGGGACTGAGCATGGGCGGCTACGGACTCTACGTGCTCGGCCAAGCGGCCTGGAACGGCTGGTACGGCGTGGTTCCGGAAGCCCGCACGATGGGTATCGTCGCCACCGTCGCGCTGATTGCCAATGTCGGCGTCGCGGTGATGCTCTACGCCTACCGCAGCGGCGACGCCAACATGCGCTCGGTCTGGCTGTGTTCACGCAACGATGCGATCAGCAACATCGCGGTGCTGTTGGCAGCGCTCGGCGTGTTCGGCACCGGCACCGCCTGGCCCGATCTGCTCGTCGCCACCGGCATGGCCGCGCTCGGCTTGAGCGGCGCACGCGAAGTGATCGCGCATGCCCGTCGTGATCTCGCGAGCGTGGCGGACCCGAAACCTTTGGGTAAGCCCGCGTGATGACCGTCATGCAAACCGCACCGAGCGTACTGGCGTATGCACCTCATGATGGACACGGGTGCTTTTTGCCTGAGCTTTTTACATCGCAAGCATCTCGTCATACATCGCGTCTTAACGCATTTCTAACGGTAAGCGCCGTATCGTGCCGGCGGCGAATCTCATGGCTACGGCTAATGATCTTTACCTATTGATATGCAACGCCGCTGGCCTATGATCCTGCCTTAATCATGCTCCGCAAAGCCGCCATTTGGACGCTTTTCCTCAGTCTCGTCGTTACGAGATTGCTGGGGCTGCACGCACATGCCTGTGCGGGCTTAGACCCAGCGGGACAGCCACATGAAGCGCCGCACATCGCGGACAGCGGCTTGTTGTTCGGCGAGTTTCACGATGGCGATCATTCCGATCAGGTGGAAATCGGCGTTGTCGGACTGGTCTCCTCATATGCACTTGCGGCTCTTGATTCTGATCTGCCGGCGTTGCCGGTTTCGGATGAATTAGCGGTCGTTGAAAGCGGCTGGCTCACCGTTCGCAGCTTGCGCGGTCCGCCAGAAGTCCTGTCGACGGCCTCATCTCAGTCACGCCTGCCGCCGCTGCGCGGCCCTCCGGCTTACTCCCGGGTTTGAACTCAGCTCCGCCCTGCTAGGGGCGGCCGTTCATGCTGTCTGGGAGTCACCATGTTCTCCTCGTTTGGTCGCAGCCTCGTACTGGCTGTGACACTGCTGGCGCTGCCAGCCATTGGGCGTGCCCAAACGCCCGCTATTACCCTGCGTGACGCATTGGCGCGCACGCTCGATTCCAACCCTGATCTCACGGCTTACTCGTACGTTTTAAAAGCACAGGACGGACGCGTCCTACAGGCGGGGCTGCGCCCCAATCCCACCATCGGTGCTCAGGTCGAGAACGCGCTAGGCACTGGAGAGGTGAAGGGCTTCGACTCGGCCGATGTCACGCTTTCGCTGAGTCAGGTGATCGAACTCGGAGAGCTGCGCCCGAGCCGCATCGCAGTCGCGGAGCTAGAGCGCGACGGGCTTGAAGTCGAAGGTGGCGTTCGTCGTCTCGATACCGTGGCGGAAACGGCCCGCCGTTTCGTGTCGCTGGTTGCTCAGCAAGAGGAGCACAAGCTCACTCATCTTGCCGTCGAACTCGCAGAGAAGACGGCTTCGGCAGTGGATCGCCGTGTTGCGGCTGCGAAATCTCCGGTGGCCGAACGCGATCGTGCCGCTGTTGCGATCGAGCGCGCGAAGAACGACGACGCACATGCCGAGCATGAGCTGCTGACCGCGCGCTATGCGCTCGCTGCTGCCTGGGGCGCGTCGAGCCCGGATTTCGAAACCGCCAATGCCGATCTCTACAAGCTGCCGGGCACAACGTCTTACGAGGCGTTGCTCGCCGCTCTTGAAAAGACGCCTGACCTGACTCGCTACCTCAGTGAAGCGCGCTTGCGCGATGCCGAAGTGAAGCTGGCGATCGCGAGCCGCTTTGAAGGCTTTCAGGTCGGAGCGGGCGTGCGCCGCCTCGGCGCGAGCAATGACACGGGACTGATCTTCTCGTTCCAGATGCCGCTGCCGATCCGTAATCGCAACCAGGGTTTGATCGCGGAAGCCGAAGCCCGGCGCGAAGGCTCCGCCGCCGAACGCGAAGCGGCGCTCGTGAAAGCCCGCACGCAGCTGTTTGGTTATTACCGTGAACTGCTCGACCGCCAACGCGAAGTCTCGGTGCTGAGCGAGCGCGCACTACCGCGTATGCAATCGGCACTCGACAACACCAACTACGCCTACGAGCGTGGACGCTACGGCTATCTCGAATTGATCGATGCCCAGCGCGAGCTGCTCGACCTCAAGCGTGCGCAGATCGAAGCCGCGCAGCAGTACCACCTCACCCTCATCGAAATCGAACGCCTCACGGGCACTGCCCTGAGCCGCTGAAGGACATCGCACATGCGCAATCTCACTCTCAACGCGCTGGCTCTGAGCATCGGGATGCTCACTCTCACGCTGGCGGCCTGTGGCGGCGAAGAGTCCGCCCAGAAACCTCACCAAGACGCCAAACCCCAGGCAGGACAGGATGCCGGGGGACATTCGACCAAGAAGCCTCACGACGAGCCGAAAGACCCCAAAGACGAAAGCTCGGAAAGCAAGGAAGGACTGGCGGATGGCGAACACGGTGAAGTGCTGAAGCTCTCCGCTGAAGCACGGGCCGCTGCCGGGCTCAAAGTCGCTCCGGCCGGCCCCGGAAAGATCGCGGAAACGCTTCCGCTGTATGGCGTGGTCAAACCCAACGCCGAGCGCGTTCGCAGCGTTACGGCGCGCTTCCCCGGCGTGGTTCGCTCGGTGTCGGCCAAGATCGGCGATAGCGTCAAACAGGGCTCAACACTGGCGACGGTTGAAAGCAACGAGAGCTTGCAGGTCTATCCGATCAGCAGCCCCTTGGCCGGCGTGGTAACGGAGCGTCTGACCAATCCAGGCGAACAAGCCGAATTGCAGCCCTTGTTCACGGTGGCCGACTTGAGTTCGGTCTGGGTGGAGCTGGCGCTGTTCCCGCGTGATCGCGCCCGCGTGCAGCTCGGTCAGGCGGTTCGCGTACAGACCGCCGATGGCGGCTTGTCGGCCGAGGGCAAGGTGGTGTTCGTTTCTCCGCTGGGCTCAGCCGCAACGCAGAGCCTCACGGTTCGCGTGCTGATCGATAACAGCTCGGGGGCTTGGTCTCCGGGTTTGTACGTGCGCGGTGAAATCACCATCGGCGAAGTCATGGCTCCGGTCACGGTTCCGGTCTCCGCGTTGCAAGAGCTCGAAGGCGGCACCTCGGTGTTCATTGACGATGCCGACGGACTCGAACCCCGCGTGGTGAAAGTGGGACGTAGCGACGGCCGGATCGCTGAAATCCTCGAGGGGCTTCAGGCCGGGGAGCGCGTGGTAGGCGAAGGCAGCTTCGTGCTGAAGGCGGAACTCGGCAAGGGCGAGGCTGAACATGGCCACTAACGCTACCGATCGCCTCTCCCCGTCGTCTGCACGGAGCCCTCAAGGAGGACGCCGCCATGCTTGAGTCACTCATCAAATTTTCGATTGATCGGCGATGGATCGTGATGGTCGTGATGCTCGCGCTGATGGCGCTGGGCGTCTGGAACTACCAACGCTTGCCGATCGATGCTGTACCCGACATCACCAATGTGCAGGTGCAGATCAACACCCAAGCCGACGGCTACACGCCGCTGGAAGTCGAACAACGCATCACCTTCCCGATCGAAACCGCGATCACCGGACTGCCAGGCCTCGACTATCGTCGCTCGCTGTCGCGCTACGGGCTGTCGCAGGTCACGGTTGTCTTCAAGGACGGAACGGATCTCTATTTCGCGCGCAATCTCGTCAATGAGCGACTGCAACAAGTGCGTGCTCGCTTGCCTGATGGTGTCGAACCCGCGATGGGTCCGATCGCAACAGGGCTTGGTGAAATCTACCAATACACGGTCGAAGCGGATGACAAGGCCCGTCAGGCCAATGGTCAGCCCTACGATTCGATGGCACTGCGCTCCTTGCAGGACTGGGTGATCCGCCCGCAGTTGCTGCAAGTCCCCGGCGTCACCGAGGTCAACAGCATCGGCGGATATGCCAAGCAGTTTCATGTGATGCCTGATCCCGCGCGGCTGCTCTCTTACGGCTTGAGCTTCGAGCAGGTCGCGGCTGCGGTGGAACGGAACAACGCCAACCAAGGCGCCGGCTACATCGAGCGGAACAAGGAGCAGCTCCTGGTTCGCATTCCCGGCCAGGTGACCGGAATCGAAGACCTGAAGCGCATCGTCGTGGCGACGCGAGGCAGCTTGCCGATCACGGTCGGCGATGTTGCAGAAGTCGCATTGGGCAAGGAACTGCGGACCGGTGCGGCGACTCGCGACGGCCATGAAACCGTGCTCGGCACCGCGGTCATGCTGGTTGGCGAGAACAGCCGGACGGTCGCCGCCGCCGTCGCCCAGAAGATCGAAAAGATCAACGACTCGTTGCCCAAAGGCGTGCGTGCGGTGCCGGCTTACGATCGCACCGTGCTGGTCGATAAAGCGATTGCGACTGTACAGAAAAATCTGCTCGAAGGTGCGCTGCTCGTCGTCGTGATTCTGTTCGGGTTGCTCGGCAATCTGCGCGCTGCGTTGTTGACGGCGGCGGTCATTCCGCTGGCGATGCTGATGACGATCACGGGTATGGTCGAAACCAAGGTTTCTGCAAACTTGATGAGTCTTGGCGCGCTCGACTTCGGGTTGATCGTGGATGGTGCCGTGATCATCGTCGAGAACTGCCTGCGCAGACTGTCTGAACGCAGTAACGAAGGCACGCTATCGCTTAGCGAGCGTTTCGACACCGTACGTGCGGCAACCACTGAAGTCATCCGACCGAGCCTGTTCGGCGTCTTCATTATCACGGCGGTGTACCTGCCGATCTTTGCGCTCGAAGGCGTCGAAGGAAAGATGTTCCACCCGATGGCGCAGACGGTTGTGATGGCACTAGTGGCCGCTTTGTTCCTGTCGGTCACGTTTGTACCGGCCGGTGTTGCGATGCTGTTCCGAGGCCCGGTGCGAGAAAAGCACAACATCGTGCTGTCGGCTGCCCGTCATGGTTACGAGCCTTTGCTTCGCTTCGCATTGAAAGCCCGCGTCGCGTTCCTGGCCGCAGCCATCGCACTCGTCTTGGTGTGCGGCTGGCTCTCGACTCGCATGGGGAGCGAATTCATTCCGAATCTCAACGAAGGCGATCTGTCGGCTCAGGCGCTCCGAATTCCGGCGACCGGCTTGACGCAGTCTCTCGAATTCCAGAAGCAGATCGAAAAGCGTCTCCTGGAATTCCCGGAAGTGCTCACGGCTTTTGCACGCACCGGTACGGCCGAAGTAGCTACCGATCCGATGCCGCAGAACATCTCCGATGCCTACGTGATGCTCAAGCCGATCGATCAGTGGCCGAATCCGAGCAAACTCAAATCGGAGCTGCAAACCGAGATGCAGGAGGCCTTGGAGAAGCTACCGGGCAACGCTTATGAAATGAGCCAGCCGATCCAGCTTCGCTTCAACGAACTGATCTCGGGTGTGCGATCGGATTTCGCCGTGAAGCTTTATGGCGACGATCTCGACGTGCTGCTGTCTTCCGGCAACAAGATCGCGGCGGTGGTGCGCGGTGTGACGGGCGCCGATGATGTGAAGGTCGAGCAGGTGTCCGGTTTGCCGGTGCTCTCGGTGGAGCCCAAGCGCGATTCGTTGGCTCGCTATGGCATCGCACTCGCCGATCTGCAATATGCGGTGTCGGCGGCCGTGGGTGGCAGAAACGTCGGTGAAGTATTCGAAGGCGATGCGCGCTACGACATCGTTCTGCGTCTGCCCGAGAGCCAGCGCGACGATCTCAAGGCCTTGGAGCGCCTGCCGATCTCACTGCCGGGTGGCGAAACCGTTCCACTGGCGGAAGTCGCGGAACTCAAGATCGCACCTGGTCCCAACCAGGTCAGCCGAGAGGATGGCAAGCGTCGCATCACGGTGACGGCGAACGTGCGCGGACGCGATCTCGGCAGCTTCGTCGCCGACGCACAAGCCGGGATCAAGCAGGTGCAGCTACAGCCCGGCTACTGGCTCGATTTCGGTGGCACCTTCGAGCAGTTGCAGTCCGCCAGCAAACGCCTGGCGATCGTCGTGCCGGTCACCTTGGTGCTGATTCTCGGCCTGCTCGTGCTGGCCTTCGGGAATCTCAAAGATGCGCTCGTGATCTTCTCGGGGGTTCCGCTGGCATTGACGGGCGGCGTGCTCGCGCTTTGGCTGCGTGACATTCCGCTCTCGATCTCGGCAGGCGTCGGGTTCATCGCTTTGTCCGGCGTGGCAGTGCTCAACGGACTGGTGATGGTGACCTTCATCCGCAGCCTGCGTGAGCAAGGAGAAGGTTTGGATCAGGCCATCATCGATGGCGCGTTGACTCGGCTTCGTCCTGTGCTGATGACGGCGCTCGTCGCATCGCTCGGCTTCGTTCCGATGGCCTTGAATACCGGCACGGGGGCTGAAGTGCAGCGTCCGCTCGCGACGGTCGTGATTGGCGGAATCCTGTCGTCGACGATCCTCACCTTGCTCGTGCTTCCGGGCCTGTATCGCATGGTGCATCGCCGCGAAGCCGATAAGCCGGCTGAGCCTGCGACGGCATGATCATGAACAGCGCGCCTACGTCAGAAAGCCGCGTGCAGCAGCGTCGTCGATTCTGGGCGACCCGCACGGTTTGTGTCGCCATCCTGGCGCTGTTCGCGCTGTCTCGTTCGGGGTGGCATCAGGTCGACAGCCTGGTGCCACATCTGCTGATGCAATTCGGCATCGTGCTCGCGGCTGTCGGAGCGATCGGGCGGATATGGAGCAGCAGCTATGCGGCGGGCAACAAGAACAGTGTTCTGCTCACGGTAGGGCCTTACTCGCTGGTGAGAAACCCGCTGTATGTTTCGAGCTACCTCGGCGGGCTCGGGATCGCGATCACGACGGAAACCCTCACCATTCCGATACTGCTGACGGTCTGGTTCGTTTGGTACTACCGGACAGTGGTTGCAGGCGAGGAACAGCATCTTCAGCAGCTGCATGGCAGTCGTTTCAAGACCTACATGAAAAGCGTGCCGCGCTTCATTCCGAGCAAACACGGCTTGCTGGAGCCGTATCGCTGGGAAATGAGCCCTCGCTCATTCCGACAATCATTGATTCAAGTGATCTGGTTCGTCGTGGCGGCCGTGGTGATCCATGGCCTCCACGACGTCCGGCTTGCCTTAGGCGAGCCGGCCTTACTCACGCTCTACTGAGGTTCCAATGAACAAATCAGAAAAGCATCGGAAGGATCGCAGTCGCCACAAGCAAACAATGCCTCCATCTCATCCCGCCTTTTGGGAACGCTTGAAGATGATGTTTGGCAGCACAGGCTTGCGCTATCTCGCTGGACTCTTTGCGGCCGCGATCTTTGGTGGCTTGATCGCAGGTGTCAGCACCTTGTTGGATCGCGAAACGCCGAAAGAGTCGGCGACGACGGTCGATGTCTACTACGTCCACAGCTGCCCCTGCGTCGGCAGCTGGATCGATTATTTGCAGTCCGCCGGATTGAAGGTACGAGCCTTCGAACCCGAGACACTCAATTCGATTCGCTATGCGATGAAGATTCCCAAGGGTGTTAACGGTTGCCACATCGGCCGATTCAAAGGCTTGTTCGTTGACGGACACGTCCCCAAGGACGCGCTGCTGTGGGCCGCGCAACAAGGCCCGAGCGTTCTGGGTATCGCAGCCATCAGCGAACCCTACAGCCAGCCGGAGCGGCATTTGTACGAGCAGAAGATTCGTGTCTATGGTGCCGACGGGGTTTGGCGCCCTTGGACGAAGTCGAGTGAGCAGCAGGGACCGGCGCGCGGGGCGTGATCGGTACGGAAGTGCGGCGCGGCTCAATGATGATGAGGAGAAGCAGACGATGAGTTCCAGCAAGGTTTCCAAGCAAGACGATAATCACGCCGATCACGACCACGGTCCAGACGGCGGGCAACACGACGAGCATGGCCACGGCGGAATATTCGGCGCGAACACCGAACTGGTGTTCGCCATTCTCTGCGGCCTGTTGCTCGCCATGGGCTACATCATCGAGAAGAGCGTGGTTGCCCTCCCGGAATGGAGCGCCCAGGCTTGTTACTGGGCGGCTTACTTCTTCGGCGGTTACTTCACCTTGCGCGAAGCCATCGAGAATCTGCTGAAACGCCGATTCGAGATCGACACGCTGATGCTGGTCGCCGCAATCGGTGCTGCATCGCTCGGAGCATGGGCCGAAGGTGCGCTGCTGCTGTTTCTTTTCAGCATCGGGCACTCGCTCGAAAACTATGCCATGGGCCGTGCAAAACGCGCGATCGAAGCCTTGGCAAAGCTCGCACCGGAGACTGCGACGGTTCGTCGCAATGGTCGCACGCTACTGATCCCCGCTGAGCAGTTGGTCGTTGGCGACACGGTCATCGTCAAACCCAACGAGCGATTGCCAGCTGACGGCTTCGTAGTGAAGGGAAACAGCAGCGTCAATCAGGCGCCGGTCACCGGCGAGAGCGTGCCGGTCGACAAACGGCCGGTCGACAACATCGACGGCGCGAGAGCCAACCCCAACACGCTCGATGCCGCGCATCGTGTTTTCGCCGGAACCTTGAATGGCAGTGGGGCGATCGAGATCGAGGTCACGCGCCCGGCAAGTGAAAGCGCTCTGGCCCGTGTCGTACAGATGGTGAGCCAGGCAGAAGCACAGAAGTCGCCTACACAGCGATTCACCGATCGGTTCGAACGCGTATTCGTTCCCGCCGTGCTCGTGCTTGCGGTGTTACTACTGTTTGCCTGGGTCGTCGTCGACGAGCCGTTTCGCGACAGCTTCTATCGTGCGATGGCCGTGCTGGTTGCAGCCAGCCCCTGTGCGCTGGCAATCGCGACTCCAAGCGCCGTGCTTTCGGGCGTGGCACGCGCCGCCCGCAGCGGTGTGCTGATCAAGGGCGGCGGGCCATTGGAATATCTCGGGTCGCTACAGGCCATCGCGTTCGACAAGACCGGCACGCTGACTGAAGGCCGCCCTCGGGTTACGGACGTTTATCCGGCACCGGGAATTCCAGAGCAGGAATTACTTGAGATCGTGATCGCCGTTGAAAGCCTCAGCGATCATCCACTGGCCGCGGCCATCGTTCGGGACGGGCGCGAACGATTAGGCAATGCGGGACAACTCGTGGCAACGGACCTTGAGAGCCTGATCGGTCGAGGCGTATCGGCACGCGTCAACGGACACCCCGTGCTGATCGGCAAGCCGGCGATGTTCGGCAGCGAAGGCGTGGCACCTTTATCCCCGCCATTACAGGACGCGGTTTCCAAGCTGCGGGATGGCGGACGTACGCTGATGGTGATCCGTCGCGGGGATCAGGATCTCGGTGCCATCGGACTGATGGACACCCCTCGTGCAACCGCCAAGGCGACGCTGAAAGAACTACGTGCGCTTGGGATCAAACGCATGATCATGATCTCGGGCGACAACGAAAAGGTTGCCACCGCCGTCGCACGCGAGATCGGGCTCGATGAGGCTTGGGGCGACCTGATGCCGGAAGACAAGGTCACCGCGATCAAGAAGCTGCGTGAAGAAGCACCGGTTGCGATGGTCGGAGATGGGGTCAACGATGCCCCTGCGATGGCCAATGCAACGGTTGGCATCGCAATGGGAGCCGCAGGATCGGATGTCGCCTTGGAAACTGCGGATGTTGCGCTGATGGCGGACGATCTCACCAAGCTCCCTTTCGCAGTGGGTTTGAGCCGCAGCACTCGGTCGATCATCCGCCAGAACGTCTTCGTGAGCTTGGGGGTGGTCGCGTTCCTCGTGCCCGCGACCATTCTCGGCTTGGGCATCGGCCCTGCCGTCATGCTCCATGAGGGCTCCACGCTGCTCGTCGTGTTCAATGCGCTGCGATTGCTGGCCTACGTGGAGCGAAAAGCGGTCGCGTAGCGATTGCAGCGGAGCCAGATCGTGACACGCAAACTGACGCTCCTGCTGATCGAGGACCATGTCGATATCGCGGCGAACGTCGGCGAATACCTGGAGCATCGTGGGCATACCGTTGATTACGCATCCAACGGATTCACCGGACTGCACCTCGCAACCGTCAATCGCTATGACGCATTGATTCTCGACATCGGCCTGCCAGGAATAGATGGAATTGCGCTCTGCCGCAGGCTACGAACCGACGCATTGAACCCGGTGCCCATTTTGATTCTGACCGCGCGGGATACGGTGAGAGACAAGCTCCACGGATTCGAAGTCGGAGCGGACGATTACTTGACCAAACCGTTCGCTCCCGCTGAGCTACTTGCGCGCTTGCAGTCCCTGGTTCGTCGCGCATCAGGCGCAACCTTGGGGCAGGTACTGCGAGTCGCTGATTTATCACTGCAACCAGACACCTTGATCGCCCGGCGTGGAGATCGCCGAATAGAGCTGACTCCCAGCGCGTTACGGCTGCTGGAACGTCTGATGCTCGCGAGCCCCAAGGTAGTTTTGAAAGCCGATATCGAAAGAGTGCTCTGGGGTGACGATCGGCCAGAGGGCGACGCCGCTCTGCGTGTCCATATCCACGCGCTGCGTTCCGCCATCGATCAAGGCGAACGCATTCCGCTGCTCCATACGGTCCGCGGTCTGGGCTATCGGCTTGCGGTGGACGATGATTTATAGACCTTCGCTCAAGACGCGTTTCGTCGCAGCGCTACTAGGTCTTGTCCTGATCGTATGCGCCGGCTTTTCCTATGCGGTCCATGAATTCATCGGTGTTCTCGAACAACAGCTGATGGAGCAAGCAGTCAAGCGCGAGCTTCACGAAATGGCCGATAACGTGCGAGCTGGCCGAATGGGAACGCTTCCGCACATGTATGGCATGCGTGGCATTCTCTGGCATATCGGAGAACCACTTCCTGCACCGCTGCCGTCGGCTGTTGCGCTGTGGCCCAACAACAGCTTCAAAGAAATCACGATCGAGCGGCGCAAGTTCTACGTTGGTCGCGAAGACGTTGGTCGTACCGCAGTCTGGGTCATGTTGGACATGACGCAGATCGAAACCTTGAAGGCACGGCTGATCAATATCGCCTATACCGCTATTGCGACCGCCATTGGCGCAGCGATTCTGCTCGGGCTCCTGCTGTCTTGGATCGTCGTCGCTCCGCTACGCAGGTTGGCATTACAAGTTGCAGCTCTCAGACCTGAAGGAAAGCGCATCGTCCTGAAAGATCGATTCGCCGATCCCGAGATTCGGCTCATTGCCGATTCGGTCGATCGCTATCAGGAGCGGATAGAGCGGTTCGTCACCCGCGAGCGCGACTTCACCAGCGACGCGAGTCACGAGTTACGCAATCCGTTGGCGGTCGTTGCGAGTGCGCTTCCAATGCTTCGTGAAGAACCAACTCTGAGCGATGCCGGCCAGGATCGTCTACAGAGGATCGAGCGCGCGACGACCCAGATGAAAGTGTTGCTCGATGCCTTGCTATTCCTCGCACGCGAAGACGGCGGGCACGCTTTTGAACTATGCGCGTTGGACAATGAGGTTTGGGAACTGGTCGAACAATGGCGAGACGCGGCAACGATCAAGGGCGTATCACTGACCTGTGAGATCACGCACTCGCTTCTGATTGAAGCACCACCCGGCATGGTGGCCTGCGTCGTCGGCAATCTGCTGTCCAACGCGATACGACACACCCACCAAGGAAGTGTGCACGTCACGGTCAATCGCGACGGTGTATCGGTAGAGGACAGCGGAGACGGCATCGCGCCCGAAGAGATCGAACGGATATTTCGTCGCGGCTACAGCGGCACGCAGGGTAGCGGGATCGGCATCGGCCTCTATCTGGTGGGACGCATCTGCGAGCGGCTCGACTGGAAGATTCAGGTCGCCTCGGTTAGAACCGGTGGAAGTCGTTTCGCACTGTCCTTTCAGCCGAAGAAACTAACGAAAAGATAACGCGTGGCTAACGCGGCGCTGAGGTGACAGCGCCGATGATATGGCATGCGCGATTTCATTCTGTACTCCGGCTCAGGCGTCGTCGGGACAGCGATTCACTACGCCGTTTTCCTGGCTCTCCTGCACTCGGCCACTGCGCATCAGGGAATCGTTGACGCGTCTCGGCTGGTGCTTCTCTCGACAGTCGCGGCCCTGACTGGGGCGCTCGTCAATTACCTGCTGAATGCCAGTTGGATGTCATCACGTCCGGTGCGACACCGGCGTAGCGCCCCACGCTTTGCGCTTGTGGCTGCGACCGGATGGGGAGTCAACGCAGCGGTCGTCGCGAGCGCCGCACATCTCGGCATGGCAGCTCTGTTTGCGCAACTTCTAGCGACCGCCAGCGTTTTGGCTGTCGGCTTCCTTCTCAATCGGTACTGGACTTTCGCATGACTCACTCGGTGACTCGAATCCATCGGCATGGCGCGAGCCTCGACACCTTGAGTGTGGTCGTTCCTGTGCATAACGAGTCGGCTGTTCTTGGCGAATTCCATCGCCAATTGGTGATTGCCCTCGAACAGGTTCCGCTTCTCGCAGAGATTATCTACGTCGACGACGGAAGTGAGGACGAGTCACCTCGGTTGCTGCGGCAAATCCGCTTGGGCGACACCCGCGTCGCAGTCCTCGAACTATCGCGAAACTTCGGCAAGGAAGCCGCCATGACTGCCGGATTGGATCATGCGAGCGGTGACGCGGTGGTGATCATCGATGCAGATTTGCAGGACCCGCCACAACTGATTCCCCAAATGGTGGAAGCATGGAGAGATGGCTTCGACATCGTGACAGCGCGGCGATCCAGCCGCGCTGGCGAAAGCCTTTTTAAGAAGCTCTCCAGCAAGTTGTTCTATCGAGTCCTTGCTGCGACATCGGATGTTCCCATCGCGATCGATGTCGGAGACTTTCGGCTGATGAGCCGTCGCGTCGTCGATGCGCTGAAACAGCTTCCCGAACGAAATCGTTGCATGAAAGGGCTGTTCGCATGGGTGGGCTTCACGCAGAAGGAGCTGAGCTATGAACGCGCGGCCCGACATGCGGGGACATCGAAATGGGGGTTCTGGGAGCTGCTCCATCTGGCTTTCGACGGACTGACCGCTTTCACCTGGGCACCGCTGCGCATCGCCACGCTGCTGGGTCTTTTAGTTGCTGTTGGTGCATTGGTCATGGGCGGCTTCATTGCAGTCCGAACAGTGCTATTTGGCGATCCTGTGCCGGGATATCCGTCGCTGATCTGCGTGGTGCTCTTTCTCGGGGGAATGCAGTTGCTCGCAACCGGCATCCAAGGTGAGTACCTGGGACGCTTGTTTATCGAGTCAAAGCAGCGCCCCAACTATCTGCTCAAGAATCTACAACCGGCGAGCGATCTCTCATATTCACCGCATGTGAGCAAAGGGCGATGATGCTGATTCGTCTGTTTCGTGAGGCGCGCTGGACGACAAGTGCGCTGTTGGTGATCCTGCTGCTTCGCCTTCTGAGTCTCGGCGCCTATCCGTTGACGGACACGACCGAGGCGCGTTACGGCGAAATGGTACGCAAGATGGTTGAGCTTGGAGACTGGGTGACTCCGTGGTTCGACTATGGGGTTCCGTTCTGGGGAAAGCCGCCGCTGGCATTCTGGTTGTCAGCCGCATCCGCGTCGGTGCTGGGGGTCAACGAGTTTTCGCTGCGCTTACCCAGTTACTTGTTGGGCCTTGGCATGCTGGGACTCGTCGGGCGACTAGCGTGGCAACACGGTGGGCCTGCACGCTCAGCTCTGGCGATGTTGGTGTTGGCATCGAGTGTTTTGTTCTTCGTTTGCAGCGGTGCCGTTTTGACGGACACCGCCTTGGCTTTTTCAGTAACGCTCGCAATGACCGCGTACTGGCTTGGCGTTGTCTCTCCATCGAGACATTCTGGGCGATGGCGCATGGTTTTCTTCGGCGCATTGGGGCTTGGCCTGCTCGCGAAAGGACCCGTCGGATTGGTCTTGAGCGCAGCGCCGATCCTGTTTTGGGCTGTTCCCTACGAGTACCTACGAGCTTCGCTGCGTTGCATGCCGTGGATAGCAGGGTTGTTGACGATGTCGACGATCGCCATTCCTTGGTATCTCCTTGCAGAGCACCGAACACCCGGATTCCTCCAATACTTCCTTGTCGGCGAGAACTTTCTGCGCTTCGTCGATCCGCTTTGGTCAGGCGACCGATATGGCAGTGTGCACGACGCCCCGCATGGCTACATCTGGTTGCTGTGGGTTGCGTCGATCCTGCCTTGGAGCGTTGTGCTTCCGGTGATCTGGTTCACAACGCGGCGTAGTGTCTTGGGAATGTCGAGTAACCGGCACCAGCCTGCATGGAACGCATATCTTCTCTGCTTCGCGTTGGCCCCATGTCTGTTTTTCACACTCGCAGGGAGTGTGCTACCCACCTATGTCCTGCCTGCATTGCCTACATTTGCTTTGTGGACCGCCAATCAAATTTTCGCATACGGCTCTTCAACGGTGCTGCGGCGAACTGCGATATCAGCAGCGATATTGCCGGCAATTTTCGTCGGCTTGCTCCCAGTTCTGAACACGAACGTGGCCGCAGATAAATCTCAGTACCAGCTTCTGACCGCTCTGCCTGTGAATGCAGACGTCGTCTATTTTCCTAAGCGTCCGTTCTCGGCACAGTTTTATTCGAATGGGCATGCCATCAGTGCGGCCTCGATCGATGATCTTCAACTCATCGTGTCGAAGAAGCCTGGCGTCTACATCGCCATATCGACGCAGCAATCGCTCCCAGAAGAACTGAAATCCGGGTATCAGATGATCATGGTAGCGGGGGCAAAGCGAGAGTACGCACTTTGGAGGCCCGCACAGTGATTGATCGGCGACAAGTGTCCCCGTGCTTCATAAGCTGTAGAAGAGGGGGCATCTAAGAATCTGATCGATTCGGTAGCACAGTCTAAAAAATACGGACTAGTCTTCTTGGCGGCAGATTTCTCTTGGCAGATGGCCAGCTAGACGACGGTATTTCGGCTTTCAGAGTGCATTGAGCCAACGTGGAAGCGCAGAGCAGTGATTGGCTCGCGAGTCTCTTTCCACCCTCATGAGTCAGCGAGCCGTCAGAGACTTTCAATCACCGTCAGATCGCCAAAGCGCACTGTTGGTGAAGTCGAGTCTAAACTCGGAGATGTCCAGCCTGGAGAATCAAGTCCGGATAGTGTGCAGTGGAGGGGAAAATCGCGCTCATGCTGTTTTCCTCAATCAATGCATGCATCGCGATTTTAAATGGATCACCGGAGCGATGATGTAGCAGCTCCTGACTAGCAATATTGGCAGGATGCATGCGACTAACGCGAACATAAGCTGCAATGGCCGTAAATACATCGTTTGCATGTTCCGACCTTCCGTCTCGGTACTGGACACTGGGGAACCTAATTCGCAGCCGGCGCAACTCGTCTACTGCCTCCTGCGATCCGTATCCTTCTCTCGTTGCGAGATCGAAGCAGAGAGGAGTTTTGATCCGCATCGCGCAGAGCATGTAAAGCCAAAAAACGTGTATGACATAGCGGGAATTCAGTGACGCGATTACGGCTCTGGCCATCGTATGCATTCGCTCCTGATCTCGAAGGTCAAGCTTCAGTGCATCAGCTACAACGGATATTTCGTGAACCGGATCCTTGGTTTCGGACATCCAGCACAGAATTTTTCGCTCTGAAAAGTGATTTCGGCGGTCCAAAAGAATTCTTGTGAAGCTCCGATTGTCTGGAGGAGGTAGCGCGGCCTCGAGGTCAAAGAATCGTCTCAAATACGATCTTCCGTCGAAGCCCTGCCCGTACACAGCTTTTACAGACTCGCCCAACTGGTCCGTATTTGTGGCCACAATGAAAACGACATTGGGAACTCCGAAGACGTGCTTAATTCCTTCGAGCAGCGAGATCGCAAATGAGGGACGGCAGCGATCCAGCTCATCGATAAAAACAAACATTGGCAAATTCACATCCGTATTTTTGCCAATGAACTTCAGTGTTCGGATCAGTTCTGCCTTGAAGGCCTCAACGGCCTCTATTCGCGACTCGGATTCGCCAAGAACTTTTTCGAAAATTGCATCCAGTGTGGAGTCCAGCTCTGCTGCACTTTCGCTGCCCCCCTCTGCATTAGCCCCTCCTTCGACAAAGCTATCCGCCAACTCGTCCAGGGCAACGCCGGTTAACTTCTTGGTGACTCCGGCAAGTAATACTTTGCCTGCCGGTAGCACAGCCCTCCGTAGAGTTTTGACAAGCGGCTTCGTGACTTCCATCGCTTTCCGCCGACTGTCTTTGCCGTCGTCAGCCTTGGCGCACTGCTCCTCTAGCTCTCGTTTGATAGCGGCCATCAGCAGCGTCGTCGCTTCATCTCCAAGATCGTGTTTCCACGCGTCGAAAGATACGACGGCGTGATTGGCCCTTCGGAGATCCTGTGACCATCTGTCGATAAAGAATGACTTGCCGGCTCCCCACGGAGCATCCAGCGCCAAGGTTAGGCCTTGCTCCTCGTTGGGCGGGGATCGGTTTACAAGAAAATTGGTGAGGAATGCCGCGTACTTTTCGCGCTCGAGAACATCTTCGGACCAAGAAAGGACCCTCGCTCTGCTTGAGTCAGACACTGCATTCCCCTTGCTCATCGACAATGCTGAAGCATGCCAAAAACGCGAAACTCCCGAGCAGACCTCATTGCCCAGAACGCATCGCTGGATCCCAGCGCAGCCCTGGTAGGGTGCCGATGACTGCGTCGATAGGCCCCGGAGGCGGCCGAAGTGACGGCGAAACTCATTTGAGTTTGGGCATGGCTAACGAACCCACGAGAAAGCAGCTCTATCAGAAAAAGAACTGAATTTCGGATGCATGCTCCAGCGCCCGTCCAGCGTAAGTGCGAGCTCCTCCCATCTTTATCCTCATCTACATCGTTATCGGCGAAACCTATTACTTCTTGCGTTCGCCTGGAGAATAATCGGACGGCTTTTTATTCGATGAATATCTCGTGGGGGGCTTGTGAATTGGTTTGACCTTGACCGGCAGTATTTCGAATGGCGTTCGGGTGAATTCACTGATCTGCCGCTGTTGCGAATGTCGAAGTCTAGGCTCGGATGGGCCGACCTCCTGCTACGTCGGCGGGTGGTCTTGCTGGCTGAAGGTGGCAGCGGTAAGTCCAGGGAAGTAAGGGCGCGTGCGCAGCTACTTCAGCAGGCGGGTAAGTTTGCCGTCGTGGCCACAATCCTGGACGTTGACAAGGCAGGCAGCCTCGAAGGCGCGCTTCGCTCTGCAGAGCGCGCAAGCTTGGATGCTTGGCGCAGCTCGGAAGACGATGGCTGGTTCTTCCTCGACTCCATCGATGAAGCAAAGCGTGGGGCGGTTCGCTTTCAGCGTGTTGCAGGTCTGGTTGCTGATGCAATCAAGGGGCACGAAGGACGTGCCCATGTGATGTTTACAGGGCGGCCCGCCGACTGGGAGACCCGGGCTGACCTTGAAAGCTTACTTTCAGAGCTGCCGATTCCCCCACCACCTTCGACGGTTCCCGCTCCCGATCCGAACGAGCTGCTAGTTAACATTATCCGTCGGAGGCGAGCTGAGCCACCTGCTCCACAAGAGCAACACCTGGTGGTCGTGATGGCGCCTCTCGATACGCCTCGAATTGAGAAGTACGCCACTTCCCACGGGGTCCAGGATCCCGCAGGACTGATGCAGGCCATTTCGGATCGAGATCTTGCCAGCCTTGCTGGTCGCCCTCTCGACTTGCACTGGATCGCGGACTTCTGGAAAAGCCATCGCCGACTCGGCACGCTAAGAGAGATGCTTCACAGAAGTCTTACGGAGCGCCTGACGGAGCGGCGACCCGGAGCTGCCGCCGGCGATGCATTGACCGAAGCGGCTGGCCTTGAAGGTCTTGAGCGAATCGGCGCCGCGCTTGTATTTGCACACAAGCGCGGCTTGCAGATTCCCGACTCAGATGATGCCGGCGAATTATTGGCAGATAGCGCCGACCTGGTCGCAATTCTTCCAGATTGGACCGGTGACAATCGCAGCGCTCTTCTGCGTCGTGCCGTGTTTGAGCCCGGCCCCCTCGGGACGGTGCAGCTACATAGCGACAACAACGGCGATGTCCGCGCCTACTTAACATCGCGCTGGCTGCATCGTCTGCGAACACAGTCCAACCTCTCGTTGAGCCACCTTCTGGATCTGCTATTCGCTACAACTTACGGAGTTCGTTTTGTTCGGCCCGCGCTTAAAGGGGCCGCGGCATGGCTTGCGGTCCTCGATGACGCAGTCGCTTCGGAAATGATCGCGCACGCGCCGAATTTGCTATTGACCATGGGAGACCCCGAGAGCCTTTCGGTGCCTGTCAGAAAGCGAGCGCTGGAAGCAGTTTGCAACAGCATTGCGGCCGCTCCCGACCTGCACAGCGGACAATTGGACGAAGATGGGCTCAAGCGATTTATCAGCACCGAGTTGATTCCAACCTTGAGGACTCTCTGGAGTCAGCATGCAGGCTGCGCCGAGGTGAGGACATTGCTCACGCGTCTGATCTGGCTTGGGAAGTTGAAGGTTTGCGTCGATTTAGCTGAATCGGTTTTATCTGATCGGAACGAAGTGCCGATTGTTCAGCGTTCCTGGGCAGCGCGTGTAATCGGCCACCTAGGAGATGATCAACAGCGGAGAGCTCTGGCCAATACGATCTGCGACTCACCCGAGCAACTCCATTTGTCGATTGTTTGGGAATTGGTCGTTAGCCTATTTCCGTCGATTTTGAGCCTGGACGAAGTGATCGCGCTGATCGAGAAGCTCGACAGCACGGAGGACGAACTGGCAAGCATGTTTGAGACGGGCGGAGTCGAACTGGTTGCCAAGATGCAAAATGCCGAAACCCTGGGCAGGTATCTGGGGGCGGTGCTAAACATTCTTGGTGGAGTATCTGGAGGTTTCGGTCACGAGCCCGACTTGCGAGAAGAGCGCTACGCGCCAAGCATCACGTCCGGCGCTCTTCGCTTGTTGCAAGTGTCTGCGAAGGATGTAGCCCCCAGCGCTGCTATCGATGCGGTCCTGCGACTTGGAGAGAGTAACTACTCGCAGAGCGGTAATGGCGCTCCGATTACCAAAGAGCTGCATCGGTCTTCCGAACGTCGTCGTGCTGCTTTCTGGCAAGCAGCGAACTGCTTCCGCGGTAACCCGCATCTTCAAGGTGGAGTCGTAACTCGAGATTGGGAAATGCGGATGCTTGGTTACGATCCGGGCATCGTTGAAGAAGATCTCGATTGGCTGCTGTCGGATGTTAAGCAACATGCTGATGAGAATAATCGGCGCCTTGCGTTGAATACGTTGTTGATGCTGTGGCGCGCGCTGGACTCTTCCGAAGGCGTGATGCAGAAAATCGAGTCCGCTGTAGACGGAGACGCTACTATGATGGCGGAGCTTCTCGAGGGGCGAAAGCCACAGAAGCCTAATCCCGAAATCATCAGGATGGAACAGCAGTCACTCGCTTCCGAGCGGCGTAACGCAGCTCAATTGGCCGCTCGCGATCGCCATTGGATCGACTTCATCGCGAGCCTGAAAGCCAAGCCGGAAGATCTTCGATCACCGCGCCCCACAACTGAAAATGGTGTCGATTCTAGGCTGTTCCATTTGTGGGAATTGCTAAGAGGCGTGCACGAATCAAAGCATCGCTACTCACTCGATTCCTTGGGAGCCTTGGGTGATCTTCTGGGGCCTGAACTCTCGGCTGCTTTTGTCTCAGGCCTCGGAATGCATTGGCGGCAATGGCAACCCAAACTGGATAGCCAAAAACAGCCTGACCAGCGAAATACGGCGAGTGCTCATGATCTTATGGGCATCGCTGGATTGTCGTTGGAGGCGGCCAGCGATAAAGATTGGGCGGCAAAACTGTCACCGGAAGAGGCTATTCGTGCTGCCGAATACTCAACTCTCGAGATCAATGGCCTGCCACAATGGCTGGCTGAACTTTCCAAGCGCCATCCCGGGGCAGTTTGCGAAGTTTATTGCCGCGAGATTCGCGCGGAGTTGAGCGAGGCATCGAATGTGGAACAATTCGGAGTTCTTCATGATGCGAGTCGCGCAGACGTAACATTGCATTGGCTCATCGCGCCGGGGCTAATTGGTGAATTGGCTGCACGCGATGAGATTGCGCTGCCAGCGCTGAAAGCGATTTTGTCCATCCTGCTGAGCGCGGCCAACGACGATGCCGTCTTGCGGGAATCTCTAGCAGAGATTGCGCTGCGACGGTTCCATGAGCACGGGCACAGTGAGACCGCAGCTGCATATCTGTCCATTCTCTTTACGCTGGATCCACAGGCTTCGACACAGGCGCTCGCGGACAAGCTTTCGACGTTGGCGAATGATGCTGAGCGAGGAGCGTTCCTGATTGCTTTGCTACCGCGGATTGTGGGAAGCCGATGGCGATCTGGTAATGAAGGCGTGGCGCTCCCATTCGAAAGCCTCGTGCAGATGGTTTGTATAGCCTATGACACGTTAAATCCGAAAGATGATCCCAATCATAGTGGCGTTTACTCTCCCTCCGCGCTTGACCATGCGGTCGACTCTCGTGACCTTGCACTGACTCTGCTGTCGGAAACACCTGGTCGAGCAACCTTTGAAGCGCTTCGCGGCCTTTCTGAGCGTGAAAATTTTCCCTTGCCGGCAGTGGTTTTGCACCGAATGTCACTTGAGCGCGCGGAGAAAGACTCAGATCAAGAGGCTTGGCCGCTGTCCGAAGTTTATGAGTTCGAGCGCAGCCGGTACTTCGCACCTCGGACAACGAGAGGGCTGCAAGATCTAGCAGCCAACCGAGTTCGGGATATTCAGCACGACCTGCTACACGCCGACTTCGCACAGGGGCAAGTTGTTTGTGACCTGCCGAATGAAAAAGCAGTCCAGCTCTGGGTCGCAGACCGATTCGAGAGCGTGGCGAATCGTAGCTACTCGGTTGAGCGAGAGTCGCATGTCGCGAGCGAGAAGGAGCCAGATATCCGGCTTCGCTCGCGAGAATCAGACGCAACCCTACCTATTGAAATAAAAATCGCTGAGAGCTGGTCGTTTTCGCAACTGGAGACCGCTCTAGTTACTCAGCTATGCGGACAGTATCTGCGGCACGACAGCGCCAGACACGGTGTACTGTTGCTAGTGCATCAGGATGCGAGGTCACTTGGCTGGAAGAGGCCAGGAAGCAATGAGTATCTATCGTTTCAGCAGTTGGTCGATGAATTGACCAAGATTGCAGCGAAGCTAGCATCGAGCGACCCCTTGGCAGTGCAGCCGATCGTGGCGACGCTAGACGTGTCTCACTACAAGAGATCGGCACCCGTTGTAAATCCACCCGAGTGACGCCCTGCTGATTTGACTGCGCTATGGAGCCGCCGGTAGCTCCGTGGCGCTCTGTCCCCGTCCAATCAACGTGTATAGATTTTGGAGTGACTTCAGCAAGGTGCGATTCCCGAATCGATTCTCCCGATCGAGCAAAACAGCTGACATACCGAACGCTATTGGCCCGTCAACATCGGCCTCTGGCGTATCGCCGACGAAAAGGATCGCATCCGCAGAAACCCCTAGCTGATCCGTGCAATGGCGATAGATCTCACGAGAAGGTTTGACCGCTCCGACCTCATAGCTAAGGGCGTAGCAATCCAAGTCGGGAAGCAGAAACCTGATAGGCAAGCCGTACGGCGCTGCCAGATTCGAGCACACTCCGATTTTCAGCCCGCTCGCCCTAAGTGCGTCTAGCGTTGGAATCACGTCCTCATACAAGCGAATGTTGGCCAACTCGTGAAACAGATCGCGCTCAAGATCAGCAAGTAGGTTTGCCGGAACTTCATATCCGACCTCAGACGCGAAGCCTGCTAATCCAAGGTTATTCTCCATCATGATGTAGCGATCGTTCGCGTCATATTGAACCGCCCCGGAAAACTCGGAGGCTCCATAACTTGAGAGAATGGAGCCATGGCAAGAGTATCGAAGTATTCCCCGGAGATGCAGGAGCGGGCGGTTCGGCTGGTGCTGGAGCATCAGTCGGAGCATGACTCGCAGTGGG
>QFCS01001103.1_pt1 | contig 164922 bp, 154 predicted proteins | sample 3576561 | NCBI WGS metagenome assembly QFCS01 | reverse complement strand
TTCACCTTCCGCACAAACAACCCCACCGAGAGAGTCTAAATCGCTGTCATTAGTGCCCCGAACGGACACCAACATCCCCGGAAAATCAACGATCTCAGGCCACAGAAGACCAAAACACGAGAAAGTGGCACGAGTCAGGTCCGATCCTCGGCTCAGCGGCCGCCCGGCGGATCTGTGCACATCCGCCGCGTCCGGCCCGCGGGGGAGGAGCCTCCACGGCGCCGCGATCTCGTCCCCGGCGCCCGTCCCCTCCCGCCGAGTGTCCACGACGCGCGGGAGGGCGCCGTGCCGCGTCAGCGTGTCGTGGACACTCGGCGAGAGAGGGGGAAGGGGCCCGTCAGGCGAGGACGGTGCGCAGCGATGTGGTGCGGCGGCCGACGACGGCCACGATCGTGGCCACGAACGCCAGACCGGCCCAAACCAGCATGCCGGCGACGCCCGCGCCGATGCCTCCGGCGGGGGTGAGGGCGGCCAGGAGCGCGTTGTACGCGGGCGCGGTCGGCATGAGCGTCGCCACGGATGCCAGAACCCCCGGCACCGTCGAGACCACGCCCGTCGCGATCGCCAGCACGCCGATCAGCCCCGCGATCCACCGGCCCGCGCCGCCGAACACGGCCACGAGCGCCTGGTTGACCGCCGCGAAGGCGACGCCCGCCACCACCGCCAGCGCCGCGAACATCGACCAATCGGCCCAGTCGTAGCCGGCCGCCCACTGCACGACGATGGCAACCAGGAGTCCCTGCGTCGCGCCGATACCCGCTGCCGGAGCGAGGCTCCGCAGTGCCAGGAGGGCCGACGGCCGACGCGAGCTCAGTGCGTGACGCGGCACCGCCTGCAGGGCGATGAACGAACCGAGACCGCCGAACCAGAGGGCGAGCATCGTCAGCAGCGGAATCGCCGACGCGCCGAAGAGCGACGTGCCGATCCCTTCCGCCGACACCGGATCGGCGACCACGGTCGCGAGATCCTTCGCCTGACGGTCGGTGTAGGACGGGATCGAGGTGGCGGCGGTGTCGAGGCCCTCGGCGAGATCTCCGGTTCCGTCGGCCAGCTTCTCGATGCCGCCCGCGAGGTCGTCGGCGCCGTCGGCGGCCGATCCCGCGCCGTCGGCCAGTTCCGAGGCGCCCGAGGCGAACCGGCCCGCGCCGGATGCCAGTTGCTGCGCGCCGTCGGCGAGCTCGCCGGTTCCGTCGGCCAGCGCCCCCGCGCCACCTGCCAGTTGCTGCGCGCCCCCGGCGAGCTCGCCGGCGCCCCCGGCCAGCGCCCCCGCTCCGTCCGAGAGCTGGGACACCCCGCCCGCGACCTGTCCCGCAGCCGTACTCAACTCACCGGTGCCGTCCGCGAGGGCGTTCGCCCCGTCGGAGAGTGTTCCCGCAGCCGCGGCCAGGGTGGCGACCCCCGTCGCCGCCTCGCGGGCGCCCTGTGAGAGCGCGCCGAGGCCGCCCGCCAGCTGCTCCGCGCCGGCGGCGCTGGCCTGCAGGCCGTCCCGCACCTGCGCGCTGCCGTCGACGAGTCCCGAGACCCCGTCGGCGGCGGCCGACACGGCGGTGGACACCGACGCCGCGGTGGATGCAGCATCCTCGGCCTGCGCGAGGGCGTCGTCGATGCCGGCGCACAGCGCGTCGCTGCCGCCCTCTGCCGCGCAGTCGGCGGCCAGTTGACGCAGTGCCTCGGTGAGCTCTGTCACCTGACCGTCCAACCCGGTGGCCGCGCCGGAGGCTCCCTGCAGCGCCCCGCCGATCCCCTCGACACCGGTCGCGACACCCTCGGCACCGGTGGCCAGTTCGTCGAGTCCGCCGGCGAGTGTCTGCGCTGAATCCGCCGCCTGGTCTGCACCGTCGGCGAGTTCGCTGACACCGCCCGCCGCCTGATCCGCGCCGCCTGCCCATGCCCCGATGCCCTCGCCGAGCTGACCCACTCCGGTGGCCACGTCTCCGACGCCGCCGGCGATGAGCCCGGCGCCGTCGGAGAGGTCTGCCGCGCCGTCAGCCAGGCTCGCGGCTCCGGAGGAGATCCCTCCCGCTCCGTCGGCGATCCCGGCAGCACCCGATGCGACGCCGTCGGCGCCCGACGCCAGCTCACCGGCGCCCGAGGCCAGTCCGGCCGTTCCCGACGCGATTCCGTCTGCGCCGGTTCCGAGTTCGCGCGTACCGTCGGCCAACTGAGCGATGCCGTCGGCGAGCGAGACCGCGCCGTCGGCGGCGTCGCCCGCGCCGTCGGCGAGCTGGGAGGCGCCGTCGGCCGCATCACCGAGGTTGTCGCTGAGGGTCGTGAAACCGAGGAAGACGTTCTCCAGGTAGGTCGCCGACAGCTGGCTTCCCATCACCGAGGCGGCGGCCTGGGTGACCTGCGCGGTGATCGCGTCGTCGACGATCAGGCTGTCGGGCGAGGTCGTCACCTCGATCGTCGCCTTCTCGGGGGTGCCGCCCGACCCGTCCGAGGCGCCGGCGGTGGAGGTCGCCGCCGCCGAGAAGTTCTCGGGGATCGTGATCACCGCGTCGTAGGTGCCGTCGGCCAGTCCTTCGCGGGCGTCGTCGTCGTTGGAGATCGTCCAGTCGAGGTTGCTCGGCAGGTCGTCGGAGCCTTCGACCAGTCCCGCCGTGAGCTGGCGTCCGAGCGGCACCAGCTGGTCGTTCACCGTGACCGGCTCGTCGTTGTTGACGATGGCCGCCCGCATGCTGTCGAGGCGCTCGACCGGGTTGTAAAGGGCCGCGACGAGGATGCCGCCGATCACGACCGGGAGCAGGAGCACCCCGATCAGGGTGACCCAGGTCACCGGGCGACGCGTTCGTGCTCGTTCGAGAGGAAGAGTCATGAGGAGATCACCTGAGTTTCGGTCGCGCGCACGGTGTCGCCGGCGGCGAGGGTGAGAGAGGTCACGTCGGGGCGATGGGCATCGGCGAACAGATCGAGGGCCGGCCCGTCGCGGCGGGCCGACGCGACCACGGTCAGGGGTGACCCGGCGTCACCGCGGCGCTCCTTCAGGGAGACAGCAGCATCGCGCAGCAGCGCGGCTGCCTGGTCGCGCGCGGCTCCGGTGAGGGAGTCGAGCCCATCGACCGCGACGATGCGGGTGCCGCCGGCCAGCGCCCGGCGCAGCTCCCGCAGGGGATCGTCGGCGGCCTCGGGATCGTTCAACAGGGCGACGCCGACGTGGGCCCGCACCCAGGCCGCGCGTCCGGGGAGGAGGTGGCCGCCCACGCGCAGCAGACCTTCGGTGGGGGCGATGCGGCCGGCGATCATCAGGACGAACGCTCGCGCGGCGCGCGGGTCGGCTGAGGTGACCAGCAGCGTGCCGCCGTGGGTGAGACGGAAGTGGGCGTCGGCGAAGAGTGTGGTCGCGTCCTCGACATCCTCGTCGCCCTCGAGGTCGCGGAGGGCGACCGCCGAGCCCACGACCGGTGTGCTCGCGGCATCCTCGGGCCAGTGCGCCAGGGCGAGCTCCCGTTCGACGGCCTCGCCTTCGATGTCGAAGTGCGGCAGCAGTCGGTCGAGCCAGCGCGGCATCCACCACGCCTTCTCGCCCAGGAGCGCCATGACCGCGGGGACGAGCGTCATCCGTACGAGGAACGCGTCGACGGCGATGCCGACGGCAAGTCCCAGTGCGATCGGCTTGATCGAGGAGTCACCCTCGGGGACGAAGGCGGCGAAGACGGCGAACATGATCACCGCGGCGGCCGTGACGACGCGGGCGGATGCCGTGAATCCGCTGCGGACGGCACCGATCGCGGTCGCACGGTCGGCTCGGCCGCCCCGGGCTCGGCGGGTGTGCACATAGTCCTCCCGCATGCGGGAGACGAGGAACACCTGATAGTCCATCGCCAATCCGAACAGCACGCCCATGAGGATGATCGGCATGAAGCTGATGACCGGTCCGGTGCGGGTGACGTGCAGCAGGTCGGCCAGCCAGCCCCACTCGAAGACGGCGGCGACGACCCCGAACGATGCGGCGACCGACAGCAGGTAGCCGGCGGCGGCCTTGATCGGCACCCAGATCGAGCGGAACACGATCATGAGGAGGATCAGTGACAGTCCCACGACGAAGACGCCGAAGGGGAGCAGCGCCGCCCCGAGCCGGTCGGAGATGTCGATGCCGACGGCGGTGAAGCCGGTGACCTTCAGGTCGACGCCGTATTCGTCGAGGAGCCGGTCATGCTGTGCGCGGAGCTCGCGCACGAGGTCGGCGGTGGCCGGGTCGTCCGGTGCGGTGGTCGGAACGATCTGGATCAAGCCCGTGTCGGCGGTCTCGTTGGGGGTCGACAGGGCGACCTCCTTCACGCCGGGGATCTTCTCGACCTCTCGGGCCAGATCCTCCATGAGCCCCAGGGGGTCGGTGGAGGTCACGATCGTGCCCGTCATGATGAGCGGCCCGTTGGCACCGGGGCCGAAGTGCTCGGCGGTCAGGTCGTAGGCCTGACGCGCCTCGCTGGAGGTGGGCTGGACTCCCGCGTTCGGCAGGGCCAGATGCAGGCTCCCGGCGGGGATGGCCACGATGCCGAGCCCCACGACGACGGCCAGTGTCGTGACGACCGGTCGGCGGGTGACGGAGGTCACCCAGCGCTCGGCGAAGCCCCGCTTCGGACGCGCCGGCGTGGCAGCCGCCCTGGCAGAACGGCCACCCCGGGCACGGGGAGCCCGCCGTGGCCAGCCCGTGACCCGCCCCTTGGCGAATCCCAGAAGGGCCGGGGTGAGGGTGAGAGCGACGATGACGGCGATGGCGACGGCCCCGGCGGCGGCCACACCCATCGTGGTGAGGAAGGGGATGCCGGCGAAGCTCAGGCCGATCAGGGCGATGAGCACGGTCACGCCGGCGAAGACGACGGCCGAGCCGGCCGTCCCGGTCGCCCGGGCCGTGGACTCCTCGGGTTCGACGCCGCTGCGCACTTGATCCTGATGGCGGGCGACGATGAACAGCGCGTAGTCGATGCCGACGGCCAGCCCGAGCATGATCGCGAGCATGGGGGTGGTCGAGGAGACCGACGCGAAGGCGGTGGCGACGAAGATCAGCGCAATCGAGAGGATCACGCCGATGAGGGCACTGACGAGGGGGAACCAGGCCACCGCGAGGGAGCGGAACGTGACGATCAGCACGAAGAGGGCGATGAGCACACCGACGGCCTCGATGAGCGAGAGGGCGGGCACCGACGTGGAGAACAGGTCGCCACCGATCGCGACGCGGGAACCGTCCGGCATGGCGCTACGGGTCTCATCGGCCACCTGGGTGAGAGCGTCGGTGGTGGCCTCCGAGATGTCGGTGGCCTGCCCGTCGAACTGCAGTCGGATGATGGCGGCCCGTCCGTCGTCGGAGACGAGTCCGTCGACCATCTCGTCGAACGGGTTCGTCACCGCGAGCACTCCGTCGACGTTCTCGAACTCGTCGATCGCGTCCGCGATCACTCCCTTCACGGGAGCAGCATCCACCCGGTCTCCCTCGGGGGCGACCACCACGAGTTGCGCGCTCGTGCCGCTGGCCTGCGGGAAGGTGCGGTCGAGGAGTTGGATGCCTTCCTGGGCTTCGGTGCCCGGGATGGAGAAGGAGTTGTCGGTGCCCTTGATGAAGCCGGTCGCGAAGCCGACTCCGAGCGCTGTGCCCACGACTGCCAGCAGGAGCAGCCACGAGACCAGCACACGCCAGGGGTGACGGTAGGACCAGCGGCCGAGGGAGTAGAGCAGTGTCGACACGGGTGCTCCGCTTTCAGAGAGTCGTGAGAGGCTTCGGCGAGGAGATTCCGATACAGTCATGTATCGGATACACAGATGTATCGTAGTGTGAGATCGATGCGCAACCCTGTGTAAGAGGTGAAAGTATCGAGCTCGAGCCCATCAGCGACGAGAGGGGATCCCGTGAGCGACGACACCGGCCGTCCCGCCTCGCGACGGCGAGAACAGACGCGGGCGCGACTGCTCGACGCGGCGCACGAGGTCTTCGCCGAGGTGGGGATGGATGCCGCCTCCGTCGAGATGATCTGCGAGCGTGCGGGCTTCACCCGCGGTGCCTTCTACTCGAACTTCGAATCGAAGGACGAATTGTTCCTCTCGCTCGTGCGTCAGGTCGCCGAGGCGAAGCTCGAAGAGGTCGCCGGGCGCGTACGGGAGCTGGATCAGGCGTCGATCGCCGATCCGGCCGACCTCGTGCGCCAGGTGGTCGGCGCCTCGTTCGGTGAACGTATGGAGCCCCAGCTCATCAGTGAGATCCGCGCTCAAGCCTTGCGCGATCCCCGGCTGGGCGCTGCCTACCTGGCCTGGCAGGACGCCATGCGTGTGCGCATCGAGGGGATCATCGACTATGTCGTGGGTCGGTTCGGTCTGCGTCTGCGGATGCCGTCCGGCGAGGCAGCACAGTTGTTGATGGATGTCTCCGACGATACGTGCACGCGCGCGACGCTGGAGGGTCGCTCGCGCAGCGAGATCACGGAAGTGCTCAACGCCCGCCTCGGCCTGTTGGTGGCCGCGTTGGTGGATTCACCCGCCCAGGTCTGAGCCGGCCCGCACCAGGAGCGCGTAGCACCGCTCTACGCGCTCGCGCCACCACTGGGCGCGCTGCGGCGGGGCGGCGAGCTCGGCGAGGAGTGCCGTGTCGGGCGTGACCCGTGTGACCGGGAGCGCGCCGTCCCTCGGGAGGAGGGGCGTGGCCACGACGTCGCGGGCCAGGAGTGCGGCGGTGCCGAGGCCGCAGTCGAAATCTCGCGTGTCGAGCGAGGCGGCCAGCGCCACCCCCATCGACAGGCCGATGCTCGATTCGAGCGCACTGGAGACGACGACGGGAAGCCCGGCCTCCGCGACGATACGGCGCGCGCGCGGGATGCCGCCGAGGGGCTGGGCCTTGATGACCAGCAGATCGGCGGCCCCGGCCTGTGCCACCGCGAGGGGGTCGTCGGCCTTGCGGACGCTCTCGTCGGCGGCGATCGGGATGTCCCAGTCGGCGACCCGCCGGCGCAGCTGTGCGAGCTCGTCCACGGTCGCGCAGGGCTGCTCCGCGTACTCGAGGTCGAACTCGGCGAGCGCGTGGAGTGCGCGTTCGGCTTCGTCGACGTTCCACGCACCGTTCGCATCGATGCGCACCCGGCCCTCTGCGCCGAGGAGCTCGCGCGCGGCGCGAACGCGGGCGATGTCGTCGGCGAGGGTCTGGCCGGGCTCGGCGACCTTGATCTTCGCGGTGCGGCATCCGGGGAACAGGCCGAGCACCTCGCCCACTCGTGCGGCGGCGACGGCGGGCACCGTGGCGTTCACGCGGACGCGGTCGGTGAGGGCGGGTGGTGTCGGAGACCAGCCGAAGTCGAGGGCGGCGGCAAGCCACGCGGACGCCTCGGCGTCGTCGTACTCGAGGAAGGGTGAGAACTCGGTCCATCCTGCGGGCCCCTCCCACAGCACCAGCTCTCGGACGTCGACGCCACGGAACCGGGTGGTCAAGGGGAGCGCGACGACGTGTGCGGATGCCAGCAGGTCGGGCAGGCGAGGGAGGATCACGCTCTCATCCTGCCGCGCGGACGCGCATCTCGGTACGTCGTGAGCAGGCACGGTGATGTGTGCTTGACGATAGTGTGTGACACACAGTATCGTGTGGCGCATGGACGATCGACCCGACGCGGAGGCACGCGCCACCCACCTGCAGGAGCTACGCAGGGGCAGCGTGGTGCTGGCGTGCCTTCGGTTGTTGACGCAGCCCGGCTACGGATACGGACTGCTCGAAGACCTGCAGTCCCGGGGATTCGACACCGACGCCAACACGCTGTACCCCCTGCTGCGGCGGCTCGAGAAGCAGGGGCATCTCACCAGCGAGTGGAACACCGACGAAGCGCGACCGCGCAAGTTCTACCGCACATCCGACCACGGACGGGCTCTCGCCCGTGCGCTCACCGATGACTTCCGTGCGCTCGCGGCCGCGATCGCCGACCTTCCCGAGGAGGACTGACATGCACGCGACACCGCACCCCGACAGTGCCCGTCTCACGCGACGCTCTCGTCGCACCGCAGGCGCCGACCTGAGCGCCCGCTACATCCAGGCCGTCACGCGGACGATCCCCGAGACGCAGCGCGCCGACGTCGCCGCCGAGCTCGGGGCCTCGATCGCCGATCAGCTCGAGGCGCGCATCGCGAACGGAGAAGAGCCGGTCGATGCCGAGCGGGCGGTCTTGAGCGCCTTGGGCGACCCCGATGCGCTCGCGGCCGGCTACGTCGACCGCCCTCTCCACCTCATCGGCCCGCGCTACTACCTGGAGTGGTGGCGCCTGCTGAAGCTGCTGCTGTGGATCGTGCTGCCGCTGGCATCTCTCGGCATCGCGCTCGGACAGACGCTGTCGGGCGCTCCGCTGGGCACCATCATCGGCGCGTCGTTCTCGGGCACCCTCACCGTCGCGGTGCACCTGGCGTTCTGGACCACGCTCGTGTTCGTGATCATCGAACGCACCGACCGTGCGCGGGCGGGGAAACCCACAAGCTTCCGCTCGTGGAGCGTCGACGACCTGCCCGAGCAGCGACAGAGTGGGGCGAGCTTCGGCGACCTCGTTGCGAGCCTCGTCTTCTTCGTCGTGGCCGCCGCGGTCATCGTGTGGGACCAGCTGGTCGGCGCCGTCTACCTCAACGGGAGCTGGATCTCCTTCCTGCATCCGGATCTGTGGCCGTGGGCGATCGGCGGACTGCTGGCGGTGTTCGTCGTCGACGCGGTCGTGCAGATCATCCGCTATCTGCACGGACGCTGGACCTGGCCGCTCGCGGCGATCAACGCGGTGCTGAACCTCGTCGTGGTGGTTCCGGCGATCTGGCTGCTGTCGGAGGGGCGGCTGCTCAATCCGGAGTTCTGGCTGACCGTGATCGGCGATGACGGTGAGAAGGTGTTCGGCATCCTGTCGGTGCTCGCCGGTTTCGGCATCGTGGCCATCGCCGTCTGGGATGCCGTCGACGCCTTCCTCAAAGCCCGGCGCAGCAGCTGAAGGTCCCGCCCACCGGAGGTGAGAGGTCGCTCCGGCGTCACACGTCGTCGCAGGAGGAGCCCGGCGGCGGTGCCCGTGGGAGAATCGCCCGGTGACCTCGCCCGCTCGTTTCTCGCTCGACATCGACGCGGTCGCCAGGCCGCCGCGCTCCCGCGCCCTCCTCGACGCACTCGCCGAGCGGGTGGTCATCGCCGACGGTGCGATGGGGACGATGCTGCAGCGCTACGAGCCGAGCCTCGACGACTATCGCCAGCTGGAGGGATGCAACGAGATCCTCAACGTGACGCGGCCCGACCTGATCGCCCGTATCCACGATGACTATCTCGCGACCGGCATCGATGCCGTCGAGACCAACACCTTCGGCGCCAACTGGTCGAACCTGTCGGACTACGGAATCGACGACCGCATCCACGAGCTCGCGCTCGCGGGCGCGCGGATCGCCCGCGAGCGCGTCGAGGCTGCGGAGGCGGCGGACGGGCGCGTGCGCTGGGTGCTCGGTTCGATGGGGCCGGGGACCAAGCTCCCCTCCCTCGGGCACACGACCTATCGGCACCTCGTGGATACCTTCGCCCTCCAAGCCGAGGGGCTCATCGACGGCGGTGCCGATGCGTTCCTCATCGAGACCTCACAAGACCTCCTGCAGACCAAGGCGGCGGTCACGGCCTGCAAGCAGGCGATCATGCGACGCGAGACGCGACTGCCGATCTTCGTCGAGGTGACGGTGGAGACCACCGGCACGATGCTGATGGGGTCGGAGATCGGCGCCGCGCTGACCGCTCTCGCGCCGCTGGGGGTCGATGCCGTGGGGCTCAACTGTGCCACCGGCCCCGCCGAGATGAGTGAGCACCTGCGCCACCTCGCGCAGCACTCACCCGTGACGGTCGCGTGCATGCCCAACGCCGGGCTGCCCGTGCTCACCGCCGACGGCGCACACTACCCGCTGTCGCCGGACGAGCTGGCAACCGCCCACGAGCAGTTCGTGCGCGAGTTCGGTGTGGGGCTGGTCGGGGGGTGCTGTGGCACCACCCCCGAGCACATGGCGGCGGTGGTCGAGCGGCTCGCGCCGCTGCGCGAAGCACGCCGGGCACCGCGCGAGGTCACGGCGGAGCCGGGCGTGGCCTCCCTCTATCAGCACGTGCCCCTGCGTCAGGACACGTCCTATCTCGCGATCGGGGAGCGCACGAACGCCAACGGGTCGAAGGCGTTCCGCGAGGCGATGCTGGAGGGTCGGTGGGATGACTGCGTCGAGATCGCCCGCGGGCAGATCCGCGTCGGCGCGCACCTGCTCGATGTGTGTGTCGACTATGTCGGCCGCGACGGTGTCGCCGACATCCGCGAGGTGGTGTCGCGCTTCGCGTCGGCGTCGACCCTGCCCCTGGTGATCGACTCGACTGAGCCGGCGGTCATCCAGGCGGGGCTCGAGCTGATCGGCGGCCGACCGGTGGTCAACTCGGTCAACTACGAGGACGGCGACGGACCCACCTCGCGGTTCGGTCGCATCATGCCGCTCGTCAAGGAGCATGGTGCTGCGGTGATCGCGCTCACGATCGACGAGCAGGGCCAGGCGCGGACGGCGAAGGACAAGCTGCGCATCGCCTCGCGGTTGGTCGACGCCCTGATCGGGCAGTGGGGAATGAAGGTCGAGGACATCATCGTCGACTGCCTGACCTTCCCGATCGCGACCGGGCAGGAGGAGACCCGCCGCGACGCCATCGAGACGATTGAGGCCATCCGTGCCCTGGTGGCCAAGTACCCCGGCATCCACACGACCCTCGGCGTCTCGAACGTGTCGTTCGGACTCAACCCCGCCGCGCGCGCCGTGCTGAACTCGGTGTTCCTGCACGAGGCGACGCAGGCGGGGCTGGACTCCGGCATCATCGATGCGGCGAAGATCGTGCCGCTCGCCTCGATCGACGATGACCGTCGCGCCGTCGCGCTCGATCTCGTCTGGGATCGGCGCGAGTACGACGCCGACGGCAACCTCACCTACGACCCGCTCGCGGTGATGCTCGACCTGTTCGCAGGGGTCGATACCGCCGCCCTCCGCGATCAGCGCGCGGCGGAGCTGGCTGCCCTTCCCGTCGGGGAGCGCCTGGAGCGCCGCATCATCGACGGCGAGCTGAAAGGCCTGGAGGCCGATCTCGATCTCGCCCGCGCCGGGGGGCTGGCGCCATTGCAGATCATCAACGACCACCTGCTGGAGGGCATGAAGGTGGTGGGGGAGCGGTTCGGTTCGGGTCAGATGCAGTTGCCGTTCGTGCTGCAGTCGGCCGAAGTGATGAAGACGGCGGTCGCCCTGCTCGAGCCGCACATGGAGAAGTCCAGCGCCTCGGGCAAGGGGCGGATCGTCCTGGCGACCGTGCGCGGCGACGTGCACGACATCGGCAAGAACCTCGTCGACATCATCCTGACCAACAACGGGTATGACGTGATCAACCTCGGCATCAAGCAGCCGATCGCCGACATCATCGCCGCCGCCGAGGAGCACGATGCCGACATCATCGGCATGTCGGGGTTGCTCGTGAAGTCGACCGTGGTGATGAAGGAGAACCTCGAGGAGCTGCAGTCGCGGGGTCTCGCGCGGCGGTGGCCGGTGCTGCTCGGTGGCGCGGCGCTCACGCGAGCGTACGTGGAGGACGACCTGGCGGGACTCTTCGACGGCGAGGTGCGATACGCGAAGGACGCGTTCGAGGGTCTCGCGCTGATGGAGCCCCTGGTGCGTGTGGCCCGGGGAGAGAGTCCGGATGCCGTGGGGCTGCCGCCGCTGAAGAAACGCATCCACCGGGAGGGGTCGCTGTTGACCCTGACGGAGCCGGAAGCCATGCCCGCGCGGTCGGACGTGGCGGCGGACAACCCGGTGCCGGCGCCACCGTTCTGGGGAACGCGGATCGTCCGGGGTATCGCGCTCGCCGACTATGCCGCCTTCCTCGACGAACGTGCCACTTTCATGGGGCAGTGGGGGCTCAAGCCCGGACGCGGCGAGGGTGGGCTCACCTACGAACAACTGGTGGAGACCGAGGGGCGACCGCGGCTGCGGTACTGGCTCGACCGCATTCTCGCCGAGGGGATGCTCGATGCCTCGGTCGCGTACGGGTTCTTCCCGGTCGTCTCCGATGGTGATGACGTCGTCGTGCTCCACCACGGCGACGATCGCTCCGGGGTGATCGGGCAGGCGGGACTGCTCGCCCCCGACGGCGGCTCGGGTGGGGAGATCGGCCGAGAGCGGATGCGCTTCTCCTTCCCGCGCCAGCGTCGCGATCGCCACCTGTGCCTGGCGGACTTCGTCCGCTCGGGCGATTCGGGGATCGTCGACGTGCTGCCTGTGCAACTGGTCACCGCGGGCGCTCGCATCGATCAGGTGACCGCGAAGCTGTTCGCCGAAGACCGCTATCGCGACTACTACGAGCTCAACGGTCTCGTGATGCAGCTCACCGAAGCGCTCGCGGAGTTCTGGCACGCGCGCATCCGATCCGAGCTCGGCTTTGCCGCGGAAGACCCGACGGACGTCGCCGGGCTTTTCAAGCTCGACTACCGCGGCGCCCGATTCTCTCTGGGCTATCCGGCCTGTCCCGACATGGAGGATCGCCGCAAAGTCGTGGAGCTGCTCCGCCCCGAGCGCATGGGCGTGGAGCTCAGCGAAGAGCTGCAACTGCATCCGGAGCAGTCGACGGACGCGTTCGTGTTCCATCACCCCGAGGCGAAGTACTTCTCCGTCTAGGGTCAGGTCGGCGGCTGAGTGGACACGTCGCGAGAGAGATCGTGTCCGCGAAGGGTTACGCCGAGGGGCTGCGGCTCATCCACACGTTGGGGCCGGTGAGTTCGGCGAACCCGTACGCGCGGTAGAGCTCCTGCGCGTCGGCGGTGGCGAGCACGGTGCGTTTCAGGCCGAGGGTGTCGAGGTCGTCGACGACTCCGGCGATCAGCATCTTGCCGATCCCGTGGCCGCGCGCCGCCGTGTCGACGAAGACGTCGCACAGCCATCCGAATCCGACTCCGTCGGTGACGACACGGGCATAGGCGACCTGCGCGCCGTCGGCCGCGTAGACGCCGTAGTTGCGGGAGCCGTCGATCGCCGCGTCCTGGTGGGCGCGCGTTCGACCGCGTGCCCAGTAAGCCTCTTCGCTGAGCCAGCGGTGTACCCGGGCGCGATCGATACGTTCGGTGGCGGAAGAGAAGACGTACTCGTCGGAGGGGGAGTCCATTCCCCGACTGTAGGGCGCGGGCCCGACCGGGCTAAAACGGGGGTGGATCGTCGTCGCCGACGAACCGCACCGTAGGAGCAGGGCGGTCGGTGTAGGCCCGCCCTGCAGGGCTGCGCCACCGGAGTCGCCCGCGCCCGAGCTGTTCCACGCTCCACGCCGATCGGTGCTTGAGCACATGATGCCGACGGCACAGGTGGGCGAGGTTGTCGGTGTCGGTCGACCCTCCGTGAGCGTGGTCGATCGTGTGGTCGACGTCGCATCGCCGGGCCGGCTGCCGGCAGCCGACGAATCGGCAGTGCTCGTCGCGAGCTCGCAACAGGCGCCGAAGGTGCTCAGAGGGCCGGTAGCGGTCGACACTCAGCACCGATCCGTCGACCGGGCTGGTCATCACCCGATCCCATCCTGAGCTCGACCCCGCCAGATGCAGCGCCTGCTCGAGCGGGATGGGGCCGTACCCGGCGAGGATGCACGGCTCGGTCGAGGCGCCCGCCGCGGTCAGTACGGGAACCGTGACCTGCACGGTCGCGTCGACGCGGCCGAGTCCGACGCCGTGCCCGTGTGGAGCGCCCGACAGTAGGAGATCGGCGAGGATGTCGGCGCGGATCTCGTCGGTGCAGCGATCATCCGCGTCGATCGTGAACCGCTCGTCCGAGTCGTGGCCGGGTTCAGGGGCTCCGGAGGGTTCAGGGGCTCCGGCGGGTTCAGGGACGTTCCCGGCGCGCACCTCGCGCGCCATGCTCGTCAGACGGTCGTGGATGCCATGAGCCAGCACGGCCGGCAGGTCGGCGATCAGGCGGGCCATTCCGTCGTCGAGGTCGGTCACGGCGACCCTGCGGCGGTGCCGGGCGCGTTCATGGCGCGCCGCGAGGGGTTCGTGCTGCGCGTGCTCGGCGAGCCGTCGGGCAGCAGGGCGGAGTTCGGCCGCCGAGAGCTCGCGCGCCAGATCGACCGCGCGCTGTTCGAACCAGGCGCGGCCGGCAGCGTCGGTGATCGGTGTGCCGGCCTCCACGATCGCCGTCACGCGCCGTCGATCGATCGTTCCGTCGCGCCAGGCTGCCGCGGTGGCCGGATACAGCGTCGCGAGGGTGGCGGCGTCGTTCAGCTGCCACTGCACGGTGCGGTCGGACAGTCGCAGGGCCGCCCCCAGCTGCGCGGCGAGATCACGGAGCTCGAGATCGGCGGTGCGCGACGATGCGTGAGGAAGCGCCGCCGCCACCTCGAGCGCCCACGCGTGCGCCTCGGCGAACAGTGTCGACATCGCCGCCTCCGCCCGGGCCACTTCGCGCTGGGCCTCGACTGCGCGTCGAACGAACTCGTCGGCGCGCGTGACGTGTCGATCGAGCCCCGAAACGCCGCGCGATGAGGATGCACCCACGGACTCCTGCGCCCAGCCGTCGGGCTCGTCAGCCGGCGCGGCGGCGGAGTCGGGGCGCGTGGTCATGGCATCCATTCTCGCCGCCTTCGAGCGCAGATTCGAAGAAATATTCGAATCTGTGGACAACTCCTCATCGCTGCGAGGGGCGAGACGATCGCGAGCCGGGCGACACCACCAGAGGAGGGCCCCCGCCACCCTCGGCCCCCGCACCCTCGAAGGGATCGCCATGAACCGCCGTCTCGCTGCACGATCCGCCATCGCCCCCCTCATCGCTGTCGCTGGGGTCGCCGGCATCCTCGCCCTCACCGCCTGCGCACCGCTCGATCGAGCGCTGGGACTGCGCGGGGTCGCCTGTGCATCGTGGGTCGCGTTCACCTCCGACGAGGAACGCGCCGAGTCGGCCGACGCCGTCGTCATCGTCACCGACATCGTGCCCGACGGCACCGTGGACATCATGGGGTACGACGCGAACGCCTACCGCGTCACGGTGATCGACGTCGAGAAGGGCGACCTGGTCGTGCCCTCAAATCCCATCCGCGTGGGCTCGACGGCCGACGCGTGTTCGGCGCACCCCTACGGCGAGTCAGGCGACCAGATGCTGCAGGGCGATCCGCTGCGGCTGTATCTCGACCGGGGTGACGACATCTGGACGACCCTCACACCGTTCGACGGGGCTCACCTCGTCGACGAGCGGGATCAGCCCACGCGCTGACCGCACATCCCGCACACGCCCGTCGCCGGCACCTCGACGAAGCAGTCGGGGCACATCGCGGCGACGCGCTCGGGAACCGACGGCGCCGCCGGCCGGGGAACCCGGGGTGCCGCCGCCCGACGCGCGCGGGGTGCGGCGCTCACCGGCTCGGGTCGTGCCGCGACGGCAGGACGATGGGCCAGGCAGTACAGGCGCACGAAGCCGGCGGGGTTGTTGGGGTGGCGGTGCTTGACCACCCAGAGATCCTCGCGCTCGCGCAGATCCGAGTTCGGTCCACACGTCGCGCACCGCGTGGCATCCCCGGGAACCGCCTCCGAAGCGCGCAGCGGAGTCTCGTAGGGGAGCGCATCGCGCCAGTCGGAGGAGTTCGTGATCTTCATGACCCTCCCAGCATCCCACGCTCGTGCGCTGCGCCGTCGCGTCAGCCGTCGTCGCCGCGATGCGCCGCCCACCCCGCCCAGCCGGACGCATCGACGACGCAGAACCGGTTGCCCTCCGGATCCTCCATGATCAGGTAGTCCGCATCGGCGGGACGCTTGTCCCAGCGCACCTCGCGGGCACCGAGCGCGACCAGACGAGAGACCTCGGCCCGCTGGTCCTCCGCGTACAGATCGAGGTGGATCTTCGGGGGAAGGGTGCGCTCGGCCGACACCGCGTCCAGCGACACGCTCACCCCGTTCCCGTGCCGCGGTCGGAGAAGCGCGAAGTCGCCGTCGACGGGCTCACGCGCCACGTAGTCGAGGGCAGCCGTCCAGAATGCCAGCTGGGCGGGCAGATCGTCGACGCGCATGACGATGGACCCCACGATGAGCACGGTGACCTCCCGCGGCCCACGCTAACGGCAGGCCGTCAGCCCCTCAACACACCCGGCCTCAGCGGAGCGTCACGCGGTCACGAACCGCGGTGTCGATCGACGCGGCCGTCACGGGCTTCGCGCGTCGCAGGGCGGCGAGCACCGCACGGCCCACGACGACGAGCCCGACCACACTCGTCACAGCGCGCAGCGTGTCCCAGGTCAGCGTCGACGTCACCAGGGAGTAGACGAGGAAGTGACCGAGGTTCGTCGTGATCGGCGCCCCGGCGACATAGGAGATGCTCGTGTCGCCGCCCACGGCGAACGGCCAGAACCACATGTTCATGAGGAGCCCGAAGAGGTACGACGAGACGATGCCGTAGACGCACAGCATCACCACTTCCCCCACGCCGCGCACGCGTCGAGGGAGGAGCCCTGCGCCCGCAGCCACCCACCCGCAGGCGAACATCTGGAACGGGAGCCACGGTCCGACACCACCCCACAGCAGCGCCGACAGCGCGATGGACGCCGCGCCCAGCAGCAACCCGAACCGGGCGCCGAACGCCCGCCCCGCCAGGATCAGCAACACGAACAGGGCTTCCACGCCGCCCACACCGGTGCTGGCGATGCGCACCGCCGCACCGATCGCGGCCAGCATCGCCAACAGCGCGAGGGTGTGAGCCGACCGCACCGAGGAGTCGATGGCGACCAGCACCACCAGAACCGCCATCGGCGCCAGGGCGAAGGCGATGTAGGGCACCGCGGCCTGCGCCTGCGTCGGCACCGCGCTGGCCGCCAGCGGCCAGAGGAACGCCGCCGCCGCCGCGATGTTGGCCGCGACCAGCGCCGGCGTCCGCCATCGGCCTGCCGCCCGTTCTCCGACCGCGCTCCTTTCGCCGTGCGTCGTCCGTGCGATCGGGGCCCCCGTGGTGCGGGTCGCTGGCGCCGGCACATCACCGGCCGCCCGAGCTCGGTCCGTCACCGGCTCGCCGCTCCCGAGACGCCGGCGCGGGTGGTCGGCAGCGACGAGCGAGGAGGTGGTCGCCGTCGCCGGCGAGAGGATGCCGTCCTGCATCGTCAGCCGGCGATCGGCCACCGTCGAGAGGAACTCCTGGTCGTGGGTGGCAAAGAGCACGGCGGTGCCGGCATCCGCGAGCCGCGTGAGGGTCTCGGCGACGAGCCGCCGCGCCGCCGGATCGAGCCCGCGGGTGGGTTCGTCGACCAGCAGCGTCTTCGGAGAGCGCGCCGTCTGCAGAACGATCGCCAGGCAGCGCCGCTCGCCCACCGACAGGTCGCGCGGATGCCGGGCCAGTCGCGCCGCGAAGTCAGCGCCGTCGGGGGCGAGTCCCAGCAGGGCGGCGAACCGGCTCGCAGTAGCCGGAGCGCCGGTGCCGTCCCCGGCCCGGCGATCCTCACGGCGGCACTCAGCGGCGACGGTGTCGCGAACGAACAGGTCATCCGACGCGTCGGGCACGAGAACCACATCCGGTTCGCGGCTGAGAGCGACCAGCAGGCTCGATTTGCCGGCCCCGTTCGGCCCGGTCACGGCCACGATCTCGCCCGGCGCGACCGAGACATCGACTCCCGCCACCACCACTCTCTCGCCGTGTCGGACCGTGACACCCCGCGCATCGAGCACCACCGTGCCGGCAGAACTCCTCCGATCCGCGCGTGTCGATGCGCTATCCCCCCGCGACATCGGCCGCGCATGCTTGATCTGAGGAGTTGCGCAGTAACCGACCGGGCGAACCACTCCGTCCGCCAGGTGCAGGCGACGGTCAGCGGCGGCGTCGAACTCGTCGGCGCGGTGCTCGGCCACCACGACGCACACCCCCGCCGTATGCGCCACCTCGTCGAGCAGGCCGACGATGCGCCCGCGCGCCGCGGTGTCGAGGTCGGCCAGCGGCTCGTCGACCAGCAGCAGCACGGGGTGCTCCACCACGGCTGCCGCGATCGCGACCAGGGTCGCCTCTCCCGCCGACAGCTCCGAGATCCGGTGATCCAACAGCGCCGTGATACCCACCCGCTCGGCCACCTCCCGCACCCGCGCCTCGCGAACGACGGATGCCACGCCCCGCAGTTCGAGCGCGAGCCCCACCTCATCGGCCACCCGGTTGCCCGCGAACGCCCGGCGAGGCTGTTGAAGGACGACGCCGACCGTCCGCGAGGTGTCGCGCGGGGGCGTGCGTACGCGGTCGTGCCCCATCACGGTCACCTCCCCGGCCACGGTGCCGCCGTCCAGGTGCGTGTGCAACCCGCTCAGCAGCCGCAACAGGGTCGACTTGCCCGATCCGGTCGCCCCGCTGAGCACGACGAGCTCTCCCGGCCGGCATCGCAGCTCGTCGACGGACACGATCGCGCCCCCGCCGAACCCGGCGCGCACGTCCACGAGCGTCACCGGTTCGTCGCAGTGGCCGTGCAGCGCCCGTCCGGCGTAGCCGCGCAGTTCGAGGGCCGCGGCGAGGGCGACGGCGCGTTCGAGGGTGTGCTCGAGCACCGGCGCCAACACGCGGATGCCGGCGCGATCGCCGCGCAGGCGCTGCGCGAAGCGGGCGGCGCGCACGGCATCCACCAGTGCGGGAAGCGTGGCCCATGCCACCGCCAACGCCCGCGCCACCCCCTGCAGGGGACCCGAGCGCGCGCCCCGGGCCAGCAGCCGGGGCAGGTCGACGACCGCGTTGAGCACCCCGAAGGCGAGGATGACGGCAGCGATCGGAAGCGCGGAGGTCACTGCCGACCACACGCCCTCGACGGTGACGGGACCGAGCAGCGCGACGTGCTGCAGCGGCGGCGACAGCCGGTAGACCGGAAGATCGACCAGTACGCCGTCGCCGGCGGCGAGCCCGTGGAACAGCAGTCGATACACGACCCGCACCGCGATGAACCCGACGGCCAGTGCCGCCGCGGCTCGAAGCGGTGCCGGCCGGAACGTCACGAGGTGGGTGTGGCGGGCGCGCCGTCGAGGGTGAACAGGAGTCCCAGGCTGTCGCCGGGAGCCACCTCGAGGGTGGCGACACCCTCGGTCGCATAGTCCCACGACGCGCCGGCGGGGGCGGTCCACAGCGACCAGTAGGCGAAGGCCGGTCCGATCGAGGCACACGTCTCCACATAGGCCGGATCTTCGGTGGAACCGACGGGGGCATCGGCGGACGGGAGACCGTTGACGCGACAGATCACGTCGTCGCCGTATTCTTCGGTGCCCTCGGTGGTGACGCCGGCCTCCGACAGCACGTCGGCGGCCGCGATCTCGCCATCGGCAGGCACGCACCATTCGGTGCGCTCGCCGCCCGTGAGGGCCGACGCGTCGACCAGCAACGTGACCCCCTCCTCGCCGTCGCAGGCACCGTCGCGCACGGCGGGAGCGGGCGAGGAGGCCGCCGGGGGCGTCGGGTCGCCGGTGGGCGAAGCGGTGGTCGCGCACGCGGCGAGCGTCAGCGCCAGGGCGGTAAGCGTCGTGAGGGCGAGGGTGCGGGAGGTCACAGTCACCGCTACAGCGTAGAGCCCGGCATCCGACCCGTGTCGGCGTGTGACGCCGCGCGTAGGCTGGGCGGGTGAGTGTCTCCGAGCTGTTCGATCCCTCTGCCTGGACCGCGGGTCTCGGCCATTCCGACGACCCCGGCGCGGGGTATACCGACATCACCGCGCATGTGTCGACCGACGGCCGCATCGCGCGGATCGCGTTCGACCGCCCCGACGTGCGCAACGCCTTCCGCCCACATACCGTCGACGAGCTGTACCGGGCCCTCGACCTCGCCCGGCAGGACCCGAGGATCGGCGTGGTGCTGGTCACCGGCAACGGCCCGAGCGCCAAGGACGGCGGGTGGGCGTTCTGCTCGGGCGGTGACCAGCGCATCCGCGGTCGCGACGGCTACAAGTACGCGGAGTCCGACACCGCCGTGGCCGACCCCGCCCGAGCCGGCCGCCTCCACATCCTCGAGGTGCAGCGCCTCATCCGCTTCATGCCCAAGGTGGTCATCGCGGTGATCCCGGGATGGGCCGCAGGCGGGGGGCACTCCCTGCACGTCGTGTGCGATCTGTCGATCGCGTCGGCCGAGCACGGCCGGTTCAAGCAGACCGACGCCGACGTCGGATCGTTCGACGCCGGATACGGCTCCGCCTACATGGCCCGCCAGGTCGGCCAGAAGCTGGCGCGCGAGGTGTTCTTCCTCGCCGAGGAGTACTCCGCGCAGCGCGCCTACGAGATGGGGGCGGTCAACCGCGTGGTGCCGCACGCCGACCTCGAGCGTGAGGCGATCGCGATGGCTCGCACCATCCTGACGAAATCGCCCACGGCGATCCGCATGCTGAAGTTCGCCTTCAACGCCGTCGACGACGGGATGGTCGGCCAGCAGGTGTTCGCCGGGGAGGCGACCCGACTGGCGTACGGCACCGACGAGGCCGTCGAGGGCCGTGACTCCTTCCTCGAGAAGCGCGAGCCCGACTGGTCGCCGTTCCCGTACCACTTCTGAGACCGGACGATGGTTCTGATCGACCCGAAAGCAGGCCCATCCGGCGTCGCGGCGACATCACGGCCGCACGCAGGACGATCGAGCCTGCTTTCGGTCGCGTTCGGGCCGGAGACCTCAGCGAGGCGGCCGGCATGAAGCTCGCCGCGGTGGATGCGACGCGTGTACGCGACGTGCTGCGGGGCCTGCGCGGCGCGGTGCTGGGGGCGGGGCCGGCGATCGCGCTCGACGCGACGAACCCGGCATCACCGCCCCCCGTCACCGACGTCGCCCCCGGCACGGCGGTGGCACTGACCACCTCGGGGTCGACCGGGGTGCCCAAGACCGTACTGCTCAGCCGCTCCGCCCTCACCGCCAGCGCCCTGGCCACGGCGGAGCGTCTGGGGGCGGGGGCGTGGCTCCTCGCGCTTCCACCCGGATACGTGGCCGGTGTGCAGGTGCTCGTGCGTGCGCTGGTCTCGGGACACGAGCCGGCCGTGCTGGCCGGCTCGTTCACCCCGCACACCTTCGCGGCGGCCGCAGGGGCGATGGCGGCCAGCGTCGGCGGGCGCCGGGTGCCGACGTTCACGTCGCTCGTGCCGGCGCAGGTACAGCGGCTCGTGGATGCCGAGGAGTCCGGCATCCGCACCGGCCTGTCGTCCTTCGAGGCGGTGCTGGTGGGCGGGCAGGCCCTCGCGCCCTCCCTCGCCGAGCGCGCGGCGGCGGTGGGGGCACGGGTGGTCCGCACCTACGGTTCCACCGAGACCAGCGGGGGGTGCGTCTACGACGGCGTACCTCTGCGTGACATCGACGTGCGTGTCGTCGACGGGGAAGTGCAGCTGAGCGGTCCCGTGCTCGCCGACGGCTACCTGGGTGAGCCCGACCTCACCGCGTCCGCCTTCGTTCGAGACGCGACGGGGACGCGCTGGTACCGCACCGGCGACGCGGGGTGTTTCGACGGGGTGCTGCGGGTCACCGGTCGCCTCGACAACGTGATCGTCTCGGGCGGCGTCAACGTGTCGCTCGACCGCGTCGAGCGCGTCGTGCGTTCGGTGGCGGCGCTGGGGCAGGCGGTGGTCGTCGGCGTCGACGATGCGCGCTGGGGCGAGGTGCCCGTGGTGGTCGTCGCCGCCTCCGACCTGGTCCGAGATCCAGAGGATGTGCTCGCGGAGGTGCGCGCCCGGGTCGGCGACGAGCTCGGGGCCCCGGCGCGACCGCGCGAGATCGTCGTGGTCGAGGCGGTACCGATGCTCCCCAGCGGCAAGCCCGACCGGCGTGCGGCCCGCGCGCTCGCCGCCGCCGTGCCGTGAATCCTCCGCCGCGCCCTGGTCCTCCGCCGCGCGCGATCTCCTGCCGCGGTGCTCCCTGCCATGTCCTCGCGGGCCAGCGCGTGCGCGCGTGAGAGTATGTGGGGCGTGGCAGCGAGCACTCACCGCAAGAAGTCGGGCAAGAAGAAGTCGGGCACATCGTCCGGTGGCGCGAACCGGCGGCCGCGCGGCAATCCGCAGAAACCGGCGGTGTCGGGCGATCCGCGTCCGTCGCGTCCGGTGACGTTCGGTGACTGGCTCGGCGCCGCACGACTGCGCACCCTTCCCCTGGCCGTGGCCCCCGTCGTGGTGGGCACGGGGGCGGCGTTGGTGGTCGATCACCGGCTGCACTGGGTGATCGCGCTGGCCTGCCTCGTCGTGGCACTGGCGCTGCAGATCGGCGTCAACTTCGCCAACGACTACAGCGACGGCGTGCGCGGCACCGACGACCATCGCGTCGGACCGGCCCGGCTCACCGCCTCACGCCGGGTGGCTCCGCGCACCGTGCTGGCGGTCGCCGTCGTCTTCTTCGGCATCGCGGCAGTGGCCGGTCTTGCCATCGTGGTGCGCACGCAGCACTGGTGGATGCTCGCCGTCGGCGCCCTCTGTCTCGTCGCGGCCTGGTTCTACACCGGCGGCAAGCGTCCGTACGGCTACTACGGTCTCGGTGAACTCGCCGTCTTCGTCTTCTTCGGGCTGGTGGCCACGGTGGGCACCACCTTCGTCCAGGTCGGGGCGGTACCGGATGAGGCGTGGCTCGGGGGAGTGGGAGTGGGACTGCTCGCGTGCGCGGTGCTGTTGGCCAACAACCTCCGCGACATCGATCAGGACCGCGTGGCCGGCAAGCGCACGCTCACGGTTCTGGTGGGAAAGCGCGTGACCCAGGTGCTGTTCACCGTGCTGATCCTCGTGCCGTTCGCGATCGCCGGCGTGCTCGCGGTCGTCTACCCGGTGGCCCTGCTCGCACTGCTCGGCCTCTTGCCGGCTTTGGCGGCGGTGCTGATCGTCTGGACCTATGGCCACCCGCGCGAGCTGGTCGTGGCCCTGAGCATCACGTCGCTGACCTCGCTCGCGTACGCGGGCTTCCTGTTCTGGGCCTACGCGCCGGGGATCTGACGCAGCGCGCCCCGGGTGTGTGGCCTCACCGCGGGCCCGGCCGGGCGGGACCGGGGATCACTCGGCGTCGGTCGCGGCATCCTCGACGTCTTCGTCGCTCTCGGCTCGTCGCCTGCTGTCTCGGCGCGCGGCCAGGTCGGCGCTGAGGTCTTCGAGCGGGCGGCGAAGGAACAGCATCGACAGGCTGAGGCCGATCAGGGCCGCGAAGATCGCGGAGAGCCAGGCGAACTCGCGCATCACGGGGATCAACATCATGATGCCGAACGGCACGAAGAAGGCGGCGAGGCGCAGCACGGTGAACACCAGGGCCGAACGCGCACGCATACTCCCAGCTTACTCGGGGCTGGGTGAGCGCCCTCCGGGGCCGCGGCGGCGCACGCCCGCCTAGGATGGACGTGTGCCTCGCGTGTACATCGTCCTGGTGCTGTTGGCCGTCACTTTCTGGGTCTACAGCATCGTCGATTGCGCGCTGCAGCCGCCCACACGTCATCGCGGGGTGAGCAAGCCGGTCTGGGTGCTCATCGTCATCTTCTTTCCCGTCCTCGGTGGAGTGCTCTGGTTCGCGATCGGTCGCAGCCGTCGCCGCAGTGCGGCGGCCTTCCGGGCACCCGACGACGACCCGGAGTTCCTGGGTCGTATCGGCACCATCAGCGATCAGGACGAGCGCATCCGTCGCCTCGAGGAGGAGCTCGCCGCCCTCGATTCCGACGGTGACGACCCGCGCCCGGCGCCGCCGTCGGTCGACGGCGAAGCCGACGCCGACGGACCTTCCGATCGCGGCTCGCACAGCTGACATGCCCGCGTCTCACGCCGCGGAGCAGGTGCCGGCGACCGATGCCGCCGCCGCGCTGCTGGGCCGTCTCGTCGACCGGGGCGTGCGGCACATCGTCGTCAGCCCCGGCTCCCGTTCGCAGGCTCTCGCCCTGGTCGCCGCAGAACTGGAGGCCCGGGGAGCGGTGCGCGTGCACGTGCGCATCGACGAGCGCGTCGCCGGGTTCACCGCGCTCGGCATCGGTCGAGAGACCCGGATGCCGGCCGTGGTGATCTGCACGTCGGGCACGGCCGTGGCGAACCTGCTGCCCGCCGCCCTCGAAGCCCACCACGCGGGCGTTCCCCTGCTTCTTCTCACCGCCGACAGGCCGCCCGAACTGCGCGGCATCGGCGCCAACCAGACCACGCGCCAGCCGGGCGTGTTCGGGTCGAGTGTGCGAATGGATGCCGACCTGCCTGTGCCCGAGGACGTTGATCCGCACGGCACCGGCGATCAGTCGGCGATGCTGCGTCGCGTCGCCGACGAGGCCCTCGCCGCCGCTCGGGGAGTGGGCACTCGGCAGGCGGGTCCCGTGCATCTGAACATTCCGCTGCGCGACCCCCTGGCCGGCGCCCTCCCCACCTGGCTGACGAAGCCGAAGCAGCCCGCGGGCGGCGGGGGCGGCGCGGCGTCGCCTGGCCTCGACGGGCAGCCTTCGTCCGACGACGACGGCGCGGAGCCGTCCGGCGCCCTCTATCAGGGCGGCGGCGGTATCGGCGAGGCCGACCTCCCCGCCGACGTCGATGCCGACCCCCTCGTGATCGAGCGCGGGCCGCGCACGATCGTGATCGCCGGCAGCGACGCGGGAGCGCGCGCCGAGTCGCTCGCCCACGAAGGCGGCTGGCCGCTGGTCGCCGAGATCGTCAGCGGCGCGCGGTTCGGTCGGCAGCTCGTGCACGGCTACCGCCAGGCGCTGAGCGCGGAACACCTCGGCGGGCGAGTCGAACGGGTGGTCGTGTTCGGGCATCCCACGCTCAGCCGCGAGTCGGTGGCCCTGCTCTCGCGCGCCGATGTCGAGGTGATCGCCGTCCGCGGTCCGGGTGAACCGCTCAACCTCAACGGGTCGACGGTGGCCGCCGACGCGGTCGTCGTCGCTTCCGGTGAGACCGACCGCGCCTGGTTGGGCGAGTGGATGCGCGCCTCGCGCGACGCGGCGGTCGACCTCAGCCCACCGGCGCCCGATGCCGCCGGGCTCGCCTCGGCCGAACCCCGCGCACGGCTGGGCGCGATCGCGGCAGAACTCGATGTCGCCCGCGCGCCGGTGGATCGTGCGACCCTCGTCGATGCCGTCTGGCGGGCCACCTGGCCCCACGATCGTCTGCTGTTCGCGTCGTCGCGCTTGGTCCGCGTCGCCGACGCACTCCTGGCGGGCAAGAAGGTGCCGGTGCACGCCAATCGCGGTCTCGCCGGCATCGACGGCACCATCGCCACGGGAATGGGGATCGCCGTGGCCAGCCAGGCGGGCGGCAGCGCCGGCGTGACCCGCGTGCTGGCCGGCGACCTGGCGTTCCTCCACGATGTGGGGGCGCTGCTGCTGCCCGTGGGCGAGACGGCGCCGCGGATGCAGGTGATCGTCGGCAACGACGGCGGCGGCACCATCTTCGACGGTCTGGAGGTGGCATCCGTCGCCGGTGACGAGGCGATGACGCGGATGCTCTACACGCCGCAGAGCGTCCGCCTGGAGGCGTTGGCCACGGCGTACGGCTGGGACTTCCGGGCGGTCACCACCCGCTCGACCCTCGACCAGGCGCTCACGGCACCGTCGGTGGGCCTGCAGATCATCGAGGTCGCGCTCAGTCGGTGACGCACGTGACGCACCGCGCGCCGTCGGCCATGATGAGGGGATGACAGCGAAGAGTCAGCAGAACTGGACCGGCGAGCCTTCGGAGCTCCTGCGGGTGGAGAAGGGTTTCCGGCTATCCGACGTCGATCCGGGCGCGACTCCCGGCTACGACGGCAGCAAGAAGCACGGCGCCGAAGACCTCGCCGCCGGCGCCGAACAATTCGACGAGCTGCAGGAGCGGCTCTACGCGCAGAGCCGCGACGACGACACCGCTCCCGCGGTGCTGCTCGTGCTGCAGGCGATGGACTCGGCAGGCAAGGGCGGGATCGTGCGGCACGTCATCGGTGCCACCGACCCGCAGGGGGTGCACCTGAAGGCCTTCAAGAAGCCGACCGAGGACGAACTGGCGCACGACTTCCTGTGGCGCATCGAGAAGGAGGTACCGCGGGCGGGCTACATCGGCGTCTTCGACCGCTCGCACTACGAGGACGTGCTCATCGGTCGGGTGCGCCAGCTCGCCCCGCCCGAGGAGATCGAGCGCCGCTACGAGGCGATCAACGACTTCGAGAAGCGCCTGACCGACGCCGGTGTGCACATCGTCAAGGTGATGCTCCACATCTCTCACGACGAGCAGAGAGCGCGCCTGATGGAGCGCCTGGACCGCCCCGACAAACACTGGAAATACAACCCCGGCGACGTCGACGAACGTGAGCTGTGGCCGGCCTACATGGACGCGTACCAGGTCGTGTTCGACCGTACGTCCACCGCCCATGCTCCGTGGCACGTCGTGCCCGCCGACGCGAAGTGGTACGCGCGCCTCGCGGTGCAGGCGCTGCTGCTGGAGACCATGGAAGCGATCGACCCGCAGTGGCCGGTGGCCAGCTTCGACGTCGAGGCCGAGAAGGCGCGACTGGCCGCGACCTGACCGGCAGCGGCCGGGTCAGGCCAACGCGTCGATGATGGGCCGGAACTTCACGCGGGTCTCGAGCATCTCCGCCTCCGGGTCGCTCCCGCCGACGATGCCGGCACCCGCGTGCGCGGTGAAGGGGATCCTGTCGGTGCCATCGGAGGGGATCACGTCGAGATCGAACTGGGCGCAGCGGAGCGCGATCGCCCACTCCCCGCCGCCCGCCGCGTCGATCCACCCCACGGGGCCGGCATAGCGACCGCGGTCGAAGGGCTCGAGCCGGTCGATGAGCTCTATCGCGGCGTCGGTGGGGGTGCCGGCGACGGCCGCCGTCGGATGCAGGGCGCCCACCAGATCCAGCGCCGACGCGTCGGCGGCGAGGGCGCCCTCGACATCCGTCGCCAGGTGCCAGACGTTGGGGAGCTTCAGCATGAACGGCTGTTCCTGTGACGCCAGGGTGCTGGTGTGCGGACGCAGTGCGCTCAGCACGCTCTGCACGGCGTACTGGTGTTCGTCGAGGTCCTTCGCGCTGGTCGCGAGGGCGACCGAGGCGGCGGTGTCGGCATCCGGATCCGCTCCCCGGGCGGCGGTGCCGGCGAGCACTCGCGCGGTCACCGTGCCCCCCGAGACGGTGACGAGGGTCTCGGGGCTCGCACCGATCAGTCCGTCGACGGCGAACGTCCACGTGTCGGGGTAGGCGGTGGCGAGGGCACGCACCAGGCGCCGCAGATCCGACCCCGGGGGCACCGAACCGACGAGGTCTCGCGCGATCACGACCTTGCTGACGGTGCGGGAGGCGATCGCCTCCAGAGCCTTCCGGACGGCGCCCTGGTAGCCGTCCGGTGTGAGCGAGCCCGGCCCGAGAGTCGCCGACCAGTGCGGGCCGTAAGGGGCGGCGGGCGGGAGCTGCGTATCGACGGGACCTGCGTCGGGGGTGTCGATCGAGGTGATGTGCGTCACCCAGCTGCGTCCGCCGCGTCGTCCCAGGATGGTCCGCGGGACGGTCAGCCGCCCGCCCCGCGCCGAGCGCGGATCGAAGGGGAGGGCCCCGAAGCCGACGAGGCCGGTTCCCGGAACGCCGACCGGATCGTCGATCTCGGCGCGGGAGACGAGGTCTCGCCACGCGTCGGCGAGGTGCGCGGATCCGACGTTCGGCGCCCCCACGAACTCGTGGAGCGCGTCGACACCCACCAGGATGTCACCGCGCCTGGACCACACCGTCGGCCGCTGCGCAGCGGCGTACTCCAGCAGGTCGTCGACGGCATCGACCTCGCGGGTCACTGCCCGCAGCCGGGCGCGGCGGAACGGGGCCTCACTCACCGTTCCAGCCTATTCCGTGCCGCAGGGCCTGGGGCTCCGGGCCGCAGGGCCAGGGGCTCGGCGCCGCCCCGCAGAACGTAGGATCGAGAGGTGACCGACAAAGCGAACCGCGCCGATCTGGAAAAGGATCCTGCCAGCGTCAGCGGCATGTTCGACGAGGTCGCGGCCGCCTACGACCGCAGCAATACCATCCTGAGCCTCGGCAACGACCGGCTGTGGCGGATCGCCACCACTCGGGCGGTCGCTCCCAAGCGCGGGCAGCGCATCCTCGACCTCGCGGCGGGCACGGCGGCCAGCTCGGTCTCGCTCGCCCGCAGTGGCGCCCAGGTGGTCGCGGCCGACTTCTCTCCCGGCATGCTCGCCGAAGGCCGTCGACGCCACGGCGGCATCCCGAACCTCTCCTTCGTCGAAGCCGACGCGATGGCGCTGCCGTTCGCCGACGACGAGTTCGACACGGTGACGATCTCCTTCGGGCTGCGCAACGTCGCCGAGCCCCGCACCGCTCTGGCCGAGATGCTGCGGGTCACCGCTCCGGGCGGCAAGATCGTCATCTGCGAGTTCTCGCATCCGACGTCCCGGGCGTTTGCGGGGCTGTACGACTTCTACAACGACCGGGTGCTCCCTGCGGTGGCGAAGGTCGTCAGCTCCAACGCCGACGCGTACGACTACCTCAACGAGTCGATCAAGGACTGGCCCGATCAGGTGGCGTTGGCCGCCTGGATGAGGGATGCCGGCTGGGCCGACGTCGCCCACCGCGATCTCTCTTTCGGTATCGTCGCCCTTCATCGCGCGTTCAAGCCGGCTGTCCGGGCCGCATCTTCGGCCACCGAGCGCCGGTAGGCTGGAGGGGTGACACCGCGCCCCTCACCTCCCGGTTCGCAGTTCGCGAACCAGCTCGGCCTGGCCGAGCGCATCTTCGTGGGCTCGCGTATGCGCCGGCTGCAGGCGACGGTCGAAGAGGGTCTGGCTCTGGTCGAGCAGAATCTCGCCGAAGAGCTGAAGATCGGCGACGCGCTCGCCGACGTCACGAGTCGCTACCTCTACGAAGCGGGCGGAAAGCGGCTGCGACCGATGCTGTCGGTGCTCACCGCACAGCTGGGCACGGGTGTCACCGACGACGTCGTGGCCGGTGCCACGGCGCTGGAGATGACCCACCTCGGTTCGCTCTACCACGACGACGTGATGGACGGCGCCGATGTGCGCCGCGGAGTGCCCAGTGCCCATGCGGTCTGGGGAAACAACGTCGCCATCCTCACCGGCGATCTCCTGTTCTCCCGCGCGAGCCAGCTCATGGCGAAGATCGGCGAGCGCGCGATCCGTCTGCAGGCCGACACGTTCGAACGCCTGGTGCTCGGCCAGATGCACGAGACGGTCGGGGCGCAGGCGGGCGATGACCCTGTCGACTTCTACCTCCAGGTGCTCGCGGACAAGACCGGATCCCTGATCGCGGCGGCCGGTCAGGCCGGCATCCTGTTCTCCGATGCGCCCGCGGCGTACGAGGGGGCGGTGCTGGATTTCGGCGAGCGCGTGGGCATCGCCTTCCAGCTGCTCGACGATGTGATCGATCTGTCCGCCGACCCCGACGAGACCGGCAAGGTGCCGGGCACCGACCTTCGCGCCGGCGTTCCCACCATGCCCTACCTGCTGCTCGGGCGCGCGGCCGATCCGGTGTCGAAGTCGCTGAAGTCGGCCATCGACGACGGGGTCGCGCGCATCGCCGACGGTGCCGACCCCGCCTTGCTCGACGATGAACTCGCGCGACTGCGCGAGCATCCGGCTACCGAGTCGACGCGCAGATTGGCGACGCAGTGGTCACAGCAGGCGGTCGCGGCTCTCGAGCCGTTGCCCAGTGGTCCCGGACGCGGGGGTCTGGTGCGGGAGGCGCTCACCCGCTTCGCCCAGGTCGTCGTCGACCGCTCCAGCTGACGTCGGTACGTCTTCGTCGCCCTCGTCCCCACCACCGGGGAACCTCGAAAGGAATCACATGACCAAGCTCAGGCTGGCCATCGTCGGCGCGGGCCCCGCGGGCATCTACGCGGCGGACATCCTCCTCAAGGCCGAGCGCAAGTTCGACGTGTCGATCGACCTGTTCGACCAGCTCCCCGCCCCCTATGGCCTGGTGCGCTACGGCGTCGCGCCCGACCACCCGCGGATCAAGGGGATCATCACGGCGCTGCGCGACGTGCTCGACCGGGGCGACATCCGCATCTTCGGCAACGTGCGCTTCGGCACCGACCTGACCCTGGACGACCTGAAGAACCACTACCACGCGGTGATCTTCGCCACCGGAGCGATCCGCGACGCCGACCTCGACATCGCCGGCATCGACGCCGAGGGGTCGTTCGGGGCCGCCGACTTCGTCAGCTGGTACGACGGTCACCCGGACTTCCCGAGAGAGTGGCCGCTGGATGCCGAGTCGGTCGCCGTCCTCGGCAACGGGAACGTCGCCCTCGACGTGGCACGGGTGCTCGCCAAACACGCCGAAGACCTGCTCGTCACCGAGATCCCCGCCAACGTGCAGCAGGGGCTGGAAGCCTCTCGCGTCACGGACGTGCATGTGTTCGGGCGCCGCGGTCCGGCGCAGGTGAAGTTCACCCCTCTCGAGTTGCGTGAGCTGGGCGAACTGCGCGATGTCGACATGGTCGTCTACGACGAGGACTTCGACTACGACGACGCCAGTCGTGCGGCGATCGCCAGCAACAAGCAGGTCATGGTCATCGACCGCGTGTTGCAGTCGTGGCGTCAGCGCCCCGCCGCCAACAACGCCGGGGGTCAGGCCAGCCGCAGGCTTCACCTGCACTTCTACGCGAAGCCGGTGGAGATCAAGACCGACGAGGCCGGTCGCACCGCGGCGATCGTGTACGAGCGCACCCGGCCCGACGGGGAGGGCGGCGTGGTCGGCACCGGCGAGCTGCGCGAAATCGCCGTGCAGCAGGTGTACCGGGCGGTCGGTTACTTCGGCTCGCCGCTGCCGGGGGTTCCCTTCGACAAGCGCCACGGCGTGATCCCGAACCACGAGGGTCAGGTGCTGCACAAGGACTCGAACGAGCGCGTGCCCGGTGTCTACGCCACGGGCTGGATCAAGCGCGGCCCGGTGGGCCTGATCGGTCACACCAAGTCGGATGCGATGGAGACGATCCGCCACCTCATCAACGACCAGGGCTCGTGGTGGAGCCCCGAAGACCCGTCCGATGAGGCGATCCCCGCACTCCTCGCCGAGCGAGGTGTGCGCTGGACCGACCTCGACGGCTGGCACCGCCTCGATGAGCACGAGGTCGCCCTCGGCGCGCCGCACGAGCGGGCGCGGATCAAGGTCGTCGACCGCGAAGAGATGGTGCGCGTCTCACGAGCCGAGTAGCCCTGCCCCTCCCGCAAACGGGAAGGCGAGTCCGCGCGGTGGATAGGCTGACGGCATGACCGGCGAGCACTCCACCGAGCACTCCACCGAGAACGGGTGGATCGCCGATGTGCTCGGGTCGCCGTTCGAGCAGCGGACCCTTCCGCTGGGCACCGACGCCGACGGCGACGTGGTCGCCACGCTCGTGCGCCGGATGCCGAACGGGCTCGCGGGGTGGTTCGGCCCGCTGCGCGAGGTCGACGTGCTGTACGTCCACGGCTGGTCGGACTACTTCTTCCAGACCGAGGTGGCCGAGTTCTGGAACGGTCTCGGTGCCCGGTTCTACGCGCTCGACCTCCGCAAGTACGGTCGCAGCTTGCGCGACGGTCAGACTCCGGGTTATGTGACCTCGCTCCAGGTGTACGACGACGACATCGCCGCGGCGCGCGAGGTCATGCGCTCCGCCGACCCGAGGGGCCGCCGCCGCCTCGTCTTGCTGGGGCACTCCACCGGCGGACTCATCCTGAGCCTGTGGGCGGCCCGGCACCCGGGGGAGGCTGCGGCGCTCGTCCTCAACAGCCCCTGGCTCGAGTTGCAGATCGGAGCGCTGGGCAGGCAGGCGCTTGCCCCGCTCGTGCGCGCCGCCGCGTGGGTGGATCCCCTCGGGCGGCACCCCGAGGTCGATCTCGGGTTCTACACTCGAGCACAACGTGAGCTCGGGTCTCTGCCCCAGGGCCACACCGACTGGCGACCCGCACGCGGGTTTCCCACCCACCCCGGGTGGCTGGCCGCCATCCTCGCCGGACACACCACCGTTGCGGCCGGGATCGACATCGGCTGCCCTGCCCTCGTGCTCCTCTCGTCGGCCTGGGCGCCCCCGCTGCAATGGTCGGATGCCATGACCGCCGCCGACTCGGTGCTCGACGTCGACGACATCGCGCGAGCGGCCACCCGCATCGGCAGCCTGGTGACCATCGCCCGGATTCCCGGAGCCATCCACGACGTCTTCCTTTCGGAGGCGCACGCCCGCGCGCACGCGTTCGACACGGTGCGCCACTGGATGACCGGAGGCTCTCTTGGCTGATACCCCTCACCGTGCCGCGGCCGACGGCGAACCGCTCGAGCCCGTCGTCAGCGAGATCGAACAGGCCACCGCGTGGCTCGAGAAGGTCACCCGTGACCCGATGGCGGATGCCGTCACCGGCCGCGCGCGGGTGGAGGACGCGTCCGATCCGGTCGGGCGCGCGCGGTACCAGGAGTGTGAGGTGACGCTGACGGTCGATGCTCCCGGCATCCCTCCCACCGCCGTCCAGATGTCACTCGTGTTCCCTCGCCGTGTCTGGCCGCAGGTGGGAGACCTGCTTCCGGCACGGGTCTCCGCTTCCGACCCCACCGTGGTCGAGGTCGACTGGGAGAGGCTGCGGAGCCGCTGAGACGGGGTCAGCCGGCGCTCAGTCCCCGCGGCTTGGTGCGCACCTGCCAGTTGCCCGTCGACGAGCCCCACCCGAACTCGGTGCTCCAGTGGGCAGCCGCGCGGAAGCGGGTGCCGTCGTTGAGGGCCACGTGCACGCCGTGCCGGGCGAACCCGACGATGTCGGCACGACCGTCGCCGTTCACGTCGATCACGGCGCGCGGCATCACGCCGAGCGTCCATTCGCGCGAACCGAAGTCGCGGGTCCATCGCGTGGCTTTCGCGAACGACGATCCCGTGTTGCGGGCCACCCACACCCCGTCGGCGCGGAAGCCGACGACATCCGGCCTGCCGTCACCGTCGATGTCGGCGAGGGTGCGCGGGTCGCGGGTGGTGCGCCATCCGGCGCTGGACGAGTTGGCACCGAAGCTGGTCGTCCACCGCTTGGGCGCGGCGAACGAGCTGCCGGTGTTCAGCGCGACGTAGACCCCGCTCCGGGCGAAGCCGACGATGTCGGGCCGCCCGTCGCCGTTCATGTCGATGAGATGCCGGGGGGTCACATCCTCCCGCCAGCCGCGATCCGCGCCGAAGCTGGAACTCCACTTCCGCGGAGCGGAGAATCCCTCGCCCGTGCTCAGAGCGACGACCACGCCCGACTCGCCGAAACCGACAAGGTCGGCTCGTCCGTCGCCGTTGACGTCGACGACGAGCCGCAGGTGTCGGGTCGTGTTCCAGCCCCCGGCGCTCGCGTTGGACCCCATGGTCCGCAGCCACGGCGTGGACGGGCCGAACGAGGATCCGCGGTTGACCCCGACGGCCACACGGTCGCTCGCGAACGCGACGACGTCGAGCCTGCCGTCGCCGGTGACATCGGCGAGGGTGCGTACATGAGTACCCACCCGCCATCCGGCGCTGTAGCCGAAGTTGGATGACCACCGCTTCGCTGCGCCGAACGATCCCGATCCTCGGCCGGCCGCCACGGTCACCCCGGCGCTGGAGAATCCGACGAGGTCGGGGATGCCGTCTCCGGTCACGTCGGTGACCATCCGCAGGTGCTTGGCGGTGGACCATCCGCTGGCGCTGCCGAATCCTCCGACGCGCGAGGCGGTTGCGAACCGTCCGCCGCTGTTGAGACTGACCATGGCGCCCTGACTTCCGAAGCCCACGATGTCCGGACGACCGTTGCGGTTGAGGTCGGTGTCCCACGCCACGACCTCCGATCTGTCGTCGATGCCGTTGCCGTTCGCGTCGGGCAGCACGGCCTTCGGACTCGACGGCCCGACGCGGTCATCCGCGGTCAGGCAGCAGGTGACCCGGCGCGAGGTGAGCACCGTCTTGCCGGAGAAGTCCTTCCACACGCCGTTGTAGGCGCCGCTGGAGTCTCGCAGGATGAAACGGTCGAACTGGATGCCGTTGACCGGGATGTACTGGCGTTTGCCGGACGGCACCGACACCGCCGTGTTCAGGATCGACAGGTGCACGTGAGCGCTGTCTCCCCGGGTCCCGCCGCAGGGCAGGGTCTGACCGGCGTTACCCAGCACCGTGCCTGCTTCCACCCACTTCCCGATCAGCGACGACTTCGCACCCGACAGGTGGTAGTACTCCGACATCCATCCGCCACCGTGTTCGATGCCCAAGAACCAGCCGTTCGAGCAGCTCACCCGGTAGACGCGTCCCGACGCGATCGCCATGACGCGTTTGTCGCTGGACTTCAGCGGTGCGAAGTCGATCGCGCCGCGATGGATGCCGTCGCTGTCGGCGTGGGACCCGCTCATGCCCCAGCGCTTGCCCGGGGCGAAAGGGAAGCGGAAGACCGGTTGCGGACCGTACGAGGCGGCCAGCCGCGACTTGGTGGCCACCGGGATCTCGCCGGCGAGAGCATCGAGCGGCTCGTCGGGGAGCTCGCGGGTGAGGGGTTCGGTGGGACCGTCGAAGGCGTGATCGTGGTCGTCGCCGGCGACGGGTTCTTCGGTGGGCGCGGCCGGCGACGGGGTGGATGCCGTGGGCGACGGGATCGGAACGTCGACCTCGCCGGGCGCGGCGGAGGGACCGGGCGACACGTCGGGCGACACGTCCTCCGGAACGACATCGGGGGACTCGGACACCGATGCGCTCGGCGACGCCTCCGGCACAGGTGTCGCCCCGCCGGCAGTGGCCGACTCGAGGGGAACCAGGCTGAGCGCGAGGGCCGCCGCCGCCCACACACTGATGATCTTCGCTCGCGCTGCTCGCATCCGTCCTCTCCGGGGTCTCCCCAGAACGCACTAAGGCTACGTGGCCGCGGTCGATGCTGCGGGGGCTTGACGCGGTGGCGGTCAGGACGATAGCGGTGGGACGGGGTCGGCACTGTCGCCGAGACGGCATCGGGTAGCCTCGCGGGTGGGGAGGCGACGCATGGACGGCGACACGGCACGCATCGCAATCGAGGTGGTGGACTGGCGTCGCCGGGTCTTCGCGATGTACGACGCGGTGCGCGCATCCGACCGTCCCGAGCAGGCGCACGAGCTGTGGCGGCGGGGACGTGACGAGCTGTTCGCGCGGCATCCCGCGAGCCCGCTGCTCCCCGCCGATCGTTCCGGTTTCGACGGCCTTCCGGTCGCGCCGTACGATCCTGCGTGGCGGTTCGAGCTGCCGCTGCTTCCGGCCGAGCCGGGCGGTTCGAGTTCGCGACGGGAACGGACGGGGTCGTCGCCTTCGAGCGGGTGGCGGTCGTGGAGATCCCGGATGCCGGATCCCTCGACGTCTGGAGACTCACCAGCTACGGCGGCGGGCTGTTCGTCCCCGTGCGCGATGCGCTCGCCGGAAGCCCCGGCGGAACCTACGGCGGCGGTCGCTACCTGATCGACACGATCAAGGGTGCCGATCTGGGGCCTGAGGCCGGGGAGACCACCCTCGTGCTCGATTTCAACTTCGCCTACAACCCGTCGTGCGCCTACGATCCCGCGTGGGCGTGTCCTCTCGCGCCGCCGGGGAACGTCCTCGACGTGGAGGTACCCGTCGGCGAGCGCTATCTCGCGGTCTGAACGGGTATGCTCGCCGGCCTCCAGGGTGCGATCCTCCTCATCGCGGCCAAGCGCCAGGATGCCATCGCCGCAGCCCTCGCTCAGCACGACTTCGAGACCAACCGTGCCGCCAAGGTCGAGATCGGGGAGCTCATGGCCGTCAATCGGCTGTAACTCGTCACCGTCGTGACGGTCGCTCTTGGGGGGCTTGCAGAGACCGCAGCCGGTCTCCGCGGCGTGATCACCCACAGAGGCTCGATGGTGAGCCAGGAATGGAGTTACGACATGGGGAAATACGAGCTCTACCGCGACACCGGCAAACAAGTATCGGTTCCGGCTGAAGGCGGGCAACGGTGAAGTGATTACCTCATCGGAGGCGTACGAGTCGAAAGCGGGGGCACAGAGCGGCATCGAGTCCGTGGAGAGATACGCCGCCTCGGACACCGTTGACCTCACCTCGTCGCATCGGGCGGCGGTACGATCACGGCATGGGTTCGAGAGACGAAGAGACCGGCGGTCGGTACAGCAAGCTTGAGCCGCCCATTCCGGTGGAACAGATGGTCGAGAGTGTTGATGTGTCCGTTTCGGCCGCGGAGCGTGATGACGAGCTCCGCGAGCAGGAATGGGTTCTGCGCCACGCCAACGGCTGATCGCCACGTGTGGATGGGCTGGCCCGGCGCCTCCTGACGGGCGCAAACCGCCGACGGCTCGCACCTATCCGAACGACGTCGGGGGCCGGCATTAGCCTTCGGATATGGCAGGCGAAGCCGCCGTCGCGCAGTACGGCACTCATGTTCTGAAGTCCTCCGACCTTTCCGCTCTGCTGTCGGATGCACTCGCTTCGACCAGACTGCCCGGAGGCGTGGTCGCCGTGGCACAGAGCGACAGCACTCGCATCGTGTCCGCGGTGGGGCTCGCCGATGTCTCCACTTCGGTGCCACTGCGAACCGACTCAGTGTTCGCCGGGTGCTCCATGGCAAAGACGGTCACATCGATCGTGGTGCTGCGTCTGGCCGACGAGGGATTGGTCGACCTCGACGCCGACATCCGCGAGTGGGGCGTCGATCTGCCACGAGCGCCGCGCTCCGGGAGCGATCCCGTGACCCTCCGGCTGCTGCTCTCGCACCGGGCTGGTATCCGCGACGCCGTCGGCTCTTTTGCTCCCCTCGGCGATGCCGACCCGCCCTCGATTGACGACCTGCTCGCCGGCAGGTCAGTCGCCCACGCGGGACCGGTGACCGTGTGGGAACCGCCCGGCGAGAGCTTCGACTACAGCGACGCCGGGTACGCGGTCGTTGAGGCGATCGTCGAGCGTGCGGCGCGGGTCGACATTGCGGCCGCGGTCGACCAGTGGGTGGCCGAGCCTCTCGGTCTCCGCTCGCTCGGCTTTTGGGACGGTGCCCGAAGACAGGCGACCCCCGCCCACGTGAGCGAGGTCCTCGAGGTCGTCCGCGGTGCCGCCGTGCAGAGCCACGGCACGGACGGTCAGCCGCTTCCGACCGGCCGAGCGCACTATCCCGGGCGAGCAGGATCGTGCCTGTGGACGACTGCCGGTGAGTTCGCGCAGCTGATGGCTGACCTCGCACCTTCGTTACTGGGGAACCCCGGCTCGACGCTGCTATCGCCCGCGTCCGGACGCGCGATGGTCGATGGTGGTGAGGCCGGGATCGGGCTGGGAGTCTTCGTCCTGGGCGAGAGCGCCTCGGACGGCGTCCTCACGCAAGGCTGGGGAGTCGGGGCTCAGTGTCAGGCACGCGCCTACCCGGACGGAGCGATCGTCGTCATGGTGAACGGCGACCCTGGGGTCACCCAGCACGAGTCCGGGGTGGGACTGCTCGCGCGCCGCGTGGCGGCCGCCGCCGGCTGGGCCGATCCCATCCCCGCGGGATGAGCGAGGCCGACCCGTCGCCGACGGATCTATCCCTACCGGTAGTTGACGAACTGCAGATCGACGTCGAGGTCGGCGGCCTTCAGCATCCGCTGCACCTCCTGCAGGTCGTCGCGCGACTTCGACTGCACGCGCAGCTCGTCGCCTTGGATCTGGGACTTGACCGACTTGGGGCCCTCGTCGCGGATCATCTTGCTGATCTTCTTGGCATCCTCCGACGAGATGCCCTCCTTCAGCGTGGAGGTGATGCGGAACTCCTTGCCGCTGGCCACGGGTTCGCCCGAGTCGAGCGACTTCAGGGAGATCCCGCGCTTGATGAGCTTGGACTGCAGCACATCAAGTACGGCCTTCGCGCGCTCTTCGCTGTTCGCCTTGATGAGGATGGCCTCGCCGCTCCACTCGACCGAAGCGCCGGTGCCCTTGAAGTCGTAGCGCTGCTCCACCTCTTTGCGGGCCTGGTTGAGAGCGTTGTCCGCCTCCTGGCGGTCGATCTTGGAGACGATGTCGAAGGAGCTGTCACTGGCCATGATCTCAGGCTAGTAGAGGTTGCCACGAGCGGGGAGGTAGGCCATAGCGTCCTACCAACGCCACCCCGGTACTTTGCTGATCTGAACGCGCCGCTTCTCACTCAATACGCCGGAGCGGTAGTCTGCCCGCTGCTTGGCCACCCAACGTCCGAGACCGAAGCCGGTTAGGTCTTTGAACGTGGCGGGCACTTGCGTGGTGTGGTTCTCGATGGCGTACGCGTTGAGCGACTCCACGTGCGCGTCGTAGTCGGCTTGCTGCTGGTCCCATACCCACCCAGGCAACGCTTCAAGAGCCTCAATCTCGTCGATGCTCAGAGTGTTCTCGATGTACTCTCGGCGACGCAGTTTGACCCAGCTTCCGAGCGTGGTGAGCTTGCCTTCGGCAAACTGTGGCGCCCGTGCGTGACCGTTCGTCGAAACGAAGTCGCGGAGCGTTTCGAGGCCGCCCTCGAACCTCGCGCGATCAGATCGGCTACGTCGGTCGGACGATCCCCATGTCCAGCCATCGAATGCGGAGAGTTCAGCGATCTGGGCATCCGACAATGAGTCCTGCCGGGCGCGCGAATCTTCCACCCACAACCCCAGGGCGAAATAGCCCTCCTGGTGCCCGCGGGGTACTTCGACGTGCCCTTCACGCAGGAAAAACGCTTGCAGAAGACCAATTCCGAAGGCGAACGAGAGGCGAGGATCGCGCGTAGTGGGCATGCCACCATCATGGTCGCATCGGGAATGACTGAAGGTGCTCGACGGGCCGCGAGTTGAGGGCGGGTCAGCCTTCCATACGGTTGATAGTTATCGGGAGACGATGTCGAACGATGAGTCAGCCATGGTGCCGAGTCTAGCCGTGGGGTGGCGACACTTCCGGGGCGGCCATGGACGCTCCCATACTGACCTCACCAGGGGAGGTCGCCATGACGGAAGTGCACCCGCGCGAGGGCGCTGCGCAATCAGCCCATCGCCGTCCCGGCGAAAAGCCGCGCCGCAATCCCTACCTGGTGACGATCGCGGTGGTGTGGATCAGTGCTCTCGTCTTCGGTCTGCTTCTGTTCGTCAGATCTTCGAGCCAGGACGCCGTCGGATCGTCTCAGGATCTGCTCACGGTCGGCGCCGTGTCGCTCATCGTCGCGGGCGTGGTCGCCCTGGTGCATCTCGCGGTCAAGGCGATCCTGTGGCGCGAAGGCGACGGCGACCGCTAGCCCCTCATCGCGCGTCCACGCGCTGCAACCGGCATACTGTGCGGCATGGGATCAGCGTTGACCACCATCGGATTGCCCGTCGCCCTCGGCATCATCATGTTCGGCCTGGGGTTGAGCCTCACCGTCGGCGACTTCGCCCGCGTCGCCAAGCAGCCGAAGGCGGTCGTCGTGGCGTTGCTGTGCCAGCTCATCCTGCTGCCGGTCATCTGCTTCGGTCTGGTGATCGCCTTCCAGCTGCCCCCGGTGCTGGCGGTGGGAATGATGATGCTCGCGGCCTCGCCGGGAGGCACCACCGCCAACCTCTACAGTCATCTCTTCCGCGGAGACATCGCCCTCAACATCACCCTCACTGCGGTCAACTCGGTGATCGCCGTCGTCACGCTGCCGTTGATCACGAACCTGGCGATCGCCTTCTTCCGCCCGTTCGACGACGAGCTGGGGATGCAGTGGGCCAAGACCCTCGAGGTGTTCGCGATCGTACTGCTCCCGGTGATCGCCGGCATGATCGTCCGGAAGCTGTGGCCGCGGTTCGCGGACGCCATGGACAAGCCGGTCCGGATCGTGTCGGTGATCGTGCTGATCGTGGTGATTGCGGGGGCGGTGGTCTCCAACTGGGTGCTGCTGGTCGACAACGTCGGACGCCTCGCGGCGATCACGGTGCTGTTCTGCCTGGTGAGTCTGTCGGCCGGCTACCTCGTGCCGCGCTGGTTGCGGATCGGCAAGCGCCAGGCCATCGCCTCGTCATTCGAGATCGGCATCCACAACGCCACCCTCGCGATCGTCATCGCCCAGACCGTGCTCGGCTCGGTGGAGCTCAGCCTCCCGGCCGCCGTGTACGGGGTGCTCATGTTCTTCATCGCGTTCGGCTTCGGTTTCCTCATCCGCGATCGCGCTTCGGTGGGAGGGCGCGCGGAGGTCTGAGCCTGCACCGGCGGATGCGAGGCTGTGACGCGGGCCCGCGTCGAGCGGTGACTGGGCGCGGCCCGAATCCGGCCAGACGACGCTCTTGACGTCTCCACCGACGGTGCCCTAACATCCCGATAAAACGTTTTATCAGCACGTAGCACCCCATCCGAGCGACAGTCCGGACGGGTTCGACACACGAAGAAGTGGAGGTGGAACATGGGACGCGCGCGGATCTTCGACGTGGCTGCGGCCGCCGGTGTCTCCGTCACCACCGTGTCGCTCGTGCTGAACAACGCCGAATCGCGGATCTCCGAAGACACCCGTCAGCGTGTGCGCGATGCGGCGATCGCGGTCGGATACTCGGCCAGTGCCGTGGCGCGGGGGCTTCGCACCCAGCGCACCCGCATCGTCGGGCTGATCTCCGACCAGATCGCCACCACCCCGTTCGCCGGTCGCATGCTCGCCGGGGCACAGGACGCGGCGCGCGAGAACGCCCACATGGTGATGCTCGTCGACACCGGCGGCGATGCGGAGCTCGAGTCGGAAGCCGTGCGGGCCATGACCGCCCAGCAGGTCGACGCCATGCTCTACGCCGCGATGTGGCACCGGCCCGTCGACGGGCCGGAGGGACTTCCCCCCGGCACGGTGTTCCTGGACTGCTTTCCCCGTGATGGCGGGTTCCGCAGCGTCGTCCCCGACGACCGCGCCGGAGGCAAGGCCGCCGTCACCGAACTCCTCGCCGCGGGGCACCGCCGGATCGCCTATCTCGACACGATCGACCCCGAGCCGATCGCCTCCTCCCTCCGCCACGAGGGGTACCTCGAGGCGTTCGCCGAGGCGGGCATCGAGCCCGACCCGCACTGGCACGTGCGGGAGCCGACCTCCGCTCAAGGCGGACGCGAGGGCGCCGACCGCCTGCTCGACCTTCCGGCCGACCGGCGGCCCACGGCCATCTTCTGCTTCAACGACCGCATGGCGATCGGCGTGTACACCGCCGCCCATCGCCGCGGACTCGACATTCCGCGCGACCTCTCGGTCGTCGGCTACGACGACCAGCAACTGGTCGCGGCGGAACTGGATCCACCTCTCACCACCATCGCCCTGCCCCACTACGAAATGGGCCGCTGGGCGATGGAGGTCGCGCTCGGCATCCGCGCGGAGGGGGAAGAGGATGTCGCGCATCGAATGGAGTGTCCCGTCATCCGGCGGGACTCGGTGGGCCCGCCGCCGGCGCAAGTCGCCAAACGAGACCGACGACGGGCTTCACACGTCACCGAAGGGCCGCGCTCGGCGGCCCCCGATCAGGTGTCCGACGCGGACGTCGGGCACCAGGAATAGGAAACCACAATGACGCGCAGAACGTCGCCGATGTTCGTCGCCGTGGGGCTGGTCGCAGCCCTGGCGCTGACGGGGTGCGGGCAGGCCGGTCAAGGAACCACGACCGGTGAAGACGGCCGCACGCAGCTGACCATGTGGACGCACTCGGCGGGCAACCCCGCCGAGCTCGAGGTCTACGAACGCATCATCTCGGACTACAACGCCTCGCAGGATACCTACGAGGTCGTACACGAGTCGTTCCCCCAGGGCGCCTACAACGACGCGATCGTCGCGGCGGCCGCCTCGGGCGACCTGCCGTGCCTCCTCGACCTCGACGGACCGATCATGCCCAACTGGGCGTGGGCGCAGTACCTCCAGCCGCTCGAGCTGCCGAGCGAGATCACCGACAAGCTCCTCCCCACCGCCGTGGGCATGTGGGACGGGGAGATCTACTCCGCCGGTTACTGGGACGCCGCGCTGTCGATCTTCGCGCGCAAGTCGGTGCTGGAGGCGAACGACATCCGCATCCCCACCACCGATCAGCCGTGGACGGCCGACGAGTTCGATGCCGCCCTGGCGACGCTGAAGGATGCCGGATACGACACCCCCATCGACATCGGCGCCGAGGACACCGGCGAGTGGTGGCCGTATGCCTACTCGCCCTTCCTGCAGAGCTTCGGCGGCGACCTGATCGACCGCGACACGATGCTCACCGCCGACGGCGCGCTCAACGGCGATGCCGCCATCGCGTGGGGCGAATGGTTCCAGAACCTGTTCACGCAGGGCTACGCCAGCAACTCCGGCACCGTGGGCAACCAGGAGTTCGTCGACGACGAGGTGGCCCTCAGCTACACGGGTGTCTGGAACGCCCTGGCCTCGGTCGAGGCGATCGGTGACGACCTTCTGATCCTGCCGCCGCCGGACCTCGGCAACGGACCGAAGATCGGTGGCGGGTCGTGGCAGTGGGCCATCTCCTCCGACTGCGCTGACGCCGAAGGAGCACGCGACTACCTCGCCTTCAGCTTCAACGACGAGTACATCACCGAGTTCGCCGACAAGCAGATCGTGATCCCCGCCACCGAGGCAGCCGCGCAGGCGTCGGAGTACTTCGGTGACGACGGGGTGCTTCGCCCCTTCGTCGAGCTGTCACAGAAGTACGCGGTGTTGCGTCCCGAGACGCCCGCCTACGCGGTCATCTCGACCACGTTCGAGACGGCGGCGAAGAACATCATGAGCGGTGCCGACGTCACGGCCACGCTCAACCAGGCCGTCACCGACATCGACGCGAACATCGCGTCGAACGACGGGTACGGCTTCCAGTGATCGGCGCGGGAGGGGGCGAACATGTCGCCTCCTCCCGCCCCCTCTGAAGGGCACCACTTCATGACTGTCACGCCTCCCACGGCGGCGGCCGAGACTCCTCGGCGCGCCTCCCGTCGGTTCCGCACCATCCGAGGGCGCGAGACCTGGGCCGGAGTGGGGATGATCGCGCCGGCCGCGATCCTCCTCCTCCTGTTCCTGGTCATCCCGGTGATCCTCGCCTTCGCCCTCTCGTTCACCAACGCGCGACTCATCTCGCCCAACCCGCCTCGCTTCGTCGGGATGGACAACTTCATCCGCGCCTTCACCGCCGACCCCGTGTTCGTGCAGTCGATCGGCAACACCGCGATCTTCGCGCTGGTGGTCGTTCCCGTGCAGGCCGGCCTCGGTCTCGCGCTCGCCGTGTTGGTCAACCGCAAGCTCCGGGGAACGACGTTCTTCCGTGTCGTCTTCTTCATCCCCGTCGTCACCTCGATCGTCGTGGTGTCGATCCTCTGGAAGTTCCTCTACCAGGACAACGGCCTCATCAACTCGATGATCGACGCCGTGACCTTCGGGCTCTGGAGCGGAACCGATTGGCTCAACGACCCGTCCACCGCTCTCGGGGCCATCATCGTCATGTCGATCTGGCAAGCGGTCGGCTTCCACATGATCATCTGGCTCTCGGGCCTGCAGACCATCCCCGAGGAACTGTACGAGGCGGCGCGCATGGACGGCGCAAGCCCCTGGCGACAGTTCACGAACGTCACCTGGCCGGGCCTGCGGCCCACGATGGTGTTCGTCCTCGTCACGATCACGATCGCCGCGCTCGGGCTCTTCGTCCAGATCGACGTCATGACCCAGGGCGGCCCGCAGGGGTCGACCTCCACCGTCGTCTACCACGCCGTGCGCAAGGGCTACGGACAGCAGGAGATCGGCTACGCAGCGGCGATCTCACTGATCTTCTTCGTCGCCGTGCTCATCATCGCGCTCATCCAGCGCCGCCTCACCCGGGAGAAGGACTGATGGCCACCACCGTTTCGGCATCCACCCGCCCGCGCACCCGATCGAGCGAGCCGCGGTCGGCCGCCGCATCACGACGCTGGGGCACGGGATTCACCTATCTCGCGATGGCGGTGCTCGCCGTCATCTTCCTCTTCCCGCTGGTGTTCATGTTCGTCTCGAGCCTCAAGCCCGACGCGCAGATCCTCCAAGACATCGACTCGCCGATGGCGTTCCTGCCCGTCGGCGACATCAGCCTCGACAACTACTTCGGCGTGTTCGACCGGGTGCCGGTGGCGCAGTTCATGTTCAACTCGGTGCTGGTCACCGTGCTGACGGTCGGACTCGGACTGCTCGTGAACTCGATGGCCGGCTTCGCCTTGGCAAGGCTCGCCTGGAAGGGGCGCCTCGTGGTGCTCGCGGTCATCATCGCGACGCTGATCGTGCCCTTCGAGACGATCGCCGTACCGATGGTCTACTGGGTCTCGCAGCTGCCGACGCTCGTGATCGAGGGCGGGGTGCTCAAGTACGACTTCGGATGGCTCAACACCTACGAGGTGCAGATCGTGCCGTTCATCGCCAACGCCTTCTCGATCTTCCTGTTCACGCAGTACTTCTCGACCATCCCGAAATCGCTCGACGAGGCGGCGCGCATCGACGGTGCCGGGTGGTTCACGATCTACCGGCGCATCATCGTGCCGCTGTCGGGTCCGGCCTTCGCGACCGTCGCGATCCTCACCTTCCTGCCGGCGTGGAACCAGTACCTGTGGCCTCTCATGGTCGTCCAGCGCGAGAACCTCCGCCCCGTGATGGTCGGCATGCAGTACTTCTTCCAGCTCAACACCGCGTGGGGTGAGGTGATGGCCTACACCTCGATGATCACGATCCCCGTGCTCATCGTGTTCCTCGTCTTCCAGCGGGCGTTCGTCAGCTCGATCGCGGCGAGCGGTGTGAAGGGCTGAACTGACCGACTGCGTGCACGACCCCTCCCACCCCGCTCCCTGAGCGACACTTCCGAAGGATTCCTCTTGTTCGATCTTCCCGACTCCTGGGTATGGGACTTCTGGTTCGCCGACGACGGCGACCGGTACCACCTCTTCTTCCTCTACGCCTCGCGCGCCCTCCACGACCCCGAGGCCCGGCACTACCGCGCCTCGGTCGGCCACGCCGTCTCGGACGACCTCCACTCCTGGACGCGGGTCGCCGACGCGCTGGTGCGCAGCGACGCGCCCGCCTTCGACGACCTCGCCACGTGGACCGGGTCGACCGTGCGCCACGCCGACGGTACCTGGTACCTCTTCTACACCGGCTCGTCGTTGGCGGCGGGGGGCAAGAACATCCAGCGCATCGGATACGCCACCTCCGCCGACCTCATGACCTGGCACAAGGCTCCCGGTGCTGTGCTCGAGGCCACGGCGCCGTGGTACGAGACGATCGACGACGGGGCCTGGCACGACGAGGCGTTCCGCGACCCGTGGGTGTTCCCCGATCCGGACGGGAACGGTTGGCACATGTATGTGACGGCGCGCTCGCCGCGGGGACCGGTGGACGGACGCGGTGTCGTCGGCCACGCCTGGTCGCCCGACCTGCAGCGCTGGGAGCTGCGGGAGCCGGTGAGCACGCCGAGCGAGTCGGGGTTCGGTCAGCTCGAGGTCACGCAGGTCGAGGTCGTCGACGGGCAGCCCGTGCTGCTGTTCTCGTGCCTCGCGGAGCATGCGATGCCCGCGCGTCGAGGCGCGCGCGGGGGCACCTGGGCGGTTCCGGCAGATACCGTGCTGGGCCCGTTCGACATCGACCGGGCCGAGCGGCTGACGGGTGAAGAGCTGTACGTCGGTCGCCTGCTGCGACGCCGCGACGACGGACAGTGGATGCTGTTCGCGTTCCGCAACGTCGGCGACGACGGCCGGTTCGTCGGCGGCGTGACAGATCCCATGCCGGTGGGCTGGCGCGAGGGCAGGCTGGTGGTCGGTGAGCCGGCAGCGGTCGCCGGTTCCTAGACTGGGAGCATGCAGCCGCTCACCGAGGATGACGTGCGCGCGGCACTGGTCAACGCCGCGCCCGAAGAGCTCGAACGCGTGGAGCTTCCGCTCGACTTCCTGCTCGTGGATTGGGACCATCTCGACTTCCTTGCCTGGCGCGACCCGCGCACACGCAGCCGCGGCTATGTCGTGGCCGAGCTCGACGGGTCGCCGACGGGCGTCGTGATGCGCGCCACCGACGGCGCGGGGCGCGGACGCCCGGCGATGTGCAACCTGTGCCACACGATGCAGCCGGGCGATCAGGTAGCCCTGTTCACCGCGCGCCGGGCTGGAGATGCCGGTGCCCGCGGCGACAGCGTCGGCACCTACGTGTGCGCCGACCTGTCGTGCCACGAGAACGTGCGAATCGCCGCGCCGCTGGCGCCCAGCGAGATGAGGGCGAGCGTGGACCGTCGCATCGACGGCACCCGGCATCGCGTCGAGTCATTCGTCGAGCGGGTGGCCGGCTGACCGTCGTGGTTTTCGGCATCCGTCGCGACCCGGTAAGATAGATGATCGCGCCTCCGGTCGACTGTACAAGCCGGTCGGGTGCGCACCTGGCGAGTTACCCAAGCGGCCAAAGGGATCTGACTGTAAATCAGCCGTCTTCGACTTCGGGGGTTCGAATCCCTCACTCGCCACGGACTCGATGAGGCCCGGAATCACTGAGGAAGACAGTGATCCGGGCCTTCGTCGTTCCCGACTGAGTCAGCTGCCGTTGGGTCGCCATCCGGATGCCGGTGCCTGCGGTGCGCTGTATCCGCGCGGTGTGATCTGCGCTCCGGTCTCCTGCATCGCGCGGATCACGCCGTTCTTCACGGCCGTGCGCATGATGAGGTAGCCGATCCAGATCGTCAGGGCGATGATGCCGAGGTAGATGATCAGCCCCACGATGACCATTCCGATGCCGAGCCCGGCGATCGCTCCGGGGTCGAGGGGGTTGGGGTTGAGTGCGAGCATGGGGATCCTCCCGTGTGCGACGTGATCGATCGATGTGCGCCCAGAGTAGCCAGCCGCTGCGGGGCGGCGCGCCCTCCGTTGCCGACTACCGTGGATGCGTGACCACGCGCGCCGCCCAACCCCGTCCGGCGAGCTGGCGTCCCGACGGGGCCGACCTCATCGTGGAGGCCGACAATCTGCCGTACCTGCGGACGCTCCCGTCGGGGAGCTTCCGCCTCATCTATATAGACCCGCCCTTCAACACCGGGCGCACCCAGAGCCTGCAGACCACAAAGGCGCTGCGCACGGCATCGGCATCTCGCGTCGGATTCGCGGGCCGGTCGTACGAGACCGTCAAGGGCATGCTGCACTCCTACGACGATGCGTTCACCGACTATTGGGCCTTCCTCGAGCCTCGGCTCCTCGAAGCGTGGCGGCTACTGACGCCCGACGGCACCCTGTACCTGCACCTGGACTACCGCGAAGTGCACTACGCCAAGGTCGTGCTCGACGCGATGTTCGGCCGGGCGAGCTTTCTCAACGAGATCATCTGGGCCTATGACTATGGGGCGCGGACGAAGAGCCGCTGGCCCACGAAACACGACAACATCCTCGTGTACGTCAAGGACCCCAGCGACTACGTATGGAACGCCGACGACATCGACCGTGAGCCGTACATGGCGCCGGGGCTGGTGACGCCGGAGAAGGTCGAGAGAGGGAAGCTCCCCACGGATGTGTGGTGGCACACCATCGTCCCGCCGGGAAGTCGCGAGCGCACCGGGTATGCGACACAGAAGCCGGTCGGCATCCTGCGGCGGATGATCCAGGCGAGCAGCCGCGAGGGCGACTGGGTGCTCGACTTCTTCGCCGGGAGCGGCACCACGGGAGCGGCGGCCCGCCAGCTGGGCCGCCGGTTCGTGCTGGTCGACAGCAACCCGCAGGCCATCGCCGTGATGACCGCGCGGCTCGCCGACGGCCCCGTCGACCTCCTCACCCATCCGTCCCCCTGAGCAGGCCCGCCGAGTGTCCACGACACGCCGACCATGCGCCTCCTCGCGCGGCATGTCCTGGACACTCGGCGAGGAGGGCGACGCGGCGCTCGTCGGGAGTCGGCGGGGCGTGCGAGGATGAAACGGTCCACGAGGTCCACGACCGGAGGAACCGCGATGAGCGAACCGATCACGCATCCGAACTCGAACAAGATCCTGCGCGCATCGATCTGGGTGGCCATCGGCGCCCTGATCGCCGCCGCCGTCGTCTGCGTCGTCTGGGTACTCGTCGGCGACGCGGGCGGCATGATCGGCAAGGCGTTCCTCACGATCCTGCTCCTCGCCGCGTTCGCGGGGGTCGCGATCATCGAGGCCAACCTCGCCTCGCGCCGGCCCGCGTGGTTCGCCCTCGCCAGCATGGTGACCTGGGTGGTCATCCTGCTGATCGGCGCCTTCCTCATCTGGATGCCGGAGGCCGGCGACTACTTCGGCAGCGGCCTCGAACGCTTCATGAAGTTCCTGCTGATCACGCTGATCCTGCAGGCGGCGCTGCTGCACATCCGTCTCTTCTCCAAGGCGCACGAACGCCACCACACGACCTTCACCTCGATCGTCACCTACGTCACGATCGGGCTCGTCGTCATCCTCGCGGTGATGCTCGTGCTGCCGATCATGATCGAGGAGTACGTGGTCTTCCGCGACTTCTACTGGCGAGTGGTCGTGGCCTTGGCGATCCTCGCCGCCGTCGGCACCGCGCTGGTGCCGCTGGTGAACGCCCTCTTCGCGCCCAAGAAGGAGCGCCCCGTCGCCGCTCCCACGGGCACCTACTACCCGCAGCCGGTGCCGCAGTGGCCGACGTATGCCGACGGGATCACACCGCTGCCGGTGATGCCCGACGGGTCGCCCGACTGGAACGCGTACTACACCGGCCAGCCGACCTATCCGCAGGGCTACGGCCAGCAGGCCCAGGTGCACACGGCCCCGCCCGCGCCGGAGCCGGCGGCTCCCGCAGCGCAGCCGACGGCACCCGCTGCGCCCAGCCAGCCCGAACCTGCGCCGTCCCCTGCGCCGGAGCAGCCTTCGCCTCCGCCGACCGGCTACCAGGGCTACCCGCCTCCGCCTCCGCCGCCGAACTGATCCCAGGCAGAACCTGGTCCTGCACCACGGAAGGAGCCCCGTCGACCATGCGCCGGCGGGGCTCATTCGGCGTCTGCGACGATCAGGCGCCGAGAAGCTCGAGGGCAGCCATGGCGGCATTGTGTCCGCCGATGCCGCTCACGGCTCCACCGCGACGCGCGCTCGATCCGCACAGCAGCACGCGGTCGTGGCCGGTGCTCACGCCCCAGCGTTCGGCGGGGTTTTCGAGAGCTTCGTCGTCGCCCGCCCACGGCCAGTCGAGTGCGCCGTGGAAGATGTCACCGCCCGCCATGCCGAGAGAGCGCTCCAGGTCGGCGGTGGTACGCGCCTCGATGCAGGGCGCGCCCGCGGGAGTCTCGTACAGGCAGTCCGCGATCGGTTCGGCCAGGACCGAATCGAGAGACCGTTGCGCGGCCTCCAACAGTGCGGCGCGCTGAACGTCGGGATCTGCGCCGTCCACGAGCCGGTGGGGGACGTGCAGGCCGAACAGCGTCAGGGTCTGCGCGCCCGAACGCTGCAGGTCATCGCCGAGGATCGACGGGTCGGTGAGGGAATGACAGTAGAGCTCCGCCGGGAGCGGCGAGGGGATCGTGCCGGACGTCGCAGCGCCATACGCGGCGTCGAGCTGCGAGAGGGTCTCGTTGATGTGGAACGTTCCCGAGAACGCCGCCACCGGGTCGACCGAGGTGTCGCGCAGGCGAGGCAATCGGCGCAGCAGCATGTTGACCTTCACCTGCGCGCCCTCGGGTGGTGCAGATTCCCCGGTAGACGCGCCGCCGCCGGCGATCAGCAGCCGTTCGAGCACCGACCGGCCGACACCGCTGAGGATCAGGCGGCCGTGCAGACGCTCGCCGCCGGCGAGGGTGATCTCGCCATCGGGTGCGATGGCCGACACTTCTGCGTGCGATCGCAGGTCGGCCCCGGCCGCGCGCGCCGAGCGCTCCAGCGCCGCGCTCACCTGGCCCATCCCTCCCACCGGCACGTCCCAGTCGCCGGTGCCGCCGCCGATCACGTGGTAGAGAAAGCAGCGGTTCTGCGCCAGTGAGGGATCATCGGCCGCCGCGAACGTTCCGATCAGGCCGTCGGTGAGGGCGATGCCGCGCGCGATGTCGGAGTCGAGGCTGCTGCGGAGCAGCTCGCCGAGCGGACGCTCTGAGATCGCCTCCCACAGGTCGTCGTCGCCGAACAGTGCCCGCACCTCGTTCTCCCGCGGCAGCGGTGAGGTGACCGTCGGGAACAGCGCCGACGCCATCGGCAGGAGCCGGTCGTAGAAGCGTGCGAACCGCTCCGCCTCGCGGGCGTCGCCGGTGGTCCGCGCGAAGCTGGCGGTCGTGGCGACGGCATCCGCGTTGTCGACCAGGATGCCGCGCGATGGATCGGTCGGGTCTGGGGTGTAGGAGGAGTAGCGGCGCCGACGCAGGTCGAGCCGGAGATCGAGGTCGTCGATGATCCGGTGCGGCAGGAGGCTGACGAGGTAGGAGTAGCGAGAGACCCGCGCCGCCACTCCCGGCCACGGGCTCTCGGAGACGGCTGCCCCGCCGAAGTGGTCTTGGCGTTCGAGGAGGGTCACCGTCTTGCCGGCGCGGGCGAGATAGGCCGCAGCGACCAGAGCGTTGTGACCGCCCCCCACGATCACGACATCGGTCGAGGCGGCGCTGCGTCGAGGGATGCTCATCGCCCCACGGTACCGGCAGGGCATCGGGGCAGCGCCCGGCGGATCGGCGTAGCGTGGGGGCCATGCCGGAATCCCCTGAACCTGATGGTCTCGATGACCTCCTCGCGCTGGCCGTCGACGTGGCTCGGGAGGCGGGTGAACTCGCGCGACGCCGCCGCACGGAAGGGGTGTCGGTCGCCGCGACCAAGTCGACCATCGCCGATGTGGTCACCGAGGCCGACCGTGAGGTCGAACAGCTCATTCGGCGGAGGCTGGCAGATGCCCGACCTCAGGATGGATTCCTCGGCGAGGAATCAGGCGCGGGGGAGGCGTCGGGCGAGCGCGCGGTGACCTGGGTCGTCGATCCGATCGACGGCACGGTCAACTACCTCTATGGCATCCCGCACTTCGCGGTGAGCATCGCGGCGGTGGCGGGTGAACCCGACGCCCGCAGCTGGCGGCAACTGGTGGGTGTGGTCTACAACCCGATGACGGGGGAGCTGTTCCACGCGGTGCGCGGCGGCGGTGCATGGCTGGGCGAGCGGCGACTGTCGGTATCGACACCCGGGGAGGCGGGCGCGCTCGTGGCCACCGGGTTCGGCTACGACCCCGCCACGCACGACGGCGACTTCGCGCGCCTGCGCCGCGTGATGCCGTTCGCGCGCGACGTGCGTCGGGCGGGGGCGGCATCTCTCGACCTCGCGTTCGTGGCCGCCGGCCGCCTCGACGGCTACTTCGAACGCGGTCTTCACCCCTGGGACCACGCCGCGGGTGGGCTGCTCGTGCTCGAAGCGGGGGGTGTGCTCGGGGGGATGCCGGACGGTGTCCCCGGCCGGGAGATGACGATCGCTGCGGGTGCCCCGCTGGCTGAGAGGATCTCCGCCGCGGTATATCAGTGAGCGCCCATGGCATTCTCAGCCGCTGCGGGGTAGTGTTTACCCGATCGTTACCTTCGTCGCCCCGAACCGGCGAAGCGCCATCGAAGCCCCCCGCAACATCGCGCACCCGACGCGCCCGAACGAGAGCACGCCCCTGTGAGCCCTGATTTCCCGATGGCCGACGCCGCGCCCACGCGCCGCTCGCGCCGGGCGGCTGCTGCGGCCGCCGAGGAGATCGTTCCGGTCGTGCTCACCCGGGCAGAGCTGCGCCGTCGGCGGGCGGAGGCGGAGACCGCCGAGCATCGAGCGGCCACCGAGCATCGAGCGGCCGGCGAGTCCACCGTTCCGGTGCCCGTGACGCATCCCTTCGACTCCATCGCGGAGGTCGTCGCCGAGGCGACTGCCGCCGCTCCCACCTCTCGACGCCGGGACCGCCACCACGCGGAGCCCGGCGTTTCGACGTTGGTCGACACGGTCGCCGCCGATGCCATCCCGTTGAGTTTCGTCGCCGCGGTCGCCGAGCCGTGCCTGGTCGACGAGTTCGAACGTGCCGCACGCACGTTCTCGTTCACCGGACAGACACCCATCCAGGCGGATGCCGTCGTCGAGCCGCCCATCGTGCCGGCGACAGCTCACGTCGCTCGTCGTGGGCATCGCCCGGGCCGCAAGCGCGTGGCAGCGGCATCCTTCTCGCTCGGCGTGATGACCATCGTGGGCCTGCTCGCCGTCGGCACCACCACCCCGTGGTCGGCCGTCGCCGCCTCCAGCGGTTCCGCCGACATCGTCGCGCTGGCGCCCACACCGCAGCCGACTGAGAACATTCAGGCCTACGTGTCCTCCACCGACGGGGAGAGCCCGCTCGAGCGTTCGGTGGACTACGACGTGGCCTCGATGGCCGACCTGGCCGCCGACTCCGGCGTGACGCAGTTCGCCGGTACGTGGGTGAACGACCCCACCGCCGACGTGCAGTGGCCCTTCCCCGTGGGCGTTCCGATCTCTGCGGCCTACGGGTCGCAGACCTACCTGTCGAAGTTCTCGTCGCCGCACCGGGGCGTCGACCTCACTCCCGGTGCCGGAGCGGAGATCCACGTGGTCGCCGACGGCACCGTGCGCATCGCCACCCAGGCCGGCGGCGACTACGGCGTGACCGTGGTCGTCGACCACGTGGTCGATGGACAGTTGGTGTCCACGCGCTACGCCCACATGCAGTACGGGTCGCTGCAGGTGTCGACCGGCGACATCGTCAAGGCCGGCGACGTGATCGGCCGAGTCGGCTCGACCGGTAAGGCCACCGGTCCGCACCTGCACTTCGAGGTGCTGCTCGGCGGCACCGTGCACACCGACCCGATGGCCTGGATGCGGCAGCACACCGAAGAGTGACGCCGGTTCGAGGGGATGCCGGTGCTCTGGTATTCTTTTCTGGTTGCCCGCTCGCGGGTAGCACGCCCCGATAGCTCAGTGGCAGAGCACTTCCATGGTAAGGAAGGGGTCGTCAGTTCAATCCTGACTCGGGGCTCGCAAGACACCTTCTGGTGGATCGCGGCAGGGTAGCTCAGTTGGTGAGAGCGCACGACTCATAATCGTGAGGTCGCGGGTTCAAGCCCCGCTCCTGCTACCGACTCAGACCCCCGGCTTTCCGGGGGTTTTGTCGTGTAGCGGACCGCGACGCGCCGCCCGTGCTATGGTCTAGGTTGCTGTTCGAGCATGTTCATCCCCGTTCGTCTGCCTCGCTGAAGAGGCGCAACCGGGTTGATGATGATCCGCTCGACGATCCTCATCTCCGACGCCGACGCGCGTCATGTTCAAGGTTGTCATGTCTCCTTCTTCCGCTCCTTCTCCTTCTTCCGCGCCCGCGGTCCTCTGGCGGCAGGCCGACGACGACGTGTACGTCGCGTCGGCCGATGCCGAGTACGCCGGCTTCGTTGCCGCCACCCCTCACGGGTTCGAGGCCCACGGTGGCCGTGGGCAGCGGTTGGGTGTGTTCCCGATGCTCGATCGGGCCAAGTCTGCGGTCGTGGCAGCGGGACGCCGCCCCGCTGGCCGTCGCTCCCGCTCCGCCGCCTTCGAGCACAGCGTCTCGCCTGCTCTGCGGGCACCCCGTACCCACCCGTGACCGCGCGCCGTCGTTCCGGAGGATGACGCAGACATCACCCGTGTGGGGGATGTGGCCCGCGCTGCCGATCCGTAGCGTGAGTAGCGCGGAGTTCGGCTTCACTCCGTCGGGCCGGGTGACGGGAAACACCCGGCCCCTTCATTTTCCCGTGCAGATTCTTCGTTCGCCGTGCCGGAGCGCGCAAAATCACGGGGATTCGAGGTTGCACCCCCTAACGTGGGCAGTGCGAGCCCGAATTCGCGTGAGACACTCCCCCCGTGTCGCAGGAGTCCCCAGCTCCGCAACGCCGGGTTCGCCAGAGCCCTCTCGGCCCTCTGGCCTTGAGAGGGCTCTGCCATGGGATCAGAGTGTTCGCCGTCACCGGTTTTCGCTGGGCCGAAAATCTCCTTCCCGTTTCGCGTAATGAATCGAGCGCATCCGCATCTCTTCATCCGGGCGTCTTTGTGTTCGGCTGGCGCCCGTCGGCCTGGGGCCGCCTGCTGCTATCCGGGGGGAGGCGGCAGTGGCGGGCCCCAGGCCACCACACGATGCAGCACGCGAAGCGGATGACAGCGAACCGCACAAGCCCGCGATGATGCAGGCTAGAGGGATGACGATTCCTCACATCACGCTCAACGACGGCCACACCATCCCTCAGCTCGGATTCGGTGTGTTCAAGGTCGACCCGACCGAGACCGAACGCATCGTCAGCGAGGCGCTGGCCGTCGGCTACCGGCACATCGACACCGCCGCGGTCTACGGCAATGAGGAAGGTGTGGGCCGCGCCATCGCTGCCAGCGGCATCCCGCGCGACGAGCTGTTCGTGACGACGAAGCTGTGGAACTCCGAGCAGGGCACCGACACGGCTCGCGCGGCGCTCGCGACGAGCCTCGACACCCTCGGCCTCGACCACGTCGACCTCTACCTGATCCACTGGCCGCGCCCCGACCTCGACCGCTACGTGCAGACGTGGCAGACGCTCGAGCAGTTGCGCGACCAGGGACTGACGCGGTCGATCGGTGTCTCCAACTTCCACCGACCCCACCTCGAGCGCCTTCTCTCCGAGACCGACACGGTGCCGGCGGTGAACCAGATCGAGCTGCACCCGGCGTTCGCCCAGCGGGAGTTGCGCGCCTTCGGCGAGGGCCACGGGATCCGCACCGAGGCGTGGGGGCCGCTCGGTCAGGGCAAGTACGACCTCTTCGGCGAATCGGCCGTGGCCGACGCCGCGGCGGCGCACGGTGTCTCTCCCGCACAGGTCGTGATCCGCTGGCACCTGCAGCACGGCATCATCGTGTTCCCCAAGTCGTCGACGCGCGAGCGCATCGCCCAGAACTTCGACGTGTTCGGGTTCGAACTGACCGGTGAGGAGATGTCGGCGATCGATGGTCTCGACCGCGGACAGCGAGTGGGCGCCGATCCGGAGACCGCCACGTTCTGAGATCCGCTGCGGGAGCACACCGCTTGCTGGCGACCCCCGGCAGTGGTATCAATGTAGGGCGACGGGATGGGGGTCCCGTGCATCGAACTCTGGGGGGATTCGATGAGCGATATCACGTTGGTTCCGGCTGTCTTCCGCTGCCCCGACCACGACAATCACGAGCTGCTGACCGCGCGCGTGTACGACCAGGTCGACCGTGAGGCCGCCTGGTTCGCCGACCGCGCAAGCGAGACGTTCCGCGTTTCGGTGGTGTGCCCCGGTTCGGGCCACGACCAGCTGCCGCACCGTCGTGTGTTCGACGGGACGTGGTCGCGTCAGGCGCTGGTCGCCTCGCGCGTGGCCTGACCCATCGTGGCGCCTGAAGGGCGCGTTCGCTCATCCGGCGAGCGCGCCCTTCGGTGTGCGCGCCGTTCGACGTGATCGACGTGCGGCTCGTCCGCCGCAGTGCCGGGTTTCGCGCTGAGAGCGAACAGCCCACCGCCGGTCTGAATGCGTGTCGGCGGTCGGCGCTAGCATCAGGAGGTTCCCCCCAGCGGTTCATCTCGGAGGTCCTGCATGCTCGGCAAACTGCTGGTGCGATATCTCATCACGTACAAGTGGTGGCTCATCGCCGTTCTCGTCTTCCAGTTCGCCTCGGCGATGGCGTCGCTGTACCTCCCACGACTGAACGCCGACATCATCGACAACGGAGTGACCGCGGGCGACACGGCCTACATCTGGTCGCACGGCATGTTCATGCTCGCTGTCGCCCTGGGGCAGATCATCGCGTCGGTCATCGCCACGTTCTTCGCTGCACGGGCGGCGATGAGCGCCGGTCGCGACATCCGTCGCGACGTGTTCACGAAGGTCGGCGGGTTCTCCGAACGTGAAGTCTCCCGCTTCGGTGCCGGCACCCTGATCACCCGCAACACGAACGACGTGCAGCAGGTGCAGATGCTCGCGATGATGGGTGCCACGATGCTCGTCACCGCACCGCTGCTGGCGGTGGGCGGCATCATCATGGCGCTGCAGCAGGACGTGGGCCTCAGCTGGCTGATCGGCGTGGCCGTCCCTGTGCTGCTCGTGGTCGCAGGCCTCATCATCAGCCGCATGGTGCCGCTGTTCCGGCAGTACCAGCACAAGCTCGACAGCGTGAACCGCATCATGCGCGAGCAGCTGACGGGCGTGCGAGTGGTGCGCGCATTCGTGCGCGAGCGCATCGAGGAGGAGCGGTTCCGCGGCGCGAACACCGACATCATGGTGGTGGGACGAAAGGTGGGGTCGCTGTTCGTCCTCATGTTCCCGCTGGCCATGCTCGTGCTCAATGTGACCGTCGTCGGGGTGATCTGGTTCGGGGGTATCCAGGTGGATGCCGGCAACGTGCAGATCGGCACCCTCTTCGCCTTCATGCAGTACGTCGGTCAGATCCTCATGGGCGTGCTCATGGCCACCTTCATGACGATCATGATCCCGCGCGCCGCGGTGTCGGCCGACCGCATCGGTGAGGTGCTGAGCTCGACCGACGAGCTCGCCCGCCCCGCTCACCCGGTGACGGAGTTCCCCGAGCGCGGTTCCGTCGTCTTCGACGACGTGTCGTTCACCTACCCGGGCGCCGAGTCTCCCGTTCTGCAGGGACTCAGCTTCCGTGCCGAACCGGGGGAGACGGTCGCCATCGTCGGGTCGACCGGTTCGGGCAAGACCACCCTGGTCTCCCTCATTCCCCGCCTGTTCGACACGTCGAGCGGGTCGGTGCGCGTCGCCGGTGTCGATGTGCGAGAGGCCGACCTCGACGAGCTGTGGAAGGGCATCGGCTACGTGCCGCAGCGCTCCTTCCTGTTCACGGGCACCGTGGCATCCAATCTCCGTTTCGGACGCGAGGACGCGACCGACGACGAACTGTGGAAAGCGCTGGAGATCGCGCAGGGCAAGGACTTCGTGTCCGAGCTCGAGGGCGGTCTCGACGCGAGGATCTCGCAGGGCGGAACCAACGTGTCGGGTGGGCAGCGGCAGCGACTGGCGATCGCCCGCGCCATCGTGCACCAGCCCGACATCCTCGTGTTCGACGACTCGTTCTCGGCGCTCGATGTCGCCACCGATGCGCGGCTGCGACAAGCGCTGTGGCGAGAGTTGCCGGAGGTGACCAAGATCGTCGTCGCGCAACGGGTGTCGACGATCACCGGCGCGGACCGCATCGTGGTCCTCGAAGACGGAAAGATGGTGGGGCTCGGCACGCACGACGAACTGCTCGCGGGCAACGAGACCTACCGAGAGATCGTCGAGTCGCAGCTGGGGGTGGACGCATGAGCGAGGTACAGACCACCGCAGAGCTCACCGAAGAGGAGCGCCTCGAGATGGAGCGCGCCGAGCAGGCGCGGCTCAACTCGGGAGACTGGGACTCCGTCGCGCCCGGAAAGGCCGCGAACTTCGGCAAGAGCTTCGCCCGCATGATCGGGCTCCTCGGGCCGCACAAGTGGGCCTTCGCCTTCGTCTCCGTGCTCGGCGCCATCGGTGTCGTGCTCGCCGTCATCGCCCCGAAGGTGCTCGGACAGGCCACGAACCTCATCTTCGACGGCGTGGTCTCGCGCCAGCTCCTCGAGTTCTTCCCGGCCGGCACCAGCCAGGATCAGGTGGTTGCCGCGCTCCGCCAGAGCGGTGATACCGACCGGGCCGACATGATCGCCGCGATGCCCACCTTCGCCGTCGGCGACGGCGTCGACTTCGACGGTCTTCGGTGGGTCGTGGTGGCGGTGCTCGCCATCTATGTCGTCTCCGCCATCCTCACCTGGCTGCAGGGCTATGTCATCAACGTGATCATGGTGCGGTCGATGTGGCGGCTGCGTGAAGAGGTCGAAGCGAAGATCAACCGTCTCCCGCTGTCGTACTTCGATCGCGTGCAGCGCGGCGAGCTCATCTCCCGCGTGACCAACGACATCGACAACATCACCCAGACGATGCAGCAGGCACTCTCGACAGCGGTGACCAACATCCTCACCGTCGTCGGTGTGCTCGTGATGATGTTCTCGATCTCCTGGCAGCTCGCCATCGTCGCCCTCATCGCCCTGCCGCTCATGGCGGTGGTGTTCGGTGTCATCGGGCCGCGCTCGCAGAAGGCCTTCGCCACGCAGTGGAAGAAGGTCGGCCGGCTCAACGCGCGCGTGGAGGAGTCGTTCTCGGGCCACGCTCTCGTGCGTGTGTACGGTCGCGAGCAAGAGTCGCGCGAGAAGTTCCAGGAGGAGAACGAAGAGCTGTACCAGGCCGCGTTCAAGGCGCAGTTCCTCTCGGGCCTGATGATGCCGTCGATGATGTTCATCGGCAGCCTCACCTACGTGGGCATCGCCGTGCTCGGCGGGCTCATGGTGGCCTCCGGCCAACTCCGACTGGGTGATGTGCAGGCCTTCATCCAGTACTCGCAGCAGTTCACCCAGCCGCTGTCGGAGCTGGGCGGCATGGCGGCCGTCGTGCAGTCGGGCACGGCCTCGGCCGAGCGCGTGTTCGAGCTGCTCGACGAGCCGGAGCAGGATGCCGACGCCGATGACGCACCGGCCCGTGTCGACGGTCGTGGGGTGATCGAGTTCCAGAACGTCGCGTTCTCGTACTCGCCCGACAAGCCTCTCATCCGCGATCTGTCGTTCCGGGTGGAGCCGGGCCAGACGGTCGCCATCGTCGGGCCGACCGGTGCCGGCAAGACCACCCTCGTCAACCTGCTCATGCGCTTCTACGAACTCGACGGCGGACGCATCCTCCTCGACGGGCAGGACATCGCCGAGCTCACGCGCGACGACGTGCGCTCGCGCACCGGCATGGTGCTGCAGGATCCGTGGCTGTTCGCGGGAACGATCCGCGACAACATCCGTTACGGAAACGAGGACGCCTCCGACGAGCAGATCGTCGAAGCGGCCGTCGCCACTCGCGTCGACCGCTTCGTCCACTCGCTCCCCGACGGGTACGACACGGTGCTCGACGAAGACGCAGCCAACGTGTCGGCCGGCGAGAAGCAGCTGATCACGATCGCTCGCGCGTTCGTCGCCCAGCCCGCTGTGCTCATCCTCGATGAGGCCACCAGCTCGGTCGACACCCGCACCGAGCTCCTGTTGCAGCACGCGATGTCGGCGCTGCGGGAGGGTCGCACGTCGTTCGTGATCGCGCACCGCCTCTCGACCATCCGTGACGCGGACCTCATCCTCGTGATGGAGCACGGTGACATCGTGGAGAAGGGCCGCCACGACGAGCTGATCGCAGCGCAGGGCGCCTACTGGCGCCTGTACCGGTCGCAGTTCGAGAAGGCAGCCGTCGACGACCACGTGGAGCAGTTGGAGGAGCAGCAGCAGCTTCAAGCCGGGGCGGAAGCAGAAGAGTCGGCCGAGTGACGGGCCCCGCCGTCCGCCGGTCGCCCCGGTTCGTGCTCGCCTGTGTGGCGATCGGACTCGTGGCGGGGCTGCTGTCGGGACTGTTCGGCGTGGGTGGCGGCACCGTCATCGTCCCGATGCTCCTGCTCCTCCTGCACTTCGATCAGCGCCTCGCCGCCGGCACGTCTCTGGCCGCGATCGTGCCGACGGCCGCCGTGGGAGTCGTCTCCTACGCGATCCACGGATCGGTCGCCTGGATCCCCGCGATCATCCTCGCCGCCGGGGCGATCGTCGGCGCACAGCTCGGGACCTGGCTGTTGGCGCGGCTGCCGCAGAACACGCTTCGCTGGGGTTTCGTCGGATTCCTCGTCGTCGTGATCGTGATGCTGTTCATCGTCGTTCCCTCCCGGGATGCCGTGCTGCAGCTGACCTGGCTCACCGGCATCGGGCTGGCCGGGCTCGGCCTGTTCACCGGCATCATGGCGGGCCTGCTGGGCGTCGGCGGCGGAGTCATCGTCGTGCCGGCGCTCATGTTCCTCTTCGGCACCAGTGACCTCATCGCCAAAGGCACGTCTCTGCTCATGATGATCCCCACCGCGATCTCCGGCACCGTCGGCAACGTGCGCCGCAAGAACGTCGACCTCGTCGCGGCAGCGCTCATCGGCGTCGCCGCCTGCACGACCACCGCTCTCGGGGCGTGGGTGGCGACCCTGCTCGACCCGCTGGTCTCCAACATCCTCTTCGCCGCCTTCCTCACCTTCATCGCGATACAGCTCGCCGTGCGGGCCTGGCGCGCCGGGCGGGCAGGGCGGTCACGCCCGACAACCGGCGCGTGAGGCGGGGGAGAGTTGTCACGGGCGGCACCGCGGCTCGATCGAATGTGCCTCGGTAGACTCGACGAGTGTCTGTGAACCCTGAACTGGTGGGACGTGAGTTCCCTCCGACGTCGCCGTACCTCGTCGGCCGCGAGAAGGTGCGCGAGTTCGCTCGTGCCGTCTTCGCCACCGATGCGCAGCACAGCGATCCCGCTGCTGCCCGCGCACGGGGCTACACCGATGTGGTCGCACCGCCCACCTTCGCCATGGTGATCCAAGACATGACCCTGCAGCAGCTCCTGGCCGAACCCGACTCCGGTATCGCCCTCGAACGCACGGTTCACGCCGAGCAGCGCTTCCGCTACACGCGTCCGATCGTCGCCGGCGACGAACTGACGGCACGGTTGCAGGTGACCGGGGTGCGTCCGTTCGGCAAGGGGGCGATGGTCACGAGTGAGGCCGAGATCACCGACGCCGGCGGTGCCCACGTCGTCACCGCGGTATCGGTGCTGCTGATCGGAGGCGAGGAATGAGCGCGCTCGAAGTGGGTCAGATCGTGGCCGAGCGGTCGGTGCACCTGACACGCGAGTCGCTGGTGCGCTACGCAGGCGCCTCCGGCGATTTCAACCCCATCCACTACCGTGACGACGTCGCCGAGCGAGTGGGCCTTCCCGGCGTGCTGGCCCACGGCATGCTCACCATGGGCCTCGCGGTGGAGACCATCGTCGAATGGCTCGGTGACAGCGGCCGCATTCTCGAGTACGGCGTGAGGTTCACCCGCCCCGTCGTGGTGGATGCCGAGGCAGGCGCCGAGCTGACCGTCACCGCGAAGGTGGGAGCCATCGATGACGAGGTGACACGCATCGATCTCACCGTCGCGCACGCAGACACGGTGGTGCTGGGCAAGGCGCAGGTGCGCGTGCGCACCGCCGATCAGTGAGCATGGCCGAGACAGCTCCCGTCGCCCTCGCCACGCTGACGACCCTGCGCACCGGCGCCGCTCCCGAGCGCATGCTCCGCGCGCAGACGCGCGAGGAGCTCGTCGCAGAACTGCGGATGCTCTGGGCGGAGGGGGATCGGGTGCTCGTCATCGGCGGCGGCTCGAACCTCTTCGCCGGTGACGAGCCGTTCGACGGCACCGTCGTGCTGGTGCGCACCTCCGGGCTGGAGCGACTGCCGAGTCCACGCGAGGGCTATGCCCGGGTGCGCGCCGAAGCGGGCCACGACTGGGACGCTCTGGTGGCCTTCACCGTCGAGCAGGGTCTCCAGGGCATCGAAGCGATGTCGGGAATCCCGGGAACGGCCGGTGCCGCGCCCGTGCAGAACATCGGCGCCTACGGGCAGGAACTCGTCCAAACACTCGTCGAAGTCGAACTCCTCGACGAGGCCACCGGAGAGGTCTCCGTCGTTCCCGCCGAAGACCTCAAGCTGGGGTTTCGGACGTCCGTGCTGAAGGCGCACTACGGATCGGTTGCGGAGCGCAACGCGGTGGTCCTGTCGATCACGCTGGAACTGGCCGACGTCGGCAGCGGTGAGCATCCGGTCGCCGGCGCCCAGCTGCGCCAGTCGCTGGGACTGGACCCGTCGGCATCCGCGTCGCTGCAGTGGATCCGCGACACGGTCATCGCGACACGCGCGAAGAAGGGGATGGTGCTCGACGATGCCGACCCCGACACCTACAGCGCGGGTTCGTTCTTCCAGAACGCGGTGGTGTCATCGGCGTTTGCCCGAACCCTGCCCCCGGAGTGCCCGCGGTGGCCGGTGTCGGTCGACGTCGACCCGGTGACCGTCATCCCGCTCGCCGTGTTCGACGGTCGCGTGCCGCCTCCGGTCGCGCACGAACCCGATGTGAAGGTCAGCGCGGCGTGGCTCATCGAGCACGCCGGCATCGGCAAGGGTTTCCGATTCCCGCGCTCGCGGGCGGGGCTTTCGACCAAGCACGCCCTGGCGCTCACGAACCGCGGCGGGGCGTCGGCTGCCGAGCTCGCCGAACTCGCGCGCTTCATCCGGGGTCGGGTGCAGGCGGAGTTCGGTCTCGTGCTGCAGCCCGAGCCGGTGTTGGTGGGCGTCGAACTCTGACGGCGTCCCGTTCAGCCGAGTGTCCCGAACACGCCGCGGGCCGAGGCGCCGAGCCCGCGTGTCGTGGACACTCGACGGCGGGGTGTGTTCAGGCGAAGAGCGCCTGCAGACGGTGGACGCCCTCCAGGAGTGCGTCGTCGCCCAGAGCGTAGGACAGACGCAGGTAGCCGCTGGGCCCGAAGGCCTCGCCTGGCACGACCGCGACCTCGGCCTCGTCGAGGATGAGGTCGGCCAGCTCCAGCGAGGTCGTCACCGTGGTACCGCGCCAGGTGCGGCCCAGCAGCCCCTGAACGTCGGGGTACACGTAGAACGCTCCCAACGGATTGGGAACCGTGACGCCGGGGATCTTCGCCAGCTCGGCGACGATCAGGCGACGGCGCCGATCGAAAGCCTGTCGCATCTGCTCGGCCTCGTCCTGCGGGCCGGTGAGGGCGGCGAGGGCGGCACGCTGTGCGATGTTGTTGACGTTCGAGCTCAGGTGCGACTGCAGGTTGGCCGCCACCTTGATCGCGGCGGGAGGACCGACCATCCAGCCCACGCGCCATCCGGTCATGGCGTAGGTCTTGGCGACACCGTTGACGAGGATCGTCTGCGCGGCCAACTCCGGCACCGCCTCGACGATCGAGACCGCACGGGCACCCTCGTAGACGAGGTTCTGATAGATCTCGTCGCTGATCACCCAGATGCCGTGCTCCAGCGCCCACTCACCGATCGCGCGCGTCTCCTCCGCGGTGTACACCGAACCGGTGGGGTTGGACGGGGAGACGAAGACGAGCACGGTGGTCTTCTCGGTGCGGGCCGCTTCGAGCTGGTCGACGGTCACCTTGTAGTCCTGGTCGGCCCCGGCGAACACCTCCACCGGGATGCCGTCGGCCAGCGCGATCGCTTCGGGGTAGGTGGTCCAGTACGGCGCGGGGAGCAGCACCTCGTCGCCGGGGTTCACCACCGCCTGGAAGGCCTGGTACACCGACTGCTTCCCGCCGTTGGTCACGATCACCTGTGACGGCTGCACGTCCAAGCCCGAGTCGCGCAGGGTCTTGGCGGCAATCGCTTCGCGCAGCACGGGCAGGCCCGCCGCGGGCGTGTAGCGGAAGTTGGCCGGGTCGTGCAGGGCTTCGGCGGCCGCATCCACGATGAACGGGGGCGTGGCGAAGTCGGGCTCGCCGGCGGCGTAGGAGATGACGGGACGGCCCGCTGCCTGCAGGGCCTTCGCCTTGGCATCGACCTTCAACGTCGCCGACTCGGCGATGGCGCTGAGCTTGGCGGAGACACGGGGCTGACGAGAGGAAGGAGCGCGTTCGGTCACGCTCTAGAGCGTAGTCCGACCGCGCTCCTTCCGCCGCGCCTCAGTCGAGGTAGCGCTGGTAGGCCGATGTGGTCAGGAAGGCGGGGAAGTCCTCGCCCAGTGCCACGTCGCGGAAGATCTGGGCCGCGTCGTCGAACCGGTCGCCGTCCCACCGGTCGACCTCGCCCAGCACCTGCGCGATGAGCGACTCGGCGTACTCGGCCGTGATCGGTGTGCCCTCGTCGGTGACCCGATCCTGGTGGATCCACTGCCACACCTGACTGCGGCTGATCTCGGCGGTCGCGGCATCCTCCATGAGGTTGTCGATCGCGACCGCTCCCAGCCCCCGCAGCCACGCCTCGATGTACCGGATCGCGACCGACACGTTGGCGTGAACGCCGGCGGCGGTCACCGGGAGACCGATGTGCACGTCGATCAGCTGCGCGGCCGAGACCGACACCTCCGGTCGCTGACGGTCGACCTGATGAGGGCGGTCGCCGAGCACGGCGTCGAACTCCGCCTGAGCCACCGGGATGAGGTCGGGGTGGGCCACCCAGGTGCCGTCGAAGCCGTCGCCGGCTTCGCGCTTCTTGTCGGCTGCGACCTTCTCGAACGCGCGTGCGGTGACCGCGGGGTCACGTCGGTTGGGGATGAAGGCGCTCATCCCGCCGATGGCGAACGCGCCCCGCTTGTGGCAGGTCTGCACGAGGAGCTCGGTGTAGGCCCGCATGAACGGCACCGTCATCGTGACCTGGCTGCGGTCGGGGAGAACGAACCGCGCGCCACGGCCGCGATAGTTCTTGATCATCGAGAAGATGTAGTCCCAGCGCCCCGCATTCAGTCCCGCGCAGTGGTCGCGCAGTGCGAAGAGGATCTCCTCCATCTCGAAGGCGGCCGGCAGCGTCTCGATGAGCACGGTCGCGCGGATCGTGCCATGGGGGATGCCGATGTAGTCCTCGCTGAAGGTGAACACGTCGTCCCACAGCTTCGCCTCCTCGGCCGACTCGAGCTTGGGGAGATAGAAGTACGGTCCGACGCCGTTCGCGATGAGCTGCTTCGCGTTGTGGAAGAAGTACAGTCCGTAGTCGACGAGCGACCCGGATGCCGCCATGACGCGTCCGGCGCGGTCGGTGTAGCGCAGGTGCTTCTCGGTGAGGTGCCATCCCCGCGGCCGCATCACGATCGTGGGCGTGCGCTCAGCCGTGACGGCATACTCCTTGCCCTCGGGAGAGGTGAAGCGCAGCCACCCGCGGATGGCGTCGAACAACGACAGCTGACCTTCGATCACGTTCCTCCACGTGGGGCTCGTGGCATCCTCCTGGTCGGCCAGCCAGACACGCGCACCCGAGTTGAGCGCGTTGATCGTCATCTTCGGGTCGGTCGGGCCGGTGATCTCGACGCGGCGGTCTTCCAAGCCCGGGCCGGCGCCGGCGACGCGCCAGCCCGGGTCGTCGCGGATGTGGGCGGTGTCGTCGCGGAAGCTCGGGTCGTGTCCGTTGCCGATCTCGAACCGGCGCCGCAGCCGGTCGGCCAGGCGGTCGTGACGTCTGCCCGCGAACCGGTGGTGGAGTTCGGTGACGAAGGCGAGCGCCTCGGCGGTGAGGATCTCGCCGTAGCGGTCTTGGAGGGGGCCGGCGACCTCGATCGACGGTCCGATGTATGTGGCGGTGGGCGCGATGCCCGTGGCGGTGGGTGTCATGGCCCTGGCTTTCTGTGTCGTGTGGCGTTGCGTCGGATGGGTGGGCGTTTCGTCTCGCTGCGCTCGCTCAACGACCGGTGGGAGCGGCGCTGCCGGTCGTTGAGCGACGAGCACGTGCTGCCGGTCGTTGAGCGACGAGCACAGCGAGGAGTTGAGACGCGGCGGGGTCAGTGGAACTGGGCGGTCTCGGTGGAGCCGACCAGCGCCAAGGTGGCGCTCTCGGGGTTGAGGGCAGTGGACACGTGGTCGAAGTATCCGGTTCCCGCCTCGCGCTGGTGCTTGGTGGCGGTGTAGCCGCGGGTCTCTGCGGCGAACTCGGCCTCCTGCAGCTCGACGTAGGCGCTCATGGCGCGGTCGGCGTAGCCGGAGGCGAGATCGAACATCGAGTAGTTCAGCGCGTGGAAGCCCGCCAGCGTGATGAACTGGAACTTGTAGCCGAGCGCGGCCAGCTCGCGCTGGAACTCGGCGATCTGCTGGTCGTCGAGGTGGCGCTTCCAGTTGAAGCTGGGCGAGCAGTTGTAGGCCAGGAGCTTGCCCGGGAACTGCTCGTGGATCGCGGCGGCGAAGGCGCGGGCCAGTTCGATGTCGGGCTCCCCGGTCTCCACCCACAGCAGATCGGCGTAGGGCGCGAAGGCCAGCCCGCGGGCGATCACCGCGTCGAGGCCGGGGCGTACGCGGTAGAAGCCCTCGCTCGTGCGCTCGCCGGTGACGAACGTCTGGTCGCGCTCGTCGACGTCGCTGGTGAGCAGGTCGGCGGCCAGTGCGTCGGTGCGGGCGATGATCACGGTCGGAACCCCCGCCACATCGGCGGCCAGACGTGCGGCGTTGAGCGTGCGGATGTGCTGCTGAGTGGGCACGAGCACCTTGCCGCCGAGATGGCCGCACTTCTTCTCGCTGGCCAGCTGGTCTTCCCAGTGGATGGCTGCGGCGCCGGACTGGATGAGCGAGAGCGCGAGCTCGAACGCGTTCAGCGGTCCGCCGAAGCCTGCCTCGGCATCCGCGACGATCGGGGCGATCCAGTCCCGCGTGGCCGCTCCCTCGGCGTGCTCGATCTGGTCCTGCCGGATGAGCGCGTTGTTGATGCGGCGTACGACGGCGGGTACCGAGTTGGCCGGGTAGAGGCTTTGGTCGGGGTAGGTCTGGCCCGCCAGGTTGCCGTCGGCGGCCACCTGCCACCCCGACAGGTAGATCGCCTTCAGTCCGGCGCGCACCTGCTGCACGGCCTGCCCGCCGGTGTAGGCACCCAGCGCGCGCACGTACTCCTCGGTGTGGAGGAGGTTCCAGAAGTTCTCGGCTCCACGCCGGGCGAGGGTGTGCTCCTCGCGCACCGAGCCGCGCAGACGGATGACGTCGTCGGCGGAGTACGTGCGTTCTATGCCGTCCCACCGGGGATCTGTGTTCCAGATCTCCTGCAGCTCGGCGGCCGTCTGCGTCTGGTCGCCGGCCCGAAGTGGCGTGGTGCCGGGTGTGGCCTGGATCGTCATGGGGTCTCCTTCGTCGGATGCCGGATGGTCACGGGGCTGCGGTGCTCCCGTCGTCCGTTGAACCCACTGTGAATGAAGATGTGCGGCTCTGAAGACCATTCGCGCGGTGAATATTGCGCGAAATTCTGCTTCTGTGACACAATCGCGGACATGACGATCGATGAAGCTCGCTCCGGCGCCTCCGTCACGGATGCCGTCGACACGGCCGATGCACTCACCATCGGCCGTCGCATCCGCCAGCTGCGAACCGCTCGCGGGATGACACTTGACGAGCTCGCCACCGCCGTCGACCGCGCAGCGAGCCAGCTGTCGATGATCGAGACCGGCAAACGCGAGCCGAAGCTGAGCCTTCTGCAGGCGATTGCCCGAGCCCTCGGTTCCACGGTCGATGCGCTCCTGGAAGCCGAACCCCTCGACGAGCGCACCACGATGGAGATCGCGCTGGAACGCGCGATGAAGGGGCAGATCTTCCAGTCGCTCGGCATCGCCCCGTTCCGCATCGGTCGGGGCGTGCCCGATGAGGCGCTGGCGGCGATGCTCGCCCTGCAGCGCGAGATCGAGCGGCTGGGGGACGAGCGCTCCGCGACGCCAGAAGAGGCCCGACGAGCCAACGTCGAGCTCCGCCACCTCATGCGGCGGCAGGACAACTACTTCGCCGACCTCGAGCAACACGCGCGCACGATCCTCGACGCGGTGGATCACCCCGGCGGCCCGCTGACCCAGCGCACCGCCTCCGACATCGCCGCCCATCTCGGGTTCTCCCTGCACTACGTCGCCGACCTGCCGGCATCCACCCGCAGCGTCGCCGATCTGAAGAACGGTCGGCTCTACCTGTCGAGCACCGTGCCCGCCAAGGGCGACTCGCGCACGGCCGTGCTGCAGGCGCTCGCCAGTCGCATCCTGGGGCACAGCGAACCCCGCTCGTACGCGGAGTTCTTGCGGCAGCGGGTGGAGACCAACTACCTCACCGGTGCGCTGCTGATCCCCGAGGAGCAGGCGGCGCCGTTCCTGCTGGACGCGAAGGCGCGGCGCGCGGTGTCGATCGAAGACCTCCGCGACGCCTACTCGGTCTCGTACGAGACCGCCGCCCATCGGTTCACCAACCTCGCCACCGAGCACCTCGGCATCCCGGTGCACTTTCTGAAGGTGCACGAATCCGGCACGATCACGAAGGCGTACGAGAACGACGACGTGAACTTTCCGGCCGACCGGCTCGGCTCGATCGAGGGCCAGCTGTGCTGTCGCCGGTGGACGAGCCGGGTGGTGTTCGATGTGCCCGACAAGTTCAACCCGTACTACCAGTACACCGACACCGGAAACGGCACGTTCTGGTGCACCGCGAGGGTCGAAGGGTCCAGCGAAGGGGCACACTCGGTGAGCGTGGGCGTGCGCTTCGACGACACCAAGTGGTTCATCGGCCGTGACACCCCCAACCGGGGGGTGTCACGTCACTCGGTGGACGTGTGCTGCCGGCGCCCGCCCGCCGAGCTGGAGGGAGCCTGGCGCGACCAGGCGTGGCCGAATGTGCGCACCCCGCGCACCCTGCTGGCCACCCTTCCGAGTGGGTCGTTTCCCGGCGTCGACACCACCGACCTGTACGAGTTCCTCGACAGCCACTCCCCGGCATCCTGAGCCCGCCGCGGCCTGTGCGCCACGTTCCGGCTCGCGCGCCACGCTTTTCGGCGCGCTCGCAGGCAACGGGCGCGGGCGGTGTGCCGGCGTCAACGCGGTGAGGAGGCGACCAGCGCCGCCCACAGCTCGGCGCGCGCGGGAAACGACCCGAGATCGATCCCCAGCAGCGTCTGAGCCTGCGCCACGCGCGCCCGCACGGTGTGCCGGTGGATGCCGAGAGCCTCGGCGGCCGCATCGATCCGTGCGTCGTGTGCGAGCCACGTGCGTACGGTGACGAGCAGCTGGGTGCCGTGGAGCGCGTCGTGCTCGTGCAGCGGTGCCAGGCGGGCGGTGGCCAGCGCGCGGGCCTCGACCGAGTCGAGCTGGCTCAGGATGCCGTGCTCGGCGAGGTCGGCGAACGCCGCGAGCGTGCCCGGCAGCGCGCGGCGGAGCGCAGAGACCGCTTGGGCGCGGGCGTCCGAGAACGCGGGGTAGGCGGCGGGAGCCGACACGCCCGTGCTCGCCTCGAAGAGGGTGGCGAACCGCTCGATCAGGTCTCGGCGGTCGGCAGCGACCACCAACACCAACGTGTCGCCGTCACGCCCGAAGAACAGTGCGCCGCGGTGCTCGGTGACCTGGAGTTCGAGCCAGTCCACCGCGGCGTCGAGTTGCGCGGGAGCCACGGTGGACACGGCGAGCAGCACCGGCGCAGAGGGGAGCGGCCCCCACAGCTCCCGCGACACGCGCCGCGCCAATGTCGGGTCGCCCGTCATGAGGCTGTGGACGAGGCCTGCCCGCAATGCCGAGCGCGCCCGCCCCAGCCCCACGTTCTGCTCCAGGGCCAGCCCCGCCATCGCGATGACCGACGTGACCACCCCCCGGCCTTCGAGATCGAGCTCGGCGCCGGCGATCACGATCGCGCCACGCAGATGTCCGCCCCGGCCGAGGGTCTGCAGGGTGAAGCGTGCGCCGCCGACCTCGAGCGTGGATGCCGCGCGCACGCCTCGCCGCAGCACGGCGCCCACGTCGTCGGTCAGCTGCACGAGGGTGTGGTCATCGAGGGTGTCGGCGGGGTGGCGCTGGGTCAGGGCGCCGGCGGCATCGAACAGGCCCACCCAGGTGTCCAGTTGCTTGGCGAGCTCGGCCACCGTCGCACCCAGTCCGTCGGGCCGCAGGGCCGCGAGCGAGATCGCTCGTTGCGCGGCGAGCGCCCACGTTCGACGGGCGTAGGCCTGCGCGGCGATCGCCTCCGCGTTGGCGCGGGCGAGGGCGATGAACGGTGTGCGATACGGCACCTCGAACAGCGGCATCCCTTCGCCTGCGCATGCCTCGACGAGCAACGGCGGGATGCCCTCGCGCACCACCTCGGTGCCGAAGCCGAGGCCGCGAACACCGCGGCCGCGCAGGCGAGAGACGTAGGCGCGGAAGAGCTCGCCGTCGGCATCGGCGGCGAACTGGGTGCCGGTGGTCAGCAGCAGCAGCTCGTCGGCGAGGAAGGGGGTGGGATCGAGGAGGTCGGAGCCGTGCACCCAGCGCAGCGGCGCGTCGAGGGCGTCGGGCGCGAGAGCGGCGGCGTCGGACTCCAGTCGCAGGTGAAGTTCTCGGCGGGCCAGCAGAGCGCGCAATGTGGGTTCGGGCGCAGACATCGGATCCCTCGGTGGTATACGCGGCGTACGTGTCGTCGTTGAGAATGTACACGGCGGATGCTGTACGCGTTGCCCCGTCAGTCATACGCTCCCGGCATGACCCTCGCCGACACCGCCGCCTCGACGACCAGTGACACCCTCCTCGGAGGCCCCGAGCTCCCGCAGGAGCGGCGCCTCGTCACCGCCATTCCGGGCCCCCGCTCCCAGCAGCTGCTGGAGCGCAAGGCCGCCGCGGTCGCTGCGGGTGTCGGACACACCGTGCCGATCGAGGCCGTCGCTGCCGGCGGAGGCGTGGTCGTGGATGCCGATGGCAACTCTCTCATCGACCTGGGCTCGGGAATCGCGGTCACCACCGTCGGAAACGCCCATCCCGCGGTCGCCGCCGCCATCGCCGCTCAGGCCGCGCAGCTGACCCACACCTGCTTCATGGTGTCGCCGTACGCGTCGTACGTCGACGTTGCCGAGCGCCTCAACCGGCTGACCCCCGGCGACCACTCCAAAAAGTCGGCGCTGTTCAACTCGGGTGCCGAGGCCGTGGAGAACGCGATCAAGATCGCGCGCAAGCACACGGGGCGCCAGGCGGTCGTCGCTTTCGATCACGCGTATCACGGCCGCACGAACCTCACTATGGGACTGACGGCCAAGTCGATGCCCTACAAGAGCGGGTTTGGCCCGTTCGCGTCGGAGATCTACCGCGCTCCGATGTCGTACCCGTACCGCGACGGCCTCAGCGGAGCAGACGCGGCGGCCAAGGCGATCTCGATCATGGAGAAGCAGATCGGGGCCGACAACCTCGCCGCGGTGATCATCGAACCCATCCAGGGCGAGGGCGGCTTCATCGTCCCGGCCGACGGCTTCCTGCCGGCGCTCGTCGACTGGTGCACGGCCCACGGGGTGGTCTTCATCGCCGACGAGGTGCAGTCCGGGTTCGCCCGCACGGGTGAGATGTTCGCGAGCGAGATCTTCGGCATCGTCCCCGATCTGGTGACGACCGCCAAGGGCATCGCCGGCGGGATGCCGCTGGCCGCCGTCACCGGTCGCGCCGAGATCATGGACGCCACCCACACCGGCGGACTGGGGGGCACCTACGGCGGAAACCCGGTCGCCTGCGCGGCGGCACTGGCCGCGATCGACGCCTTCGAGAACGACGGACTGCTCGGACGGGCGCGTGAGATCGGGGGGATCCTCCGCGCCCGTCTCGAGTCGCTCCAGCACGACGATCCGCGCATCGGCGAGGTCCGGGGCCACGGCGCCATGATCGCCGCCGAGTTCGTCGACCCGGATACGAAGGCTCCCGACGCGGCACTGACCGCGGCGGTGGCCAAGGCGGCCATCGCGGAGGGGGTCATCGTCCTCACCTGCGGCACGTATGGAAACGTGATCCGTTTCCTTCCGCCGTTGAGCATCCCCGATCACCTGCTCAACGAGGGCCTCGACGTGATCGCCGCAGCCCTGGCCGCCCACTGACCCTCCACAACCCACAACCGAAGCGAATCGGCACCGCCACCAGCCTCTGGGGAGAGGCGCAGGATTCGTCTCGGGAGGGCAATCGGGGCAGGGGTCCCCGTTCTTGCCCTCCCGAGACGAATCCGGAGCCGGACCGCATCCGATCCGGAGCCGGTCGCGAAGACGAAGCCCCGAAGCCCCGAAGCCCTCGAGATACAAAGGAGTACCCCGCATGAGCGAGATCACCCGTGATGTCGTGATCGTCGGAGCCGGCGCCGCCGGCCTCACCGCCGCGAACCAACTGAAGAAGGCCGGGCTCTCCGTCGCCGTGCTCGAGGCCCGCGACCGCGTGGGTGGGAGGCTGTGGACCGACACGATCGACGGCGCGATGCTCGAGATCGGTGGCCAGTGGGTCTCACCCGACCAGGACGCCCTCATCGACACCGTGGCCGAGCTCGGACTCGAGACCTACTCGCGCTACCGCGAGGGCGACAGTGTCTATGTGGGTCCCGATGGGATCGCGAAGCGGTTTACCGGGGAGATGTTCCCCGTCTCGGAGGAGACCGAACGCGCCATCGCCGAGATCACCGACCGCCTCGACGCCATGGTCGCCGAGATCGACCCGGATCGCCCGTGGGCGCACGAGAAGGCCGCCGAGTGGGATCGCGTGTCGTGGGACGCTTGGCTTCGCGCGCAGACCGACGACGACGAGGCGGTACGGAACCTGGCCTTCGCCACCGGCTCCGCCATGCTCACCAAGCCGACGCACTCCTTCTCGCTGCTGCAGTCGCTGCTGATGGCCGCGTCGGCCGGGTCGTATTCGCACCTGGTCGATGCCGACTTCATCCTCGACAAGCGGGTGGTCGGTGGCCTCCAGCAGGTGCCGATCCTGCTGGCCGAGCGCCTCGGCGCCGACGTGTTCCTGAACGAGCCGGTACGCACCGTGGACTGGTCGGGAGACGGCGTGATCGTCACCAGCGACGGCATGACCGTGCGGGCACGCCATGTCATCCTGGCTCTGGCACCCGTGCTGTACCCGCGCATCTCGTTCGTCCCGGCGCTGCCGCGTCGCCAGCACCAGATGCACCAGCACATCTCGATGGGGTTCGTCATCAAGGTGCACGCCGTCTACGACCGGCCGTTCTGGCGCGAGCAGGGCCTGTCGGGAACCGCCTTCAGCCCGTACGAGCTGTCGCACGAGGCCTACGACAACACCAACCACGGCGATGAGCGCGGCACGCTCGTCGGTTTCGTGTCGGACCAGAACGCCGACGACCTGTTCACCCTGAGCGCCGAGGAGCGCAAGGAGCGCATCCTCGAATCGCTCTCGCACTACTACGGTCCCGAGGCCAAGAACCCCGTCGTGTACTACGAGAGCGACTGGGGTTCGGAGGAGTGGACCCGGGGTGCGTACGCCGCGAGCTTCGACATGGGCGGACTCCACCGCTACGGCGCCGACCTCCGCACCGCGGTAGGACCCATCCATTTCGCCTGCAGCGACCTTGCCGGGGCGGGCTACCAGCACGTCGACGGCGCCATCCGCATGGGACGGCTCGTGGCCGACCAGATCGTCGCGGAGCTGCGCGCATGAGCGGCGTTTCGTCTCGCTCCGCTCGCTCAACGACCGGGAGGATCTCATGACCGCGCACATCGTCGTCGGCTACACCGCCACCAAGACCGGCAGGGATGCCGTCGCCTTCGCCGCTCGGCTGGCCGCGGCCACCGGCGCCGTGCTCGACGTCGCCGTCATCCTTCCGAGCGACGGACGCAGCGTCATCACGCCGCCCGATGCGTCGTACGACCGCTACCTGCGCGAGCAGGCGCAGAAGTGGATCGCCGCGGCGATCGACCGCATCCCGGCCGAGGTGATCGCGCACGCCCACGTGCGATCCAGCGAGTCGTTCGCCCAGGGGCTGATCGAGATCGCCGACGCGCTGCCTGCCGACTACATCGTGGTCGGCGCCGCCGACGGCGCCCTGCGCGGCCGGCACCGGCTGGGAGCCACGACCACCGAACTGCTGCACTCCTCCGACGTCCCCGTGGTGCTCGTGCCCCGGGGTGCACGCAAGATCGCTGCAGAGGTCGGCATCTCGCGGCTGACGGTCGCCGTCGGCACCCGGCCGGGCGCCGACGCGCTCATGACGGATGCCGGTGCGCTCGCCGCCGCGACGGGAGCACCCGTGCGGCTGCTCTCCCTGTTGCCCGTAGACCTCCCGCCCACGGCCGACACGGCCGCCATCCGCATCGCAGGCTCCACGGAGGCCGCCGAAGTGCTCGCCGCGGCGCGCACGCAGCTGCCGGAGGGGATGACCGCCGACGTGGTCGCCGCCGAGGGCGAGAGCATCGAAGACGCGGTCTCGCAACTGGAGTGGCTGCCCGGTGAGGTGCTCCTGGCAGGGTCCAGCCGCCTCGCTCAGCCGCGTCGCCTGTTCCTCGGGTCGACGGCGGCCAAGATGCTTCACGAAGTCCCCGTGCCCGTCATCGTGGTGCCGCGCACCCGTCAGCAGGAAGGAGGGGAGGCATGAGCAAAGAAGCTCCCGTCATCCCCGGTGAGGCCGCCGGCGGCGGCCTGTCGAAGAAGGGGCTGAGCGCCGGCACCATCGGCCTCATCGGAGCCGTCGTCATCGGCATCTCGTGCATCGCCCCCGCCTACACGTTCACGGCCGCCGTCGGGCCGACGGCATCCGTGGTGGGCGCCCAGATCCCGGCGATCATCCTCGTCGGCTTCATCCCGATGTTGCTGGTCGCCTTCGGCTACCGCGAGCTGAACAACCGGATGCCGGACGCGGGAACGTCCTTCACCTGGGCGGCGCGCGCGTTCGGCCCCTGGATCGGATGGATGGCGGGTTGGGGCCTGGTGGTCGCGACCATCCTGGTGCTGTCGAACCTGGCCGGTGTGGCCGTGGAGTTCCTGTTCCTGCTGATCTCGCAGATCACGAACAGTCCGGCGATCGCCGACCTCGCCTTCGTGCTGCCGATCAACATCGGCGTCTGTCTGCTGTTCATGCTGGGAGCGACATACATCTCCTATCGGGACATGCAGACCACGCAGAAGCTGCAGTACGTCCTCGTCACCTTCCAGGTCGCGGTGCTCCTGTTCTTCTCGATCACCGCGATCGTTCAGGCGACGGCGGGCAACGGGTTCGACTTCACGCCCTTCTCGCTCGAGTGGTTCAACCCGTTCGCCGTGTCGTCGTTCAGCGCGTTCGCCGCGGGACTCTCGCTGTCGATCTTCATCTTCTGGGGGTGGGATGTCACCCTCACGATGAACGAGGAGACCAAGGACCCCGAGAAGACCCCGGGTCGCGCCGCCACGGTCACCGTCATCACGATCGTCTCGCTCTATCTGCTGCTGGCCGTCGCGATGATCATGTTCGCCGGTGTCGGAACGGGAGAGCTCGGCCTCGGCAATGAAGACATCCAGGCCAATGTGTTCTTCTTCCTCTCCGACCCGGTGCTCGGCCCGCTCGCGTTCCTCGTCTCGCTCGCGGTGCTCACCAGTTCCGCCTCGTCGCTGCAGTCGACCTTCGTCGGTCCGGCTCGGACGCTCTTGTCGATGGGACACTACGGTGCGCTTCCCCCGTCGTTCGCCAAGGTCAGCCCGCGGTTCTTCACGCCGGGCTACGCGACGATCGTGTCGGCCATCGTGGCCTCCGCGTTCTATGCCGTCATGCGCGTGGTCAGTGAAGACACGCTGTGGGACACGATCCTCACCCTTGGCATGATGATCTGCTTCTACTACGGCATCACCGCCTTCGCCTGCGTCTGGTACTTCCGCAAGCAGTGGTTCGACTCGGTGCGCAACGCCTTCTTCACGTTCCTGTTCCCCCTGATCGGTGGCGTGATCCTGGCCGTGTTGTTCGTCACGACCCTCATCGACTCGATGGACCCTGCCTACGGTTCGGGATCCAACATCTTCGGTGTCGGGATCGTGTTCATCCTCGGGATGCTGATCATCGTCGTCGGCATCGCGATCATGATCTGGCAGTCCATCAAGCGTCCGGCGTTCTTCCGTGGTGAGACGCTGTCCATCGACGCTCCCCCCAGTCTTCGCCGCGGCGGAAAGGTCAATCGATGAGTTCGGAGACGGAACGGGCGCTTCTCGCCCAGGTGCCGACGGGATTGTTCATCGCGGGGGAGTGGGTCGACACCGACGCCACCTTCCCTGTGAAGGACCCCGCCACCGGAGACACCCTGCTCGAGATCGCCGATGCCACGCCGGAACAGGCCGTCCAGGCCTTGGATGCCGCCGTGGCCGCGCAGGACGCGTGGGCGGCCACGCCGCCGCGGACGCGCAGCGACATCCTGCGCCGTGCGTTCGACCTCGTGCAGGAGCACCGTGAAGACCTGGCGCTCCTCATGACGCTCGAGATGGGCAAGCCCCTCGCCGAGGCGCGCGGCGAGGTGACCTACGGCGGCGAGTTCCTGCGCTGGTTCAGCGAGGAGGCGGTGCGCATCTCCGGCCGCTACGGGCTCAACCCCGAAGGGACGGGGAGGATGGTCGTGTCGCAGCGGCCCGTCGGACCGTCGTTCTTCATCACGCCGTGGAACTTTCCGTTCGCGATGGCCACCCGCAAGATCGCCCCGGCGCTGGCCGCCGGCTGCACCGTGGTGATCAAGCCGCCGGAGCTCACGCCGCTGACGGCGCTCTTCTTCGTGAAGCTGTTGGTCGAGGCGGGGCTGCCCGAAGGGGTGGTGAACGTCTTCACCACCACGCGCTCCAGCTCGACCTCGGCACCGGTCATCGCCGATCCGCGGCTGCGCAAGCTGTCGTTCACGGGGTCGACGGAGGTGGGCCGCAAGCTCATCGCCCAGGCCGCCGAGGGTGTGCTGCGCGTGTCGATGGAGCTCGGTGGCAACGCGCCGTTCGTCGTGTTCGACGACGCCGACCTCGACAAGGCCGTAGAAGGGGCGCTGCAGGCGAAGTTCCGCAACATCGGTCAGGCATGCACCGCGGCCAACCGGTTCATCGTGCACGAATCGGTCGCGGGCGAGTTCGCCCGTCGCGTCACGGCTCGCGTGGCGGAGATGAAGATCGGACGCGGCACCGAAGACGGAGTGCAGATCGGCCCGCTCATCGACGACCGTGCGGTGGCCAAGGCCGACGAGCTCGTCAGCGACGCGGTATCGCGCGGCGCGACCGTGCTCACCGGGGGTCGCGCGCCGCGCGAGGGTGCCTTGGAGGCCGGAACCTTCTATGAGCCGACCGTGGTCGCCGGCGTCGCTCCCGGCAGCGCCATCCTCTCCGAGGAGATCTTCGGACCGGTGCTGGCCATCGCCACCTTCGCCGACGAAGACGAGGCCGTGCGCCTGGCCAACGACACCGAGTACGGGCTCGTCTCCTACGTGTTCACGCAGGATCTCGCCCGCGGGCACCGGATGATCGATCGCCTCGAGACCGGCATGATGGGACTGAACGTCGGAGTCGTCTCCAATGCGGCGGCGCCCTTCGGCGGCGTCAAGCAGTCCGGCGTCGGCCGCGAGGGCGGGCTGGAAGGCATCCACGAGTATCTGTCCACCAAGTACACGCTGATCCCCGCCGACTGAGCGGGAACGAGGGAGAACCATGAGCGACTACGCGGTCGTCAATCCGGCCACCGGAGAGACCCTGGCCACCTACCCGACAGCCACGGATGCGGAGGTCGAGGCGGCGATCGCCGCTGCCGACCACGCGTACCGCACATGGGGACGCACGGCATCCCCCGCGGAACGCGCCGAGCTGCTGCGCAAGGTCGCGAACCTGCACCGTGAGCGGCGCGACGAACTGGCCGCCATCATCGTCCGCGAGATGGGCAAGCCGCTCGCCGCCGCCGAGGGCGAGGTCGACTTCGCGGCCGACATCACCGAGTACTACGCCGACCACATCGACAAGATCACCGGCGATGTGCCGCTGGAGATCGACGGCGACGGCACGGCGATCATCCGCAAGGCGCCGCTGGGCGTGCTCCTGGGCATCATGCCGTGGAACTTCCCGTACTACCAGGTGGCCCGCTTCGCCGCGCCCAACCTGGCGTTGGGAAACACCATCCTGCTCAAGCATGCGCCGCAGTGCCCGGAGTCGGCAGCGGCGATCGCGCAGATGTATGCCGATGCCGGGTTCCCGGCGGGCGCGTACGCCGACGTGCGTCTGACCAACGACCAGGCTGCGACCGTGATCGCCGACCGGCGCGTGCAGGGCGTGTCGGTGACCGGCTCGGAGCGCGCCGGCGCGGCCGTCGCCGAGATCGCGGGCCGCCACCTCAAGAAGGTCGCCCTGGAGCTCGGCGGGTCCGACCCGTTCATCCTGCTGTCCACCGACGACCTCGACGCCGCCGTCTCGGCAGCCGTCGAGGCCCGTCTGGACAACACCGGCCAGTCGTGCAACGCCGCCAAGCGGTTCATCGTGATCGACGGGCTCTACGACGCGTTCTTGGAGAAGTTCACCGCCGCGATGGCCGGCGCCACGGTCGGCGACCCCTTCGCCGAGGACACCGTGCTCGGTCCGCTGTCGTCGCTGGCTGCTGCCGAGCGTCTGGAGCAGCAGGTCGACAAGGCCGTCGCACAGGGAGCGACCCTCGTCACCGGCGGAAAGCGCGACGGCGCCTTCTATCCGGGCACGGTGCTCACCGGCGTCACCCCCGAGATGGACGCCTATCTCGAGGAGTTCTTCGGACCGGTGGGCGTCGTCTACCGCGTCCAGAACGAGGACGAGGCAGTCGAGATCGCCAACGGCACGTCCTTCGGCCTGGGCTCCTACGTCTTCACGACCGACGCCGAGCAGGCCGAACGCATCGCCGACAAGATCGAGGCGGGCATGGTCTACGTCAACGTGGTGCTCGCCGACGAGCCGGCCCTGCCCTTCGGCGGGGTCAAGCGCAGCGGCACGGGCCGCGAAATGGGCCTCCTGGCGGCCGACGAGTTCGTCAACAAGAAGCTCATCCGCGTCGTCTGACCCACTGCGCCTCTGCGCCTTCGCGCCAACCCACCCCCTCCCGCCGAACCCACCCTCTCCCCGCGCCGGGGGAGGGTGGGTTCGCGTGGGAGGGATGGGTTCGGCGCGGAGGCGCTGGCTCAGGAGCGGATCGTCGCGCGTACCTCGCTGGCTTCGGCGTGGCGGCCCAGGTGTTCCAGTGCGTTGCCGAGGTCGAGGGCGATCGCGTCGCGGAGGCCGTCGAGCTCGGCGGCGTGGTCCCGGGCCTCGGTGAGGAGCGCGACGGCATCCTCGTGGCGGTCAGCGGCCAACAGGATGCGGGCGGCCACCAGCTCGGAGCCGGCCGCGGCGGCCACGTCGCCCACCCCGGCGAAGCCGTCGGCCGCCTGCAGGGCGCTGGCAACGGCATCCTCCACCTGACCGCGCGCGCCCAGCACCCGCGCCCGCGTATCGAGCACGTCGGCCACGAACCACGGCGCTTCGTGGCTGCGCCCGAGCGCCAGTGCCTCGTCGACCAGCGCGAGCGCCTCATCGTCGCCGCGCTGCTGATGCGCCTGTGCCAGCGTGTGCAGAGCGTCGGCGAGGAGCCCGACCTCGTCGTCGTTTCCTCGGATCAGTTCGACCGCGCTCGTCAGAGCCTCGATGGCATCGTCGACCTCGCCGAAACGCCCGAGCAGGCGCCCCTGCTGCACCAGTGCGAACGCGCGTCCCGGATCATCACCGGCCTCCTCCTGGAGCTCGGCGGCGAACTCCCAGCCCCCGACGGCGCTGCCGATGTCGCCGGCTTCGGCGAAGGCCCGCGCCAGCAGTCCTACCGTCAGTGCGCGCGAACCCGGCGCCACCTCGGCCTCCGATTCGGCGCGCAGCACCTCGTCGAGCACGTCGATCGCCTCGTGGGCGTGGCCCGCGTCGAGCATCGCTCGCCCGAGCCGGTACCGAATGTCGGTGGCCGACGCTCCGGCGCTCTCTCGACGCTCGGCCGCGACGCGGTATCGGGCGGCAGCCGCCGCCGGGTCGCCCGCATCTTCGTGCAGCGCGCCCGCCAGCACGAACGTGTCGGCGATCACCGCATCGTCGGCGCCCAGCGAGACGACCAACCGTGTGGCCTCATCGGCATCGGCGGCGCCCGCCGCGAACCCCTGCTGCGCGCCGCGGAGGCGGGCGCGACTGACGAGCACGCGCGCCCGCCTGCCGTCGGTGAGCTCTTCGTCTCCCAGGAGCTGCTCGAGCAGTGGCGCGGCCTCCTCGGCCTCGCCGATCGCCGCACGGGCTTCGAACAGCAGATGTTGGATGCCGGCAGCTCGCACCCGGTCGCCGGCGGCGAGGAATGCCGACACCGCCCGCTGGGCGTGCTCCACCGCGGCCGCCGGCTCCCCGGCCACGAGCCGGCCGAACGCGAGCGTCGCGGACAGGTCGCCGCGCACCTCGTCGGGGGCGCCCGCGTGTCGCGAGAGCTCCTCGTCCAGAACGTCGGCGTGCGCGGTGACGTCGCGCCCGAACATCACGAGTCCTCGACGCTCCTCCAGGTCGGCTTGGGCGACATGCCCCTCCGCGCGGAGGGCGGTCAGGCGCCCCGGCAGCTCCGCCGTCGCCTCGTCGATCCGGTCGAACGCAACGAGCGCGCCCAACAAGTGCGCCGTGAGCGTCACGCGCTCGGGGCCCGTGGCCTCGGGCAACACCTCGCGGATCGCGTCGACGGCATGTGCGGACCCGAGGTGACTGAGCGAGTTTGCGCGCGCGATCCGGTCGTCGCGGGTCTGCACAACGGCCGGCGCCAGGGCGGTAAGGAATTCGTGCGAGTGGAGCGGAAGGTCGTAGCGCTCGGATGCCGTCTCACGCAGCCGCGCGATCGACTGCGCGTGCGCGTCGGTGCCGTTGCGGCGATCGAACGCGGCCGCGATGTCGTCGGCGAGTAGCCAGGCGTGCGCCGCGAGTTCGGATGCCGTCCACAACCCCTCGTGCTCGCCCAGCAGCGGTGCGAGCGTCACCGCGTCCGAGGCGCGCACGGGGGTGGCCCCGTGTCCGGCCTCGGTGACCGCGTCGAGGGCGACGGCGACGGAGGCCAGGGCGGCCAGGTGCGCCTCGGCGTTCAGACCGTCGTGGACGAGCCAGGGCAGGTGGCGTTCGACGAGCGCCAGCGCACGGGCGGCGTTGCCGGTCACCGCGCAGAACACGATGTGCTTGGCCACGATGCTGAGGTTGTCGGGGTTGTCCTTGGCCAGTCGGTAGCTGCGCAGGTGCGACGTGCGAGCCTCGTCGAGCATCCCGGCGCGGAGGTAGGGAACGAGTGCGCGGGCCAGTGCGTGCTCGGGCTCCTCGCCGCACGAGAAGCCGCCCTCGATCATCTCCTGCACCAGGCGAAGGGCGTCGGATTCGCGGCCGGTCTCGGAGAAGTAGCCGGCGAACTGGCTGCGCACACACGCGTCGCAGTGGCTGTAGTCGTCGCGGGGGGTCGCCTCCAAGCGGCGCTGAAGCTCCTCGGCCTCGTCCCACCGTCCGGCCGCCCACGCATCCTCGAACCTGGCCATGAGCACACCGCTGGCTCCGAGACCGGCGCGTCGGTAGTGCTCTTCCATGTCGTCGAGCACGGCCGCGATCTGCTCCGGCGAGAACTCCGGTGAGCCGCGCAGTGCCCCGGCCATCCACTTGTACTGCCACATCAGGTCTCCCGCCGGCTCCACGGTGGCGGGGAAGCGTGCGGGATCGGAATCGTGATGGGCCAGGCACCAGGCGAACGAGGTGAGCATGAGGTCGGTGTCGCCGGTCATGTTCGCGCTGGAGGTCTGCCGCATCCGCGCCTCGTATTCGAGGCGCTCGTCGCCGCTCTCCTGGGCGAGGGCGACCGCCTCGGCCACCAGCGCGCGCTCCTGCGGCCCCCACGGAGTCGCATCGATCTCGTCGAACAGGGCTCGGATGCGGGTGGCGTAGCCGCTCATGGTGTTCCTTCGGTCAGAGGCGGGTGCTCGGCAGAGGCGGGCGCCGCAGTGCCGTCGAGCGAGAGGCCGAGCAGCTCGCCGAGCGCACCGGTCATCGTCTCGCGATCGGCGGGGCTCAGCGGATGGTGTCCGGCCAGCAGCGACTGCACGTGCAGCAGACGGATGCCGAGGTCGAAGACGCGCGCGCCCTCGACGCCGTCGTTTCCAGAAGAATGCGCGAGGCGTCGCACGAGGTCGTTGCGCCAGTTGAGGCACAACCGGGCGCCCGCTTCTGCTCCCGCCCGGCCGGCGGTGTTCGCGTCGGGACGCCGGAACCCCGCGTGGGCGGCGCGGTCGAGCACCCCGCCCCACAGTGCGCCACCCGCCCCGCGCGCGCGACCGCGGTCGAGGGCGCGCACGGCATCCGGGTCGATCACGAACAGCCCGGGCAGGTCGGTGCGTTCGAACGTGCGCACGACGACGTCGACTTCTCCCAGCGCCGATCGCGCCCGCTTCTCGAGCCGCAGTGCTGCCTCACGGTCATCGAACGGCGGCGGGTCGAGCCTGTCGATTTCGCCCACGACATCGACCTGCTCCACGGTGACCCCGTCGATCAGGTCGGGGAGGCGGCGCACCAGATCTGCGTCGTACAGGTAGCCGCCGTTGACCACCACCGTCCCGGCGGCGACGATGCCGGCGACCTGGCGGAACTCGTCCACGGTCTCCGCGTAGCGCAGGTGCGGGAAGCGCCGCGCGAGCTCGTCGATGCGCAGCCTGCCGAGGGTGGTCTCGACCGAGAGCCACCGCACGATGAACCTCGCCAGCTGGTCGTCGTGCCGCACGAGCGACTTGAGGGCCACCTCGTGGATCGCCACGAACTGCGCGAGGCGGGCGGGGTCGCTGAGTGCGAGATCGAGGATCCAGCGTCGGATGGCGTCGCCGAGCTCGGTCCGTGTCTGCTCCAGCGCGTCGTCGTCGACGAGCGCCTCACGACTGGCCGTGGGGTGCAGCGCGCCCGAATCGACCACCGCCCGGACGAAGAACGCCCAGTCCGGGAGGAGCTCGTCGGCGCGCTCGGTGAGCAGCATGCGGCGCAGATACACCCGCGTGCTCTGGCGGGCGGTGGGCGGCGGCGCGAACGGGAGCACGTACGCGACCCCGCGCGTCTGGGTCGCCGGCACGGTGAGCGGGATGATGTCGAGCGGCTCGGCGCCGAGCAGTTCGCGGCCGAACGCGTGCTGTGCCTCGCGGTCGTCTCCGAGGAAGGGCGGTGGCTCGGTGATCACGGTCTCTCCGCCGGTCGGGAGGTCGACCGCGACCGTGATGGGCAGATATCGCCCGAAGGTCTCGGCCAGCTCCACCACGGTCGGCGTGCTCAGCAGGCTGAGGGTGTCGGCGCGCGGGCGCAGGTGCACGCTCGTGCCCACCGGGAGCGCGGGATCACCCGGCCCCACGGTGAACGTGCCGTCAGAGTGCCCCGTCCATTCCACCGGCGCGCCGCCGGCAGCGCTGCGCGAACGGATGACGATCGTGTCGCACACCATGAAGCACGAGAGCATCCCGATGCCGAACTGTCCCAGGAAGTCGCCCCGGGGGAGGTCGAAGATGTCGCGCTTCGAGCTGCGGCCGACGGTGGCCAGCAGGTCGCCGACCTCGGTCTCGGTGAGTCCGACGCCGTCGTCGCGGAGCACGAACTCGTCGGAGCCGGCCGATACCGGCGTGATGCGCACGCGCCCGCCCGCGCCGTCGACCGCGTGTCGCGCCGAGATCGCGTCGACCGCGTTCTGCAGCAGTTCGCGCAGGAACACGCGTGGACCGGAGTAGATGTGGCGGCTCAGGAGGTCGATCACGCCGCGAAGATCCACCTGGAACTGGTGGGCGGCAACAGGGTCGTTCAGGGTCACTCCTCGGGCCGGGAGAGCGTGTGGCACAGAAGCGTCCAGCCTACCGATTCGGCGCCGATTCTTCTGGCCCGTCCCCCTGTTCACGGGGGCGGTACGGGAGGAGGATGGGGGCATGGAGAACTCGTCGGCGATCTCGTATCTCAGCGACCAGGAGTGCCTCGACCGGCTGGCCGAACAGGAGCTCGGCAGACTCGTGACCTATGCCGCGGGTGTGCTCGACATCTTCCCGGTCAACTACGTCGTCGACGGACGATCGGTCGTGTTCCGCACGGCCGAGGGCAGCAAACTGACCGAGCTGACCATCAACGACGAGGTGATCTTCGAGGTCGACGACTACACCGACACCGACGCCTGGAGCGTGGTGCTGCGCGGAACCGCGCAGCGTCTCGAGACCTCCGACGAGGTGCGCGCCGCCGACGAACTTCCCCTCAAGCCGTGGATCCCCACCCTCAAGTACAACTACGTGCGTATCGAGGCCGACTCGTTCTCGGGCCGGGAGTTCCGCCGGGGTAGCGAACCCGACCGCTACGGCATCCAGCAGTATTGACACCACCCGCGTTCGCGGCCCGTCAGGGCATGCCGTACACTTGACGACGCAGTTGTCTGCATTCTTTTGCCGTGCCCGCGGGCCAGTCACCACTCCTCGTTGGTTACGGTAGAAGTGTGGACGTCGAGGGCCGAAAGGTCACCGAAACGGCACCCTAGAGCGAGAGCTCGATCTAGGGCGGTAGCTCAATTGGCAGAGCAGCGGTCTCCAAAACCGCAGGTTGCAGGTTCGATTCCTGTCCGCCCTGCGCGTCAGCGTCAGCTGACACACGGCGCCAGCACCGAGTTGGCGCGGAAGCAATTCATACAGGTGGGTACATGGTCCAGGATGAGGCGAACGGCGAAGTCGTCGCGGTCGGCGGCGCATCCGGTGAGAAGAAGCTGAACTTCTTCCAGCGCATCGCCCTCTTCATCCGCCAGGTCTTCGCCGAACTCCGCAAGGTCGTCACCCCGACGCGCCAGGAGCTCGGGAAGTTCACCGCGGTGGTGCTGGGCTTCGTCGTCGTCATGATGGCGATCGTCTACGGCCTCGACCTGCTGTTCACCTGGGTCGTGCAGGTCGTCTTCGGCGTGCCGAGCTGAGCCGAGCGCTCGCCGGCACATCGCGGATGACGACATCCGACCTACCGAGGGAAGAGAAGGCAATTGTCTGAGAAGTATGTCGACGACGCCGATTGGGCGACCGCCGCAGAGCAGTCCAGCGAGGACGACGAAGCCCAGGAGGGCAACTACCTCGCCGACCAGGAGCGCTCCAGCGAGGCGGCCGAACACGTCGCGATCCACGTCGTAGACGAAGACGAGGTCGACGCCGTCGACGACTCCGACCTCGAAGACATCGAGATCGACGACCCGGAGGCGGATGCCATCGTGAACGACGCACTGGAGATCGACGAGGCCGCCGAGGCCGAAGCCGCTGCCGAGGTGCTCACCGACTCCCTCGCGGAGGAGCAGGCCGAAGCCGAGGCCGACGCGGCCGATGAGGTCGCACCCTACGACGGCCCCGAGCCGGGTGCCGACGACGAGGCGACCGAGACTGCCGACGACGACGCCGACCAGGACCCGTACGAGGCCTTCCGCGCCGAACTGCGCAGCCTGCCGGGCAAGTGGTACGTCATCCACTCCTACGCCGGCTTCGAGCGCAAGGTGAAGGCCAACATCGAGCAGCGCAAGTCGACGCTCGAGGTGGAGGAAGACATCTACCAGGTCGAGGTGCCCATGGAGGACGTCGTCGAGATCAAGAACGGCCAGCGCAAGATGGTGACCCGCGTGCGGATCCCCGGCTACGTGCTCGTCCGTATGGAACTCAACGAGGACACCTGGTCGGTCGTTCGCCACACCCCCGGCGTCACCGGGTTCGTCGGCAACGCCCACAACCCGACGCCCCTGCGGTTCGAAGAAGCCTTCAACATGCTCAAGTCGCTCGTGCAGGTCAACGAGGTCGCGCCGGCCAAGGGTGGTACCGCCAAGGGCTCGGCCACGCAGGCGCGCAGCGTCGTCACCGAGGTCGACTTCGAGATCGGTGAGACGATCACGATCAAGGAAGGCTCGTTCGCGGGTCTGCCCGGTTCGATCAGCGAGATCAAGCCCGAGAGTGGCAAGCTCACCGTGCTCGTCTCGCTCTTCGAGCGTGAGACCCCCGTCGAGCTCTCCTTCGACCAGGTCACCAAGCAGTAACGCTCTGCGTTTCGTCTCTGCGTTTCGTCTCGCTTCGCTCGCTCAACGACCGGGTGGGGGCGTTTCGTCTCGCTTCGCTCGCTCAACGACCGGGTGGGGGCGTTTCGTCTCGCTTCGCTCGCTCAACGACCGGGGTGGGGGCGTTTCGTCTCGCTTCGCTCGCTCAACGACCGGGGTGGAGTGCGCTTCGCTCGCGAGGCGGCCGGGGTGGCTTCGGTCGTTGAGCGAGGGTGCGAAGCGACCGAGACGAAACGTCGTACGCCGCCGGCTTCCGGCATCCGGTAGACTTGAGCGGTTGCGCGCGCGTCGCGCGACGAATCCACCACCACACTCGGCGAACGGCTGGGCCGTGGAAGCGCGTCCGAAGGACGCACGACAAGGAAGAGAAACATGGCACCCAAGAAGAAGGTGACCGGCCTGATCAAGCTCCAGATCAACGCCGGAGCCGCCAACCCGGCGCCGCCGATCGGCCCCGCGCTCGGTCAGCACGGCGTGAACATCATGGAGTTCTGCAAGGCGTACAACGCGGCGACCGAGTCGCAGCGCGGAAACGTCATCCCGGTCGAGATCACCGTCTACGAAGACCGCAGCTTCACCTTCATCCTGAAGACCCCGCCCGCGGCGGAGCTCATCAAGAAGGCTGCCGGCCTGCAGAAGGGCTCGCCGACCCCGCACACGACCAAGGTGGGCAAGCTCACCAAGGACCAGGTGCGTCAGATCGCCGAGACCAAGCAGCCCGACCTCAACGCGAACGACCTCGAGGCCGCCTCGAAGATCATCGCCGGCACCGCCCGCTCCATGGGCATCACGGTTGAGGACTGAGGGGGAGACGACAATGGCTAAGTCCAAGGTTTACGAAGCAGCCGCGGCCAAGATCGACCGCGACAAGTTCTACACGTCCAGCGAGGCCGTGAGCCTCGCCAAGGAGACCGGCTCGAAGAAGTTCGACTCCACCGTCGAGGTCGCCCTCAAGCTCGCGGTCGACCCGCGCAAGGCCGACCAGATGGTGCGTGGCACCGTCATCCTGCCCCACGGCACGGGCAAGACCGCCCGCGTCATCGTCTTCGCGACGGGCCCGGCCGCTGAGGCCGCCATCGCCGCGGGCGCCGACGAGGTCGGCGGCGCCGAGCTCATCGAGAAGGTCGCCGGCGGCTGGACCGCGTTCGACTCCGCCGTCTCGACCCCCGAGCTGATGGGTCAGGTCGGTCGTCTGGGTAAGGTGCTCGGTCCCCGTGGCCTCATGCCCAACCCCAAGACGGGCACCGTGACCCCCAACCCGGCCAAGGCCGTGGAGGAGATCAAGGGCGGAAAGATCGAGTTCCGTGTCGACAAGCACGCCAACGTGCACTTCGTCGTCGGCAAGGCCTCGTTCACGGCCGAGCAGCTCGACGAGAACTTCAAGGCCGCTCTCGAAGAGATCGTGCGCCTGAAGCCCTCCAGCGCGAAGGGCCGCTACATCCAGAAGGGCGCCGTGTCGACTACGTTCGGCCCCGGCATCCCGCTGGACGTCAACGTCCTCTCCTGAGCGAGGTCACCCCAGCTGATCGACGAAGGGCCCCACCGCGAGGTGGGGCCCTTCGTCGTGAGGGCGAGGAGACCGCCCGCCGCGGGAAACAATGCGTAACGCGCGGAAGGAAAACGACCGTGCCTCGTGTTCTACTAGGGGGTCGCCGCGCCACCGCGCCGCGACCGCATTCCCTTTCACGCCGTCCACACGAAGGATCGACATGTCCCGACGCCCTGCGGTCACCGCCGCCCGGACCCTCGCCAGCGCTCTGGCCTTCACCACCGCTCTCGTCCTCAGCGCCTGCAGCACCGCCTCCCCGCAGCCGGAAGCATCGGGCAACGACCTGGGTCTGGTCACTGCGGGCACGCTGACCGTGGCCACCGAGGGCACCTACCGCCCGTTCAGCTTCCACGACGCCTCGGGCGCGCTCGTGGGCTTCGACGTCGAGATCGCCGAGGCCGTCGCCGACAAGCTCGGCCTGGAGGTCTCCTTCCAGGAGACGCAGTGGGACGGCATCTTCGCCGGTCTGGATGCCGGACGCTTCGACGTCATCGCCAACCAGGTGTCGATCAACCCCGAGCGTGAGGCGAAGTATCTCTTCAGCGCGCCGTACACCGTCTCGCCGGGCGTCATCGTCGTGCCCGAGGCCGACACCTCGATCACCGGCTTCGCCGACCTCGACGGCAAGACGACAGCACAGTCGCTCACCAGCAACTGGTACGAGCTGGCCGAGCAGAACGGCGCCCAGGTCGAGGCGATCGAGGGATGGGCGCAAGCCGTCGAGCTGCTGCGCCAGGGTCGTGTGGACGCGACGATCAACGACAAGCTGACCTACCTCGACTACGAGACGTCGAACGGCCCCACCGGTCTGAAGATCGCCGCCGAGACCGACGACCCTGCGCGCAACGCGTTCGCGTTCACCCAGGACAAGCAGAGGCTCGTGGATGCCGTCGACGGCGCGCTCGACGAGCTGCGCGAGGACGGAACCCTCGCCCAGATCAGCGAGAAGTACTTCGGAGCGGACGTCACCCAGTAAGGTCCATCTCGTCCCACCCGTCGGCGACGGCGGGTGGGATCGATCCGAGAGGAGTCCGGTGAGTGACACCTGGGACCTGATCCTGTCGTCCTTCTGGCCCCTGTTCTGGGCGGGGCTCACGGGCACGATCCCGTTGGCGTTGGCGTCGTTCGCCATCGGCCTGGCGATCGCCGTCGGGGTCGCCCTGTTGCGTATCTCGTCGAACCGTCTGCTGTCGGCCCTCGGACGGGTGTACGTGTCGGCGATCCGCGGCACGCCCCTGCTCGTGCAGTTGTTCGTGATCTTCTACGGCCTCCCGCAGCTGGGTCTGCGGATCGATCCGTGGCCGGCGGCGATCATCGGACTCTCCCTGAACGTGGGCGGGTACGCGGCAGAGGTGATCCGGGCGGCGATCCTCTCGGTTCCCCAGGGGCAGTGGGAGGCCGGGTTCACGGTCGGGCTGTCGCGCACCACCACCCTCCGCCGCATCATCGCCCCGCAGGCGGCGCGCGTGTCGGTGCCTCCGCTGTCGAACACCTTCATCTCGCTGGTGAAAGACACCTCGCTGGTGTCGATCATCACCGTCACCGAGATGTTCCGTGTGGCTCAGAACATCGCCGCTTTCAGCTACGAGTTCCTCGTGGTGTACATGGAGGCCGCGGTGATCTACTGGATCTTCTGCTTCGTGCTCTCGCTCGGGCAGGACGCCATCGAGAGGAGGCTCGACCGCTATGTCGCACACTGAATTCTCTGGCGCCCACGGCTCACCCGGCGGCACCGACGCGTCGCCGCTGCTGCGCGTGACCGGCCTCACGAAGAGCTTCGGTGACAACACGGTGCTCAGCGGTGTGGACTTCGAGGTGTCGCGCGGGCACGTCGTCTGCCTCATCGGCCCGAGCGGGTCGGGCAAGACCACCGTGCTCCGCTCGCTCAACGGCCTGGAGACTCCCGATGCCGGCGTCATCGCTTTCGACGGCGCCGAACCGGTGGACTTCGCGGCGCGGATGCCGGCCGCACGTCGCAAGGCCCAGCGCTCCGCCCTTCGCGACCGGTCGGCGATGGTGTTCCAACACCACAACCTGTTCCCGCACCTGACCGTCGTTCAGAACGTGATCGAAGGTCCGGTGTACGCGCACGGGGTACCCCGTGCAGAGGCCGTGGCGCGCGCGGAGGAGCTGCTGGCTCGGGTCGGCCTCAGCGACAAGCGCGACGCGTATCCCCACGAACTCTCCGGCGGACAGCAGCAGCGGGTCGGAATCGTCCGCGCGCTGGCGTTGCAGCCGGATCTGCTGCTGTTCGACGAACCCACCAGCGCCCTCGACCCCGAACTGGTCGGCGAGGTGCTGCGGGTGTTGAAGGAGCTCGCCGACGACGGCTGGACCATGGTGATCGTCACGCACGAGCTCGGCTTTGCCCGTCAGGCGGCCGACGAGGTGCTGTTCTTCGACGCGGGCGTCATCGTCGAGCGAGGCCGTGCGGTGGATCTGTTCACCCGTCCCTCGCACGAACGCACGCGTCGCTTCCTCGACCGCATCCTCCGCCCGCTCGAGGACTGAGCGGCACTCAGGTATCTGAGCGGTCCTCAGGCGTCGCCGCGCACCTCGAAGCCGTGCTCACCCGTGGCAGGGATGTCGGTCACCTGCGCGCGGTCGACGCGACCGCCCGCCGGCCCCTCCGCCATCCATGCGAGCACCTCGTCGACCTGGTCGCGCGTGCCTTCGATCTCGGCCTCCACCGAACCGTCGGCACGATTGCGCACCCACCCCTGCACGCTCGCCGTGCGGGCGACACCCCGCATCGTGTAGCGGTAACCCACGCCCTGCACCCGGCCTCCCACGATCACCCGCACGCGTCTCATGCGTCCATCTTGGCGGGCCGGCGCGTGCTCAGGGCCAGACGAGGCTGATCGCGATCACGATCATGACGACGGCCACGAACGCATCGAGCAGTCGCCACGCCCGGGGGGTCGCCAACCAGCGTCCGAGATAGCGCGCACCGAAGGCCAGGCCGAAGAACCACAGGATGCTCGCTGCCACCGCCCCGGCGGCGAACCACCAGCGGGCATCGCCGTACGAAGTGGCGACCGACCCGAGAAGAAAGACGGTGTCGAGGTAGACGTGGGGGTTCAGCCAGGTCAGGGCGAGGCAGGTCAGCAGAGTCGGCAGCAGGCGGGTGGTGGGGAGGGTTCGGGCAGACCCGGCATCCAGGGTCTGCCCGGACGGGCGGATCGCACGCCGCGCCGCCAGCAGTCCGTATGCGAGAAGGAAGACGAACCCCGCCCAGCGCACCACATCGACAAGCCAGGGAAGCGTCTGGAGGATCAGCCCGAGCCCCGATACGCCCAGCACGATCAGCACCGCATCCGACACCGCACACACCGCCGCGACGGCGAACACGTGCTCACGGCGCACGCCCTGTCTCAGGACGAAGAGGTTCTGGGCGCCGATCGCGACGATCAGCGACAAGCCCAGGCCGAAGCCGGCGAGCAGAGTGGGGAGCACGGGCCCACGCTAGAGCGCCGGTGTTCTGTAGTCCAGTTCATCATTTTGTCGCAGCATAAGCTCAGCTTCATGAATCTGTCTGCAGATCTCGCCCGCACGCTGGCCGTCGTGATCGACGAGGGAAGTCTGGAAGGCGCGGCGCGCGTGCTGCACGTCACGCCCTCCGCGGTCAGTCAGCGACTCAAGGCACTGGAGGAGCAAGTGGGAAGGGTGCTGCTCGTGCGGGCGCGTCCGGTGCGTCCCACTCCGGCCGCGCACGTCATCGTGCGCTACGCGCGCCAGCTCGCCCTCATCGAGCACGACACGCTCGCGGAGCTGGGTACCGACCGCGGGCGGATGACCATTCCGCTGGCGGTCAACGCCGACTCGCTCGCCACGTGGTTCCTGACGCCGCTGGCCGCCCTGGCGGCTCGGCTGCCCGTCACCTTCGACCTGCACCGCGATGATCAGGACTTCACGGCGGGGCTGCTCGAGTCCGGCACGGTGATGGGAGCGGTGACCTCACGCGCCACACCGGTGGCCGGATGCCGGGTGCTCGCTCTCGGCACGATGCGGTACGAGGCGGTCGCGACGCCGGCGTTCGTGCGCACGTGGACCCGCAACGGTGGTGCCGAGGGGCCGGCATCCGCAGATCTCTCCGAGGCGCCGCGCGTCGACTTCGATCGGCGCGACGACCTTCAGCGGAGGTGGCTGGCATCGCGCGGCATCACGCCCGATGCCGGTGCGCGGCACTTCGTACCGGCATCGCACGACTTCGCGCACGCCGTGCGCCTCGGGATCGGCTGGGGACTGCTGCCTCGGTTCCAATCCGAGGATGCGCTCCGCGCCGGTGCGCTCGTCCATCTGGGCGGCGACCCTGTCGACGTGCCGTTGTATTGGCAGCAGTGGAATCTGCGCTCCGTGTTGCTCGACGCGGTGGCCGACGAGGTCGTCGCGGAGGGGCGCCGCGTGCTCGCGGCCGGCTAAGGGAGGCGCCTCAGGCGTCGCCGACGCGGAGGACGATCTTGCCGCGCGAGTGGCCGCGTTCGATCTCCCGGTGTGCCCGCGCGGCGTCGGCCAGGTCGTACACGCTGTCGACGTACACCTGGATCGCGCCCGAGTCGAGAAGCCGGGCCAGCGTCGCCAGCACCCCGCCGTCGGGGATGACCTTGTACGAGGTCGCACGCACACCTGCGGCCTGGGCGGCCTCGGCGTAACCGGGCCATGATCCGGTGGGCACCATGACGTAGAGTCCGCCGGATCGCAGCACCTGGAGCGACCGCGTGCCCGTGTCGTCGTAGACGTTGCCGACCAGGTCGATCACCACGTCGACACCGCCCACGAGGTCTTCGAAACGCGTGGTGGCGTAGTCGATGGCGACCGCGGCTCCGAGCTCGCGCAACCACGGAAGGTTGCGCTCCGAGCCGGTCGCGGTCACGTGCGCACCGAAGTACGCCGCCAATTGCACCGCGAAGTGGCCGACGCCGCCCGACCCGGCGTGGATGAGCACCCGCTGGCCCTCGTGCGCGTGCGCGGTCTCGACGACCAGTCCCCACGCGGTCAGTGCGGCAAGCGGTACTCCCGCGGCCTCGACGTGCGAGAGGGCGGCGGGCTTTCGCGCCACCGACATCGAGGGCACCACGACATACTCCCCGTAGGTTCCCCCCGACCGCGGGAAGGGAACCATGCCGAACACCTCGGTACCCGGTGGGAGCGGGTGGGCCTCGTAGGGCGTGGCGACGACCACGCCGCTGAAGTCGTAACCGAGGGTGCTCGGGAATCGTTCGATCGCCGAAGCGGATCCGCGCCCGCTGCGGGTCTTGGCATCGATCGGGTTGACTCCCGCCGCCACGACGCGAACGAGGAGCTCGCTGAGAACGGGGGCCGGCACGGAGATCTTCGCTTCGTGCAGGACGTCCGGGTCACCCGGGGCGTCGAAGACGATCGCGCGCATCTGCTCCGGAGGCGTCGTGACCACTCGGGCGGCTCCGCGATGCGGGGCACTGCGCCGGGGGTGCGGCCGTCCGGTGCGAGGCTGGTCCATGAAGGCTCCCTTCCACGTGCGTGTCGACGTCGTCAGCGCTTGTGGCTGGTCATGCACCAGTCAACCGTGAGATTGTCTCGGGCGTGTTACGCCGGTGCTACCGGATCCGGTCGGTCTGTCCCTAGAGTCTCGCACCAGCGGTGAGCGCCTCGACGTGGGCGGGTGCGAGCACGTGCTGGGTGACCATGATGGCCGCGCCGCGGACGCCTGCCGTCTCTCCTGCTTGCGACTGCACGATGCCGAGATGCTGGGTGGCCAGGGGGATGGACCGGCGGTACACCACCTCGCGAACGCCGGCGAGGAGGTGTTCTCCCGCCCGGGCGATGCTCCCGCCGAGCACGATGATCGACGGATTGAGCAGGTTGACGACCGTCGAGGGTCGGTGCGGCTGGCGATCATGCGTCCGGTGAGATCGGCGATCGCTACGGTGGCGTGTGTGGCTCCGACGTCGGCGGCGAGCACCACGCCGGCGGCCGGGTTGAAGGCGACGCGTGCCGGCGGGCGGCCCCCGGTGGATGCCGCTTCGCCCGCGGGCGGAGCAGGCCCGCCGCGAGCAGGGTGTCCACGCGGCTGGACACCGCCGATCGGGCAAGTCCCGTGAGGGTGGCCAGCTCCGCCTTGGTGCGCGCGCCCGTCGCGCATGATCTGGAAGAGCTCTCCCGCACCCGGAGCAGCAGCGCCCGCAGCGCCCCCGTACCGGCGTCGGTGATCCAGGCCGGCTTCGACGACTTCGCCCAGCGGTGGAACCCCATCCTCGATGTGTTCGACGGGGAGGGGGTGCGTTTCGCGCACGAGGTGCACCCGGGGGAGATCGCCTACGACTACTGGAGTTCCGTGCGTGCGCTGGATGCCATCGGTTACACCGGCCCGATCTCCATCGAATGGGAGGACGCCGGCATGGACCGGCTCCACGGTGCCGCCGAGGCGGTGGGCTTCGTCCGCTCGCTGCTGTGGGAAGCCCCCACCGCCTCGTTCGACGCCGCGTTCAGCAATAAGGGCACCGACGGCTGAAGCCTCTGTCCTCTGCCGGCGGGATGGCCTCAGGGGCGCGTGCCCGCCGTCAGCGCGTGCAGCAGGCGGGTCAGGCTGTGGATGTCGTCGATGTCCCAGCCCTCGAGGGTGCGCTCGAGAAGATCGCCGTGCGGTTTGCGGGCGGCCCGCAGGCGCTCACGGCCCAGTTCGGTCGGCGACAGCAGGCTCGAGCGGCGGTCGCTCGGGTCGGGATCGCGCTGCACGAGTCCCAGCTCCTCCAGCTCGCGGACCGTGCGCGAGAGCTGGCCCTTGTCGACCAGCAGGTGCTCCGACAGCTCCGACTGAGTGATCGGCGCGCGCTGTGCGATGGTCGTGAACACCTTGTATGCCCCGGGGAGCATGCCCGGGCTCACTCGGTCCGCGACCTCGTGGATGATGCGACGGAACTGGTTGATCAGTGCGCTGAACTCCGACTCGAGGTCGCGCACGGCATCCGCCCGCGCCTGGTCGGCGACCGTCGGCGTGGCCGGATCCGTGCGTGACATCGACATCGTCTCGACCCTACCGCTCGGTGTGCGGCCGCTCGGAGGGCGACGCCTCCGCGCGCGAGTCCACGTCGGTGCCCGACGGAATGCGGATGGATCCCGTCGCCGTGAGGGCGCCCATCCCCGCCGGCACCGAGACGGTCGCCAGATCGGCCTCGCCCGCTTCGAGTCGCTCGACGTTCGTCATCGTGGTGAGCGGCTTGTTCGGGAGGAACACGATGGCGAGCAGGCTCAGCACCGCGAAGGGAACCGCGATGAGGAACGAGTGGGAGATTCCCGTGGCGTAGATGTCCTCGAACACCACGCGCAGCGCCTCCGGCATCGCCGACACCTGCGGGAGCGTTCCCGACTGCAGCTGCGCTGCCCAGGTGGCCGCGTCGTCGCCGAGGCTGGCCAGGGCTGCGGCGATGGCATCCTTGCGCTCGGTGACTAGTCCCGTGACGCTCGAGGCCAGCGCGGCGCCCATGACCGAGACGCCCACGGTGCCGCCGAGGCTGCGGAAGAACGTGACGCCCGAGCTGGCCACGCCGATCTCGGTGGGTTTGGTGGTGTTCTGCACCACCAGCACGAGGTTCTGCATCGTCATGCCGACACCCGCTCCCAGCAGGAACATGTAGATCGACACGAGCATGAAGTCGGTGTCGTAGTGGATGGTCGACAGCAGCGCCGATCCGGCGATGAGGAAGACCGCGCCCACGATGAGGAAGCCCTTCCAGCGCCCGGTGCGCGTGACGAGGGCGCCCACGCCCACCGAGGCGACCAGAAGTCCGCCGATCATGGGGATGGTCATGAATCCGGCCTCGGTCGGCGTCGCCCCGCGAGCAAGCTGCATGTACTGGCTCAGGAACACCGAGGCGCCGAACATCGCGATGCCGGTGGCGATCGAGGCCACGACCGACAGCGTGAACGTGCGGTTACGGAAGAGGGAGAGAGGAACGAGCGGTTCGCGTGAGCGCAGCTCCACGATCACGAAGAGCACCGCGCCCAGCAGTGCGCCGCCGACCATGAGGGCCGTGGTCAGGCTCCACCACTCGAACGAGTCTCCGGCGAGGGTGACCCACACCAGCAGCAGCGACACCGACGCCGACAGCAGCACGATGCCGAGGTAGTCGATCGACACCTTGCGCCGGGCGCGCGGGGCAATGTGGAGCGTCTGCTGCACCAGCACGAGCGCGATGATCGCGACCGGAAGCGCGATGAAGAAGTTCCAGCGCCATCCCCAGGCATCGGTGATCACACCACCCACGAGCGGGCCGCCGATCGTGGCCACGGCCATGACGGCGCCGAACAGGCCCATGTAGCGGCCGCGTTCGCGCGGGCTGATGATGTCGGCCATGAGCACCTGGCTGAGGGCGGCCAGTCCGCCGGCGCCGATGCCCTGCACGGCGCGGAAGGCGATGAGCGTTTCGGGGTTCTGGGAGAACCCCGCGGCGGCGGTGGCCAGGACGAAGATCACGATCGCCAGCTGGTAGAGCACCTTGCGGTTGGTGAGGTCGGCGAGCTTGCCCCAGATGGGGGTCGAGATCGCGGTCGTCAGCAGGGTGGCGGTGACCACCCAGGTGAAGGCGGTCTGGGTGCCGTCGAGGTCGTGGATGATGACCGGCAGCGAGGTCGAGACGACGGTGGAGGCGAGCATCGACACGAACATGCCGAGCAGCAGGCCGGAGAGCGCTTCGAGCACCTGACGGTGCGACATGCGCGGTTTCTCGACGGCCTCGGAGGAGGAGGAAGTGGACATGGGTTCCTTGCGCCAGTTAGTTGATATTGGTCAACGGTTGAGATCGGTCAACTATATGCTCAATCGTTGACACGCGTCAACTATTCCCGCTCGATGACATGGGTCGGCGGCGAGGCGGGAGAGGAGTGTCGTCAGTCGGTGAGGGCGAGGGCGCGATAGGGCTCACGCGCCCGGGCGCACGCGGCATCCAACAGCTCGCCGGGTGCGGCGCCGGAGGCCGCTGCGCTGCGGCGCTGCATCGTGCGTCGGTACAGCTCGTCGATCAGCTCGGTGGCCAGGCCCACCAGGTGCCGGATCTCGCGGTCGTCGCGGTCGACCCAGGCGCAGCGGGGCTCGTCGCCGACGGGAACGAAATCGTCGTGCTGTTCCCAGACCACCAACGTGCGCTCGGCGCCCAGGACGTGCTGCTGCCACCACACCTGACGTAGGTAGGAACGGGGGATCGATCGCCACGGCTTCTTCGTGGTCTTGATCTCGCAGAGCGTGATGCGCCCGGCGCCGTCGACGGAGATCCCGTCGGGAGTGGCCAGGTGCCGCTTCTCGACGACGGCGTGGAATAGCGCGGACGAGGGATGGATGCTGTGGGTCGCCGCCACCCAGGCGGCGATCTCCGGCTCGCGCTGACGGCCGTGCGCGGTGTAGGCGTTGCCCGAGAACCCCGAACCGCCGGTGAGCTTCGCGTCGGCGGCACGGGCGATGGCGTTGGGGCTGGTCAGCTGTGCCACGTCTGTGGCGGTGATCCCGCGCGAGCGTGCCCGCATCCAAGCCACACGATCCCGCGAGTCGGCGACGATGCGCTGGGCCAGTTCCGGGGCGATGCGCGCGAAAGCCTCCGGAGTCATGTCATCGAGGGTAACCCGCCCCGCCGACCCCGTCCGCCGGACACTCCGCCCGCGTGCCCCTGGTTCTCTCTCGCGAGAGCACATGCTCTCGCCGAGCGCATGCGTTTCCGGCGTGTCGAGGGTGTGCGCTCGCCGGCAGCATGTGCTGTCGGCGGTGGTGAGAGGGGAGAGGGAGGGGTGACGGGGGCTCCTCCACAGGGGAGGTGGGCCGTGGTCGGTGCCCAGGCGGGGGGAGCGAGCGCGTGAGGGGTTTCGGGATCGCGGAGGGTGGGGGCATGAGGGCAACTGTCTCCGTCGCGCGATGTCGCGAACTCGTCGTGACATCGCGAGAGCTCGCGTGGGCCGGCTGTACCCGTCGTGCGCTCCGCGCAGCCGTCGAGGCGGGCGAGTGGATCCGGCTGCAGCGCAACCGCTACATCCGCGGAGACGTCTGGGAGCAACTCTGGCCCGAGGGGCGGCATCTGGCCGCGATCGTCGCGGCCCACGCCGAGATGACCACGGGTTCTTCGGTGTTCTCGCACGAGTCGGCCGCAGTCCTGCACGGCCTGCCGCAGTACCGTCATGCGTTCGGCTCCCTTCACGTGACGGTGACGCGCGACGGGGCGATGCCGAGCCGTGCGGGTCTCTTCCGTCATCGCGACGCCCTGTCCGCCGCGGATGTCGTGATGATCGACGGCATTCGGTGCACCTCGCTGGAACGCACGGTCTACGACCTCGCGCGCACCGTTGGCGCGGAGGTCGCGCTGTCGGCGGCAGATGCCGCGCTCCGACGCATCGCCGGCGGTCCCGGCGCCGAGTATCGAGTCGACGTCGCAGAAGAGTGGCGCGCCGGCATGTTGTCCCGGGCGAGTGAGAGTCCCGGCGCGCGCGGCGTGCGCCGGGCGTGCGAGGTGCTCGACCTCGCCGACGGCCGCGCCGAGTCGCCGGGCGAGAGTGTATCGCGACTGCGCTGGCATCAGGCAGGCTTCCGTGACCTCGTGGTCCAACCGATCGTCTCCCTCTCGACCGGGCATCGCCGCTGCGATCTGGCCATTGGCGAGCTCCGCACGTTCTTCGAGTTCGACGGGCGGGTCAAGTACCTCGATCTCGACATGCGTGGCGGCCGTAGCGCGGAGCAGGTCGTCGTCGACGAGAAGGTCCGGGAAGACGAGATCCGTGCGGTGACCGGATGGCGGGTGCTGCGCGCCGTCGATGAGGACATCGCTTCTCCTGCGTCTTTCGCCGCCTACCTCGCACGCTTCCGCATCCGCTGACTCGTCCCGCCCTCGCCGCGCCGCTTGGCCGAGCGCTCGTCGCTACGTCCGGCCGGAAGGTCCGACGAGAGCACATGCTCCCATCGAGTGCACATCCCTTGTGCGTCCGTGACCTATGCGCTCGGTGAGAGCATGTGCTCTCGCGCCCGTTGCGAGGCTCCCGGCCGGAGGGGCGGCGCGATTTGGGGGGATGACCCTGCTCGGGGTAGAGTGGGGGTAAGCCAAAGACCGTCGGTCTCGGCGCGCGCGCAAGCGGGCGTCGACGAAGCTCTGCACGCAGGGGCCCACGCAGGTACACAGAACTTCCCGGGAAACCGGACCCAAAGCTCCGTGCGCTTGCGCCGGAGCTTTTTCGTTGTGCAGGACCGCTCGAACCTCCGACTTCGAGGCTGACGACCCGTCATCGCGGGACGTCTCGTATACACAAGGAGTGGCCATGGCGCAGAAGGAAGCATCGGTCGCCGAGCTCACGAAGAACTTCGAGGACTCGACCGCCGTTCTGCTGACCGAGTACCGCGGTCTGACGGTTGCCCAGCTCAAGGAGCTGCGCAACAGCATTCGTCAGGACGCGGAATACGCCGTGGTGAAGAACACGCTGACCAAGATCGCGGCCCAGCGGGCCGGGGTCGAGGGACTGGATGACGAGCTCAAGGGCCCGTCCGCCATCGCCTTCGTGCACGGTGACCCTGTCGCCGTCGCCAAGGGCCTGCGTGCCTTCGCCAAGGCACACCCTCTGCTGGTGGTGAAGGGCGGCTACTTCGACGGTGCCGCACTGACCGCAGCCGAGGTGAACAAGCTCGCCGATCTCGAGAGCCGTGACGTCCTGCTGGCGAAGCTCGCCGGTGCGATGAAGGCCTCGCTGACCAAGGCGGCCTACGTCTTCAACGCGCTGCCGTCGAAGGCCGTTCGCACGGTCGACGCGCTGCGTGAGAAGCAGGAGTCCGCGGCCTGAATCCGGGCTTCGGCAAAGCACAACCCCAATCAAGGAGAAACATCATGGCAAAGCTCAGCACTGAGGAGCTGCTCGACGCGTTCAAGGAGCTCACGCTCATCGAGCTCTCCGAGTTCGTCAAGGCGTTCGAGGAGACCTTCGACGTCACCGCTGCCGCTCCCGTCGCGGTCGCCGCTGCCGGCGCCCCCGCCGGTGGTGCCGGTGACGCTGCCGCCGAGGAGGAGAAGGACTCGTTCGACGTCGTCCTCGAGGCCGCCGGCGACAAGAAGATCCAGGTCATCAAGGTCGTCCGCGAGCTCACCTCGCTCGGCCTCGGCGAGGCGAAGGCCGTCGTCGACGGTGCTCCCAAGGCCGTCCTCGAGGGCGCCAACAAGGAGACCGCCGACAAGGCGAAGGCCGCTCTGGAAGAGGCCGGCGCTACGGTGACGCTGAAGTAATCTCGCTCACGCGAACCGAAGGCCCCCGGGGTTATCCCGGGGGCCTTCGTCGTCAGCTGCCCCTCGCGGCGCCTCTCGGGTCGCTCATCACGGGCCCGTCGCCTCGCGGATGAGGTCGGTGTCGACTACGGCCGAACTCTGCGCGTCGACGGCGGAGGTGGAACTGCGCACGATCAGCCGCGCGTGCATTCGTACCGTCTGCATCGGCAGCTCGGGATCGGCGATGCGGTTCAGCAGCATCTCCACGGCTGCACGCCCCTGCTCGCGCGGCAGCTGCTGCAGGGTGGTGAGCGAGAACATCTCCGCATACTCGTGGTCATCGATCCCCACCACGCTGAGGTCTCCCGGCACGTGGATGCCGAGGCGCCGGGCCGCGATGATGGCTCCCACCGCGACCTCGTCGCACACCGCGACCAACGCGGTGGGACGACGGCGAGAGTCGCCGAGCAGATCGACGGCGGACTGGTATCCGCCCGAGAGTGAGACGTCGGATCGTATGTGCTGGACGCTGTCCGACAGTCCCGCCCCGGCCATCGCCGCGCGGTATCCGTCGAGACGCTTCTTGTCCACGTGCGCCCAATGGATGCCGGTGCCACCGCCGAGGAAGGCGATCGCGGTGTGCCCGAGGCCGATCAGGTGCTCGGTGGCGCGCCGGGCGGCGTAATCGTCGTCGATGGCGATCAGGCTCGCGCCCTCGTCGCTTCCCACGACGCTGACGATCGGCCGACCGATCTGCACCAGTCGCTCCAGTTCGTGGTCCTGGGGTTCCAGCCCCACGGCGATGAGTCCGTCGAACCTCTTGCGCGCGAGGAAGTCGTTGAAGATGCGCGACCTGCCCGGAGTTCCCGGCTTCGCGTCGTAGAGCGTGAGGTCGAGCCCGTGTTCCAGCAGCGCCTGCTGGATGCCTTCGAGCACCTCCGCGAAGAACCAGCGATTCACGTACGGCATGACGACGCCGATGTTCTGTGTGCGTCCGGTGGCGAGACTGACGGCGCTGGTGGAGGGGACGTAGCCCAACTCGTCGGCGGCCGCCCGCACACGCGCGCGTGTGGCAGGGGAGACGTAGCCGCTGCCGGTGAGGGCACGACTGGCGGTGGCCTTGGACACGCCGGCTCGAGCGGCGACGTCAGCGAGACCGGCCATGGGGGAGCTCTCCTTCGAGTGGAACGCTCGGAACTATAGCGGATAATGGATTTTTCTGGAACCGGTTCCCTTCCGATTTTCGGCGTGATAATCGGGGTATCGACTGCCGTTACCTGCTTGTGATGTGAGCGGCGTTGTGAGTTGACCGAGGATTCCATTAGCGTTATCTGGAATCGGTTCCCTATCGGGAACTGCGTGTTCGCTCGGTGTCGTCCGGGCGCTCAATGAGGAGGAAAATCACATGGGGATGGCACAGCGACGTCTACTCGCCCCGCTCGCCGTTATCGGCGCCGTGGGTGTTGCGCTGGCAGGTTGTAGCGGCGGGCCTGGCTCGACCGGCAACAACAACAACAACTCGGGCGGAGCCGACGACAACGTCGTCACCGTCTATGGCACGATCGCCGACACCGAGGCGCAACTGCTCGAGGAGTCCTGGGCCGATTGGGAAGAAGCCAACGGCATCGACATCAAGTACGAGTCGTCGAAGGAGTTCGAAGCTCAGATCGCCGTGCGCGCGCAGGGCGGCAACGCGCCCGACATCGCGATCTTCCCGCAGCCGGGCCTGCTGGCCGACATGGCTTCGCGCGGGTTCCTGGTCGAAGCGCCCGATGCCGTGAAGGCGAACGTCGAGTCGGGGTGGACCGAAGACTGGGCCAACTACGGCACCGTCGACGGCACCCTCTACGGCGCGCCCCTGATGGCGTCTGTCAAGGGCTGGATCTGGTACTCGCCCTCGTACTTCGAGGAGAACGGCTACGAGATCCCCACCGACTGGCAGGGCATGCTCGACCTCACGGCCCAGATCCAGGCCGACACCGACAAGGCCCCGTGGTGCATCGGCTTCGGCTCCGACGCGGCGACCGGCTGGCCGGGCACCGACTGGGTCGAAGACCTCGTCCTCCGTCAGTCCGGCACCGAGGTCTACGACAAGTGGGTGGCCAACGAGGTCCCCTTCACCGACCCGGCCATCGCTTCGGCGTTCGACGAGTTCGGCAAGATCGCGCTCAACCCCGACTACGTCAACGCCGGCTTCGGCGACGTGAAGTCCATCGTCACGACCCCCTTCGGTGACCCGGCAACGGCCCTCGTCAACGGCGAGTGCGCCCTGCACCACCAGGCGTCGTTCTACGACGGCTTCATCACCGACGCGGGCGGCACCGTGGCCGCGGACGGCGACATCTGGGCCTTCCTGATGCCGCCCTTCGAGGCAGGCGGGTCGAGCGAGGGCGCTGTCGTCACCGGTGGTGGCGAGATCGTCGGCGCGTTCGACGACTCCGAGTCCACGCAGAAGGTGCAGGAATACCTCTCCAGCGCTGACTGGGCCAACTCGCGTGTCTCGCTCGGTGGCGTCATCAGCGCCAACAAGGGTCTCGACCCGGCGAACGCCTCGAGCAACATCCTGAAGGAAGCCATCGGCATCCTCCAGGCAGACACCACCACCTTCCGCTTCGACGCCTCCGACCTGATGCCGTCGGCGGTGGGTGCGGGAACCTTCTGGAAGGGAATGATCGACTGGGTGAACGGAACCGGCACCAGCACCGTCCTCGAGCAGATCGAGGCCGGCTGGCCGTCGTCCTGATCTGACACCGATCGACGGAGCGGGGCTGCCTCATTTCGGGGCAGCCCCGACTCCTCCCGCGGTGCGATCGCGCCGCCTCTGAGTCCGATGTCGCACTCGAAAGGCATCCATGAACATCCAGCACTTCTTCCAGTGGCTGTCCACGCTCAACCCCTGGCTCGAGATCGTCGTCATCGTCGGTCTGTTCCTCGGAGTGGTCGGCCTGATCCTCTTCTTCATCGAGATCGCCCCGCGTAAGGGGCGCAAATACACCATCATCCGGCTGATCGCGTGCGTGGTCGGTCCCGCGCTCGTCCTGTTCTTCCTCGGCTCCTGGAATGAGGCGGCCATCGCCGCCGCCGTCCTCGGCCTCCTGTTCTTCTACCTCGACAAACGCGCCAAGGGCGGCGCGGGGTCGATGTTCCAGCTGGTCGGCTTCCTCACCCCGGCTCTTGCGCTGTTGGCCGTGGGCCTGGTCGTCCCGACGATCCAGACCACGGTGCAGGCCTTCATGAACTCGCGAGGCACCGAATTCGTCGGCCTCGAGAACTTCATCTGGATCTTCACCCAGCCGCAGAACGTGCGCGTCATCATCAACACGATCCTGTGGGTGCTGATCGCCCCGGTCTTCTCGACCGTCGCCGGGCTCGCCTACGCCTACTTCATCGACAAGATCCGCGGCGAGAAGTACTACAAGATCTTCGTGTTCATGCCGATGGCGATATCGTTCGTCGGTGCGTCGATCATCTGGCGCTTCATGTACACGCAGCGCCCCGCCGGCCAGGAGCAGATCGGCTTCCTCAACCAGGTGGTCGTGTGGTTCGGCGGTCAGCCCTACAACTTCCTCGCCGACGACCCGTGGAACACCTTCTGGCTCATCGTGGTGTTCATCTGGATCCAGACCGGTTTCGCCATGGTGCTGCTCTCGGCGGCCATCAAGGGTGTTCCCACCGAGCAGTTGGAAGCGGCCGAGCTCGACGGCACGAACGCGTGGCAGAAGTTCCGCAACGTGGTGGTGCCCGGCATCCGTCCCGCCCTCATCGTGGTGCTCACGACGATCTCGATCGCCTCACTGAAGGTGTTCGACATCGTCCGCACCATGACTGCCGGTGCCAACAACACCTCGGTGCTCGCCAACGAGATGTATACGCAGTTCCGCAGCTTCGAAGCCGGGCGCTCGGCGGCGTTCGCCCTGATCCTGTTCGTGCTGGTGCTGCCGATCGTCATCTACAACGCCGTGCAACTGAAGAAGCAGAGGGAGATCCGCTGATGACTGCGACATCTGCCGTCGTCGCCGTAGACGACCAGACCGCGCGCCGGATGAAGCGTGGCGAGAAGAAGATGCTCTCGGGCACGAAAAAGAGGCTGTCCTCGCCGTGGGCCACCGCGGCTGCGCTGATCATCGCGGCGGTGTGGACCGTTCCGACCTTCGGGCTGTTCCTCACCTCGTTCCGGCCCCCGGAGCTGATCAACACGAGCGGTTGGTGGACGATCTTCACCAACTGGGGCTTCACGCTCGACAACTATGCGACCGCGCTGCAGACCGGCAACAGTCAGCTCAACATGGCGGGCGCGTTCGTCAACTCGATCGTGATCTCCATCCCGGCCACGATCCTGCCGATCTCGGTCGCCATGCTCGCGGCGTACGCGTTCGCGTGGATGAACTTCAAGGGCCGCAACATCCTGTTCGTCGGTATCTTCGCGCTGCAGATCGTCCCGCTGCAGATGGCGCTCATCCCGCTCCTGCAGTTCTTCGCCCAGGGCACCATCTTCGGCGTGCCCGTCGTGGAGGCGTTCGGGTCGGCCGGGTATGCGCAGGTGTGGATCGCGCACACGATCTTCGGTCTGCCGCTCGTGATCTACTTGCTGCACAACTTCGTCTCGGAGATCCCGGGCGAGGTCATCGAGGCGGCGCGCGTGGACGGTGCCGGACACGGGCAGATCTTCTTCCGGATCATCCTCCCGCTCACGGCTCCGGCGATCGCATCCGTTGCCATCTTCCAGTTCCTGTGGGTGTGGAACGACCTGCTCGTGGCATTGATCTTCGCCGACGGCAACGTCGCCCCGATCACGAAGCTGCTGGCGGAGATGACCGGTAGCCGCGGTCAGGACTGGTACCTGCTCACGGCGGGTGCGTTCATCGCACTCATCGTGCCGTTGATCGTGTTCCTTTCGCTGCAGCGGTTCTTCGTCCGCGGCCTGCTGGCAGGTTCGACGAAGGGCTGACGCAGCCAGAGCAGAGGCGGGGCCGTTCCGGGGAGGGCGGCCCCGCCTCTCGTGTGGGCGGACACTCGGACGGACGCACACAACGGCGGGGATTGTGGGCGACACCCCGTTGCGGGCGAGGCGGCGACGCCGGATCAGCCGGTGCAGCCGAGGCGCTGCTGCATCGAGGTCATCGCGTCGATCTCGAACTGCTGCGCGGCGCGCATCCGTTCGGCCACCGCGAGGACGGCCGGTTCGTTGCCGAGCTCGATCACGGCGTCGGCCATGGGGATCGCGCCCTCGTGATGGCGGATCATGAGCTCCAGGAACTGACAGTCCGCGGCCTGCCCTGTGGCGGCGGACAGCGCGGCGAGCTCGTCGGCGGATGCCATCCCCATCGCCTCGCGGGCCTGTTCCTCGGTGAGCGGCTCGCCGTCGACGGTGCCGTGGCCGTGATCACCGGAGGATGCCGTCATCCACGCCATCGTCGACCCACCCAGCTGCGGGAGACCCCACTGGGCGAGCCAGCCGTACATCACGCCCTTCTGCTCGGCCTGTCCGGTGGCGATGTCGTAGGCGAGCGCGCGGAGGTCGGCATCGTCCGTCTTGCCGTAGATGGTCATCGCCATGTCGATCGCCTGCGCGTGGTGCACCTGCATGTCCCGCGCGAAACCGGCCTCGGCCGAACCTTCGACGGGCGTACGCGGAGCGATGTCGAAGGCCGAGAATCGCCCGATCGCAAAGGCTGCGCCCACCAGCATGATCGCGACGAGCGCGACCGCCCACCAGGGCGGCAGCACCCGCCGCTCGCCCGCGTCGGCGGGCTCACTCACGACTGCTTGCCCTCGCCGTCCAGTGCGCCGGTGCAGGCGGCGTTGGGCTCGGGCGCGCTGGTGCTGCGCCAGTAGGCGGCCAGGAACTCCCCGATGCGCTCGTCGTCGGCCGAGTCGACCTGGATCTGTGCGTTCCAGGCGCTGACGACGATCGGCGACGGGATCCCCTCGTAGGGCGAGAGGATCGTGTAGGTCGAGGGAAGCTGGGAACGCAGGGCAGCGACCTGGTCGGCATCCACGCGGGCCGGATCGTAGGTGACCCACACCGCGCCATGCTCGAGCGAGTGCACCGCGTTGACGTTGGGCACCGGCTGGTCGTACACGCCGCAGTTCAGCCAGACCGCGTTGTGGTCGCCGCCGGTGGGGGGCGTCTGCGGGTACTGCACGTCACCCTCGACGTGCGTGGCCGTGTTGGTGAAGGACTCCAGGCCCGCGATGGCGGAGCCGTCGCCGTCACCGCGGTCGAGTGTCACCGGTCGCGGCGTGAAGATCAGGGATGCCACGACGAGCGCGATCACCGCGAGACCGGCCGTGCCTCCCACGACCCACCAGAGCATCTTGCTGCGCCGCCGCTTGGCCAGCTGTCGCTGGTACTCGGCGAGCTTCTCCTGTTTCTGCTGCTCCCGCTGCTGCTTGGCGGTCAGGGTGATCTTTGCCTGAGTGGCGGGGTTGCCGCTCGTGCGCTTGTCGGAGGAGGAAGTCGGGGTCATGTCTGTGATCTCGGCTCGATGAGGGAGTAGTCGCGCGCCAGGGGGCTGCCGCGTACTCGAGAGGTGGCTTCGCGTAGGGTCGCGCATCAATCCTATGCGGGCGAATGATCTGCGGGACTGGGAAAGCGCTAAGATCGTCTGTGCGTCGAATCGATTCGGCGTCTCAGATTCCCGCCCTTCCCGCTCTCTCCCTCGTCTGGAAACCGTGCGCGACACCGCCTCCATCCGCCTGCCCTCCGCAACGCCCTCGTCGACCGGCGCCATCCGTACGATCGGTTCGAACCCGGCTACCGCGCCGATCGTGCTGCACCCTGGCGACCGGCTCTCGACGCGCCGCCGGGTGCTGTACGTGATCCTGCTGGGAGCTTTGACCGCTCTCGGCCCGTTCACGATCGACCTGTATCTCCCGGCCTTCCCGGTGCTGCGCGAGGACTTCCAGACCACGGATGCCGCGATCCAGCTCACCCTCACCGGCACCATGATCGGCTTCGCCCTCGGCCAGCTGATCGTTGGTCCGCTCAGTGACAAGGTCGGGCGCCGCCTTCCCCTGTTGTCGGTCACTGCGCTCCATGTGCTCGCCAGTGCCGCGGCGGCTTTCGCGCCCACCCTCGAACTGCTGTCGGTCTCGCGCGTGCTCATGGGCGCCGGAGCCGCCGCCGGGGGCGTGGTGGCCGCGGCGATCGTCCGCGACCTCTTCGGCGGTCGCCGACTGGTCGTGATGCTCTCGCGCCTGGCGCTGGTCTCGGGCGTCGCCCCCGTGCTGGCACCGCTCGTCGGCTCGGCGCTGCTTCTCGTGATGCCCTGGCGCGGGGTGTTCGTCGTGCTCGCTCTGTACGGACTGGTCATGCTTGTCTCGGCGATCGTGTTCATCCCCGAGACGCTGCCTCCCGCGCGGCGCCAGGATCGTGGATCGACCACGGTCGCCCAGCGCTACCGAAGCGTCCTCGGCGACCGGGTGTTCATCGGCGTGCTCATCATCGGCGGAATGACCTTCTCCGGCCTGTTCAGCTACCTGTCGGCCTCGTCGTTCCTGTTCCAGGAGAGCTACGGGTTCGACGCGCAGCAGTACGGTCTGCTGTTCGCCGCCAACTCGCTCGGCGTCGTGGTGGGCGTGCAGGTCGCGTCACGGCTGGCGGCGCGGTTCGGACCGCAGTGGGTCATGGCCTGGTCGACGGCGGTGCTGGTGGCTGCCGCGACGGCGATCATCGTGACCGATCAGCTCGGCCTCGGCCTGTGGGGCACGGTCATCCCCCTGTTCGTCTTCATGACCGCGTGCGGCTTCACCTTCCCCTGCGTGCAGGTGCTCGCCCTCGACCGACACGGCAACGCGGCCGGCACCGCGCAGTCGATCATCGGTGCGACGAACTTCGGGGTCGCCGGCGTCATCTCACCGCTGGTGGGGTGGATCGCACGCGACGCCGGCATCACCGCGACCACCATGGCGTCGGTGATGGTCGGATGCGCGGTGATCGGCATCCTCTCGCTGTGGTTGATCGTGCGCCCGCGCACGGTGGAACGTCTGGCTCCCTGAGGCTGACCGGAACGTGAGCCGACAGCGCACGCATCAACCTCGCGCGCAGCACCGTCGGTTCGCGCGGGCGCTGTCGGTTCACTGCCGGTGATCGGTGGGGCGGGCGTCTAGTCTGGGTCGATGAGTCACGCGCGCAGGCCGGTCACCGATGACGTCATCACCGTCGGCCTGAGGCGCGCGGTGGTCGGCGGGCTGCTGGTGGTGCTGGCGATCGTGCTGGGCATCATGATCGCCGTCGAGGTAGACCCCCTCGACATCGACACATGGTGGAACGGCGCCGTCTCGGTCTCAGCCGGCGCGCTCACCCAACTCGCGCTGGCACTGAACTTCCTGGGCGGCGGATGGTTCGCGACCTACCTGGTGCCCCTCGGCGGATGCCTGCTGCTCGCCCTCTTCGGGCGGTGGCGCGCGGGACTGTTCTTCCTGTCCGCATCCGCCCTCAGCGCCGCCGTGGTGCAGGTGCTCAAGACGGTGTTCGGACGTGTCCGTCCCGAAGACATGCTCGTGATCTCCGACCACGGCTCGTACCCGTCGGGGCACGCCGCCAACGCCGCCACGATCGCGGTGGTCGCCCTCGTCCTGCTGCCGCGTGCGTGGGTGGCGGTGGTGGGTGGTGCGTGGGTGTTCGCCATGGCGTTCAGTCGCACGCAGGTGCACGCCCACTGGTTCAGCGACACGGTGGGTGGGGTGTTGGTCGGTGCCGGCATGGCCCTGATGGTCGCGGGCCTGTTCACCGTTGCGCTGCTGAGGGAGTCGGCCGCGAGGGAGTCCCTCGCGAAGGAGCGCTCGCTAGGCTGAGCGCATGACCGCGCTCGACGATGCCGCAGCCGCCGAAATCGCCCGCCTGCAGGCCGAAGCGGAAGCCGCCGAGGCTGCCTTGAAGCTCGCCCAGGCCAAGGCCGCGCTGGCCGCGGCACGGGCGGCAGCCGCCTCCGACACCGCCCACTCGGATGCCGGCACGCCCGCGCCGGCCCCCGTCGACGAGACGGCCCCCGCGCCCCCCGTCGACGAGACGGCGCCCGCGCCACCCGCCGCGGCATCCACCGAGGGCGCCGGTGACCCTGCGCCCTCGGCAGAGTCGGTCCAGGTCCCGGATGCCGTGGCCACCGCCGGTCCGCTCGATGCCGACGAGGTGGCGATGATCACGCGGGGCTACACCTTCGAGGCCGAGACCCTCGACCTCGGTGCGCTCGTGAACACCGACCCCGTCGCGAGCGCGCAGATCCGCATCCCCCTGGCGATGATGAACCGTCACGGGCTCGTCGCCGGGGCGACCGGAACCGGAAAGACCCGCACGCTGCAAGGGTTGGCCGAGCAGCTCGCCGCCAAAGGTGTGCCGGTCTTCGCCGCCGACATCAAGGGTGACCTCTCGGGCGTGGCCACCCCCGGCGAGCCCAGTGACAAGCTTTTGGCGCGCACGCGCGCGATCGGGCAGGACTGGCAGCCCGCGGCATCGGTCACCGAGTACTTCGCGCTGGGCGGGGTGGGCAAAGGGGTGCCGGTGCGTGCGACGGTGTCGGGATTCGGGCCGCTGCTGCTGAGCAAGGTGCTGGGACTGAACGCGACGCAGGAGTCGAGCCTCGGGCTCGTGTTCCACTACGCCGACCAGAACGGGCTGGCGTTGGTCGACCTCTCCGACCTGCGTGCGGTGCTGACCTATCTCACCGGCGAGGAGGGCAAGGCCGAGCTGAAGGCGCTCGGCGGGCTGTCCGCGGCCACGGCCGGGGTGATCCTGCGCGAACTCATCACCTTCGCCGACGACGGCGCCGACGTCTTCTTCGGTGAACCGGAGTTCGACGTGCGCGAGTTCCTGCGCAGCGCCCCCGACGGCCGTGGCGTGATCTCGCTGCTGGAGGTACCCGGCGTCGCCGACAAGCCCGCACTGTTCTCGACGTTCCTCATGTATCTGCTCGCCGAGCTGTTCGAGATCCTGCCGGAGGTGGGTGACCTCGACAAGCCCAAGCTCGTCTTCTTCTTCGACGAAGCGCACCTGCTGTTCCGGGATGCGTCGAAGGACTTCGTCGCCGCCATCACCCAGACGGTTCGGCTCATCCGTTCGAAGGGCGTCGGCGTGTTCTTCGTGACTCAGACGCCCAAAGATGTACCCGCAGACGTGCTCGCCCAGCTCGGCTCGCGGGTGCAGCACGCCCTGCGTGCGTTCACGCCCGACGATGTGAAAGCCCTGCGCGCCACGGTGGGCACGTACCCGAAGAGTGGATACGACCTCGAGCGCGTGCTGCAGGAGCTCGGCACCGGTGAGGCGATCGTGACCGTGATGAGCGAGAAGGGCGCCCCGACGCCGGTCGCCTGGACGCGGCTGCGGGCGCCGCAGGGCCTCATGTCGCCGACCTCCGACCCCGAGATCGAACGCGCCGTCACGGCCTCGCCCCTGCTGGCGAAGTACGGCACGCCCATCGACCGCGAGTCGGCTCGCGAGATCCTCACCGCCAAGATGAACGCCGCGGCACAGCAGCAGGCCGCCGAACAGGCGGCGAAGGACAAGGCCAAGACGGACGCCGAGTACGCCAAGCAGCAGGCGGCGATCGCCAAGGCGGAGGCCGCAGCGGAGAAGGAACGCCAGAAGGAGTACGACCGGATCATCAAGGCGACCGGAGGGTCAACCCGCACGACCGGCACCACCCGGAAGAAGGAGACTTCCCCACTCGAGCAGGTGCTCGGGTCCAAGGCCACGCAGACGATCCTCACGTCGGTGATCCGGGGCGTCTTCGGCACCGGTCGGCGCTGAGGCCGGCTACTGCTCCCGACGCCACCGCGCAAGGGTGTTGGCCCGGGCACGATCGCGCGCGTACTGTCTGGACATGCCCGACACAGACTCGTCGTCCGCTCCTGCCCGTCGCCTTGCCCACGGCGCTCCCAGCGGCCGCGAAGAGACCCTGCGTGCTCTGCCTCGGCCAGGGGGCGAGGCTCCACGCGCCCTCGTGCTGGGAGCCACCGGCTACCTGGGTGGACGGCTCGTGCCGAGACTGCTGGCGGCGGGCTATCGCGTGCGGGTGCTGGTGCGCGACCCGGGCCGGCTCGGCGCCTTCTCCTGGGGTGACGCCGTCGAGGCCGTGACAGGCTCGGCGACCGATGAGGATGCCGTGGCATCCGCGGTGGGCGACGTCGACGTGCTGTACTACCTGATCCACTCGATGGGTCAGGGGAAGGGGTTCGAAGACGTCGACGCGCTCGCGGCCCGCACCGTCGCGCGAACCGCCGCTGCCGCCTCGGTGGGGCGGATCGTGTATCTCGGCGGCCTGCACCCCGACGGGGTGGAGCTGAGCCCGCACCTGCGCTCGCGGGTCGCCGTGGGCGAGGAGTTCCTCCGCAGCGGTGTGCCGACCCTCGTGCTGCAGGCAGGGGTGGTGATCGGTTCGGGATCGGCGTCGTTCGAGATGATCCGCCACCTCACCGAGGTGCTGCCGTACATGCCCGCCCCGCGCTGGGTGCGCAACCGCATCCAACCGATCGCCGTGCGCGACGTGCTGCACTACCTCCTGGGGGCCGCCCGCGTGGCTCCCGAGGTCAACCGGGCCGTCGACATCGGCGGCCCCGACGTGCTCCGCTACGGGCAGATGATGAACGGGTACGCGGTCGAGGCGGGGCTGCCGCAGCGACCGATCGCGCCGCTGCCGGTTCTGACGCCGGGCCTCGCCTCGCACTGGGTCAACCTCGTGACCCCCGTGCCGCGATCCATCGCCCGCCCGCTGATCGCCTCGCTCGTCAATGAGTGTGTGATGGACGACCACGACGTCGACGAGCTCATCCCGCGGCCGGAGGGAGGACTGACCCCGTACCGCGAGGCCGTCGCGCTCGCGCTCGGCCGCGTGGCTGCCGATGAGGTGGAGACGAGTTGGCAGGACGCCGAGATCTCCGGCATCCCGTCCGACCCGCTGGCCAGCGACCCGGAGTGGGCCGGGCGCACCGTGTTCACCGACGAGCGCACCGAACGCACCTCCGCGTCGCCGGAACGGCTGTGGGAGGTGATCGCCGGGATCGGCGGATCCAACGGCTGGTACTCGTCCCCGGTGTTGTGGGCGCTGCGCGGGTGGATGGACCGGCTCGTCGGAGGTGTGGGGCTGCGGCGCGGCCGCCGCAGCCGCGTGCGGGTGGCCGTCGGCGATGCCATCGACTTCTGGCGCGTCGAGGCCGTCGAGCCGGGGCGCCTGCTGCGGCTGCGCGCCGAGATGAAGGTGCCCGGGCTCGCGTGGCTCGACCTGCGGTGCGACCCCGACGGCGACGGCGCCGTGTACCGCCAGCGCGCGGTGTTCTTCCCCCGGGGGCTCGCCGGCCGCCTGTACTGGCTGGCCGTCCTGCCCTTCCACGGGTTCATCTTCCGGGGCATGGCGAGTCGCATCACCGCCGCGGCCGAAGCGCTCGCCGAGCCCTCCTAGACTCGGTCGCATGGCCCGCATCCGACCCTTCCGCCCCGGCGACGAGCCCGCTCTCGCCGAGATCTGCCTGCGAACCGCGGATGCCGGTGCCGACGGCACGGGGATCTTCGCCGACGACGACCTGTGGGCGGAGGTGTTCGTGCTGCCGTACGTGGCCCGGCATCCGGAGCTGGCGTTCGTGGTCGAAGACGACGGTGGAACGCCCCGTGGCTACGTGGTCTGCGCTCCCGACACCGAGGCGTTCGAAGAGTGGTTCCGCACCGACTGGTGGCCCCGCTTCGCCGCGCGGTGGCCGAAACCCGATCGCGAGCAATCGCGGCAGGACGGCACGCTGCTGTACGCCTACGGGCGTGGCCCGGGGAAGGAGGCGCACGCGGGCCGCTTTCCCGCTCACCTGCACATCGACCTGCTGCGGGAACTGCAGGGACAGGGGTGGGGTCGGCGCCTCGTCGACCAGCTGGTGACTGAGCTGCGGGGGCGCGGGGTGAGTGGCCTGCACCTGGTCGCATCCGCCCACAACAGCGGCGCACTCGCGTTCTACGACCGGCTGGGATTCGAGCGGCTCCCCTCGCATCCGGGGTCTCAGGCCTTCGGAATGGTTCTCTGACCGGTCAGAGGCTCTTCTGCCGACGGCGTTCGAACAGGGCGTTCGCCTCGTCGCCGCCCACCAGGCGGGCGTCGGACTTCGCGGCGCCGTCTTCGCTCCAGCCGTGACGTTCGTAGAAGCGCGCGGCGTGGGCGTTGCCGTCGAGGTACCACAGCAGCGCGTGCGTGAACCCTGCCGACCGCAGGAAACGCTCCATGACGTCCATCAGGGCATGGCCGGCCCCGGCATCCCAGAACTGCGGAAGCACGTAGATCGCGTGCACCTCCCCGTGACCTGGCAGCTCCGGATCGCGAGAGGGACCCGCTGCCGCCCACCCGGCCGGCGCGCCATCGACCTCGGCGATCAGCCCCGCGTAGGCGACACGCCACGTCTCGACGCGGATGCGGGCCAGCGCCTCCGCGTCGTCGGGCGTGGCGGTTCGTACCTCGACACTCATACGACGATTGTGCCGCGGGTCAGTCGACGATGCGACCGCCGGCGATCCGCACGGTGCGGTCCACGAGCCCGTCGGGTACGCGCACGTGCGAGATGAGCACCACGGCTCGGTCGGGACCGACTGCGGTGAGCAGGTCGGTGAGCAGGGCGTCCGAGGCCGCCGGGTCGACGCCGGCGGTCGGCTCATCGAGCACGAGCACGTCGAAGCCGTGAAGCAGGGCGCGGGCCACCGCGATGCGCTGTGCTTGTCCGCCCGAGACGAGCGCGCCCCGCTCGCCGACACGGGCATCGAGGCCGCCGCGCTCACGGAGCCACCCACCCAGGCCCACGGCGGTCAGTGCCGCCTCGAGTTCTCCGTCGGTGGCGGTGTCGCGGGCAAACAGCAGGTTCTGTCGCACGTCCTCGTCGAACAGCATGGGGTTCTGCTCGCACAGTCCCACGGTCAGGCGCAGGTCGTCCGGCGCGATCTCGTGGGCGTCGGCGCCCCCGATCGTGTACGTTCCCTCGACCTCGAGGAAGCGGACGAGCGCGTGAGCGAGGGTCGTCTTGCCTGCCCCGCTGGAGCCGACCACGAGCAGGCGCTCGCCGGGGGCGATGTCGAGATCGACGCCCGACAGCGCCGGCGTCGAGGCGTGGGGCCATCGAGCGGTCACGCCGCGCAGCGAGATCCCGGCTCCGAGCGGGGGAGCGATGCCGGTGGCAGCGGTCTCTACCGGCAGCTCCGCCGGGTGCGCGGTAGGCAGCGCCGCGGCGATGCGGCCGGCGGCCCCGTTCACCTGGCGCCAGGACGCCGCGGCGAGCGGAACGGCCGCGAACACCTCGAACACCGCCATGGGCACGAGCACGGCCACGGCGAACTCCGGTCCGCCGAGGTGACCGGTGGCCAGCGCGGGCGCGGCGACGAGCACCGCGGCCAGGGAGGCGATGCCGGCCACGAGTGAGACGACGGCGGCCGTGCCCGCCTGGGCGCCGGCCCGTCGCACGACGGCCCGTCGCAGCCGCTGGTCGGCGGCCGCGATACGTGAGCGGCTGTCCTCCTCGGCGCCGTAGGCGACGAGGACGTCCAAGCTCGCGAGGTGGTCGGTGACCGCCCCGGCCAGGTCGGCTCGCAGCGGAGCGATGGCCCGCTCGGCGCGCGACCCCGAGGCCCATCCCCACAGGGTGGCCGCTGCCGCCGCCGCGAGAAGGCACGCGAGGAGGGTCAGGGCCGCCGGCCACCACACGAAAGCGATCAGCACCACCGCACCCAGCGCCACCGCCGTCGACGAGACGAGCGGGAGCACCACACGCAGCGGGAGGTTCTGCAGCTCGTCGACGTCGTCGACGAGCGCTCCGAGCACGGAGCCGCGACCGGTGCGGGTGAGCCCGTCGGGTGCGAGGGGCACCAGGCGCCGCACCAGGTCGGCGCGGGTCTGCGCGAGCTGGCGCAGCGCCGCATCGTGGCTGGCGAGCCGCTCGGTGTAGCGGAATGCCGCGCGCGTCAGCGCGAACAGCCGCACACCGACGACCGCGGCCGAGATGTACATGAGCAGGGGCTGCTCGCTGGCCCGGACGATGAGCCAGGCGCTGACGGCGAGGAGGGCGACCGCAGACGCTTCGGAGGCGAAGCCCGAAGCCGCGCCCGGCCAGAAGCGGCGCGCCGACGGCATCGCGCCGCGCAGGATGTCGGAGGTCGAGCTCACGCGTCCACCACCTCCGTCGACACGTCGACGACCTGGTCGGCGATGGCACGGGCGCTCGTGCGATGGGAGATGACGAGCACGATGGCGCCGTCGTCGGCCAGCGCGCGCAGCGAGGTCCACAGCAGTGCCTCGGTGACCGGGTCGAGTGCGGCGCTGGGTTCGTCGAGCGCGATGACCGGTACGCGGTGGCGAAGGTGATGGTAGATCGCCCGGGCGACGGCGACACGCTGCGCCTGACCGCCCGAGAGGCCGGCACCCTGCACGCCGAGCGGCCGGTCCGGTGCGATGCCGTCCGCCCCCGCCAGGTGCAGCGCCCGCCTGACCAGTTCCGCGCGCGTGGCGTCATCGTGCGACGTCGACGCCTGGTCAGCGGGTGCGCGATCTCCCAGGCTGACGTTGTCGGCGACGGTGCCCGTGACCAGTCCCGGCTGCTGTCCGGCCCAGGCGAGCCAACTCGACGGGTCCAGTCCGTCGACACTCACCCCGCCGAAGGTGGCCGTTCCCCGAAAACCGGCCGCGCCTCGCAGCGCGGCGAAGACGCTGGACTTGCCGGCACCGCTCGGACCTTCGATCAGGGTGACGGTGCCCCGTGCCGCCGCGAAGGACACCGGAGGCAGCTCCCGGTCTGCGCGCACGACTCGCACGCCGCACAGTTCGAGTGTGCGATCGTCGCGGGAGGAATCGTCATCGGCGGCGCAGGCGGCCTGCACGGGGGAACGGCGGATGCCGTCGGCGGCATCCAACACGGCGAACACGTCGTCGGTGGCGGCGACGCCTTCGGCGGCGGCATGGAACTGGACGCCGACCTGGCGCAGCGGCAGGTAGGCCTCGGGGGCGAGGAGGAGCACGAACAGGCCCACCACCAGAGCAAGCGATCCGTCCATGAGTCGGAACCCGATGGACACGGCGACGATCGCCACGGCGATCGAGGCGAGGAGTTCGAGGGCGAAGCCGGAGAGGAACGACACGCGCAGTACGCGCAGGGTCTCGCGGCGGTACGTGTCGGTGACCGTGCGGATCGACGCGACGGCCCGGTGGTGGCGCCCGAACACCTTCAGCGTGGACAGGCCGCGAACGGTGTCGGCGAATCGAGCGGCCAGACGCCCCAGCGTCTGCCACTGCTTCTGCTGCACCGAGCGCGTCGCCAGCCCGATCAGGACCATGAAGAGGGGGATCAGCGGGAGGGTGAGTACGACGGTGAGACCCGAGATCCAGTCCTGCCACCACATGACCGCGACGATGATCGGGGTGGCGATGATCGTCTGCACCAGCTGGGGCAGATACCTCGAGAAGTACGCCTCGAGCGACTCGAGGCCACGACCGGCGGTGACCGCCAGGCGTGCGCTGTTCTGCCGGTCGAGCCACTCTGGGCCGAGCGCTCCGACGGCGGTCATCAGGTTCGCTCGCAACTGCATCTGCACGCGTGATGCCGCCCGTGCCGATACGGAGTCGCGGGCCCACAACAGCAGCGCGCGCACCGCGATCACGAGCGCCAGCGCGCCGAGCACCTCGGGGGACAGCCGCAGCTCGATCGCTTCGGTGATCGCCCGGGTGAGCAGCCACGCGAAGGCGACGATGACGGCGGTCTGGGCCAGCCCGATGACGGCGATGACCGCGAAGAAGCCTCGCGACGCGGTCGCATAGCGAAGGAGCCGGGGATCGACGGGTCGTCCGCGCGCGGGCGCGGGCGTCTGGTCGGTCTCCGGCATCCTTCGATCCTCGCAGATCGGCTCTGGTTCAGTGCGCGCCGGCCTCGGCCTTCTCGATCACCGACCGTGTGACGCGCTTGCGGAACACCCAGTAGGTCCAGCCCTGGTACAGCAGCACCAGCGGCAGGAAGATGAGCGCGGCCCACGACATGATCTGCAGTGTCATCTCGGTGCTCGACGCGTTGGAGATCGTGAGGCTGTTGTTCGCGAGGTCGGTGGAGGAGGGCATCACGAACGGGAAGAGGGCCAGCCACAGTGTCAGCACGGCGAACACGATCGTCACCGCACCGGCGGCGAAGGCGCGGCCGTCGCGGTCGACCCAGTTGAAGAACACCGACACCAGCAGAGCGACGGCGGCGACGGCGCCACAGGCGATCACGGCCCACAGCAGCGGCGCGTCGCGGCCGGCGGCGATGGCGATCGTCCAGAGCACGGTGCCGGCGGCGAAGATCACGGTGGGGATCGCGAGCTTCTTGCCCAGCGCCTGGGCGTCGTGGTGCACCTGTCCGTCGGTCTTGAGTCCCACGAAGTACACGCCGTGGAGGAAGAACAACAGGAGCGTGGTGATTCCGACCCACAGCCCGTACGGGTTGAGGAGGGTCAGGAACGATCCCGTGAACTCGTGGTCGGCGTCGATCGGCACGCCCTGGACGATGTTGGCGACCGCGACCCCCCACAGGAGCGCGGGAAGGGCGGAACCGATGACGATCATCCCGTCGAAGCGACGCTTCCAGCGGAGGTCGTCGCGCTGGTGCCGGTACTCGAAGGAGACGCCGCGGGCGATGAGGGCCAGCAGGATCAGCAGCAGCGCCAGGTAGAACCCACTGAACAGCGTGGCGTACCACTCGGGGAAGGCCGCGAACAGGCAGGCGCCGGCGACGATCACCCACGTCTCGTTGAGGTCCCAGACGGGACCGATCGTGTTGATGACCTGGCGGCGCGACACCTCGTCCTTGCCGAGGAAGGGCAGCGACATGCCGACACCGAAGTCGAAGCCGTCGAGCACGAAGTATCCGACGAAGAGGACTCCGACGATGAAGAACCAGAGGTAGGCGAGATCCATGGCGGGCTCCTAGTACACCGTCGACGGGGTCTGGTCGACCGAGAGTTCAGACGGATCGGGGTCGTCCGGTCCGGGCAGCGGATCGGGTCCGGTCTTGACGGTCTTGAAGATGAGACCGAACTCGACGACCGCGAGAATCGCGTAGATCAACGTGAACGCGATCAGGGAGATCAGCACCGTCCAGCCGGGGACGCTCGGCGAGACGCCGTCTTGCGTGAGCATCTGCCCGAACACGATCCAGGGCTGACGACCCATCTCGGTGAACACCCATCCGACGAGGATGCCGAGCAGGGCCAGCGGCGCCTGCCAGATCGCGATCTTCCACATCCACCCGGCCACGGGGCGCTTGGCGTTCTTGCGGGTGACCCACAGGCCCACGACGGCGATGAGGGCGGCGATCCCGCCGAACCCCATCATCCAGCGGAACGACCAGTAGGTGACCCAGAGGATGGGGGCGAAGTTGCCGTCGACCTGGTCGGCGAACTGCGGGAACAGCGTCGTCGTGTACTCCAGGTTGAGGTCGTTGATGCCTTCGACGCAGCCGTTGAGGTCGTGGGTCGACAGGAACGCGAGCAGGTAGGGCACGCGCAGCGACCAGATCTCACCGGTGCCGTCGGGCGTTCCGATCGAGAACAGCGAGAACGAGGCGTCGGCGCCGCACGCGGTGTTGAACATCGCCTCGGCGGCGGCCATCTTCATCGGCTGGGTCTGCACCATCACCAGGCTCAGCTGGTCGCCCGAGATCGCCACGCCCGCGAAGGCGATGACCACCGACCACAGTCCGAGGCGCAGGGCCGGGCGCATCATCTCCTCGTGCTGCTTTCGCGAGAGGTGCCACGCGGCGACGGCCACCATGACCCCGGCGGCGAACATGATCGCAGAGAGGATCGTGTGGGGGAACTGCGTGAGCGCGACGGGGTTGGTCAGGACCTCCCAGAAGTTCGCCATCTCGGCGCGGTGGCCTTCGGCCGACATCTTGAAGCCGACCGGGTTCTGCATGAAGGCGTTGGCGGCGAGGATGAAGTAGGCCGACAGCCAGGTACCGGCCACGGTGATCCAGATCGTCGCCAGGTGGACGCCCTTGGGCAGCTTGTTCCAGCCGAAGATCCACAGGCCGATGAAGGTGGCTTCGAAGAAGAACGCCATGAGGCCCTCGAATGCGAGGGGGGCTCCGAACACGTCGCCGACGAAGCGGCTGTACGACGACCAGTTCATGCCGAACTGGAACTCCTGCACGATGCCGGTGACGATTCCCATCGCGAAGTTGATCAGGAAGATCTTCCCGAAGAACCGCGTGAGGTAGAGCCACTTGACGTTGGCCGTGCGGTACCACGCCGTCTGGAAGATCGCGACGAACAGCGACATTCCCAGCGTCAGGGGAACGAAGATGAAGTGGTACAGCGTCGTCAGCCCGAACTGCCAGCGCGCCAGCAGCAGCGGATCAAGAAAGTCCATGCGAGTCCCTCCCGAGCGTGGGTCTTCCTAGTGCCTGAAGGTACCCAGGTCTTTGTCAGCCGGCTGAAGGGGCGGCCGTGAAAAAGGAGCCGGGCGCACGCTCAGCTCGCCGCGGCTGCATGCACCAGCTGCACGACGCACTGGCGTGGGTCGCACGAGGTGCGCATGCCGTCGATCGAGAGCGGTCCGCCCGCCTCGCTGAGGACGCTCTGCATGAGGCTCAGGTGCACGCTGCACAGCACCTCGCGGTGCGATGCCTGCGCCTCGGCCTGCGCGCAGGGGGTGAGGTCGACGGTGAGCTCGGTCTCGTCGACGAGCGGGTCGAACCCGGCGTCGATGAGGTCGTCGATCAGTGCGTCGACCTGGTGGAGGGCCTCGGTGTCGAGTTCCGGCGGCGCGCCGGGGAGCACGCGACGCATCAGGTCGCCACGTTCCGCGGCCGCTTTCACCTTCCGGCGCTGGACGGCGCTGGATGCGTGGGTGCCGTCGGCGGCGCTGTAGAGCACGCGGGGGCGACCGCGCGTGGTGCGAAGTTCGGGGATGGCGACGATGTAGCCGTCCTCGATGAGGCGCTGCAGGTGCTCCCGCACGGTGTTCGGGTGCAGGCTCGTGGCCTCGACGAGCTCGGTGATCGTCCGCTGCGGCTGCTCCTGGATGAGGTGCAGCAGCTCGACGCGAGAGTAGCTGGAGATCGCGCTGTATCCGGCGGGTCGGCCTGTGGTCATACCACTATTATTCACGGTGGCACCGGCCAGGGGAAGAGGCCTCTCGGCGGGATTGTTCCGGCCCCCCTGAAAACGGAGGGGGCGACCCCGACGAGGGGAGTCCGTCGCCCGCGTTCGCCCGTCGTTCACCGCGGGTTGCCGTACGTTCGCCTGCCGTTCCCGTGAGGCCGCCACGATCGGCGGCGGTGACTGCGCACCCGCATCGTCCGCCCGCCCGATCCTGCTCTGGAGTGAGATGTCCCCCACCGCCGTGCCGCCCTCACGAATCCGGCCTGCCCTCGCCGCCACCCTCGCCGTCCTCCTGGCGGCGGTCGGCGGGGCATCGGTCGTCTCGCTGACCGCGTCGTCCGCTGCCGCGGCCGCCGACCCCGGAATCGTGATCAACGAGATCGAGTCCAATGGGGATGAGGTCGACTGGATCGAGCTGGTCAATGCCTCCGCCTCGCCGGTCGACATCTCCGGATGGGTCCTCAAGGACAACGACGACGCGCGCACCGATGCCGTCGCCGCCGGAACCGTGTTGGGCCCCGGGGAGTTCTTCGTCTTCGCTGAGCCCGACATGACCTTCGGCCTCGGCAAGGAAGACGCGGCGCGCCTGTATCTGCCGGACGGGGTCACGCTCGTCGACGAGTACGCGTGGACCCAGCACGCCGCCACCACCTTCGGCCGGTGCCCCGACGGCGCCGGCGAGTTCGCCGTGACCGCAGCATCCACTCGCGGGTCGGCCAACGACTGCAGCGTGCCCTCACCTTCTCCGACGGTGACGTCGTCGCCGACGACCGACCCTGCTTCCGGTGCCGTCGTCATCAACGAGGTCGAGTCCAACGGCGACGACACCGACTGGTTCGAGCTGGCGAACGTCACCGCGGTCGACGTCGATCTCAGCGGCTACATCATGCGCGACGACGACGACGCGAAGGCCTACGTGCTGCCGAGCGGATCGGTCGTGCCGGCCCACGGCATCCTGCTCGTGGACCAGCTCACCGCGCACTCACCCGGCTTCGACTTCGGGCTCGGGGGCGCCGACATGGTGCGGATCTTCGCGCCCGACGGCACGACCCTCGTCACCTCGTACGCGTGGAGCGTGCATGCGACGACAAGCTATGGCCGGTGCCCCGACGGCGTCGGTGAGATGCGTGAGACGACGGTGACCACGAAGGATGCGCCCAACAGCTGCGCGCTGCCCGTGGCGATCAACGAGGTGGAATCCAGCGGGGGAGTGCCCGGTGACTGGATCGAGCTGGTGAACCTCAGCGACAGCCCGATCGACGTCGGCGGAGTCGTCGTCACCGACTCCGACATCGCCGGGCATCGGTATGTCCTCCCCGAAGGCACCACCATCACCGGAAAGGGGTACCTCGTCCTCGATGAGGCGACGTTCGAGTTCGGGCTCGGCGGCGACGATGCCGTGCACCTCTTCGACATCGATGGCGAGACCGAGCTGGATGCGACCGCGTGGACCGCTCACGCCGCGACCAGCTGGGGACGCTGCACCGACGCGACCGGATCGTTCACCGCGACCGCCGAGGTGACGCGAGGTGCCGCGAACCGCTGTGAAGGTGAGACGGTCGTCTCGCCGTGGCCGGGCGGTGCCGGAGTGCGCGTGCTCGACGACGAGGACACCTTCGGAGGCGACCTCAGTGGGCTCGACTACGCGGCCGGAATGCCCTCGACCGACGGAACACCCTCGACCGACGGAACACCCTCGACCGACGGAACACCCTCGACCGACGGAACACTCTGGGCCGTCGAGAACGGCAACGGGCTCCTCTTCCGCCTCGAGCCGCGCGGGGAGCAGTGGCTTCCGGCATCCGGATGGGAAGCGGGAAAGAAGCTGCGATACCCCGACGGTTCGGGCACGGTCGACTCCGAGGGTGTCACCGTCGTGGGGCCCAGCGTCTACGTCTCGAGCGAGCGCAACAACGACGCGAGCTCGGTGAGTCGGCCCGCGGTGCTGCGATACGACGCGGCCGGCGCGGGCGGCGACCTCGTCGCGGACGCCGAGTGGAACCTGGCCCTCGACTTCCCGGGTCTCGGAGCCAACGCGGGCCTGGAGGGCATCACGTGGATCCCGGATGCGTGGCTCGTCGAGCGAGGCTTTGTCGACGAGCGCACGGGGCTCGCCTACGCGCCCAGCGCGTATCCGGACCACGGCGACGGACTGTTCTTCGTCGGCGTCGAGGGAACGGCAGCGGTGTACGCGTACGCACTGAACGCCGACGGCTCGTTCGCCCGCGTCGCGACCATCGACACCGACTTCGCGCTCGTGGCCGACGTGCAGTTCGATCGCGACCTGCTCTGGGTCGTGTGCGACGAAGCGTGTGAGGGTCGCACCGCGGTGTACGAGATCGACGACGCCGGCGCGTTCGCGGTGTCGCGGGTGTATGCGCGACCGGCCGATGCTGCCAACGTCGCCAACGAAGGCTTCGCGATCGCGGCCGAGTGTGTCGACGGCCGTGCGCAGACCTTCTACGCGGACGACGCCGACACCGACGGCTTCTCGCTGCGCGGCGGCACGCTCGACTGCGCGGACGGGGGAACGGAGCCCACGCCGACGCCGACGCCGACCGCGACGCCGACCCCGACCGCGACGCCGGAGCCGCCCGCGACGCCGGACCCGACCGCGACGCCGGGGCCCACTTCGACGCCGTCCGCGACGCCGACGCCCGGGAGTGCACCGGACCCCGACAGCCTGACCGATGCGAATCGCGGCACGATCGAGGCACCGGCTGCCGTCGTCGCGGGCTCGACCGTGCGCGTGGTGCTGGAGGCGACGCTGTCGGGCCAGACCGTGCAGTCCTGGTTGTTCTCCACGCCGACCGACCTCGGTGCCTCGGTGGTCGCCGCAGACGGGGCGATCGTGCTGCGCGTCCCCGCAGAGACCCCGGTCGGACGGCACCGCCTCGCGGTCACCGATGCGTCCGGAGACCTCATCGCCTGGACGGAGATCGCTGTGGTCGCCGGCGATGACCTCGCAGCCACCGGCAGCGACGGCACCGCAGCGGCGCTGGCCCTCCTCGCGGGGATCGGAGCACTGCTCGCCGGCGGGGCGCTCCTGCAGCGGGCGCGGCGACGGAGCTCAGCGAGCTGACAGCAGGCAGTCGTAGCGCCGCCGGTCGGGCCAGCGAGGATCGGCTTCACCGGCGGCGCTCACGGCGAAGCCCACGCGGCGGTAGAAGTCGACGGCATCGTCGTCGGTCTGGGCGAAGAGCGCCTCTTCTCCCACGTGGGCGTGGATCGCATCCACGAGGGCGCGACCGCGCCCGCCCCCGGTCGCTGCCTCACTCACGGCGATGTACTCGATCACCATGACGTCCCCGCGGTCGTCGAATGCGACGAATCCGCTCACCTCGCCGGCCTCCACGGTTCCGAGCACCGTGAGAGCGGGCAGCTCATCGGTGACGATGGCCTTCAGGGCGTCGTCGTCGACTTCGGCGGCGCGCCACAGCAATCGACGGAACGCGTCGGTCGCGATCTCGGCGACGGACAGCGGACGGATCTCCCGGTCGCTGGCGGGGGAATCAGACCCGGTCACGCGTGGATCAGCCCCGGTCATCGGAGGTCGGCAAGTCCCAGGCGAGCGGGGTGACCGTGCCGCTCTCCCAGTCGCGCCGCAGCACGCTGTAGGCGACCGAGGCCACGGGATGTGACCCCTCGACGGGCCAGCCTTCACGGTAGTACGCCTCCTGCACCCACCCCGCGCGCGCGAAGACCCGCCGCATCGCGATGTTGTCCTCGCGGGTCTGCCCCTCGAAACGGTTCACGTCGGGCATGGTCGTGAAGACGTGCTCGGTCGCCGCGGCGAGGATCTCACCCGCGAGGCCCCGGCCACGCCACTGCTCGGCGAGGCGCAGGTCGAACAGGGGAGCACCGTCAGAGAGGTCTTCGAAACGGAAGAACCCGATGCGGCCGTGCGCGCAGTGGTCGATCCAGAACGATGCGTTGTCGTCGTCGAGGTAACCGCCCTCGTCGATCGTCTGCGACACCTGTTCCTTCGTCGGCGCGCACCGCACGTGGAACGGAAACGTGTTCGAGGTCATGAACGCGACGAGGTCGTCGCGATCGGACCCCGTCGGATCGATAGGGGTGAACGTCACGGCCATCGTTCCAACCTATCCGGCCGGTGCGCGCGCTCAGGCCTCGGCGGTGGTCGGCTCCCAACCCAGCGCCGGCGCCACGTGCGTGGCGAACGACTCGATGATCCGGAGGTTGAACTCGACGCCCAGCTGGCTGGGGATGGTGAGCATGAGCGTGTCGGCCGACATCACGGCGGCATCCTGCTTCAGCTGTTCGACCAGCACATCGGGGGCGGCCGCGTAGGTCTTGCCGAAGGTGGAGCGGAAGCCGTCGATGTAGCCGATGCCGTCGCCCTCCGCCGAGTGGCCGAAGTACAGCTCGTCTTCGGCGGTCGTGATCGGGAAGATCGACCGGCTCACCGAGGTGCGCGGGGTGCCCGGGTGACCGGCATCCTTCCACGCGGCCCGGAAGAGGTCGAGCTGCTCGGCCTGGAGGAGATCGAAGGGCCGTCCGTCGGCTTCGGTGACCAGCGTCGACGACATCAGGTTCACGCCGCGCCGGCCCGCCCATTCGGCGGTCTCACGGGTTCCCGCACCCCACCAGATGCGCGAGCGCAGGCCCTCGGAGTACGGTTCGATGCGCTGCCCGCCCCGACCGCCGCCGAACGGGCTGTTCGGGTCGCGTTCGGCCAGCGGCTCCCCGTCGATCGCGCGCAGGAAGAGGTCGAACTTCTCGCGCGCCATGTCGGCGCCGCGCGGGTCTTCCGATCCGGTGTAGCCGAAGGCCTCGTAGCCGCGGACGACCGTCTCGGGTGAACCACGGCTCACGCCGAGGGCGAGGCGTCCGTCGGAGATCAGATCGAGGGCGGCAGCCTCTTCGGCGAGGTAGAGCGGGTTCTCGTAGCGCATGTCGATCACCCCGGTGCCCACTTCGATGCGCGAGGTCGTCGCGGCGATCGCCGACAGCAGCGGCATCGGCGAGGCCTGCTGGCGGGCGAAGTGGTGCACGCGGAAGGCGACCCCGTTCACGCCGAGGTCGTCCATCCCCTGGGCGAGGTCGATCGCCTGCAGGAGAGAGTCCTTCGCGGTGAGTTCACGCCCGCCGCCGAGGGGTCCGTAGTGGCCGAAGGAGAGGGTTCCGAAACGTCGCATGGCGGGTCCAACGATACGCCCGCCCTTTCCATTCCGTTGAATGGATGCCGTGCCGTCACCCGCGAGACTGCAGCGGCGCGCCGAGACCGCGGGTGAATGCCGCTGTCTCGGCGAGAACATGCTGTCTCGCGGAGCCCGGGCGCCGCACGCGTGCTTGGATCGGAGTATGCCTCGTATCGGTCACTCGGAACTCGACGTCTTCCCCCTCGCCCTCGGCGGCAACGTGTTCGGCTGGACGGCCGACCGCGATGAGTCCTTCGCCGTCCTCGACGCGTTCCGCGACGGCGCCGGTGACTTCATCGACACGGCCGACTCGTACAGCGCGTGGGTGCCCGGGCACACGGGTGGCGAGAGTGAGACGATCATCGGGGAGTGGCTCGCCTCGCGCGGCAACGCGTCCGAAATCGTCGTCGCGACGAAGGTGAGCCAGCATCCCGACTTCCGTGGCCTGTCGGCATCCACCGTGCGCGCCGCTGCCGAGGCTTCGCTCGGACGCCTCGGCGTCGACGCGATCGACCTCTACTACGCCCACTTCGACGACGAGAACACTCCGCTGGAGGAGACGGTCGCCGCCTTCGGAGCACTCGTGAGCGACGGACTCGTGCGCTACACGGCGGTGTCGAACTACTCGGCCGATCGCATCCGCGAATGGGTGCGGATCGCGCGCGAGCTCGGTGTCGCCGAGCCGGTGGCGGTGCAGCCCCACTACAACCTCGTGCACCGCGAGATCGAATCCGATGTCATCCCGCTCGCGGCCGAGCAGGGCCTGGGGGTCGTGCCGTACTTCGCCTTGGCCAAGGGCTTCCTCACCGGCAAGTACCGCTCGAGTGACCTCGACGGGCAGTCCTCGCCGCGGGCGAAGGCGGCCGTCGAGTACGCGACGCCGCAGGGCATCCAGATCCTCGACGTGATGGAGCGGATCGGCCAGGAGCACGGCGTTTCGGTCGCCGCCGTTGCCTTGGCGTGGCTGCGGGCCAAGCCCACCGTCGTTGCTCCCCTCGCGTCGGCGTCGAAGCTCGCCCAGGTGTCCGACCTCCTCGACGGTGCCCGCACCGACCTCACCGCGGAAGAGGTCGCCGACCTCGATGCGGTATCGGAGTGGACGCCCGTCGACATGTGAGGTCGTCACAATGCGGGCGGCCCGCGCACGCGCGTCGCATGATGGGACGATGGCCGACGACTACACCCACGGACACCACGAGAGCGTGCTGCGCGTGCACCGCATGCGCACCGCCGAGAACTCCGCCGCGTATCTCCTCCCGCACCTGCGCGAAGGGATGTCGGTCCTCGATGTGGGTGCCGGACCCGGCACGATCAGTGTCGACCTCGCCCGGATCGTCGCGCCCGGCCGCGTGCGCGGGGTCGACGCGTCGGCGGATGCGGTCGCCCAGGCCGAAGCCGACCGGGTGACGCAGGGGATCGACAATCTCACCTACGCTGTGGACGACGCCTACGCCCTGGCCTCCGAGGACGGATCCTGGGATGTCGTCCACGCCCACCAAGTGCTGCAGCACCTCACCCGTCCGATCGATGCGCTGCGCGAGTTCCGCCGCCTGCTCGCACCGGACGGGGTCGTGGCCGTGCGCGATGTCGACTACGAAGGCACGATCTGGTGGCCGAGGCTTCCCGGGCTCGACGAATGGCATCGTGTCTATCTCGCGGTGCACCGCGGGACCAGTGGCGAGCCCGCCGCCGGACGTCAGCTGAAGGCCTGGGCGCGCGCTGCGGGCTTCGCCGACGTGCGGTCTTCGGCCTCGATCTGGCTGTTCGAGTCGCCCGAGGCGCGCGCGTGGTGGGGCGGCGCCTGGGCGGATCGCGCCCTGCACTCCTCGTTCGCCGACAACGCGCAGCGACTCGGACTCGCCGATCGTGCAACGCTCGAGCGCATCAGCGCCGCGTGGCGCGAATGGGCCGCCGACGAGGACGCCTGGCTGCTGATGCCGCACGGCGAAGTCATCGCCCGAGGCTAGACGCGCAGCGGGGGTGCGGTCAGTCGCGCGACGGCCGGAGTCCCGTCTCGATCACGATGCGACCGTCGGAGATCACGCCGGGACCGTCGCCGGGGATCGGAGCCGGCGCAGGCGTGATCTGCTCCGCCTCCCACACCGCGTGAGCCTCGGCGACCGAGGGTCGCCAGATGTCGTCGACGCCGAGAAGTCCGCCGGAGGAATGGGCGAAAGGCTCCCCACGCCTCCGCCTGCGGTGGGTGTCCCAGGCGATCCAGACGAACGTCGGCGGCAGGGCGGCGAGCAGGGCGACGAAGCCCCACGCCATGACCTCGCCGAACGCTTCGCGCATGGCCCCAGGGTACGCTCACCGGTCCCGCACGCCTACGATGGCGGGAGAGGATCGGAGGGTTCCGATGGTTCAGGTGCGAGTGGCGGGCGTCGCGCTCGACAGCGCAGGGCAGCACGTCATCCTGCTCAAACCGATCGACGAGTTGCCCGGCGAAGGGCGCATCCTCCCGATCTGGATCGGCGCGCAAGAAGCGTCGTCGATCCTGATCGCCGTCGAGGGGGCCGTCGCCCCCAGGCCGCTCGCGCACGACCTCATGCTGTCGATGCTTCAGACCTTCGATGCGACGGTGCAGCAGGTGGCGGTCACCCGGTTGGAGGACGGTACCTTCTACGCGGAGGTCACGCTCCAGACGGCATCGGGCGTGCGGACGATCGATGCACGACCGTCGGATGCGGTGGCGTTGGCCTCCCGTGCCTCGGCGCCCGTGTTCGTCGCCGATGACGTGCTGGCTGAGGCGGGCGTGCCGGGGGTCGTGGTCGAGACCGATGAGGAAGCGAGCCTGGAGGAGTTCCAGCGGTTCCTCGAGGACGTCGATCCCGACGACTTCCGCGAAGGGTAGAGCGTGTCGGCGGGCGGCAGTAGCGTTCGTCCATGACCTCGCCCGATGTGCTCGACTGGCTGTTGGACTCGGATCCCACGCTGCGATGGCAGGTCGAGCGAGACCTCATCGGCGAGCCTGAGGCGGTGTGGACGGCCACGCGCGAGCGGATGGCCGCGGAGGGCGACGCAGCCGCACTGCTCCGTCATCAGGATGCCGATGGGCAATGGGCGGGCGGGGCGTTCTTCCCCGCTGAGATGACGGAGCATCCGCCGCAGAACGAGCAGCCCTACACGGCGACCACCTGGACGCTCACCAGTCTGCGCGAATGGGGTCTCGATCCGGCAGCGCTGGCGGGCACCGGCGAGAAGCTGCGCCGCAACAGCCGCTGGGAGTACGACGACCTTCCCTATTGGGGCGGCGAGGTCGACGTGTGCATCAACGCGATGACCCTCGCCAACGGGGCGTGGCTGGGGGAGGACATGGCCGAGCTCGCTGCCTGGTTCCCGGCGCACGTGCTTGCCGACGGCGGCTGGAACTGCGAGTGGGTGGAAGGGTCCACGCGCTCGTCGTTCCACTCCACCCTCAACGCCGTCCGCGGTCTTCTCGCATACGAGAAGCTCACCGGCGACGCCACCGTGCGGGGGGCGCGTCACAGTGGCGAGCGCTACCTGCTCGAGCGGGGCCTGCGCTACCGGCTCTCGACCGGCGAACGTGTGGGGCCCTGGGCGGATCTCATCGTGTACCCCTATCGCGCCCCGTTCACCCTTCTCAAAGCCGTCGACCACGTCACCGAGGCGGCCGTGTGGGACGAGGTGGCGCCCGATGCGCGTGCCGGCGAGGCGGTGGAGCGGCTTCGTGCGGCGCGACCGGCCGACGGCAGGTGGGTGCAGGGGTGGGTGTTCGGAGGCGACACGTGGATCACGCACGACGTCCCGAAGGGTGAACCGTCGAAGTGGGTCACGTTTCTCGTGGAGCGGGCGCTCGGCCGCTGGGACGCCGCGTCGTAACAGGGCGAAACCGCGAATAGGCGTCAGCCGTCTGCGCCCCCAAGATGGCTCTCGGCAGCGTGACGACGACTGCGTGCGAGGAGAGGGCCGTTCCATGAGTCGTAATCGGGGTTTCTCGACCCGTCAGGTGCACGAGCGCGGCCGGAGCGCCGGCGGGTCACCCCGCGTGACGCCCATCTACCTCACCGCGGGGTTCTCCTTCGACGAGTACGACGATGCGACCGCGCACTTCGGCGCGGGGGAAGGCTTCGCCTACACCCGCATCGGCAATCCCACCGTCGCCGCCGTCGAAGGAACCCTTGCCTCCCTCGAAGGGGGAACGCAGGCGCTGCTGCTGGCCAGCGGTCAGGCCGCCACCTCGGTCGCCCTGCTGAGCGTCGCCGCGACGGGCGATCACATCGTCTCCTCCCGGCACATCTACGAGGGCACCCGCGGGCTACTGCTCGACAACCTGTCGCGGTTCGGTATCGAGGTCGACTTCGTCGACGACATCGACGACCCGGACGCGTGGGAGCGCGTGATCCGACCCACGACACGCGCGCTGTTCGCCGAGTCGATCTCCAATGCCTCCAACCGGCTACTCGATGTCGCAGCGGTGTCGGCGGTGGCGCGAGGCCACGGCATCCCGCTCGTGGTCGACAACACCTTCGCCACCCCGTACCTCTTCCGGCCCATCGAGCACGGCGCCGACGTGGTCGTTCACTCGGCGAGCAAGTTCCTCGCAGGACAGGGCGCCGTCCTCGGCGGGGCCATCGTCGACAGTGGACGTTTCGACGCGGACGTGTCGGGCGCGCTCTTCCCGCATCTGGTGGAGCCGGGACGCGGCGGATCGCCCAGCATCGCTGCCCGCACCGGCGGCGACGCGCGGATCGCCTACGCGCGCGAGAGCGTCGCGCCACGACTGGGTCCCACACCCTCGCCGCTGAACGCCTTCCTGATCGGGCAGGGAATCGAGACGCTGAGCCTGCGCGTACAGCGGCAGTCGCAGAGCGCGCTCGCCGTCGCGGCGTGGCTGGACGAGCAGCCGGAGGTGGCCAGCGTCGACTACGTCGGCATTCCCGTCCACCCCGACCACGCCAAGGCGCAGAGTCTGCTCCCCGACGGGTTCGGGTCGGTCTTCACGATCACGCTCGACGGCGATCACACCGCGGCCCGCCGTTTCGTCGAGGCCCTCGAGGTGTTCACGCACATGACCCACCTCGGCGACGTCCGCTCACTGGTGCTGCATCCGGCATCCACGAGTCACCTGAACCTCACGGATGACGAGCGTGCCGCCGTGGGCGTGTTTCCCGGCACGCTGCGGCTGTCGATCGGCATCGAGGACGTCGAAGACCTCATCGAGGATCTCCGGGTGGGACTTGCCGCGTCGCGGTCGGTCGAGTCGTCGCCCGCGGAATCGTACGCGGCTGTCTCGGTGACGGCATGAGCAGGCTGCAGCACTTCGGCTGGTTCCTCGCTCGCGGATTCGGTCCGCAGGGCTGGGGAAGTCCGTCGCTCGACTGGGACTGGCGGTGGACCGCTCCCGAGCTGTACCAGCAGGCGGCGCGTGAGCTGGAGCAGGCAGGGTTCGACTTCGTGCTGATCGAAGACGCGCCCTCACTGGGGTCGGCGGGCACGATCGACCTGCGCGTGCGTCATGCCTTCGGCGGGCCCAAGCACGATCCGCTGCTGCTGGCTCCTTACCTCTTCCAGGCGACGAGCCACCTGGGGGTCATCCCCACCGTCAACCCGGCGGCATACCTGCCCTACACTGCCGCACGTCAGTTCGCGAGCTTGCAGCACCTGAGCGGCCACCGGCTGGGGCTCAATGTGGTCACCGACACCGGGAGCGCGCGACACTTCAGCGACGCGCCCCAGCTCGGACACGACGCCGCCTACGACCGCGCCGAAGAGTGGCTCGGCGGATTGCGTGACCTGTGGCGCAGCTGGGGCGACGCTGCTCTGGTCGCCGATCGTTCCTCCGGCGTGTACGCCGACGGGTCGCGGCTGGATGCCGTGCGCCACCGGGGCGAGTACTTCGCCTTCGACGGACCCCTCAACGCGGTGCCGTTTGAGCACGGGGAACCCGTGATCGCTTCGCCCGGCGGTTCGGGTCGAGGTTTGGCCTTCGCCGGTGCGAACTCCGACATCCAGTTGGCGCTGGCACCGCTGCACGAGAAGAGCGTGCGCGAGTACCGTGCGCGCATCCACGATGCCGCGATCGCGCGGGGACGGCGCCCCGAAGACATCTCGATCCTGTTCGCGATCCAACCGACCATCGTCAGCAGTGCCGAAGAGGCCGACCGGATCGTGGCGGCGTCTGCTTCTCCCGACGATGCGGCCCTGGCGCTCATCGCGCAGCGGCAGTCCAGCGACCTGGAGACCGACCTCACCGGTCTCGACCTCGACGCACCGTTGGACCCGGCCCTGTTCGGCGAGCACGTCTCGCAGGGGAGCCTCCGCCGGCTCACCGGCGACCGCGACATCGCCACGACTCCGCTGCGCGTGCACCTGGCATCCCTTGCCCGGCAGGGACGCATCTCCGACCGGTCGGGCTTCGTCGGCACGGCCGAGGAGTTCGCCGACCTGATCGAGGAGCTCGGCGAGTGGGGCAACGACGGCGTCCTGCTCTGGGGCGATTTCCACCCCGTGACCCTTCACCGCACGCTCGATGAGCTGGTGCCGGTGCTGCGGCGGCGGGGGATCCTGCGACGCGACCGGGTCGACGGCGGTCTGCACGCCACGCTTCGCGCGTTCTGAGCCCAGTCGGCGTGGGCACCGTTTCGTCTCGTCGCTGCGCTCCTCGCTCAACGACCGGGGGGTGGGTGCTGCGCCGTTTCGTCTCGTCGCTGCGCTCCTCGCTCAACGACCGGGGGTGGGTGCTGCGCCGTTTCGTCTCGTCGCTGCGCTCCTCGCTCAACGACCGGGGGTGTGAAGCCCTCGGTCGTTGAGCGAGCGCAGCGAGACGAAACGCGGACGGTTCTGACTCAGCCGAGGCCGTTGGTGGACAGCCAGTCCTTCGCGATGTCGGCGGACGAGCGCTTCTGCTCGGTCGACTGGACGTTCAGCGCCACGAGGCCCTCCGGGGTCAGCGCGGCGCTGATCGGGTTGATCACGTCGGCGATCTCGTCAGCGATCGAGGCGCTCACAACCGGAACCACGTTCGAGGCGAGGAACAGACCCTTGGGGTCTTCGAGGGTCACCAGGTCGTTGGTCTGGATGCGCGGGTCGGCGCTGTAGACGTTGGCGATCTGGATGTTGCCCGCCACCAGCTCATCGACGGTGGTGTCGGCGGTGGGCGAGAACGCGACATCGACGCCGTAGACCGACTCCAGGCCCTTCGGGCCGTAGGGGCGCTCTTCGAGTTCGGGAGCACCACCCAGCGTGAGGCCGTCGATGCCCGCGAGGTCTTCGATCGACACGAGGTCGTTCTCCGCGGCGAAGGCGGCCGTCACGTTGTAGGAGTCCTGATCGGTCGCCGACGACTGGTCGAGCACCGTCAGTCCGTCCGGCAGAGCGTTCTGCAGGGCGGCGTACACGTCCTCGGACGTGGTGGCGGTGGTGTCGGGCTCGAAGAACTGCAGCAGGTTGCCCGTGTACTCCGGGAACAGCTGCACGCTGCCGTCTTCGAGCGACGGGATGTAGACGTCGCGCTGCCCGATCTGGAACTTGCGCTCCACGGTGAAGCCGGCGCCCTCCAGGGCCTGAGCGTAGATCTCGGCGATGATCTCGTTGGAGTAGTACGCCTGCGATCCGACGACGATCGTGGTCGGATCACCGGCGGGCGGCGCGCTGTTCGTCGGCGTGCCGAGCGGGTCGGAGGAGGCACAGCCGGCGAGAGCGAGGGCGGCGATGGTCGTCACCCCGAGTACGGCGCCGAGGCGAGTGCGAATGCGGGACATGGTGTGGACCTCTCGTGGGTGCTGTGGTGCGTGGATGCTGGAGCGGATGGGACGGAGGGGAGTCGAGTTCAGGAGGAGCCGCCGTTGCCGGCGACCCCGAGCCCGGCTGCGGCCGGTGTACGGCGCAACCAGCGAGTGCGTCCTTCGATTCCCCGGCGGGCGGTGACGCCACGGGGAACGACCAGACGCTGGACAAGGGCGAAGACCGCATCGAGAGCCAGCGCGAGGACGATCACGACGATCGAGGCGCCCAGGACCTGATCGAACCGCCGCAGCTGGATTCCCTGGATGAAGTAGAAGCCGAGTCCGCCGAGCCCGATGTACGCGGCGATCGTGACGGTGGCCACCACTTGCAGGGTCGCCGAGCGCAGCCCGCCGATCAGCAAGGGCAGACCCAGCGGCACTTCGATCTTCCACAGAATCTGCCACGGGGTCATGCCCACGGCTCGCCCCGCTTCGATCACCGAACGGTCGATCGCCTCGAAACCCGCGTAGGCACCGGCGAGGATCGAGGGGATCGCGAGCAGCACGAAGGAGACGACGGCCGCTTCGGTCTTGTAGATCACGCCGATCACGAGCACCAGGAGCAGGACGAGTCCGAGGGAGGGGAGGGCGCGCGCGGCGCCCGAGACGGCGACGGCGATCTCACGCCCGCGGCCGGTGTGCCCGATGAGCCACCCGAGCGGGATGGCGATGAGGGCGGCGATGAGCACGGAGCCGAAGGTGAAGGCGAGATGTTGCCAGATCGCCATCGGGAGTGGCAGGGATCCCGGCCACCGATCGGGTGAGAAAATCCACCCGAATGCGTCGAGGAAGAGGTTCATGAGGTCGCCTCCACGAGCACTCGCCGTGCCGCAGACCGCGAGACTCGTCGCGGCTGCCACGGCATCAGCACGCGGCCGAGCAGCACGAGCAACAGGTCGATGATGAGCGCGATCGCCACGACGGCCACCACCCCGGCGAGCACTTCTTCGACGATCCGCCGCTGATAGCCGTTGGTGAAGAGATAGCCGAGGTTCTGCACACCGATGAGCACGCCCACGGTCGCCAGCGAGATGGTGGAGGTGGCCGTCACCCGCAGCCCGGCCAGGAGCACCGGGCCCGACAGTGGCAGATCCACGGTCCAGAAGCGGCGCCAGGTGCCGAAGCCGACGGCCACGGCGGAGGCGCGGACCGCAGGATCTATCGAGTCGAGCCCGTCGGTGACCGAGCGTGTCATGATCGCGACACCGTAGATCGTCAGCGCGATAATCAGCGTCTGCTCGGAGAAGCCGAGGCCCGTACCGGCGAGCACGGCGAACAGCCCCAGGGAGGGGATGGTGTACAGCAGGCCGATCGTGGTGAGGGTCGCGCCCCGAAGAGCCGTGTACCGCCAGGCGAGCCATCCGACCGGAACGGCGATCACGAACGACAGCGCGATCGGGATCAGGCTCTGACGCAGGTGCTCCAGGGTGAGGCTGCCGATCAGCCCGAGGTTGTCGAGGATCCAGTTCACGCAGACTCCCCGGATGCCGGGACCGGGCCGTCGACCTCGCCCACCAGCACGCCCTGCGTGCGCCCCGCGGCATCGACCAGCACCGTGCCGCGAGCGGTCTGCTTGGTGCGCAGCCCCCGGGCGCCGCGCTCGAGTCCGACGAACTCGGCGACGAAGTCGCTCGCCGGATTCTCGATGATCTCGTCGGGCGATCCGACTTGGGCGATCTTCGCGCCCTTCTCGAGGATGACGACCTGGTCTCCGAGGAGGAACGCTTCATCGATGTCGTGCGTGACGAACACGACGGTCTTGTCGAGGTCGCGCTGGAGCCTGCGGGTCTCGGCCTGCAGCTCTTTGCGCACGATCGGGTCGACGGCGCCGAACGGCTCGTCCATGAGCAGGATGTTGGGATCGGCGGCGAGTCCGCGGGCCACGCCCACGCGCTGCTGCTGACCGCCCGAGAGCTGACGCGGGTACCGATCGGCCAGGGCGCGATCGAGTCCCACGATGTCGAGGAGTTCGAGCGCGCGTTGCCGGGCCTCTCTGCGCGGCGTGCCGCTGAGCACCGGCACGGTGGCGATGTTGTCGGCGACGGTGAAGTGCGGCAGGAGCCCCGCGTTCTGTAGCACGTAGCCGATGCCGCGGCGAAGGAGGACCGGATCGCGATCGAGGATGCTGTCGTCGTCGATCGTGATCTCTCCGGCGCTGGGCTCGATCAGACGGTTGATCATGCGCAGGAGCGTGGTCTTGCCGCACCCCGAGGACCCCACGAAGACCGTGGTCTTGTGAGCCGGGATCACGAGGCTGAAGTCGTCGACGGCGATCGTCCCGTCGGGGAATCGCTTGGTGACGGCTCGGAACTCGATCGACATCTCGTCTCCGATTCGGGATGAGGACAGGGGCCGGACTTCGACAACCCACACAACCACACACCTGCGACACTGTGGAACGGGCTGGCATATGGCGTCACACTCGGCTATGGGCTCCGGGCTGTACGCCGGGGTGACGGATACGCCAGGGTGGACGAATGGATGCCATCGAGTACGACCTCATCGTGATCGGAGCAGGCCCGGTCGGGGAGAACGTCGCCGACCGGGCCGTGCAGGGCGGACTCACGGCCGTCATCTTGGAGAGCGAGCTGGTCGGCGGAGAGTGCTCGTACTGGGCCTGCATGCCCTCCAAGACCCTGCTGCGCGCGGGGGCGGCGCTGCGCGCGGCCCGCTCGGCACCCGGGGCCGCCGAAGCGGTGACCGGCGAGGTCGATGTGCCCGCGGTCCTGCGCCGCCGAGACGAGATCGTGCACGAGTGGAACGACAGCGGGCAGGTGGAATGGCTGCAGGGTGCCGGGATCGACCTCGTCCGCGGGCACGGCCGCATCACCGGCGAGCGAGAGGTCACCGTCGATGGCCGCGTGCTGCGGGCCCGTCACGCCGTCGCCGTCTGCACGGGAACGGCATCCCTGCTCCCGGCCATCGACGGACTCGCCGAGGCTCAGCTCTGGTCGAGCCGCGAGGCGACCGCCGTGCGGGAGGTGCCGGAGTCGCTCGTGGTCATCGGCGGGGGCGTCGTGGCGAGCGAGATGGCCACGGCGTTCGTCTCGCTCGGCTCGCGGGTGACCGTCCTCGCGCGGTCGGGCCTGCTTCGGGGTGCGGAGCCGTTCGCCGGCGAGATGGTCACGGCGGCCCTGCGGGCGGCGGGAGCCGACGTGCGCGTCGGTGCCGAGCCCGCGCGCGTGGATCGTGACGAGCACGGCGCCGTGCGCATCACTCTCGGCGACGGCACGACCGTTCACGCCGCCGAGGGCCTGGTCGCGACAGGTCGGGTGCCGCGCACCGACGACCTCGGTCTGGAGTCGGTGGGTCTCGAGCCCGGATCGTGGCTCTCGGTCGACGACACGATGCGCGTGCAGGGGACCGACTGGCTCTACGCGGTGGGCGATGTGAACCACCGGGCCCTCCTCACGCACCAGGGCAAGTACCAGGCGCGCGCCGCGGGGGATGTGATCGCCGCCCGTGCGCACGGCGCGGCCGTCGACGATGCGCCATGGGGTGCGCATGTGGCGACGGCCGATCACGCGGCGGTGCCGCAGGTGACGTTCACCGAACCCGAGGTGGCCTCGGTGGGACTCACGCTCGCGCAGGCCGAGGATGCCGGCATCCGTGCGCGTGCGCTGGACTACGACCTGTCGTGGGTGGCAGGGGCGAGCACCTACGCGCGTGACTACGAAGGTCAGGCGCGGGCGGTGCTCGACGAGGATCGCGGCGTCCTGGTGGGCGCGACCTTCGTCGGCCCCGACGTGGCCGAGCTGCTGCATGCGGCCACCATCGCGGTGGTCGGCGAGGTGCCGATCTCGCGGCTGTGGCACGCGGTGCCGTCCTACCCCACCCTCAGCGAGGTGTGGCTGCGCTGGCTCGAGGCCTACGGCCGGCCGAGGGACTGATCGCGCTCAGCCACGCAACGCGGCGGTGACCTCGTACCACCGCACGAGGAAGGCGGGCTCGTCGAGGCGCCGGCGGCGCATCCACACGGTCACCTCTTCGTTGCTCTTGCTGGCGTTGCACGACCGGCAGGCCGGAACGACGTTGTCGAGGCAGTACCGTCCCCCGCGTGAGATCGGGAGCACGCAGTCCTTCTGCAGCGCCGCGCCGTCGGCGCCGCAGTAGGCGCAGCGTCCCCAGGCATCGAGGATGCGGAACCAGTCTTCCGGCGTGAGATCGCTTCCCGAGGCCGCGACCCGCCGCGCCCGGCGACGCGACGCGCGGGCACGTCGCGTCTGCGAGGGGCGTGCCGCGCCGGAGGTCATGAGCCCGACGATAGCGTCGCGGGTGCCGGATCCGGTGGAGGTCGGACGCCGGGTCTACTGTCGAGGCATGCACGTGCTCTCTCAGGACGACGCGCGACGCCTCGCCGTGCGCGCACAGCTCCTCGACGCGCAGCGCCCCGGTGATGTCGTCGAGGTGGCCGAACAGCTGGGCTCGATCAAGATCGACCCCACGGCGACCATCGCCCCGTCGGAGCAGACCATTCCCTGGAGCCGGATCGGGTGGGCCTACGAGCCCGGACAGCTGACCAAGGCCGTGGAGACCGACCGGCTGCTCTTCGAGCACGACGGCCAGTTCCACGCGGCGAGCCTCATGCCTGCGATGGTGGCACGCATGCGGGGCCGCGTGTTCCGGGCGCAGGCCTCGGAGTGGATGGCGGCCAACGCACGCTTTCGTGCCGAGGTGCTCGCCCGCCTCCGTGCCGACGGTCCGCTGCTGGCGGCCCAGATCGCCGACACGAGCCAGGTCGCCCACAAGGACGAGGCCGGGTGGTACGGGTCGAATCAGGTGCCGCGCATGCTGGATCTGCTGTCGTACCTCGGCGAGGTGGGCATCGTCGGACGGCGGGGGCGTCAGCGGGTGTGGGACATCGGCGAACGCGTCTACCCGGCATCCCTGCCCGAGGTCGGATACGACGAGGCCGGACGGATGCTGGAGGAGCGGCGGCTGCAGGCGGCCGGTATCGCGCGCCAGAAGTCGCCGTGGACGCCGGTGGGTGAGGCGGGGGAGCCGGCCACCGTCGAGGGCAGCGCGTGGAAGTGGCGCGTCGACCCGGCTGCGCTCGCGGCCCTTGACGATGACCCGGGCGGCAGGGTCGCGATCCTCAATCCCTACGACGCGATCCTTTTCGACCGGCCGCGGCTGCGCGAGTTGTTCGATTTCGATTACGTGCTCGAGCAGTTCAAGCCGGCCGCCCAGCGGCGGTTCGGCTATTTCGCCCATCCGATCCTCATCGGCGACCGGTTCGTCGGACAGCTCGATGCCCGACTCGACAAGAAGAAGGAGAACCTCGTCGTCAGCGCCGTGCACGAGATGGTCCCCTTCGACGAGGAGGAAGCCGAGATGGTACGTGCCGAGATCCTCGATCTCGGGCAGTGGCTCGGCGTGCCGGTGCTCGGCCTGCGCTGACCCGGTCTCTGCGGACGTAGGGTGATCGCATGTCTCGTCCCGTGCCGATCCCGCCGCAGCCCGGTGAGGAGTCCGTGTGGGACTACCCCCGACCGCCGCGCATCGAGCGCGTGCGACGCCGCGCGACGATCGAGCTGGGCGGCGTGCGCATCGCCGACACCACCGACCTCGTGCGAGTGCTGGAGACGAGTCATCCGCCCGTGTACTACCTGCCCACGGACGCCTTCGCGCCGGGCGTGCTGCGCCCGGCCTCCGGATCGTCGTTCTGCGAGTTCAAGGGGAGAGCAACCTCCTTCGACGTCGTCGCCGGAACGCTGGTGCGGCCGAGGGCGGCCTGGGGCTACCCCGACCCTCCGCCGGAGTACGCCGACCTCGTCGGACGGGTGGCGGTGTATGCCGGCGCGATGGATGGCTGCACCCTCGACGGTGAGCACGTCACTCCGCAACCGGGCGGGTTCTACGGCGGGTGGATCACCGCGGAGATCGTCGGGCCGTTCAAGGGGATCCCGGGGTCGATGGGGTGGTGAGCGCAGGGGAGCGCGAGTCGCACGAGGCTCCGGTTCGCACCATCGTGATCACCGGCGCCAGCGACGGGATCGGCGCCGCGGCGGCTCGGGCGCTGCATGCACGCGGCCACCGGGTGATCATCGTGGGGCGCTCACCGGAGAAGACCCGGGCGCTCGCACAGGAGCTGGGTGTCGCCTCTCACGTGGCAGACTTCGCGCGACTCGACGAGGTGCGCGCCCTGGCCGACGCGCTCGGTCGTGATCTCCCTCGTATCGACGTGCTCGCCAACAACGCCGGCGGCATCATGGGTGCCGCGCGCACCCTCACCGCTGACGGATTCGAGCGCACGCTCCAGGTGAATCACCTCGCACCGTTCCTGTTGACGAACCTGCTGCTGCCGCACCTCTCCCATGCGACGGTGATCCAGACCTCCAGCGTCGCGGCGCGGCGGTTTTCACGGTTCGACATCGACGACCTCCAGGGTGAGCGTCGGTGGGACCCGGCATCCGCATACGGCAACGCGAAGCTCGCGAACGTCCTGTTCACGCGGGAGCTCGACCGACGATTCGGACCGGCGCTTTCGGCGGTGGCGTTCCATCCCGGTGTCGTGGCCACCGGATTCGCCGCCGGTGCCGGCGGACCGTGGGAATTGCTGTACCACAACCCGCTGGCCCGGCGACTGTTCACGACACCCGAGAAGGGCGGCAGCCGGGTGGTGTGGCTGGCCGAGGGGGAGCCGGGGGTCACCTGGCATCGCGGCGGCTACTACGAACGTCATCGCCCGGCGCGCACGCACCGCCTGGCGGACGACCCACGGCTCGCACGCGAGCTGTGGGACCGCAGCGCCGCCATGGTCGGACTCTGACCCGGCCCCCGTCCACGACCCTCGCCCTTTGCCTGCGACACCGCGGGATCGCGCCGACGTGTACTGGATGCTCTGACACGCGTGCAGGAATGACGCTTGCGCCGTTCGAGGAGGCGGCGATATGCTCCCGATCAACGTTAGTAAGCGCTTACGTTCGCAATGATGCGAGGGTTGTCCATGGTGACGGTGTATGACGTGGCACAGGCGTGCGGCCTGTCGATCGCCAGTGTGTCGCGGGCGCTCAACGGCCAATCGGGCGTGTCGCAGGCGACCGCCCAACGCATCCTCCGCACCGCCGATGCGCTGGGATATCAGCCCAACGAGGTGGCCCGCTCGCTGGTCGCGAAATCGACACAGACCATCGCGCTGCTCGTTCCCGACATCACCAACCCGTTCTTCCCCGAACTCGTGAAGGGCGTGCAGTCGGTGGCAGACGAGAGCGACCTGCTGCTGCTCCTACTGGACGCGCCCGCGGATGCCGAGACGCTGCGCCCCCGACTCGCGGCGTTGCGACGCAAGCAGGTCGACGGGATCCTGTTGGTGGCCAGCGCCCTCGGCGGTGACCTGGGAGATCTCATCGGCGACACACCGGCCGTGCTGCTGGACCGTGGCCACAGCGGATCGCACGCCACAGTCGGAATCGACCAGGAAGCGGCCGGATACACAGCCACCCGTCACCTCATCGAGGCGGGACATCGCCGCATCGCGCACATCTCCGGCCCGAGCGAACTCTCGGTCGCGCAGGCTCGCCGCGCAGGATGGGAGCGCGCTCTGCGTGAGGCGGGAGGCGACGCCGACGACACGCTGGTGGTTCCGGGAGACTTCGAAGAAGAGGGCGGCCACCGTGCCGGTGCGGTACTGCTCTCCCGTCGCCCTGATATCACGGCGGTGTTCGCGGCGAACGACATGAGCGCGATCGGCTTCCTCGCCCTCTGTGCCGAGCGGGGCATCCGCGTGCCCGACGACATGTCGGTCATCGGTATCGACGGCATCCAGCTGTCGCGCTACACCACGCCGGCGCTGACCACCCTCGCCCAGCCGATCCGCGAGCTCGGCGAGACGGCGTGCCGCAGCCTGCTCGCGCGGATCGAATCACGAAGCGCCGTGGCCGATGTGACCCTCCCCACGAGGATCGTTCCGGGCGCGAGCGTGCGTGTCAGAGGAGGATCACGGTGACCGGTTCTCGACGGGTCGTGGTGTTCGGTTCGCTCAACGCCGACATCACCTTCGAAGTGCCTCGCATCCCGGTCTCGGGCGAGACCGTCGTGGCCGGTGCCGTGCGGCGGGCACCGGGGGGCAAGGGCGCCAACCAAGCCCACGCGGCCGCGCGCACCGCGCACCACGTAACGGTGATGATGGCGGGGGCCGTGGGGGACGACGAGGCGGGATCGGGACTTCGCGAGGACCTGGCGAGGGTGGGCGTCGACGTGTCGAACGTGCGCCGGAGCCCCGGGGAGTCGGGGATGGCGATGATCGCCGTCGATCGCGGCGGCGACAACATCATCGTCGTCGCGCCGGGCGCCAACCATCGCTGGCCTGAGCTTCCCGAGGTACCTGTCGCGCCAGGAGACGTACTGGTGCTCCAGCTGGAGCTGCCGCTGCACGTCGTTGAGCACGTGGCCCGCATCGGCCGGGCGGCCGGGGCGCGCGTGGTGCTGAATGCGGCACCGGCAACCGGAGAGGCGCGTCGCCTCCTGGGCTCGGTCGATGTCCTCGTGGTCAACGAGGGCGAGGCAGCCGAACTCCTGGGACTCACCTCGGTCACCGAGCCGGCTGCGGGCGCCGTCGCCCGCAGCCACGGTCTGGACCTCGTGGTGACCCTCGGTGCCGATGGCGCCATCCTCGCCGACCGAACGGGGGAGGCGCGCACCATTCCCGCCTTCCCCGCGCAGAGCATCGACTCGGTCGGAGCCGGGGACGCCTTCGTCGGAGCGCTGGCGTCGGCACTGGCCGCCGGCGATGATCTGGCCGGTGCCGCCCGGCGGGGCGCGGCCGCCGGAGCGCTCACCGTCGCCGTTCCGGGTGCCCGCCACCCGTCGCTGTCCGCCCATCTGGTCGATGAGGTGCTTCGCTCGTCCGCCGTACCGGAGCGACCGGCGTCCGTCCCCACCCTCCCACCGAACACCCACTCGAGCCGAAAGAACCCGTCGTGACCGCAACTCCACCCGCATCCCGCACGCCGCTCATCGTCGATGTCGACACCGGCATCGACGACTCCCTCGCCCTGCTCTACCTCATGGCCAGCCCGGAAGCGGAGATCGTCGCCATCACCTGCACGGCCGGAAATGTGCCGGCGCGGCAGGTGGCGACCAACAACCTCGCGTGGCTCGAACTGTGCGGCTACGCGGAGGTGGAGGTCGCCTTGGGCGCCGAGATCCCCATCGTCCAGCCGCTGATGACGACCGAAGAGACCCACGGACCCCAGGGCATCGGCCACGCCGAGCTCCCGGAGCCCACTCGCAGCGTCTCGTCTCGCCACGCCACGGAGGTCTGGATCGAGGCGGTGAAGGAGCGGCCCGGTGAGATCGTCGGGCTGGTGACGGGGCCGCTGACCAATCTCGCCCTCGCGGTGAAGCTCTGTCCGGAGCTGCCCTCGCTGCTCAAGAGGCTCGTGATCATGGGGGGAGCCTTCAACCACGCGGGCAATACCCTTCCCACCACGGAATGGAACATCGCGGTCGACCCGGAATCGGCCAAGATCGTCTTCGACGCGTTCTCGGATCTGCCGGCCGACCGGCATCCGGTGATCTGCGCGCTGGATGTCACCGAACGCATCGAGATGAGGCCCGAGCACATCGCCGCGCTCGCCCGCGAGGCGGGGAGCACGCCGGAGGAGGTCATCTCGCCCGACGATCCGGAAGGCACCCGCTCCACGGCGTCGCACGCCGTGATCCGGCACCTGTCGGATGCCGTGCGGTTCTACATGGAGTTCCACCGGGCGTACGACCAGGGATTCCTCGCCCACATGCACGACCCGTTCGCCGCGGCCGTCGCCCTCGACCCGTCGTTGGCGACCACGCGCGCAGCGACGGTCGACATGGAGCTCGCCGGCACGCTCACCCGGGGCCAGACCGTCGCCGATTGGCGCGGAATGTGGGGTCGGCCCCACAACGCGGCGATCGTCGTCGACACCGATCCGGAGGAGTTCTTCCGTCGGGTCATCGATCGTGTCGGACGGCTGGCGCGCGCCGTCGGCTGACACCCTCGCGCGGCCGTGACCGGCTGCATCCCACAGTTCACCCGAAGAATGCAAGGAGGCATTCATGTTCAGCACCACCCCCGCGAAGTCCGACGATTCCCGTCGAGTTCGCAACACCGTCCTGATCGCGGCCGGCTCGGTCGTGATCGTGGCGACCTACCTGTACCTCGTGATCGGACAGCCCACGGAGGTCGCGGAGAGCAGCACCAGTCAAGCGTCGCTCATCGCGATCGCCGGCTATGTGATCGGGGCGATCCTGTTGGCGGCAGGCTCGATCCACCGCCTGCCCACCGCGACGATCGCCATGATCCCGGTGGCGATCGCCCTCAACATCGTCGTCGGTCAGATCGTGTCCATCATCGGGTTGCCGGTGTACGTCGACTCGATCGGCACCGTGCTGGTGGCGGCGTTGGCCGGGCCGGCCGCCGGTGTGGTCACCGGCATCCTCACCAACGTCATCTGGGGGCTCACGCTCAGCCCGATCGCGCTGCCGTTCGCGGTCGTGCAGGTCGTGATCGGCGTCATGGCCGGATACGCCGCGCGCTACGGGATGTTCCGTCGGTTCTACCTCGCCCCGATCGCAGGAGCGGTCACCGGCATCGTGGCCGCGGTGATCTCCGCGCCGATCTCGGCCTTCATCTTCGGCGGGGCCACGGGCGGCGGCACCGGCGCGATCGTGGGGGCCTTCCAGGCGATGGGCCAGTCGATCCTCGGGGCCACGACGCTCCAGGGCCTGCTGTCCGATCCGCTCGACAAGGCGATCACGTTCACCATCGTCGTGCTGATCCTCGCGGCGCTGCCGAGCCGATTCCGTCAGCGCTTCCCGTTCGTGCGGCAGTACCGGGTGTTCGGCAAAGCGACCACGACGGTGACCAGCCGCAGCGCGGCGGCGGACCAGAGCCGGAGCTGACCGGCGATGGCGTCGACACTCTACGTGCACCGCAGATCGCCGGTGCATGCGCTGAACCCGGTGACCAAGCTGGTGATCCTGGTCACGCTCATCGTCGTCGTGTTCGCGATCCCGTTCTGGTGGGTCGCGGCGGGTGTCGTCGTCCTCGTCATCGTGCCGGCCGCCGCGATCTCCCGGTGCGGCGGCCGGCTTGCCCGGCTGGGGATCACGATCCTCCTGCCGATCGTCGTCGTGCTGTTCATCGTGCAGGGGCTCACGTTCCCGGGTGGGCGCACCGCGCTGTGGGAGTGGGGCCCGCTGGCGCTGACGACCGAGGGGCTGCTGTTCGCGCTCGGGATCGGGTCGAGGATCGTGTGCCTCGTGCTGGCCTCCATCCTCTTCGTCTTGACCACCCACCCCGGCGACCTGCTCTCGGCGCTCACCGAACGGGGGATGTCGCCGAAGTTCAGCTACATCATCAGCTCTACCCTGCAACTGATTCCCGCTTTTCAGGATCGCGCCAACGGCATCCTGCTCGCCCAGCAGGCCCGCGGGCTCGCGGTGGGAAGGGGGGTGCGCGGCCGAATCGGCGCGATGATGCCGCTGCTGGCCCCGCTGGTACTGGGGATGTTCACCGACGTCGAAGAACGAGCGACGGCGATGGAGGCGCGAGGCTTCGGTTCCACCGCGAAACGGACGGCCCTCACACCGGTTCCCGACTCGACCGCGCAGCGCGTCGTGCGATGGACGATGCCCCTCGTCGCGGTTGCGGCGATCCTTCTCCCGATCGTGACAGGAGCACTGTGATCACGCTCACCGATATCGGCTACGCCTATCCGGATGCCGAGCACTTCGCCCTCGAGAACGTGTCGTTGCACGTGGACCGCGGCGAGATCCTCGGCGTCGTCGGGGCCTCGGGGTCAGGCAAGACGACCCTCGCCAAGATCATCGCCGGGTTCATTCCGCATGTCGACGGCGGCGAACTCACCGGATCGGTGAGGGTCGACGATGCCGACGTGGCCGAGCTGAAGCTCGCAGACGCGGTGGCGAAAGTGGGACTGGTGATCCAGAACCCCTTCAACCAGATCTCCGGCGCGAAGTACACGGTCCGCGACGAGATCGCCTTCGGGCTGGAGAATCTCGGGGTCCCGCGCGGGGAGATGGCCGACCGCGTCGCCGCGGCCGCCGAGCTGCTGCGCATCTCGCACGTGCTCGACGCGTCACCGTACGATCTCTCCGGAGGTCAGCAGCAGCTCGTCGCCATCGCGTCGATGGTCGTGCTGCGCACGCCGGTGCTCGTGATGGATGAGCCGACATCCCAGTTGGACCCGGCCGGCACCCGGATGGTCTTCGAGGTGCTGGCTTCGCTTCGGGATGCCGGGTGCACCGTCGTCGTGCTGGAGCACAAGGTGGAACTGCTGCGTGAGCACTGCGATCGCGTCGCGGTGATCGCCCGCGAGACGATCGCAGCGGTCGGCAGCCCGCGCGAGATCCTCTCGGACGCGCGGATGAGTGACTGGGGAGTGGGGGAGACGCGCTTCACGACCGCTGCGCGTCGCGCCCGAGATCTCGGCGTACTGGCGGCGGACGCACCGTTGCCGGTGTCGCTCGACGAGGCCGTCGACACGTTCGGCGCGGAGGTGTCCGCATGAGCGGCGTGGACGTGCGGTTCGACGACGTGCGATTCGCCTACCCGTCGGGAACGGAAGCACTGCGCGGTGTCAGTCTGTCGATCTCTGCGGGCGAGCGTGTGGCCATCGTCGGGCAGAACGGCGCGGGCAAGACCACTCTGGTCCGTCACCTCAACCGGATCTTCGTGCCCACGTCGGGCTCGGTGCACGTCGGCGAGCAGCGGACCTCCGAGCGCACGATCGCACAGATGGCGGCGATGGTCGGGTATGTCTTCCAGAACCCCGATGAGCAGATCTTCGCCCGCACGGTGCTCGCCGATGTGATGTTCGGCCCGGCGAATCTCGGCTGCGAAGAGTCCGAGGCGCGCGAGCGGGCGATGGCGGCACTGACCACCGTCGGACTGGCGCACGAGGCCGAGACGCACCCGCATCAGCTGTCGCTGTCCGAACGCAAGCGCGTGGCGCTGGCAGGCGTGCTCGCCATGCAGACACCCGTGCTGGTGCTCGATGAGCCGACCACCGGGCAGGATGCGCGGGGGGTGGAGATGATCTCGCAGGTCGTGCGCGCCGTCAGTGCCGAAGGCCGCACGGTGATCGCCATCACCCACGACATGGACTTCTGCGTCGAGCAGTTCGACCGGGTGGTGGTGATGACCCAGGGGCAGGTGCGCGCCGACGGTGCACCCGAGGAGGTCTTCTCGCGTGTCGAGGTGATCGGGGCCGCGCGCGTCGAGCCGCCTCAGCTCATGCGTCTCGCTGAGCGGCTCGGCTGGGAAGCGCGGCCGCGCACGGTCGACACCTTCGTGGGAACCGCCGCGCGCGGGCGGCGCCCGTGACAGCGGGCCTCGCGCTCCTCGCCGCGCTGTTCCTCGGGATCGCCGACTTCCTCGGCGGTGTGCTCTCGCGACGTGTGGCACAGATCACCGTGCTCGTGCTCTCCCAGGTGGTGGCGACCGTCGCCGTGCTGCCGCGCGTTCTGCTCGAGCCGATCGGCGCAGATGCGCTGCCTGCCTTCGGATGGGGTGCGCTCAGCGGACTGGGTGCCGCGGTCGGGGTCTCCGCGCTCTACCGGGCTCTGGCGATCGGCACCATGGGAGTCGTGGCGCCCATCTCGGCGCTCGGCGTGTTGGTTCCGGTGGCTGCCGGTGTGGCGGGCGGGGATGCGCCGGGCGTGCTCCTGATCGTCGGGATGATCATCGCCGTGGTGGGGTCGGTCTGCGCGAGCGGACCGGAGGGGCGAGGCCGGGGAGGGGGCGCCAAGCCCGTGCTGTTGGCGCTCGTGGCAGCTGCCGGCTTCGGCACGAACAATCTGGCGGTGGCGTGGGGAAGTGCGCACGACATCTCGGCGACTCTGCTGTCCAACGTGGTCACGACGCTCGTGCTGTATCTGGCCGCCCTCGCGGTGTTGCGCACGGCACCCCGAGCCCGAGGTCGAGATCTCATCGGCATCGTCGCCATCGGGGTGCTGGGACTGGTCGCAAACCTCTGCTTCGCCGTGGCCAGCGACTCGGGCATGCTCTCGGTCGTCGCCGTGTGCGCGTCGGTGTTCCCGGCGGTGACCGCGGTGCTCGGCTGGTGGTTCCTGAAAGAACGGCTGTTGCCCGTGCAGGTGGCGGGCGTCGTCCTCGTCCTCGGCGGCGTGGCCCTCGTGGCTGTATCGGCCTGACGCGTCCGCGACGTCAGGTGCGCGCGGGCGTGAAGTCTCGACCCACACGCAATCGCGCCCACGTAGGCTCGAAGGGAGCGGAAGGAGGCCACCATGGCCCGCATCCTCATCATCGGCGGCCACGGCAAGGTTGCCCTGCTCCTCGAACCGTTGCTGGTGGCAGCCGGTCACACGGCGACCGCCGTCATCCGCAACCCCGCCCACGTCGATGACGTGGAGGCCACGGGAGCGGCGGCCGTGGTGGCTGACATCGAGCAGTTCGACGTGGATCAGCTCACCAACCTGGTCAGCGGGAACGACGTGGTCGTCTGGGCGGCCGGCGCGGGCGGCGGCGACACCCGGCGCACGTACGCCGTCGACCGGGATGCCGCGATCCGTGCGATCGATGCCGCAGCCGCGGCGGGCGTGCCGCGTTTCCTGATGGTGTCGTACTTCGGTGCCGGCCCGGATCACGGCATCGATCCCGACGACTCGTTCTTCGCCTACGCCGAGGCAAAGGCCGCCGCCGATGAGCACTTGCGCGCGAGTGGGCTCGACTGGACGATCCTGGCGCCCTCGGCGCTCACCCTCGACGACCCCACGGGACGCATCGACGTGGATGCCGAGGAGTCCGGATCGGTACCGCGGGCCGATGTGGCCGCGGTCATCGCGGCATCCGTCGAGGAGCCGGCGACCGCGCGGCGCACGATCGCCTTCAACAGCGGCGACCGGCCGATCGCCGACGCCCTGCGCGCCTGAGCCCCTGCGCGCCTGAGCCCCTGCGCGCCTGAGCAGTCTCAGGGGCGCACGCGGACGGTGCGACCCTGGAAGGTGACGAGGTCGCCGTCGCGGAGCTGACGACCGCGGCGCCGCTCCTGTTCACCGTTCACCCCGACGAGGCCGTCGATGATGACCTCTTTCGCGTCTCCGCCCGAGTCGAGCAGTCCCGCGAACTTCAGGAACTGACCGAGGCGAATGACCTCGCCGCCGATGGAGATGTCGTCGATCGCTGCTGCCACGACACGATGGTAGCCCGCTGCGCGTTTCCGACCGTTCCGTATCGCGCCAGCGACCCGACGGGCTGCGTCACCGTCGCGCAGCGCGAGGAGCCTCCGGGGGCACGGCCTGCAGCAGCATCTGCGTGTACGGGTCGCGGGGAGAGGCGAACAGCTCGCGTGCGGGTGCGGCTTCCTTCACGGCGCCGTCCTGCAGCACCACCACCTCGTGGCTCATCTCCTGGACGATCGCGAGGTCGTGCGCGATGAACAGATAGGTGAGCTGCTGCTCGACCTGCAGGGTGCGCAGCAGGTCGAGCACGTGAGCCTGCACCGACACGTCGAGCGAGGCCGTGGCCTCGTCGAGGATGATGAGCTCCGGATCGAGGGCGAGCGCCCGTGCGATCGACACGCGCTGGCGCTGGCCGCCGGAGAGCTCGTGGGGGTAGCGCTCGACGAACGTGGTGGGCAGCCCGACCAGGGCGAGAAGGTCGCGCACCCGGCGCGACCGCGCGGCGCCGTCGGCCGCGAGGCGATGAGTGCGGATGGGTTCGGCGATCGCGTCGCCGACGCTGCGGCGCGGATCGAGCGACGCGAACGGGTCTTGGAACACCATCGCGATGCGGCGTCGGTCGCGCCGATGCGCCCGGAAGACGTCACTGCCGCCGAGGGTCGCTCGCCCGGCGTGCGGGGCGACGAGGCCGGTCAGGGCGCCGGCGATGGTCGACTTGCCCGATCCGGACTCACCCACCAGTGCCAGCGTGGTGCCCCGACGCACGGTGAACGACACGTCGTCGACCGCGTGGATCGTGCGCCGGCCCGTGGGGGTCGCGATGGTGAATCTCACGTCGAGGTCTGAGACTTCCAGCAGGGGCGGGGCGGCGGGCTCCGGGGCGGGCCCGGCGCCGGCCACGATCCGAGGGCGTGCGGCGAGCAGCTCCTTCGTATAGGGGTGCTCCGGGCGGTCGTAGACCTCGACGATCGGACGATGCTCGACGGGAGCGCCCTCGCGCAGCACCAGCACGTCGTCGGCCACCTGCCCGATCACGCCCAGATCGTGACTGATCCACACGACCGCGGTCCCGCGTTCCTGCTGCAGCTCCCGGACGAGTTCGATGATCTGCGCCTGCGTGGTGACGTCCAGCGCCGTGGTCGGTTCATCGGCGATCAGGAGCGCGGGATCGCACGCGAGCGCGATCGCGATCATCGCACGCTGCCGCTGGCCGCCCGAGAACTGGTGCGGATACGCGTCGACGCGCTCATCGGGGTGGGGAAGACCCACCGCGTCGAGCAGATCGATCGCCCGCGTGCGCGCGGCGCGTCTGCCCAGGCGCCAATGAGTCTCGAGCGACTCGGTGATCTGGCGTCCCACCGTCAGGTACGGGTTGAGCGAGGTCGACGGGTCCTGGAACACGAACCCGACCTGACCGCCGTGGACGCTGCGCAGCGTCCGCTCGGATGCGCCGACGAGCTGCACCGGTCCGCGCTCGGCCTCCAGGACGCTCGACCCCTCGACGCGCGCTCCGGGGACGTCGATCAGCCCCGTCGCGGCGAGCACGGTCATCGTCTTGCCCGAACCTGATTCGCCGACGATACCGAGGGTCTGTCCGCGATCGACGGTGAAGTCGACACCGCGGACGATCTGTCGTGGACCGACGGCGACCGTCAGTTCGCTCACCGAGAGCAGGGGGGATGTCATCGGGTCCTCCTCGCCTCGATGAGGGTGCGCTGCCGCGGATCGAGGATGTCGCGCAGTCCATCGCCGACCAGGTTGAACGCCAGGGCGGTCACGAAGATCGCGGCGCCCGGGAAGACGCTCATCCACCACGCCTGCGTGAGAAATCCCTGCGCGGTGAAGAGCATCCCGCCCCACGACGGCGCCGGGGGCTGGATGCCGAGCCCCAGGAACGACAGCGCCGCCTCGGAGAGGATGGCGAACGCCAGCGACAGCGAGGTCTGCACCACGATCGGACCGGAAATGTTCGGCAGCACGTGGCGCACCAGGATGACCGGCGCCCGCGTTCCCATCGTCTGGGAGACCTGGACGAACGGGGATGTGCGGACCGAGAGCGTGCTCGCCCGGGCGACGCGCGCGAAGATCGGTATGTACACCACGCCGATCGCGATCGTGGTGGTGGCCTGCCCGGGCTGGAAGATCGCGACGATCGCCAGGGCCAGCAGCAGCACCGGGAAGGCGAACATGACGTCGACGACGCGCATGAGCGCGGCATCCACCCATCCGCCGCGGTAGCCGGCGATCGCCCCCAGTGCGAGTCCCACCACCAGGGCGAAGGCGACGGCCGCCACCGCGATCGACAGCGAGGTCGACCCGGCCACCAGCACGCGGGAGAGCACGTCGCGGCCCAGTTCGTCGGTGCCGAACCAGTGCGCGGAGCTCGGGGGAGCAAGCGCTCCGGCCACGTCGATCTCGTTCACGCCGTAGGGCGCGATCCACGGCGCCAGCACCGACAGCGCGACGATGAGCAGGAGCAACGCCCCGCTGACGACGGTGAGGGGATTGGACACGAGCAGGCGCCACGTCGACATCCGTCTGCGCTCGGCAGCCGGTGCAGCGGGGGACGGAAGCTGGTCGGCGCTCATGAGACTCGGATCCTCGGGTCGGCGATCGCGTACAGCACGTCGACGATCAGATTGACGACGATGAACATGACCGCCACCAGCAGCACGGCCCCTTGGATGAGGGGGTAGTCCCGGGCGGCCACCGACTCGTAGACGAGACGCCCGAGGCCCGGCCAGGCGAACACCACTTCGACGACGACGACCCCGCCGAGAATCGTGGCCAGCTGGATGCCGGCGATGGTCAGCACAGGAACGAGCGCACCCCGGACGATGTGCCGGAAGGTGACGACGTGGCGGGGGAGTCCCTTCGACACCGCGGTGCGCACGTACCCCGACGATGCGACGTCGATGACGGCGGCGCGGATGTAGCGGGTCATGATCGCCCCGGCCACCAGCCCCACGGTCAGGGCAGGCAGCGTCACCTGGCGCAGCCACCTCGCGGGGTCGTCGGCGAGCGCGGTGTACCCGCTCGCCGGGAGCCACCCCAGGGTCACCGAGAAGAGCGAGATCAGCAGCATCCCGAGCCAGAAGTCGGGGATCGAGACGCCGAACTGGCTGGTCAGCCGCACGATGATGTCGCTGAGTCGTCCCTCGCGCAGCGCCGACCAGATGCCCGCGGGAATCGAGATCACCAGGGCGATCACGAGTCCCACGCCGGCCAGCGACACGGTGGCCGGCAGCCGCTCCAGGAGCGTGGTGGTCACCGGTTGGCCGTTGCGGAAACTCACCCCGAGGTCTCCGGTCAGGGCGCTGCCGAGGTAGCTGAAGAACTGCTCCCACAGCGGCCGGTCGAGTCCCGATGCGGCCCGCAGCGCCTCGTACGCCTCGGGGGTGTAGCGGGTGCCCAGCGCCAGGCGCACCGGATCTCCCGGAACGAGCTGGATGAGGGCGAACACGACCACCAGCACCCCCAGCAGCACGACGGCCGACGAGAGCAGACGTACGCCCAGGAAGCGGGCGATGCGCGCGGGTTGCAGCTTCACCGGGCGTTCAGCCGGTCAGCCTGGTGTCGCGGAAGCGGATGGCCCGGTCGGCACGCGTCTCGTAGCCGGTCACGTTCGGAGACCATACCTGGATGACAGACGGGTTGTAGAGGTAGATGTAGCTGGCCTCGTCGGCGATGATGGTCGCCGCCTGGCCGTACAGTCCCTTGCGCGTGTCCTGGTCGGTCTCGATCCGCGCGGCATCCAGGAGCTCGTCGACCTCGGCGTTGGAGTACTTCTGCGCGTTGCTGGTGCCGTCGGTGTGGTGCTGCGAGTAGTAGAAGTCGTCGGGATCGATGTTGCCGAGCCACCCCATCATCAGCATGTCGAAGTTGCCGCTGTTCTGCTCATCGAGCCAGGTCGAGAAGTCGGGCTGGCGGATCTCCACGTCGATGCCGAGGGGTTCGAGGTTCGCGGCGATGATCTGGGCGGCAGTGACCGTCTCGGGGTAGTCGCTCGTGGCGAGCATGTCGAGGGTGCCGCCGGTGAACCCTGCCTCGTCGAGCAGGCGCTGGGCCTCGTCGAGGTCGGTGGAGTATTCGTCGTACGGGGTGTACCAGAAGCTCTGCTCGGGGATCGCGAGCTGGTTCTGTGCGGCGGTGCCGTAGCTGACGGCCTGCACGATCGCATCCCGGTCGATGGCGTAGGCGATCGCCTGACGCACCCGCACGTCGTTCCACGGGTCCTTCGCCTCGTTGAGGGCGAGGTACCAGTAGTCGCTGGAGGGCGTGACGCCGAGGGTCACGGTGTCGTCTCCTTCGAGGTCGGCCACCTCCTGGGCGGGGACGACGTCGGTCCAGTCGATGTCGCCGGCGCGAAGGGCGGCCAGCGCGGTGGCCGGTTCGGAGATGAAGCGGTACTCGATGCCGCCGAGCTTGGGCACGCCGCCCCAGAAGTCCGGGTTCGCTTCGAGGGTGATGTGATCACCAGAGGAGTACTGGGTCACCGAGAAGGGCCCGGTTCCCACCGGGGCGGTGGTGATGTCGCCCGACTCGACGTTGTCCTTCTCCACGATCGCCATGCCCTTGAAGCCGCCCAGGTTCGACAGGAGGTTGGGTGTGGGCTGGGCGACGGTGATGACGACGGTGTCGTCGCCTTGTGCGGTCACATCGGTGACCGCGCTGAACTTCCAGGCGTTGGAGAGCTGCTCGTCGATGATCCGGTTGTAGGAGTAGACGACGTCTTCGCTGGTGAACTCCGACCCGTCGTGGAAGGTGACGCCCTGACGCAGCGTGAAGGTCCAGGTCAACTGGTCGTCGCTCACCTCCCAGCTCTCAGCCAGCGCGGGTTGCATCTCCAGGTTCTCGTCAGGCTCGACGAGGGTGTCGAAGACGTTCTCGAGCACCTCGAACGCGAAGTACGAGCTCGTCTTCTGGGGGTCGAGCTGGTCGGGCTCTCCACCGATCGCGGCGACGAGCACCTCGCCGCCGGGCGCGCTCGACGATCGGTCGCCGAGGTCGACGCTGTCACCGGCGGAGCAGCCGGCCAGGAGGAGCGCGGCGGCGACGGTCGCCGCGCCGAGAGCAGTGCGCTTGGTCATGGGATGCCAATCGGGTCGGGATCGCGGATCATCATTTGAGTGATGGTTTCATCAGTATGTGCGAGCATGGGGGGTGAGACAAGCCCTCCGCCGACTCGAAACAGAATCTTCACAATCGCCGTCGACGTCGCAGACCTCTCGAGGAGTCGCATGACCTACACCGTTCTCGCCCGCGATCCGCGCACCGGGATGCTGGGGGCCGCCACCGCCAGCCGCTCGCTCGCCGTCGGCAACGCGGTGCTGGCGTTGCGGCCGGGAGTCGGCGTGGTCGCGAGCCAGGCGTGGACCAATCGTCGCCTGCGAGCGCTGGTGCTCGATGAGCTCGAGGCGGGTGCATCCGCAGCGCACGCCGCCGCGCGGATTCCGGAATGGGACGACCGGGCGCCGCTACGCCAGGTCGCCGTGCTCCCCGCCCGCGGCCGGGGAGCGGCGTTCACCGGTTCGGAGACCACCGCGTGGAGCGGACACGCCGTCGGCGAGGACTTCGTGGTCGCCGGCAACCTGCTGACCGGTCGCGCGGTGGTCGAGGCGATGGCGGACGCCGCGGCGGCGCTGTCGTCGCCGGAGGCGGGCGAGCCGGTCGCCGAGGCGGCAGCGATCTTCGCCGCGCGACTGGTGGGCGTGCTGCGCGCCGGCGAACGCGCCGGCGGCGACGCCCGTGGGCGCCAGAGTGCTGCCGTCGTCGTGGGGGAGGTCGACGGTGAGCCCGACCTGCGTGTCGACCTGCGTGTCGACGACCACACCGATCCGCTCGTCGAACTCGACCGTCTCGTCGAGCTCCGGGCGCGTGACCTGCGCGAGAAGGTCAGCGCTCGAACGGCGTGACCGCGCCCAGCACCACGGTCTGCGCATCGTGGCCGTTGGCCCACCAGTGCGCCTCCGAGCAGCCGTAGGTCACCGTGTCGCCGGCCTGCAGCACGACGCGCCGGCCACCCTGTGCCACTACGAGCACTCCCGTCTCGACCGTCACGGTCTCGGTGCCGATGTGCCGGAACGGGCGATGCTCGTTGGTGAATCCGGGCGGCAGGGTCGAGCGGATCAGCTGCAGCATGGACTCGCCGCGCGGAGTGAGCAACTCGCGGACGGACTGCTGTTCCGCGGGGATGTCGGCGATCGGCGGCATCCGGTGTCCCTGCCCGGCGGCGATGACGGTCAGCTCGCCGGGAGGTTCCTCGAGCAGCTGTGCGGGCGGGATGCCGAGAGCTCCCGCCAGTCGGTGGATCGACTGCAGGGAGGGGTTTCCCATTCCGCGTTCGAGCTGACTGACGAGCCCGAAGCTCACGCCCGCTTTCTCGGCGAGGGCCTGCACGCTCAGGCCCAGCCTGCGGCGGGCGTCGCGGACGGCTCCTCCGAGAGTGGCGACGACGCGCGCCTCGTCGCCGTCGGCTTTGCGGGTCATGCCAGTCACGATACCGGGAGCGATCCCGCCCGCCATCGCGTCACGGTCGACGATTCCGGGACGTCAGCGGTGTCCTGTCAGCGGGCGGGTCATCAGCGGTGCGGCGGAATGGTGAAGCCGGCGACCCGGTCGCCGTCGAGCGTGAAGATCCCGTCGGACTCGCCGTTGAAGACGCGACTGCTCCATGCGAAGCGGATCCGCACCGTCTCGCCCGCGATCTCGGCGCTCAGGACGGTCATCCGCGCTCCGGCGCCGATCGCGTCGGACTGAGCCCAACTGCGCACGCCGTCGGGGCCGCGCAGCACGCGACCCCAGTCATCGACGAAGCCGTCGTCGGTGAACGCGGCGACGAATGCATCGGTGTCGGCGGCGTTGATGGCATCCACGAAACGCTGCGCGGCCTCCGGAAGCGTGATCGGGGTCATGGCTCCTCCTTCGATGGGCCACCCCTGCGGCCCTCCTTCTCATCCTCACACGCGCTCTGCTCCGCCGATGCGCCGCCATCCGCACCCCGGGAGGACCTGTGGAAGAGGCCCGTGGGCGAGGCCAGAACTACGCTGGAGCAATGCCCGTCTCTCGCACCGACGTCCTCGCCCACGCCGACGATCTCGCCGACTTCGTGGCGGCATCGCCGTCGAGCTTCCACGCTGCCGCCGAGGTGGCCAGGCGACTGACCGATGCCGGGCACGCCGCGTTCGAGGAGACCGCCCCGTGGCGTATCACCCCGGGCGGGAAGGGCGTGGTCGTGCGCGACGGCGCCGTGATCGCCTGGTCGATCCCCCGCACAGCCGGTGCCGACACCGGCTTCCACATCTTCGGCGCGCACAGCGACTCACCGGCCTTCAAGCTCAAGCCGCAGCCCACGACGGGGCGCGCCGGATGGCTGCAGGCCGGAGTGGAGATCTACGGGGGTCCGCTGCTGAACTCGTGGCTCGACCGCGAGTTGCGCCTGGCGGGCCGGCTCGTGCTCGACGACGGCTCGTCGGTGCTGGCCGCGACCGGGCCGCTCCTGCGGCTGCCCCAGCTCGCGATCCACCTCGACCGCGAGGCGAACGATCACCTCGCGCTGCACAAGCAGGCGCACACCCAGCCGGTATGGGGGCTCGGGCGCCCCGAGTCCGCCGACCTGCTGGCCGAGCTCGCGCGTGCCGCCGGGGTGGACGCCGCCCGCATCCGCGGCTACGACCTCGTCACCGCGGACGCGGCCCGCGGCGCCGTCTTCGGCAAGGACGATGTGTTCTTCGCGAGCGGTCGCCTCGACGACCTCGCCTCGGTGCACGCGGGTGTCGCGGCGTTCACAGAGCTCGGTGACGACCACGAGCAGATCGCGGTGCTCGCCGTGTTCGACCACGAGGAGGTGGGCTCGGCCACGCGCTCCGGCGCTGCCGGCCCCTTCCTCTCCGACGTCGTCGAACGTCTCCAGCGCGGACTCGGCGCCGATCGCGAGCAGCAGCTGCGCGCGATCGCGGGGTCGTGGTGCGTGTCGAGCGACGTCGGGCATTCCGTGCACCCCAACTATGTCGACAAGCACGACCCGGTGGTCCAGCCCGTGCTCGGGTCGGGTCCGATCCTGAAGATCAACGCCAATCAGCGCTACGCCACCGACGGCGCCGGAGCCGCGGCCTGGCACGGATGGTGCGACGACGCCGGTGTGGGCGGGCAGGAGTTCGTCTCGAACAACGCGGTGCCCTGCGGATCCACGATCGGACCGATCACGGCGACGCGCATGGGCATCCGCACCGTCGATGTCGGCATCCCGATCCTTTCCATGCACTCGGCGCGGGAGCTGGCCGGCACCGCCGACCTCGTCGCGCTGCGCGATGTGGCCGCAGCCTTCTGGCGAGGTCGGGCGTGACCGGCATCCTCAACGTCTCGGCTTACCTGTTCACCGAGATTACGGACCGCGACACCCTGCGGCCTCGGTTGAAGGAGCGGGCGGATGCTGCGGGTCTGCGCGGCACGATCCTGCTCGCCGAGGAGGGCATCAACCTGTTCCTCGCCGGCGACCCCGATGCGGTGCGTGGCTTCGTCGATGACCTTCGCGCCGATGCGCGCTTCGCGGAGCTGACCACGAAGGAGAGCTGGTCGGCCGATCAGCCGTTCCAGCGCATGCTCGTCAAGCTCAAGCGCGAGATCATCCGCATGGACCGCCCCACGATCCGCCCCGCGGAAGGCCGTGCGCCCGCGGTCGCGCCGTCGACGCTGCGCCGCTGGCTCGATCAGGGGTGCGACGATGAAGGTCGTGAGGTGGTGCTGCTCGACACCCGAAACGCGTTCGAGGTCGACTACGGCACGTTCGCCGGATCCACCGACTGGCGTATCGAACGGTTCACCCAGTTCCCCGGTGCCGTCGACGCGCACCGCGACGATCTCGCCGGAAAGACCGTGGTGAGCTTCTGCACCGGCGGCATCCGATGTGAGAAGGCGGCGATCTACCTGCGCGAGCGCGGCGTCGACGCGCACCAGCTCGACGGCGGCATCCTCGGCTACTTCGCCGAGGAGGGCGCGGCGCACTGGAACGGTGAGTGCTTCGTGTTCGACGAACGCGAAGCACTCGCGCCCGATCTCACCCCGCGTGGCGCCTCGACAGGAGATGACCGCTAGCCGACGGGGATGTCGAGTGCCGCTCCGACGGCGGCCGACCGAAGTAGACCCCCGCGCGTGGTGACCCCCGGCGCCAGCTCCGGGAAGCGCTCCGCGGCGCCGTCGACCCCGCGGTCGGCCAGGGCGATCGCGTAGGGCAGGGTGGCGTTGGTGAGCGCCTGCGTGGAGGTGCGCGGCACCGCTCCGGGCATGTTCGCGACGCAGTAGTACACGGTGTCGTGCACCGCGAAGGTCGGCGCATCGTGGGTGGTGGGGCGCGAGTGCTCGAAGCATCCGCCCTGATCGATCGCGATGTCGACGAGAACGGCGCCGGGCTGCATCGCCTGGACCATCTCGTCGGTGACGAGCTTGGGTGCCGACGCGCCGGGGATGAGCACCGATCCGATGACCAGGTCGGCGTCCACGAGCTCCGCGGCGATCGTGAACGCACTCGAACGGAGGGTCTTCAGGGCGCCGCCGTAGGTGGCATCCAGGGCGCGGAGCCGGGGGAGCGAGATGTCGAGGACGGTCACGTCGGCGCCCATTCCGAGCGCCATGCGCGCGGCGTTCTCGCCGGCGACGCCTGCCCCGATGACGACGACCTTCGCCTTCGGAGTGCCGGGGACGCCGCCCAGGAGCACGCCGCGCCCGCCCCGGGCCTTCATGAGCTCGTATCCGCCGACCTGCACCGAGAGACGTCCGGCCACCTCGCTCATCGGGGCGAGCAGGGGGAGCGAACGGTCGGGGAGCTGCACCGTCTCGTACGCCACGCTCGTCACGCCGGATGACAGCAGCGCGTCGGCGAGCGGCCGGTCGGCGGCCAGGTGCAGATAGGTGAAGAGGGTCTGGTCGGCGCGCAGTCGCGCGTACTCCGGCGCGATCGGCTCCTTGACCTTCAACACGAGATCGGCCGACCAGGCGTCGTCGACATCGCCGAGCCGGGCCCCCGCGCGCACGTAGTCGTCGTCGGAGAACCCGCTGCCGATGCCCGCGCCGCTCTGAATCACCACGTCATGGCCGTGGGCGACCATTTCGGCGGCACCGGCCGGAGTGACGGCGATGCGAAACTCGTTGTTCTTGATCTCCGTCGGGATGCCGATTCTCATGACCGGAATCATTGAACGCCTGGGCTCCCTCGATCTAGAAAAGCGGCAGAAGATTCGCTAGATTCGGCAAGACGATGCAGATCATTCGGTGAAGGCGGGTACGCGCGGCGGCTTCGCGAACGATCTGCGGCGGGCCGTCGCACCTGATCCGATCCCCGAGGAGCACCTATGTCACAGGCCGCCGACCACGGTCCCGCCATGCTCGATGACATCGACCGCCGGCTCGTCTCGTTGCTGCGTGCCGACGGTCGCATGTCGAACGCGGCGCTGGCCGACGCCGTGGGCATCGCGCCGTCGACCTGCCTCGCGCGGGTGCGCAGCCTGCGCGAGCGTGGAGTGATCACCGGTTTCACCGCGCAGGTCGACCACCGGGCGCTCGGGATGGGTCTGCAGGCCCTGATCGGCGTGCGGATCCGGGCCGGCGCGCGCCACCAGATGGCGACCTTCATGGAGGAGCTCGCCGAGGCGCCCCACGTGGTGCAGGTGTTCTTCCTCGGCGGCGACGAGGACTTCCTCGTGCACGTCGCGGTGCGCGACTCCGACCACGTCCGGCAGTTCGTGCTCGAGAACCTCAGTGCCCACCCCGCGGTGATGGGGACGCGCACGAGCCTGGTGCTCGACTACCGGGCCCGCGACCGCAGCGCTGAGGTCGGGCGTGCGTCGCCGCCAGCGAGCTGACGACGCCGCGCCGTCCGGTCAGGCGCTCGCGGTGTCGCGTGCCGGAAGCACCCAGCCCGCGCGCGGGAAGTGGCAGGTGTAGCCGTTCGGGTGCTTGATCAGGTAGTCCTGGTGCTCGGGCTCGGCCTCCCAGAACGGCCCTGCGGGCTCGACCGTGGTGACGGCGTCGCCCGGCCACAGGCCCGAGGCGTCGACGTCGGCGATCGTGTCGCGGGCGACGCGGTCCTGCTCCGGGCTCAGTGTGAAGATCGCCGAGCGGTAGCTGGTGCCGATGTCGTTGCCCTGCCGGTTGAGCGTGGAGGGGTCGTGGATCTGGAAGAAGAACGCCAGGATGTCGCGATACGTGGTCTTGCGGGGGTCGAACACGATCTCCACGGCCTCGGCGTGGCCGGGGTGGTTGCGGTAGGTGGCGTGGTCGTTCGTGCCGCCGGTGTAGCCGACGCGCGTGGACAGCACGCCGGGCTGGCGGCGGATCAGGTCTTCCATGCCCCAGAAGCATCCGCCGGCGAGGACCGCCGTCTCGGTTCCGGGGGTGCGGGTGATGCTGCCGTCGTCGGTCATGTGAGGCTCCTTCGTTGTCGACCAGTTTTCCAGGTCATCGATCACAACGCGACGCCCGCGACATTTGGTCCCGCCGATGCTTCGGGTTCGCTGTGAGCGCTCCGCGCGGCGTTCCGGAAGGGATCGCGCCGATGTATCGTCGACTATCGCTCGATATATCGTTGGAGGACGGCATGAACGACGCATTCGGTGGACGGTTCTCGGATTCGGGGCGCGGGGGGTCGGGCTTCGGGGCCTCGATGCCGCAGGAGTTGTGGGACGCGCTCGGGCAGCTCAAGCAGGGCTTCGAGCAGACGTTCGGGCAGGGCTTCGGTCAGAGTTTCGGCCAGAAGGTCGGTACCCGTGTCGGGCGCGGCGATGTGCGCGCAGCCATCCTGTCTCTCTTGGCGGAGCAGCCGATGCACGGCTACCAGATCATTCAGCAGATCGAGGAGCGCAGCGGCGGTGCCTGGAAGCCGAGCCCCGGCTCGGTGTACCCGACGCTGCAACTGCTGACCGACGAGGGTCTGATCGAGGTCGAGGAATCGGCCGGTCGCAAGACGTACTCGCTCACCGCGGCCGGTCGCACCGAGGCCGAGAACACGGATCGCCCCTGGGCGGGCGCCGAGGCCGGTTCCGGCGCGGAGGGCGAGAGCGGATCGTCGTCGCACGGCGGTCGATACGGTGGCCGTCATGGCGGTCTGCACAGCCCTCTCCCCAAGGCGGGGGCGAACTTGGCGCAGGCGGCGATGCAGGTGGGACGAACGGGCACTGCCGAGCAGATCCAAGAAGCCGTCGACGTCATCGACGAAGCCCGCCGCAAGCTCTACGCGATCCTCGCGCAGGGCTGAGCGCTGGTGGCTCTGGCCGAACGACCCGCCTTGGTCGGAGATCCATCGGATCGCGGGAGCAGAATCCGTGGTCGGGCGCGCTACCGGCGTATCCTCCGCTTCGCGGCGCGTGCGATCGCCCAGACCTGGTGGTTCGAGCTCTTTCTGCCGCGCATCGGGCTTCGGCGAGTCGCCGACCGTACGCGCGACCGTCGTCTGCGGGTGACCGCGCAGCGCTTCCGGGCGCTGGCCGTGGATCTCGGTGGACTGATGATCAAGGTCGGTCAGTTCCTCTCCTCGCGCCTCGACGTACTCCCTCCGGAAGTCACTCGTGAGCTGGAACAGCTCCAGGACGAAGTGCCCGCCGTCCCGTTCGACCAGATCCGGCGACTGGCCGAGGCGGAGCTCGGGGTGAGCCTGGAGCGTGCGTTCGCGTGGGTCGACGAGGTTCCGGTGGCTGCGGCATCCCTCGGGCAGGCACATCGGGCGACCCTCGCCGCCGACGACGCGCGCCTGGCCGGGTTCGAGGCCGTCGTGATGAAGGTGCAGCGGCCCGGGATCGATGAGATCGTCGCCGTCGATCTGGCGGCGCTGCGCCGGGTGGCCGTGTGGCTCAGTCGGGTGAGGATCGTGTCTGACCGTGTCGACATGCCGGCGCTGGTGGAGGAGTTCGCGGCCACCAGCAACGATGAGATCGACTACCTTCACGAGGCGTCGGATGCCGAACGTTTCGCCGCCGGCGTGGCGGATCGCGAGCGCGTGTCGGCACCGGAAATCGTGTGGGAGCGCACCACGCGGCGCGTGCTCACCCTCGCCGATGTGACCGCCATCAAGGTCAACGACGTCGAGGCGCTCCGAGCGGCGGGCATCGATCCTGCGGAGGTTGCCGCCTCCTTCGCGCAGGTCATGTTCGACCAGTTGTTCGGAGACGGGTTCTTCCACGCCGACCCGCACCCGGGCAACATCTTCGTCACGCCGGTGGTGCCCGCCGCCGGGGATCTCACCTGGCGGTTCACCTTCATCGACTTCGGCATGATGGGCCACGTGCCCGACGGGTTGCGTCGGGGCCTTCGGCGCCTCGTGCTCGCAGTCGCCGCGCGCGACGGAAAGGGACTCGTCGCCGCCATCCAGGACGTGGGGGTGCTGCTTCCCACCGCCGACACCACCGACCTCGAGCACGCGCTCACGCAGCTGTTCGCACGCTTCGGCGGAATGGGCTTCGCCGAGCTGCAGACGGTCGACCCGCGCGAGTTCCGCGCGTTCGCCGACGAGTTCGGCGAGGTGATGCGGTCGCTGCCGTTCCAGTTCCCCGAGGACTTCCTGCTCATCATCCGGGCCATGTCGCTCACGTCGGGACTGTGCAGCGCACTCGATCCCACGTTCAACATCTGGGATGCCGTCGAGCCCTACGCGCAGAAGCTGCTCAGTGAGCAGACCCGGGGTATCGTGCGAGATGCGGCGGCCCAGGCCGTCGGCTTCGTCAGGACCGTCGGCCGCCTCCCGGGGCGTCTCGACGGGGTGATCACGCGCGCCGAAGAGGGGCGCCTGCGGGTGGAGAGCCCCGCGGTCGAGCATCGTCTCGACCGCCTCGACCGAACGGCGCGCCGGGTCGTCTCGGCGATCGTCTTCGCGGCCCTGCTGGTGGCCGGGGCCGTGCTGCAGAGCGCGGACGTGGCGTGGGGCGGGATCCTGATGGCTCTGTCGGTGCTTCCGCTGGCGCACGCGGTGTTCGCGGGCCTCGCGTCGCGCCGCGGCCCCGGTCGCCGCACCCGGTAGAATCGGGGCAGTGCTCGCCGATCGGCGGGCGCGGTGGTGCATCTACCTGCTTTCGGAGCAAGGCGGCACGTGACAACGAGCTGACTGTTCCGGAGGCACTGTATGACGGCGATCGACACTGACCGTTCCCTGATCCACCACACCGGCTGGGGGTATTTCCCCATCGCGTTCCTGGCGCGTCTGCCGTTCGCGATGATGGTGGTCGGTGTGCTCACCCTGGTCGCGTCCGCCACCGGTTCGGTCGCTCTCGCCGGTCTCACCTCCGGTGCGGTAGGCGTGGGCGTGGTCATCGCGGGGCCGATCATCGGCGACCTGGTCGACCGCTTCGGACAGCGCGCTGTCGTGCTTCCGGTCGGTGTCGCCAACGGTGTGCTGCTGGCGGTGTTCCCCGCGGTCGTGCTCGCCGGCCTGCCCGACGCGGCGGTGCTGGGAGCCGGCGCGCTGATCGGGCTGTCGGCGCCGCAAGCAGCAGCGCTGTCGCGCACGCGCCTGGTCGCGATCGCGGGCGACCGCATGCCGGAGACTCGACGGGAACGCACCCTCTCGCGCGTCATGTCGTACGAGTCGGCCGTCGACGAGACGGCGTTCGTGATCGGTCCGGTGCTGGTGGGTCTGCTGGCGGCCCTGGTCGCTCCGTGGGCCCCGATCGCCATCGCCGCCGTGCTGAGCTTCGTCTTCGTGACGGCATTCGCGGTGCACGCCACGGCGAGCATGATCGACCGGCCCCATCCGAGCGTCGCCGTGCGGGCGCCTCTGAGCGCGGTGCTCACTCGCCCGATCCTCGTGCTGGTGGCGGCCACGTTCGGTGTCGGCCTGTTCTTCGGCTCGACGCTCACGTCGCTGACCGCGTTCGCCACCTCGAGCGGCCAGGCGGAACTGGCGGGACTGCTGTACGGGCTGATGGGCATCGGGTCAGCAGTGCTCGCGTTGACGGTCATGCTGTTGCCCGCGGGGTTCCGGCTGCGGTGGCGCTGGCTGACCTTCAGTGGCATCCTCGCGCTCTCTGCCGCCGGGTATGCGCTCGCCGCCGATGTGGGCGCCGTCACCGTGATGCTCTGCCTCATGGGCCTCGGGGTCGGGCCGACGCTCGTCACGCTGTTCAGTCTCGCCGGTGAGCGCAGCCCCGCCGGGCGCTCGGCCACCACGATGACTCTGCTCGGGTCGGCCCTCACGCTCGCGCAGGCGGTCGCGTCGGCGACGACCGGTGCGGTGGCGGAGGCGTCCTCGGCGCAGACGGCCATGATGTTGCCGGTCGTCGCGGCCGTGCTGGTGCTCGCACTCGGTGTGGTCAACGCCCGCATCGACAGGCGCTGATACGGTCGCGGTGTGCCGACGCTCGCTGCCTTTCTTGACCGCGTGCTCGACGCGGCGCCCGGACAGTGGAGTCTGTGCATCATCGACGTCGACGGCGCGCCTGTGTACCGTCACGATGCTGAGCGGGTGCGGCCGACGGCGAGCTCGGCGAAGGTGCTCGTGCTCCTCGCGGCGGCGGTCGGGATCGAGGCAGGAGACCTGGATCCTCGCGAGAATCTGCGTCGCGATGCGGTCGTGCCGGTGGCGGACTCGGGACTGTGGCAGTGGATGGATGTCGAAGCTTTGCCGCTCGTCGATGTCGCGATGCTCGTCGGGTCGGTGTCGGACAACCTCGCCACGAACGTGCTGCTCGCGCGTCTGGGCGGTGCGGATGCCGTGATGCGGCTGGCGCGGTCGCTCGGTGTGCAGGGGGTCGTGTTGCACGACATCGTCCGCGACGTGCGCACAGACGCGCATCCGCCCGCGTTGAGCTCGGGCACCGCCGATGGGTATGCGGCACTGTTCCACCGGCTCGGACGGGGCGAGATGGGCGGAGATCGCGTCGCGGCGCGAGTGCGCGGATGGGTGGCGAACGGGCACGACCTGAGCATGGTCGCGGGGGCGTTCGGGTTCGATCCGCTGGCGCACGCCGAGGTCGACCGTGGGTGGAGGCTGTGCCACAAGACGGGGACGGACGTCGGGGTGCGAGCCGACTCCGGGGAGATCACGTACGGGGCTCGGAGCTGGGCCTACTCGTGCCTGGTGCACTTCGACGAGGCGGCGGGGGAGCGTGACGACGTTCTGGCGGCGATGCGCACGGTGGGCCGTTCGCTGAGAGATCTGCTCCCGCAGATGCAATAGGGCCCGATGCGACTGCTAGCGTCGGCAGGGACGTGATCGGTGAGCGAGGGAGCATCCGTGTCTGAACGCCACACCTGGGTGCTGGTCGATGGCGAGAACATCGACGCGACGCTGGGAGGGTCGATTCTCGGGCGTCGGCCGCAGCCCGACGAACGGCCGCGCTGGGACCGTCTGCTCGACTTCGCCGCTGAGCGGTGGGGCCAAGGCGCGCGCGGGTTGTTCTTCCTCAATGCGACCGAGCATCTGCCGATGTCGTTCGTGCAGGCCCTGCTGGCGCTTGGCTACCGGCCGGTGCCCCTGTCGGGCCCGCCAGAGGCGAAGGTCGTCGATCTCGCCATCCAGCGCACACTGAGGGCGCTCGCCGACCGCGATGACGACGTCTTCCTCGTCAGCCACGATCGTGACTTCGTCGAGGACCTGGCACCGCTGGCCGGCTCCGGGCGTCGGGTGGGCGTGATCGGCTTCCAGGAGTTCCGCAGTGCGGAGTTCGCATCTGTCGACGGCGTGGAGTTCTTCGATCTCGAATACGACGTCCACGCCTTCGACGCCCGGCTCCCGCGTGTGCGGATCATCCCCATCGATCAGTTCGACCCCACCGACTTCCTCGGCTGACTGCGGCGGCGGGCCGGCCAGGCTCAGTGCCGCGCGGCTCGGAGGATGGCGTCGGCGACGGTGTCGATCACGTGACCTGCGATGTGCAGGTTGAGCGCGGGCTCGATCATCTCCACTTCGAGTGCGACGAGGCCGTGCGTGACGGAATCGACCGTGTCGACGCGGGCGTACAACGGCACATCCTGGCCGGTCACGCGTGCAACGGCCCGCAGGGTGGCGTCGGCGAATGCTCGCTCCTGATCGCTCGCCTCGACGAGTTCGGGATGTTCGACGTACACGCCACCGAGGAGCCCGCCACCGGGGGCGAGCAGGGCGCCTTTGGCGATGGCGTGGGTGAAGTGGCCGTCGATCACGTAGAGGGCTTTCTCGGCGCCGGCGGTGAGCTCGGGGACCTCCGGTTGGATCATGGCGATGCCGCCTGCCGAGGTGATGCGTTCGGCGAGGGCGAGCGCAGCGGGGTCGGTGGCGTCGAAGAGGCCCGTATCCCGTGCGCCGGCAGACACGGCGGGTTTGACGACCACACGCGCGTGGCTAGGAGCGGCGAGAGCCCTCTGCGCTTCCCGGCCGCTGGTGGCGTAGTCGGTCGGGACCACCGGCACTCCGACCTGTGCCAGGTCGGAGAGATAGCGTTTGTCGAGGTTCCAGCGCACGACCGCGGGCGAGTTGACCACACGCGTGGCCGCGCCTGCGCGGTCGAGCCACGCGGCGAATTCCTCGGGCCTGTCGGGATAGTCCCACGGTGAACGGATGACGAGCAGATCGAACGAGGCCAGATCATCGTGTCGATGCCACACGACCGCCGTGGCCTCGACATTCCGATCCTGCAGCGCCTTCAGCAGCAGCGGCGTGTCGTGGTCGGGGTCTTCGATCGTGTAGGTGTCGGTGACGACGATGCCGATGCGCAGGGGTGCGGTCACGAATGTCCAGCGTAGGGCAGGTGCCCGCCGTGTCCAGGTGGCGGCCGTCGTGCCTTCTTCGTGTCACTGCGCAGCGCTGTGTTTCGTCTCGTCGCTGCACTCCTCGCGGGCGACCGGTAGGCGCCTCCGGTCGCCCCGCGAGCGGAGCGAGTCGAAACGCCGTGTCAGAACGGTGCCGGTGGCCCCGGTTCCGGTTCCGGTACGGGGTCGGTCCCGGTGGTGAAGGTGAGGGTACGGGCCGGGAGATCGGGGTAGCGCCGCCCGGT